>Ga0334901_1000263_pt1 | contig 81769 bp, 86 predicted proteins | sample GraSluR3_MG_3_FD_207216 | JGI IMG/M metagenome (GOLD analysis project Ga0334901, IMG submission 207216) | Sludge microbial communities from methane-producing bioreactor in Wageningen University, Netherlands - Granular Sludge_15_08-R3 | ecosystem: Engineered > Bioreactor > Anaerobic >...
TTCCCATTCCGAACACACAGGTAAAGTCCTCCAGCGCTGATGGTACTGAGGTGGTGACGCCTTGGGAGAGTAGGTCGCTGCCGGGTTTAACTATTAAAAATATGCGTTCCTCAGTAGCTCAACGGTGGAGCACTCGGCTGTTAACCGAGGGGTTGCTGGTTCAAATCCAGCCTGAGGAGCCATTTTTTTTTGCATACATATATAAAATGAAGGAATTTACACGGTTAGTGTAGAAATAACAATAATTGATTGCAAATATGACACAGTACATTTTATATAAAGATCCCAGGGAACAATATATCAGAATCTTCGTCTAATTACCGGATACAATATGTTTTAAATTGCGGGGAGTGATTTGATTGAGAAATAAAGGTATTATAATAACATTGACTGCCCTGATGGTATTTGCGTTAACCCAAACAGCACAGGCGGAGCCGGCCAATACGTGGAATTCAAAGCTTTCATCCAATGGAAGTTCATTTACTACTATGGTGGATGGGAGCCTGGAGTTTATTCTTATGGACGGATGGACCCTGACAAGGACCGACAACTATGAATACATGATTACCAAAGATATTGACGGAGAAATGAAAGAAATAGGCGGAATCGAGGTACTAGGCAGAGAAAGAAGCGATTCACCAAGCAAAATTTTTACTAATCTGAAGGACAGCGGCGGGAGCTATATCCTTATTGAGGATATACTATTGGAAAAGGATAGCCACAGCCAGTATCACATAAAATGGATAAAAGACAAGAGGTATTATATAGATATATATATAATGAGTGAACAAGCTGACTCGTATCATATAACCCTGACAACAGAGCTTAAATTTTTTGAAAATGTGTATCAGCAGTTTGAGGACTTTCTTGAGACCCTTGAGGTGAGGTATCCGGCTGTTGGGACTAATTTGAACGGTTATTATAATAATGTAGATAAATATATGATATACCTGCCCGAAGGGTGGGAGGCAAAAAATAGCGGTGAATTGGCAGGCACAGCATTTACCGGACCCGACACCGGGAAACTGTATATATATAAACAGCAGCTGAACGGTGTATCGCCGGACACCTATATAGAATACAGCAACAAGAAAATATTTGAAGGCGCAGCCGATATAAAGCTTCTGCACAGGAAAGACAATGAGGTAAACGGTGTCCGTGTGGCGGAATACATATGGACCAGGCCGGCAATAGGCACATTGCAGCAGGATTTTAATTACTACTGGGAAATCAATATAATACCCGAAGGGGAGGACTATGTACTTACCTGTATAATGAAGACCGATGAAGAGAATATGGAACAGGCCTTTGGGTCCTATCAGGCCATACTGGAGAGCTTTACTCAGGCGGACTATAATATTACGGAACCAAAAACAGGGCAGGGTCCTGAAAGCGAAGGGCTTGATATTGATATAGAAGGAAATAAAATGAAACTGTCTATACCTGAAAACAGAACTCTTTGGGGATTATTCAGCGAGCATATTCCAGGAAATTATCTGTATTACTTAAAAAAAGCCGAAGCGAATTTGGGACATACATTCGAATTCGTAATGACCTACTCCTCCTTTGATACCGAATTCCCCGAGAAAGATGTACGGGAGATATACGCCGACGGAAGGGTCATGATGCTTACCCTGCACCCGTGGTCTGAAGGCAACCTGGAGAAGATTATGATACCCGGCATTGTAAGGGGCGACTATGACGAATATATTAAGAGATGGGCTGACAGCATCAAACAGCTGGGCGAGCCGGTATTCTTCCGGTTTGGCAATGAAATGAACGGTGACTGGGACCCATGGTGCGCCTGGTTTTACGGAAAGGATCAGGACCTTTTTATAGAGGCATGGAGAAGAATATATAACCTGTTCCATGAGGCGGGAGCGGATAACGCATACTTTGTTTGGAACCCTCACGACAGGTCGTTCCCTGATTTTAACTGGAACAACTCCCATTTATACTACCCCGGAGACGAATATGTGGATTGGATTGGTCTGACAGGCTATAATAATGGCGAAAGCTATGACTGGGACAGATGGAGGGATTTTGGCAGCATATACAAGGACATATATATGGAATATCTAATGCTTTATCCTGACAAGCCCTTTATTATAACGGAATTTGCGTCCAATGAGGAGGGCGGAGACAAGGCTGCCTGGATAAGTGATGCTTTTAGCAAGCTGGCATACGATTACCCCAGGATTAAGATAGCTGTGTGGTTTAACCAGGTTGACGGCAGATGGGAATACCCGATAGATTCGTCCTACGAGGCAAAGAAGGCTTTTACCGATGGGCTGAAGCTAAAAAGATTTGATCTGAAAGCTATTGAAGAGTAAAAGGCCCATAGGGCCTGTTTTTTTTCAGGAATTTATTGGTTTTGCCTGCTGTTTACTTTGGACTTTGTTTTATTGACAATACCGACAATGTCCATATAGGCCCTGCGGCTTCCCCTTAAGACTATTGGCCTGCCTATCGCGACCATATTGACCCTTCTTGAAAGAAAACCGCCAATTTTCATAGTGGTGTTTACAGCAGTGGAAGCATTTATGAATAATACCCGGTTTTCACTTCCGGCAAGTATTATGCATAAATCCTTCAAGGCTTTGATTATTATTTTGCCGGAAAATTGACGGCTGAGGGTGTAGATATTGTTTCCATACTCATCAATTCCCCTGTGAATGATACAGCCATACTGCCTGCTTGTTACATTATCAAAATACGGTATGCTGAGTATTTCCCGGTCCGTAGCGACTCTTGTTTTAGGGAGCAGACCTAAGTGTATTGCCGAGGCAATTGCCGATGAGTGAGCACCCCCAACACAATGATATATTATGTGCATTATGAACCTCCGGTTTATGTTTTTCCTTATAAGGTTTCCCAAAAATAATTAATTTATAATTTGCCACTTGCGGGTTTTGTTTTATAATAGGGGTATGATATAATTAAGTCAGAATCAATAAATCGAAAGGGGAGATTGCCTATGCTTTTCAGGAATTGCGCCGGCGGTGTGGTCTTCAACAAAGATAAGGTACTCATTCTCAAGAACCACAAGGATGAATGGGTGCTGCCAAAGGGAGCAATAAGAAATGGTAACATTTCTGTGGAGACTGCAAAATCAAGGGTTAAGACAGAGGCAGGTATTGAAGCGGAGGTCATATCGCCGGTGGGTGAAACAAGTTATGAATTCTTTTCTATAAGCCGTCAGAAGCCTGTGTGTAATAAGATAACGTGGTTTATTATGAAGACAAATGATGATATGGCAAGCGTAAACAAAGATGAAGGTTTCAAACAGGCGGGTTTTTTCCCTGTAGAAGAAGCAATTGAAAGGATTACTTACAGTCAGGATAAGTCTTTAATTAATTTGTCTTATAAAAAGTACAAAAGGCTGTGCAGTGAAAGTATTTAGAGAGGATTATTTCGCTACCGTAATGAGGTAGAGGGATAATCTTATTTAATATAAAAGGTATGGGGAGGGAAACCTTATGAACCAGTTAGTCCAGGAGATGCTTAGGGAAAAGACCTGGGCAGTTGTTGGAGCATCGGCGAATCCACAGAAGTACGGGTACAAGGTGTATAAAAGGCTTTTACAGGAAAGGTACAATGTATATGCAGTAAATCCAAACTGTAAAGACATTGAAGGAGTCCCCTGTTATCCCGAATTAAGCCGTTTGCCCGAAGTACCCGGTGTGGTCAGCGTGATAGTACCTCCCGCAGCAGGAATTGGCGTTTTGGAAGAGGCAGCGGTCCAGGGTATAAAAAGGCTGTGGTTTCAGCCGGGCGCCGAGAGCAGTGAAATAATCGATAAAGCAGACCGAATAGGTCTGGAGATCGTTCATCATAAATGCGTTTTGGTAGAATTGGGTTAGGAGATTATTCGGCTTTCTTTTTATATAGTATCTCTATGGTGCCCATAATAAAAAGAAAAACGCCAAAAAGCTTTGACAGGACTTCTGTTGAAAGCCTTACGGCAAGACCTGAGCCTATTGCTGCGCCCGTAAGGCCGGACAGTATAAGACTGACGGAATAACCAATGCTTAAGTTTTTCTTCCTGTTATGTATTATAAGGGCGATTATGGCAACGGGTATGAAGCTTATGAGGTTTATACTTTGGGCTACATGCTGTCTGGAACCGGCAAATAAAATCAAAGCGGGAATAAGTACTGCGCCTCCGCCAATACCCATGGCGCCAATTATTCCTGCCAGCAGTCCTATCATAACTAACAGCAGTCAAAACACCATCCTTATAGCGGCAATAATCATAAAGATACCGAATATTTTTCTTAAAACAGAGGCCGGAATTCTGTTTAGCATCCTTGCTCCGATTAGGCTTCCGACTACACCGCCGGATACCACCTTGAGGGTGGTGGGCCAGTCGATATAGCTGTTTCTGTAATAAATCACAGCACTCAGGACCGTAAGAGGCAGTATAACCAAAATAGCTGTGGCATGGGCTTTATGCTCTTTAAGCCCCAGTATAAAAACCATACCCGGGACTAAAATTGTACCACCGCCGGAACCGAACAGGCCGTTGCATAATCCCGCGATTAACCCGATTGCAAGTAGTTTTATGGTCATTTGCTCCTCCTGTGCTAACAGCGTCATTATCTAATTTTTCCATCCCGGGTTAAAATATTCGCCGGGAAAGGCAGGTTTACTAAACAGTAGTATTATGTTAATATACCTTTAAACATATTCGCAGAGGTGAAGATATGGTTAAAAAGGATGCAAATATAAAAATTCAAAGGACAGTGGAATGGTTAATAAATAAGGTAAAAGAAACAAAGGCCAAAGGTATGCTGGTAGGTGTTTCAGGGGGATTGGATTCTGCGGTAGTTGCATTTTTGCTCAAAAGGGCCTTGCCGGAGGACTCTTTGGGCGTGATTTTGCCCTGCGGGAGCGGCAGAACGGATGCTGAGGATGCCGGGATAGTAGTGAGAGCCTGTGGGATAAAGGCAGTGGAGATTGACTTAACATCCATACATGGGGATTTGACTGATATGGTATTTCTAAGGATTGCAGACTTTAGAAATTCAGATAGCCACGACGACAGGATGGCACAGGCCAATTTGAAGGCAAGGATTAGAATGAGTACATTGTATGCAATAGCAAATGCCATGAATTACCTCGTAGTGGGTACCGATAATGCTGCAGAAACCTATACCGGGTACTTTACAAAATACGGAGACGGAGGCGTGGATTTGCTGCCTATTGCGCACCTGACCAAAAGGGAAGTCAGGGATTGGGGTAGAATACTCAAAGTTCCGGTCGGCATAATAGAAAAGGCCCCGACAGCAGGCCTGTGGGAGGGCCAGACAGACGAGGGAGAAATGGGTACCACCTACGACATGGTGGATGATTTACTTGAAGGCAAGGCCATTCCGGAAAAAGACAGGGAGATCATAGAGAGGCTGCACGCGATATCCGAACATAAAAGAAACCTGCCTCCCAGCCCGCCGAGGGAGTGGTTTGGTTAGTATACTAGTTGTTTCCCATAGCTTATAAGGAGGGATAACCTATGTCAGGACATTCAAAATGGGCTAATATACAGCACAGGAAGGGCAGGCAGGATGCTAAAAAAGGTCAGATATTTACAAAACTGGGAAGGGCAATATCGGTTGCAGCCAAGGAGGGCGGCAGCGAGCCCGGGACCAATTCGACCTTAAGGGATGCCATTACAAAGGCAAAGGCTCAGAATATGCCCAATGACACGATAGAAAGGGCAATAAAAAGAGGAGCCGGGGAACTGGGAGATGCGGATTTTCAGCAGGTTGTTTATGAAGGTTATGGTCCCGGCGGGGTCGCAGTCATTGTAGAGGCTCTTACTGAAAACAGGCACAGGACAGCGGGCGATATCAGACATGCCTTTGATAAGAATGGCGGTAACCTGGGGACCACAGGCTGTGTATCTTATTTGTTCGAAAAGAAAGGCCAGATAATTATTGCGAAAACCGACGGCATTGACGATGAACAGGTTATGACGCTTGCCATTGATGGAGGCGCAGAGGACGTGGAGGTTGAAGAAGAGGGTTATGAGATAATCACTGCTCCGGAAGATTTCGGAAAAATACTTGAAACGGTACAGGGAGGAGACATGGAGCCTATGGCTGCGGAAGTGGCAATGATACCCTTTACCACCGTTACGCTGGCAGGAGAAGAAGATATCAGACTGATGAACCGGCTTATAGATATGCTGGAGGACAACGATGATGTGCAAAACGTATATCATAACTGGGAAATGCCCGGGGAGATATAAATATAGAAAAGGCTTCAAACCTTCCAAACGCTTTTTAAGGCCCTTGGAAGGTTTTTATCATATATTGCAGTTAAACATAACATACATGGATATATATTACAATATTATAAATATTTTAGTCAAACAAACCAGTTAAACATAACTGGGATTGCTTTGCCGGGATGCCATATTGGTATATGTCGTATGGGTTAAACATAACAGAGGAGGCGGTTGGATATGCTGGAAGGATTTCAAAGATACCTGGCATACGAGGGAAAAAGTGAAAATACCATAAAAAGTTATATAGGACATGTAGAGGGTTTTATAAAATGGCATACCGGCTCCTTCGGGATGAGGCCACATAAGCTTCAGAGAGTTGTTGTACTGGATTACATAAGCTATTTAAGAAGCGTTAAAAATGTCTCCTCTAAAACCATAAATGCCAAGGTCTGCGCATTAATTAAGCTAAACAATTATTTGGTGAATAAAGGTATACAGGATAACAATGCAATAAGCAAAAGGGACAAAGTGCAGCAAAAACAGGAAGAAGTCAATAGAGGCGGCATCACACCGGAGGCTGTGGAAGAGTTCAGGCAGACAATACTTGAGCATGAAACATACCGGGATTATGTACTGGTAACTGTTTTGGCCTATGGTGGGTTAAGGATATCCGAAGCACTGGGCTTAAGGGTGTCGGATATAGACTTTGCGGGCGGAGTACTGACAATCGACGATGGCGTGAAAAACAAAACAAGGAGAGTATCTGTGGATGACGCGGTGATGGAAGTTATCGGTGAATATATTAAGGAAAGAAAAAACAATTACGGTAACAGCAAATACATATTCGCAAGCAGGCAGAGGGAGAAACTTAACAGAACCAGGGTTAACCAGATATTCAATAAACACAGCAACAGCATTACGCCCAGTAAGCTTCGCCATTTCTATTACTCCAAAGCTGATTATTGACTAAAACGCCTGCATTATACCAAACTTACATTAATATGTAAATATACTATTAAATCAAGATTATACTTCGGATTTTGCCACTAATCTCTGTTTTTTATAGATTATCTTCAATTTTTTAACTGGACAATTTTTCGGCTTTGGTATAACATATATGAAAGGCGTATTATAAATTAATATTAATATTAAAGGAGGGAATTATTTAATGCAACAAGTTGAAAAGAAGCAAAGAGAGAATTGGGGGTCACGATTTGGTTTCCTAATGGCGGCAGCCGGTTCGGCAGTTGGTCTTGGAAACATCTGGAGATTCCCGTATCTGACAGGTGAAAACGGCGGTGGCGCATTTATTGTTGTTTATTTGATTTGTATTGCGGTTGTTGGACTTAGCATCATGACCGCCGAGTTTGCCGTAGGCAGAAGAACAGGGCTTGCAGCCGTCGGCGCTTACAAGAGCCAAAACAGAGGTTGGTCCTTTGCCGGGGCATTGGGAGTTCTTAGTGGATTTTTCATCATGGGCTTTTATCCGGTAGTTGGCGGATGGTCACTTGCCTATGTAGTTAAATCGCTAACAGGACTTTTAGCCGCTCCCGAAGCAATAGGAGACGTATTTGGCGGCTTTATTGGAGCTCCTGTTGAGCCGCTGGTATGGATGGTTATATACCTGGTAATTAACGTAGTAATAGTTGCCAAGGGTATTGCCGGCGGTATTGAAAAAGCAGGCAAGGTGCTTATGCCTACGCTGTTTGTACTCCTTCTATTTATAATCTTTAGAAGTGTAAGTCTTCCGGGAGCAGGCGCAGGACTTGCCTTCCTGTTCAAGCCTGATTGGTCGCAGGTAGATGGTTCAACCGTCCTGGCTGCACTGGGGCAGGCCTTTTTCTCCCTCAGCCTTGGTATGGGTTGCATGATTACCTATGGCAGCTACCTGAGCAAGAAAGAGAATCTTCCCAGTAACGCCTTAACCGTAGTCGGGCTGGATACCGGTGTTGCTATTATGGCCGGTCTGGCAATATTCCCGGCACTGTTTGCCTTCGGAATGGAGCCCACTCAGGGTCCCGGTCTTGTTTTCGTAGTAGTGCCTTCAATATTTGCTGCCATGGGAGGTATAGGCACATTATTCTCGGTTATATTCTTCGCAGCTTTGACTGTTGCAGCCCTTACTTCATCGTTATCCTTGATGGAAGTTGTTGTTGCATATCTTATAGATGAGAAGAATATGGCAAGAAAAGCCGCTACTTACCTTACTTCTGGAATTATGGCGGTAATGTGCATTCTTTCTTCACTATCCCTCGGAATCATGTCAGGAGTTACGCTGTTTGGCGTAGGAGCATTTGACTTCTTTGACATACTCACCGACAAGATATTCCTGGCTATCGGCGGAATGCTGCTGGCAATCTTCGTAGGCTGGTTCATGAAGAAGGAAGACCTCAAGGATGAGCTTACAAACGGCGGAACGGTTGCATTCGGACTGTTTGAAGTATGGTATAACCTGGTAAAATACGTAATACCTGTTGCCATTGCAATAGTAGCATATGTTGGGATTACCGCAATAGCACAGAAGAGCTTGATGATTTTCGGATTACTCATCATATTGGTGCTTGCAGTGTTCTCCAAGAAGCTGTAAAGATTAGAACCTATGATATAAAGGGTCTGGCCTGTTGGTCAGGCCCTTTATTAGTTGAATAAAACCATAAAAAATGGTAATAATACTTCCAGTAAGGCTGAGGAGGTATTACCCATGAAGTATAGGGTTTCAATCAGAAGGCTTGCACTGGTGTGTGCGGTGGTCCTTGTAGGAGGCTTTGCCATAGGCTATTTGGTTACCTATGAAAAAAATCCGGAAAAACTGCAGAGGCCGGATGATGTGACAGAAATGGCAGAAGAAAACAACGCACAGCAGCCCAGCGATGATGCCATAATGGATTATGCTTCGGAGCCAACGACAACTTACGATACAAGACTTATATTTAAAAGCTTTTATTCGCAGTGCGGCCATACGGTGGTTGAGCGGCAGGATATTCCTGCCCGGATGGTGGGCGTGGATGAGCATCAGATGCACGGGCTCTATCCTGACTGGGAAGTGGAGAAGTTTGGACGGGATGAGGTTATTCTGTACAGACGAAGGGAGGGAGCATGCCCGGAACATTATATTCTTAAAGTGGAAAATGGCTATGTTGCAATCTATAGGACTGTTGATGAAGGCGAAACAGAGATTGTAGAGGTTACAGATATTCCGGTTTCGATATTAAGGCTAAAGGATCAGGAGAGGCTGAGGCAGGGTATGCTGCTTGACAATATTGAAGAAGTTAACCAATACCTTGAGGACCTTGGCAGTTGATGATTTACTTTAAGAATTCTCGAAACACTGATATATAAAAAGAATATACGGTTAATGCATGAGATTAAGAACAGTTTTTGCTGTTCTTTTTTGATAGTATTAAAAGGAATAATCGGCCGACTGTCGAATATATGTTTGTATAGGAGGTAGTCTGTATGAGAATAATCGGAATAGACCCGGGTATCGCCATAACGGGATATGGGGTTATAGATAAGGACGCAAATAATTATAAACCGGTAGGCTATGGAAAGATAACCACCGAAGCCGGGCAGGATACATGTAAACGTTTGGTGAGCATCTATAACGACCTTACACGGATTTTCACAGAATATAAACCACAGTGTGCCGTAATAGAGGAATTATTTTTCAGTAAAAATGTTAAGACAGCCATGGTAATTGGGCAGGCGAGAGGAGTAGCCGTCCTTGCCGCTGCGAATGCCGGGCTTGATATCTATGAATATACGCCCCTGCAGGTAAAGCAGGCGGTGGTTGGGTACGGAAGAGCCGAAAAGAAACAGGTTCAGATAATGGTAAAACTTCTCCTTAATCTGGGGGAAATTCCCCGTCCGGACGATGTGGCGGATGCTCTGGCGGTGGCGTTGTGCCACGGAAGTTCATGCAAAATGCAGTCTATATTGGACAGGAGTTGAAATTATGATTTCCTTTATAAAGGGAAGGGTGGAAAAACGCGGTCCCGATTCCTTGCATATTGATGTAAGCGGTATCGGGTACAGGGTTTTTTCATCAACTACCACTATTGAAAAGGTTAGAACAGGGGAAGTTGTGAAACTGCACACCAAGATGATAGTAAAGGAGGATTCCATATCTCTTTACGGGTTTATTGAGGAAGATGAATTATATCTTTTTGAAAAGCTTATTACGGTTAGCGGTATCGGTCCGAAGGCAGCCGTTGCTGTGCTTTCATGTATGTCCCCTTCGGCATTTGCGTGCCTGGTGGTGGACGGCAAGGTGGAGCAGCTAATGAAAATCCCCGGTATCGGAAGGAAGACGGGGGAGCGGCTGATACTGGAACTTAAAGACAAGCTGGAAAAATTCGAGGGGGAGTATGAGTATGAAGAGGTGCCCGATAACAGAAGAGAAGCTTTAGAAGCGCTGGTTTCCCTGGGATTTGATGCGGCCCGTGTGCATAGAGTACTGTCCGGGATTAACGAGCAGGGAGCCGATACGGCTCAGCTCATCAAACTGTGTCTTAAGGGATTAAAATCGTAAAGGGTTGGGAGAGATAAATATGGAAGAGAGGATGATTTCCGCAAGGTTTAACAGTGAGGACGGCAATCTGGAGACAAGCCTGCGGCCGAGGCTTCTTGCGGAATATATAGGCCAGGACAAGGTTAAGGAAAAGCTGTCCATCTTTATTGAAGCGGCAAAGCAAAGGAAGGAATCCCTTGATCATGTCCTGCTGTACGGACCTCCCGGGCTGGGGAAGACCACGCTTTCGGGTATAATAGCCAACGAGATGGGGGTAAGTATTAGAATAACCTCAGGACCCGCAATAGAAAAAACCGGCGATTTAGCTGCCATTTTGACTAACCTTGGGGAAGACGATGTATTGTTTATCGATGAAATACACCGTTTAAACAGGAGTGTGGAGGAAATTCTTTATCCGGCCATGGAGGACTATGCTTTGGATATAATAATAGGCAAAGGCCCAAGCGCAAGGTCCATAAGGTTGGACCTTCCAAGGTTTACGCTGGTTGGTGCCACAACAAGGGCGGGCATGCTTACCTCCCCTTTGAGGGAAAGATTTGGTATAATATCGAGACTGGATTTTTATACAACCGATGACCTCGAGAAGATAATTATTCGTTCGGCCGGGATATTAAATATAGATATAAGTAAGCAGGCGGCCAGGGAAATCGCCGCCAGATCAAGGGGAACGCCAAGGATAGCCAACAGGATACTCAAGAGAATAAGGGATTTTTCACAAATCAGGGCAAGCGGAGCAGTAGACCTTGCAATAACCAGGGAAGCTCTAGAGCTTTTGGAAGTGGACCGGAAGGGCCTTGACGATATAGACAGGCTTATTCTGGAAACAATTGTTGAGAAGTTTGACGGAGGCCCCGTGGGACTTGATACAATCGCTGCGGCTATTGGCGAGGAGAGTATAACCATTGAAGATGTAATTGAGCCCTTTTTACTGCAAATGGGGTTTATTAACAGGACTTCCCGGGGGCGGGTGGCCACGCCCCTTGCGTATAAGCATTTAGGTAAAGTAAAAAAGGAGGGTTAGATAATATGGGGTTTGATGCCATAGGAAGGATATTAATGTTTATAGGGCTTGTCATTCTCCTGGTCGGAGGCGGACTTGTATTATTAAATAAACTTGGGCTGGGAAGGCTTCCAGGAGATATCGTTATACACCGGGGCAATACCACCTTTTATTTTCCGTTGGCAACCTCATTGATAGCCAGCCTGGTACTTACACTAATTCTGAACCTTTTTTTTCGAAGATAATGGAACCTTACCCCCAACAAAACCGTCTTAAATAAGAATAATATATAAAGCGAGGTGTGGGGTGTGAAGGAAGTGGCAGCCCTCGTAGAAAAAGCCAAACACGACAAGCAAATAAGGGACAGCGTTATTACCAAATACGCCCCATTCATACTGAAGACGGCATCGGAGTTTACAAACAGGTTCATAAACCCCGGAGTTGATGAAGAATACAGCATAAGCCTGCTCGCGTTCAACGAAGCAATTGACAGTTTTGACAGTACCAAGGGCGTGTCTTTCTTTGCTTTTGCGAGGATTGTGATAAGAAGGCGCCTAATGGATTATTACAGCAGGCAAAACAGGAAAGCGCCAGAGATTTCCATCCAAATGCTGGAGGATGAAAACCCCTATGTAGAATACAGTGTTTCCTTAGACAGATTTAAACAGACAACCGAGCAGGAATACAGAAAAATGGAAATTGAGGATTACCAAAGTGCGCTGCAGGAGTTCGGTATTATGTTTGACAACCTTGTTGACGCTGCACCCAAAAAAAAGGATGCAAGGGCAAGGGCGGTGGAGGCAGCCCATATTATTGCGGACTGCCCGCAGCTTTTGACCTATTTGATGAAAACAAGGCAGTTGCCACTGGCGGAGATGACCGAAAAAACCAGTATAAGCAGAAAGACCCTTGAGAGAAACAGGAAATATATTATTGCCATCGTACTAATCCTGTCGGGAGAATATGATTATCTGAAAAGCTATATACAGGGATAGAGGTGTGGGAGTATGTCCAAGGGAATAATAATGAGCATATCAGACAGGGAAGCTGTTATACTGACAAAGGATAGCAACTTTGTAAAGATTATGCTGCCGGAAGGCGAATATGATGTGGGACAGGAAATTAATACAGGCAGTACCGGAAGCAGCCTGATGCGTAGATGGGCGCTCCCGGCCGGCAGAAGATGGGCTGCAGTTGCCGCCGTACTGCTTATTGCCATTATGATTCCTGTTGTAACCAATATAGTATCCTTCAACAGCACAGTATATGCCTATGTTACACTGGATATAAACCCCAGCGCAGAATTCACGATAAACGGGCGCGATAGGATATTAGCCGTGCAGCCCCTTAATGAAGAAGGCGCCATAATACTTGAAGGAACAAAACTGGCGGGCAAAAATATAGAATATGGTATTGAATATTTTCTTGCGAAAGCCTGTCAATTAGGATATTCGGCTGACGGCGGGGCTGTTATAGCAACCACCATTATGGAGGGGGAGGAGAGTGCAGCCCTTGAGCAAAAGATTTTGGCTGCTCTTGACAGAACCATAGAGGAGAACGAATTGCCCGTCAAGGCCGGAGTACTGTCAGCGACAAAACAGATCAAAGAGGAAGCCGGAAAAGCCGGAATATCGGCCGGGAAATACCTGATTGCGCTTCAGGCAAGCGATGACCAATTGGATGTTGATATGGAAGAAGTAAAGAATTCGTCAATAGGTACGGCCATTAAAAAAGCAGGGGGCAATTTGGAAAGCATACTGAAAAAAGCTCGGAAAAACAACGAAGAACTGACCAGGCTTTTAGAGGACAACAGGGATAAACTAAAGAATAAAGACAATGGCAATAACGGCAACAGCAATAACAGCAACAGCAGCAGGGACAACAACGGCAACAGCAGCAGGGACAACAACGGCAACAGCAGCAGGGACAACAACGGCAACAGCAGCAGGGACAACAACGGCAACAGCAGCAGGGACAACAATGGCAACAGCAGCAGGGACAACAACGGCAACAGCAGCAGGGACAACAACGGCAACAGCAGCAGGGACAACAATGGCAACAGCAGCAGGGACAACAACGGCAACAGCAGCAGGGACAACAACGGCAACAGCAGCAGGGACAACAACGGCAACAGCAGCAGGGACAACAACGGCAACAGCAGCAGGGACAACAACGGCAACAGCAGCAGGGACAACAACGGTAACAGCAGCAGAGACAACAACGGTAACAGCAGCAGGGACAATAACGGCAACAGCGGCAAGGACAACAACGGCAACAGCAGCAGGGACAACAGAAGCTACAACAGGGACAATAAGGGTAATGCAAGAGGCAGGCCCGGAGTAATTGAGGACATAATAATGCAGTTATTTGATTGAAACAATATTTCATTAAAAAAACCGGCAGTCCGGGTAAAGTCCGGAAGAGCCGGTTTTTTCAGCGTATACGTGTTTTCTTTTGCTTACCCCACATAAAAGCATAGCAACTAATACTACTGATGAGTTTCCAATCTGTCGATTTTAATCTTTTCTATTACACCTCCGACTGAGGCAACCACCTGCATGTTAACATCGGAAATATGAAAATTTTTCCCCGTTTCTATTTTTTCTTCATAGGTTTCTGCCATACTTGCTATGACACCGCCCAGAGTGTTTGCAAGGTCTTCGGGTATATGGCAGCCGATTATTCTGTTTGCGTCTTTGACGGAGGTTGCGGCGCTTAAGGTTATACCGTCAACTTCAGCCATCTTAGGTACGAATAGAAAACGTCTTATTGCGAACAGACCAGCCAGGGCAACCACCCCTATCAAAAACTCATAGGTTTGAGTAGTATATATGAGAACCTTTCTGGCAATAGCAAAAAGCATTACTTCAATAACACTGCCGGGGGTATGGCGTATTAGCATAAGCGCCAGCTCCAGCCCAATAACAAGAAGCAGTACAAACCCCAGCAGGTCGCGAAAGTTTTCATAGATATCCGGAGGCTGTGAGTACAGTATGTTCCTTACATACTGGAACAGTTCCAAAGCTCCGATAATAACGCTTAGTATTACAAAGGTGGCAAGTATTACTTCCAGCCATAATACTGCTTTTTCAACCTTTTTGTTAACACGTTGCATTACCATTCCCCCTAAAAATTAAAGAATAGATAATATAATAACCACTAAAAACGTAACATACCAGATAAGGTAGTGGCTTAGGTTCCCGGTATGAATACTTTTTATTTTTATTTCAAACCGGGAAAGAAAAGGCACTATTGAACGATAGAAATAGTCAATATCGTTAATTACTTTGTGCTTAGGTCTTAAAATATTCCTTCCGATATAAAATATCACTAATCCAAGTATTAGGGTGTAGATGTTTGACGATAGTTTTTCAAAGGACCAAAAACTTATGGATATGTCTGCAAATATTATATCGTTTAATAATAGCTGTGGCATTAGTCCTGTAACGAGGCATACCGAGGCCATGATTATCATGGCAGTTGTCATGCCGGCGGGGACTTCCTTCAATGCATTATTCTTTTCCTTAAGTTCTTCCGGTTTATTGAAAAAGCCGTAATACATAAGCTTGCTGAAGGATAAAATTGTCCCGTAATTAACTATTGTGATTAAATGTTTCATTAGATTTATATCATATAATCCTTCTTTTATCAATGTTTTGCTGATATAACCATTGAATGGAGCTATTCCTGCAATGGAAAGCGCTGCCACAAGACAGGTCATGGTAGTTACCGGCATAGACTTATACAAATAGCCCATTTTGATGAGGTCCCTTGTTCCCAGACGATAGCCTGCCGCGCCAACCGCCAGGAATAAAAGCCCCTTAAACACGGCATGATTGAACAAATGGTACAGGGCCCCCGTTTGACCTATTATATTGCCCGAGCCAAGACCCATTATTATATATCCCAACTGGCTTATGGTATGGTAGGCAAGCAAGGTTTTTGCATCGTGCTGGAAAAGGGCAAATACCACTCCATACAGCGCCATAAGTCCTCCAAGCACAAGGAAAAAAAGATTATAATCGGGGATTAATCTTATAAAACCATAAATACCAAGCTTTACTACGAAACCGGAAAGCAGGCAGCTTACAGACGAGGGAGCCTTGGTATGGGCTTCCGGAAGCCAGAAGTGCAGACCCCATATAGCGCCCTTAACTCCAAGCCCCAGTATAAACAAAAACCTGAGGTTGCCGGGTACCGGCCCTACAAGGAGATGTCCGGTGTTTGAATAATATAACAGAATTCCCAGCAGCAGAACGCTTGCCCCGGAAAACTGGATAATAAAATATCTGTGAGCGACTTCCGGTTGATTTTTTTTGATAAGAGAATAGAGGGCAAAGGCTACAAGTTCCCAAAAAATGAAAAAGTTTAAAAAGTCCCCGGATACAATAACCCCCATGGATGCTGTCAGAAAGACACCAAGCCAGCCAAAATAGGCATTATCACTTTTGTCAATATAGCTGTAGGAATACAGCGCTACCATAAACACAAGAAAGGTTAGCAGCACCAAAAAAAAGTAGGACAGAGCATCAATCCTTATTTGCCATCCGTAGGGGTATAACCAGTACGGGAGCGTAAGGACTTCCTTTGATACAAAAAGGCCTGCGGTGAAAACAATCCCGAATACAAAGGGGAAAACAACCCTTTTCCTTATTAGCAGGGGCAGAAATATTGTAGTGGCTGATAATATTAATAATAGTACCGGGTTAATCAATATCGGATACCTCCGGGAATTTTTTTATTAAAACCGGCCAATGGGGCTTATAATATATTCGTTTAAGTTTAGAAAATCAAAGGCAGCCCTATCAATAACAGTTAATGGTATATAGGGCAGCAGCCCTACTATAATACACAGAGCTGACAAAACCACAACCGGCGTATACATTTTATATGAGGCTTCACTGTGGTTAAATTCCGGTTCCTGCGGTAAAGCAAGGCTTTGCAGGACTTTCAAGTAATACATGACGCCTATTATACTTGTTAAAAGCAGTATTATTACATGGGTGATTTGACCGTTTGAAACAAGGCTGGAGCATATCAGCCATTTACTTAAAAAACCGTTTAATAATGGAATCCCCACTATTGAAAGGGCTCCCACTGTGAAACAAAAAAATGTAAGCGGCATACAACGCCCCATTCCTGCAAGGTGTTGTATTTCGTTTGAGTTTGCCTTTCTTGCCATCAAGCCGGCGGACAGGAATAAGGATCCCTTGGCAATACCATGGTTGAACATATGGAAGAACCCGGCCGAAAGCCCCTGCAGGGTGCCGAGGCTTAAAGCCATAACTATCAGTCCCACCTGTGTAATGGTAGAGTAAGCAAGCATGCGCTTTATGTCCCTTTGGTTTACCGCCATTATTCCTCCGAGCAGTGCTGTGGCAGCGCCAATATTTATTAGCAGGCGGTCTATTCCTAAGGATGTAAGCATGCTCCACCCGTACATATTGTACATGAGCTTGAAGAGGGCGAACACTCCTACCTTGACGAAGACCCCCGACAGAATTGCGCTTATTGGTGCCGGGGCCGAGGAATGAGCGTCGGCAAGCCAGGTATGCATTGGAACCAGGGCAGTTTTTACACCAAATCCCGCAATATAAAGCGCAATACTTATATTTAAGGGTTTCGCCGGAACGCTGTGGAGCTGTGTGGAAACATCGGTGATATTCAGCGATCCGACCGAGCTGTATATTATACCTGTGGCAAAAATAATGAACGTAGTGCCCAGGGTACCCAGTATCATATATTTAAGGGTGGCCTCCAGCGCAAAGGAGGTTTCATCGTAGGCTACCAGCGAATATGCGGCGACCGAGGATATTTCAATAAACACAATAAGATTGAATAGGTCGCTGGTTAGTATCATTCCTGTTAGGCTGCTCCACAGTATCATTAGAAGAACATAATAATACCTGGCTTTTCCCCTGCCAATATAAGAAAAACTGTACGTAACAGCCGCAACAAACAAAAGGGACAAAAATGCCGTCATAAAGCCCGAAGAGGCATCCAGCATTAAAGTTATGCCCAGCGGAACAGGCCAGCCCCCCACCTGGTATTGGACAGGGTTTTGCAGGGACATAACCAGAGCTGTAATACTTAATGTAAATTGTATGACCGAAGCAGCGGCAATAATAACCTTATAATTCCTGCGTATAACAGGTATAGAAAGGGGAAGGGCAAAGGCGGCCATCAAAGGAATAATTATCAGAAGAACCGGCAGATGTATCATCCCCTTAACCTCCTTATTTCCTTTGTCTCAAGGGTTTTGTAATTATTGAATATCTTGATTATTATACCCAGCATCAGGGCCGTGGTACTGGCACCGATGACTATGGCGGTCAGGGTCAGGGCCTGGGGAACCGGGTCAACAATCCTTGTTTCATACCCGGTAATTATCGGAGGAGCGCCGTCCTGCCGGTAGCCATAGGATACCAGAAACAAAAACACTGCTCCCTCCATAATACTGATTCCTATAACCTTTTTTATCAGATTATCCTTGGCAAGAACACCATATAGTCCTATAGACATAATTACTATTATAAAAACTAAAGTAAATTTCAAGGGCTATTCCCCCCCTGCTATTGAGTAGAAAATAATCGAAAGACCGGCGGCCACCTTTAACCCGCTTGCTATGTTCAATATAGGGATACTTCCGGCGCTGAACATATGTCCCGGCGTGCCTGCAAAGAAACCTGCATCCAGGTTTGACAGAAAATAATTTCCGGTAAGGATTCCTGTAAGCCCGATGCCAAGAAACAAAAATCCTCCTATGCTTTCAATATTGGAGCTTATTGCCGGACTAAATACGGTTCTGCGGACCTTATACCAAAGGCCATACACCAGGGTGAGCAAAATGCTGAGGGAAGCAATTATCACTCCTCCCTGGAATCCTCCTCCCGGCGAAATATGGCCCGCCATTATCACATAAATTCCAAAGATAAATATAAAGGGAGAGTATATACCCATACCTGTTTTAACTATTGGGGACAGACCGTACCTGAAGGAAAAAATTCTTTTGTGGGAAAACAGCATTTTGAAAGCAGCGGCTGAGGCAAATATGACCGTGGCCTCGCCCAGGGTATCAAAACCACGATAATCAAACAGTATCGCGTTAACCAGATTTGTTGCGCCGGTATCCCTGACGCCCGAGTTTACATAGTGGGAAGAGGCAGGCATCAGGTCCTGTGCAACAGGTATATCTTGTAAAGACAAGAATAAAACCAGTGACAGTACTGCTATTAGCAAAACACAGTAGTATTTCATTTTTCCTCCTCCTTGGTTTTGCTAATGGTAATTATAAATAGAGCGGTGGTAAAACCCATACCCACCACGGCTTCCGCCATAGCAACATCCGGCGCCTGCAGCAGTAGAAATATAATCACCATGAACAGATTAAACAGTGACATAAAAATCACCGAACACAGCAGATTTTTAGAAGCTATGGAGAACACAGCAGATATAACAAGAAGCAGTAAGAAAAGATAGTATATATAGCTTAACAACAGGTTCATTCATTGACCTCCGTAATCATCCCGGCTGAGGTTTTTGGGTAAGATTTTTTTACTGTAGGCTGCTTTGGCAAGGGCGTGGGAAGCAATGGGGTTGGTAATGGCAAGGAATATAATCATAATAATGATTTTCCCCGTTCCCCATACCATGCCCTTGAATAAAATTACTCCTGATAATATGGAAATTGCCCCCGAAGTAAGGCATTTGGAACCAAAATGGAACTTCATGAAAACGTCCTCAAAACGTAACATGCCGACTGCCGTAATAAACATAAAGAATACACCTATTATGAAAGATATTATACCCATTATTTCCCTAAGGCTCATTTTAGTATTTCTCCCTTTTCCAGATATTTGGCAAAGATTAGCATATCCAAAAACAGCAAAAGTCCATATACCAATGCAACATCGTACAGGAATGGTTCTTCCAGGTGATATCCCAGCAGTGGAATTATTACCGCCACCATTATGCCTGCAGCGTCCGCTGCAACAAGCCTGTCAAAGATAGTAGGCCCCTTGATTACCCGGTATATACACATCAGTGAGGTTAATGTCAAACATATGATTACGATGGGAATTATCATTCAAAGATCCTCCTTGCCCAAATTTCTAAATCAACAATACTCTCTTCCTTAATTTTGTCCTCTTTCTGTGTGGACATGTGGAACCAGTGAATATATATAACCCTGTTGTCGGGATCCAAATCCAATGCAAGGGTACCGGGGGTAAGGGTTATCATAACTGAGAGCATAGTAATTGCTACAGGATTTTCCAAACTATATGGAATAGCGACTATGCCAGGTTCCAGTACCGGGTTTGGTTGCAATACGTAGTAAGCAAGGCGAAAGCTTGCTTTGAAAACCTCTAAAAGAAAAAGGGGCAAGTACAAAAGACCGACAAACAAATTTGACAGGACATTTGAAGGAATATACCTGTTAATAGATTTGGCAAAAAAAATGTTGACGAAAATGGCAACAATAAGTCCCAGCAAAAAGCTAAAATAGCTTACAGCATCAACAAACAGAAACCAGGTTATCATTACAATAACAAGAGTTCCAAGTACCCTTCCAAACTGCATATATCTAGCTCCTTTGGGTTTTTATTTGTTTGCCAAATTATATTTTATATGAAAACAAAGGCCTTTACAATTATTTTGCTGTCTTTCACGTCAAAACCGGAGCATGGGTGAGGAGAAGCTATCAAAAAGCACGTAATTTAGATGAATTAAGAATAACCGTAATGAATGCTTATGGGAATTCATGATAACAAAAGTTCGCTAAACAATTTCCAAATTAAATCGAAATTTTACCATTTTTAAAGGAGTAGGAGGTTTACTGTCGAATTATTTAGAATGTATACTGTGCGGGAGGGTTATTCCATGATAAAGAAAACAGCAATAATTCCAGCGGTAACAATAATTCTATGCGTCTGTACAGCACTGCAGGTCTGGGCCGGTGCTCCGGAAACTGTCAGGGTAGGCTTAAGATATGATACCACGGCGCCGTCATCGGTGAGAATTGGATCGGAGGGCGGCATAGAATTCGGATATGATGCGGGTAGTGGTTATATGAGTCTTTATACCCATCACGGCACATCGCATCTTTATGTACGAAAGGACAGTTTTTTTGCTGACAAAAACGGACTGTTGATAGAGACTGGGCAGGGGGAAGCTGCTTCTTCGGGTACTGCCTACGGGCCTTATCATTCTCAAATTTGTGAAGTTTTACCGGACAGGCAGCAAGCTTTAAATCTCTTGCAGGATGCAGAGCAGCTGGGGGTGGAAGGATACCTGGTTTACGATAATGGCTGGAGAGTATGGACGGGAAGGTATACCAGCATACATGAAATGGAAAAAAGCAGCGGTGAATTGAAGGACATGCTTGGAGGAGCCTATGAAATTTATCCTGTTTATCCCTCGGCCGGACGTATGCAGGTGAACGACGGTACCGGAAGGGCTGTTTTTATGTATGAAGGCAGCGACGGATTCCTTATAAGCAGGTCTGTGGATGGGGATAATCTAGATATAGATGGTAAAAGGTTTAGGGGAAATATAGAGTATAGGCGGCATGGCGGAGGCAATATTACAATTGTGAACTCACTGCCCTTTCAGCATTATCTATACGGAGTGGTGCCACGGGAAATGAGCCCGGACTGGCATATGGAAGCGCTGAAAGCCCAGGCGGTGGCTGCCAGAAACTTTGCAGCGGTCAATTTGGGTAAGCACAGCACATATGGGTTTGATGTGTGTTCAGGGACCGACTGCCAGGTATATGGGGGATTTGACAGTGAGAGGCAGTCTACCAATGCGGCGGTGGATGAAACAGCCGGGCAAATGATATATTTCAATGGAATGCCTATTACTGCCTTTTTTCATGCCAGCAGCGGCGGGCACACAGAAAACGCGGAGAACGTTTGGAGCCTTTCACTGCCCTATATAAAAGCAGTGGACGACAGCTTTGACGCCGGTTCCCCCCATGACAGCTGGCAGAGGGTTTATACAAGCGAGCAGATTAGCTCAATACTGGCGCAGCATAATATCAATGTAGGCAGTGTCCAGGATATTTGGGTGGACAGCTATACCTCAGCGGGAAGGTCGCTGTCATTGACGATAAGCGGTTCCCGGGGCAATACCGTTTTGGAGAAGGAAAAGAGCAGGGCTGTTTTCGGGTATAATGATTTAAAAAGCACCCTGTTTACCGTGGAAACGGATGCCGACCTGTTTGTTGTGGGTGGAGTGGGACAGCCTGTACGAAAGATTGCAGCTGCGCAGGCAAAGGCGGTGGATTCTGCGGGTATAAAGTCTCTGGATGCAGGTCCAGATGCGCTGACGGTAAGCGACGGCAAAAATAATGCTGCGGTAAGCAAATATCCCTCCAGATTTATCTTCAGCGGAAAGGGCTGGGGACATGGTCTGGGTATGAGTCAGTGGGGAGCCAAGGGAATGGCGGAAGCAGGGTATAGCCACACGGAAATTTTACAATACTATTATCAGGGCTGTGTTGTACAGTAAAGGCAGGGATAAGAATATTGAAGGTAAAAGATTTCTATTATAACCTTCCTGAAGGATTGATTGCCCAAAAACCCCTGGACCAAAGGGATATGTCACGGCTTATGATAGTTGACAGAAATACCGGCGAGATTAAGCATGGGGTTTTCAGTGGTTTGACAGAGCACCTTGAGCCGGGGGATTGTCTTGTGTTAAATGACACAAGGGTTATCCCTGCGCGGCTTATAGGGCATAAACAAAACACAGGCGGCAAGATGGAGTTTGTTTTGCTGCGGAGAATTGAGCAGGACCTGTGGGAGGTTATGGTAAAGCCCGGCAGGCGTGCGAAGGTTGGCACCAGGATCAGCTTTGGCGAAGGCCGGCTGAAGGCGGAGGTGCTGGACAACACTCCTGCCGGCTGCAGAATAGTGCGCTTTGAGTACCAGGGCATTTTTGAAGAAGTATTGGACACCCTTGGCACAATGCCGCTGCCTCCCTATATTAAGGAAAAGTTGGAAGACCCGGAGAGGTACCAGACCGTTTATTCAAGGGAGGAAGGGTCTGCTGCGGCACCAACGGCGGGTCTTCATTTTACCGGGGATTTGTTGCAGGCTATAGAACAAAAAGGCGTGAAAACAGCCTATATTACGCTGCACGTTGGATTGGGGACCTTCCGGCCTGTAAAGACAAAAGAGGTTGAAAATCATAAAATGCATTCCGAGTACTATCGTATAGGCGACAAGGCATGCCAAGCCATCAATGGGGCCATCAATGGGGGAGGCAGAATTATTGCTGTGGGGACCACCAGCTGCCGGACATTGGAAACCGCAGCATCGGAAAACGGGGTGGCACCGGGGGATGGATGGACAGATATTTTTATATATCCCGGTTACAATTTCAAGATAATAGACGGAATTATCACGAATTTTCACCTGCCGGAATCAACTCTTATAATGCTTGTAAGCGCCTTTGCCGGCAGGGATAAAATCTTGGAAGCATACAGGGCAGCAGTTGAAGAAAAATACAGGTTTTTCAGCTTCGGAGACGCCATGTTCGTAAAGTGAAACTTCCATCGGAAGGTGTCTTATCCTGCCGATGGTTAGTAGAACAAACCCTGGTGTCTAGCGGCAGTTTGAGCGAAAGAGAAAATACGGCCGCTTACGTCGAGGGTAAAGTGAAACTTCCATCGGGAGGCGGGTTATCCTGCCGATGGTTAGTAGAACAAACCCTGGTGTCTAGCGGCAGTTTGAGCGAAAGAGAAATACGGCCGCTTACGTCGAGGGTAAAGTGAAACTTCCATCGGAAGGTGTCTTATCCTGCCGATGGTTAGTAGAACAAACCCTGGTGTCTAGCGGCAGTTTGAGCGAAAGGGAAATACGGCCGCTTACGTCGAGGGTAAAGTGAAACTTCCATCGGGAGGCGGGTTATCCTGCCGATGGTTAGTAGAACAAATCCTGGTGTCTAGCGGCAGTTTGAACGAAAGAGAAAATACGGCCGCTTACATCGAGGGTAAAGTGAAGGCAGGGTTATATACAGGAGGCTAGTATGGCGATTGAGTTTAAGGTTATTAAGGAATGCAAAAGAACAGGAGCAAGGCTGGGGGAGATTAGAACCCCACATGGAGTGATAAATACTCCGGTTTTTATGCCGGTAGGTACCCAGGCTACGGTGAAGGCTATGACACCCGAGGAGCTCAAAGGCATGGAAGCGCAGATAGTCTTAAGCAATACCTACCACCTGTACATGCGCCCTGGGCATGAACTGATTAAACAGGCAGGCGGATTGCATAGGTTTATGAACTGGGACAGGTCAATACTTACCGACAGCGGCGGTTTCCAGGTGTTCAGCCTGGGCAATTTGAGGGAGATTAAGGAGGAGGGTGTACATTTCCGCTCCCACATAGACGGCTCCAAACATTTTATATCTCCCGAAAAGGCTGTGGAAATACAAAACGCCCTTGGGGCTGATATAATAATGTCCTTTGATGAATGCCCGCCCTACCCCTGCGACTATACTTACGCAAAAAATTCTATGGAAATAACCACACGTTGGGCCGAGAGGTGCCTGAAGGCGCATAAAAGCACTGAGACCCAGGCCCTGTTCGGCATTATCCAGGGTTCGGTTTACAAGGATTTAAGAAAGGAAAGCGCCAGACAGATAACCTCGCTGGGTTTTCCCGGTTATGCGGTGGGGGGATTAAGCGTCGGGGAGCCCAAGGAATTTATGTATAATATGTTGGAGGAAACGGTGCCGCTTATGCCCGCCGGCAAACCAAGATACCTGATGGGGGTTGGCAGCCCGGATTCCCTCGTTGAAGGTGTTATAAGGGGAATTGATATGTTTGATTGCGTGCTGCAGACCAGGATAGCCAGAAACGGTACGGTGATGACAAGCAGGGGCAAGGTAGTGGTAAGGAACGCAGCCTATGCCGAGGATTTTTTGCCCCTTGACCCCGAATGCGATTGCTATACGTGTGCCAACTATTCCAGAGCTTACATAAGGCATTTAATCAAGGCTGACGAAATATTGGGTTTAAGGCTGACTACATACCACAACCTGTATTTTACTATAGGGCTTATGGACAAAATAAGAAAAGCGATACAAAGAGATTGTCTGCCCGAATTCAGGGAAGAATTTTTTGAAAGATACGGTTACTAAACTAAAAAAAAGTAATAATAGAGGAATTATCGAGTTTTTGGAGAATATAAAGTTGGATAGACTATTTCTAAGGAGGGATGCAGGTGGAGCAGATTATTCAATCGTTCGGTTTGCCAATAATATTATTGGTTGTTTTTTATTTCTTACTGATAGCGCCTCAAAGAAAAAAGGAAAAGAAAATTAAAGAAATGAGGGCAAACCTGAGAGAAGGCGATCAGGTTGTAACAATTGGGGGAATAATGGGTAAGGTTGTATCTATTAAGGAAGACACGGTTGTTGTCGAGGTTGGCTCTGACAAAATAAAGCTTAAGTTTGGCAAGTGGGCAATAGGTAACGTAATTGAAAAGGACGAATAAATAAAAAAAGAGCATTAAAATAATGCTCTTTTTTTATGCGGATTAAACAGGATAACCCGCCTTCCGATGGAAGTTTCACTTTACCCTCGACGTAAGCGGCCGTATTTTCTCTTTCGTTCAAACTGCCGCTAGACACCAGGATTTGTTCTACTAACCATCGGCAGGATAACCCGCCTCCCGATGGAAGTTTCACTTTACCCTCGATGTAAGCGGCCGTATTTTCTCTTTCGTTCAAACTGCCGCTAGACACCAGGATTTGTTCTACTAACCATCGGCAGGATAACCCGCCTTCCGATGGAAGTTTCACTTTATAGTAATAAAATCCGTACAAGAGCATAAGTTTGTCATAAGAAAATTAATTTGGAGGGATTATCATGAAGGACAACCGGGGGGATAATAGGTTGAGAATGTCCATTATTCTTAAATCCGTAAGTATTGGGTACGGTTTTTCTTTGATATGCTTTTTGCTGCTTGCAGTTCTTGTGACCTATACACGGCTTTCGGAGGGTATCGTGCCAACGGTTACCCAGGGAATAATAATTATTGGGCTTACTATTTCAGGAGCCAGCGCAGCAATAAAGTCCAAAACCAGGGGTTGGCTGTACGGAGTAATATGTGGGATTTTGTTCATAGGAGTCATTGTAATTGTCAGTTGGATAGCGGTGGAAGGTTTTACTTTTGATAAATATCTCCTTTCCAAAATTGTCTTGGGAATAATGGTAGGAGCCATTGGGGGTATGATTGGGATAAACCTGACAAGATGATGAAAATTGCTTTTATTAAAAACTCCATTGTGCTATAATTTTATACTGGGAACATAAAAAGAGGAGGAACTGACATGAAACATATAAAAACCATAATCGGGGCTACGTTCAAAGAAACCTTGAATAAGAGCGGCTGCGGGGAATGCCAATCTTCCTGCCAGTCGGCATGTAAGACCTCATGCACCGTTGCTAATCAGGAATGTGAAAACAAGCAACAAAAAAGCAGCTAAGCTGCTTTTTTTTCAGTAGAAAAAATAAGAAATAAAGACAGCGGGGGGATAGGGGTGGCGTTAATTCATAAGTTTATTAAGAATGGGGTTCCGATTGTGCTGGATGTGGCAAGCGGGGCCGTCCATGTGGTGGACAAGCCTGTATTTCGAATACTCGACTATTATCCGGAGCATAATGATGCCTATATTCAGGAAAAACTAAAGGATGACTATGCTAATGAAGACATAAAAGAGGGTCTTGAGGAGATAATACAGCTTCAGGATAAGGGGCTTTTGTTTTCTGAGGATGTTTATGCCGGTATAGCCAGGCAAAGATACAATGATAACGTAATCAAAGCCCTTTGCCTGCATGTGGCCCACGATTGCAACTTAAATTGCAGGTACTGTTTTGCATCCCAGGGGAATTTCAACGGCGAAAAGCTTTTGATGGACAGCAAAACCGCCTTTAAGGCGGTGGACTTTCTTATTGAAAGGTCGGCAAACAGGCACAATATAGAAATAGATTTTTTCGGCGGAGAGCCGCTAATGAATTTCGATGTGGTAAAAAAAACAGTGGAGTACGGCAGGGCGAGGGCAAAAAGCTACAATAAGACTATTAAGTTTACTCTGACCACCAATGCTCTGACCCTTGATCAGGATACTATTGAATACCTCAACGACAATATGTATAATGTTGTTCTGAGCCTGGACGGGAGGCCGGAAGTAAACGACAGGATGAGGTGCTTTGCCGACGGCTCGGGCAGTTATGATGCAATAATTGACAATATAAGCAGCTTTGTTCAAAGAAGGTCGGACAGAAACTATTATGTGAGGGGTACCTTTACAAGGGAAAACCTGGATTTTTGCGAAGACGTTCTTCATATAGCCGGTCTGGGTTTTAATAGTTTGTCGGTGGAACCGGTGGTTTGCACCCCCGGGGAACCTTACTCTATTAGGGAACAGGACTTAGAAATAATATTTGACGAATACGACAGGTTGTTTGACGAATGCAGCAAAAGGGCAGGGACGCCGGATGAATTTTATTTTTATCACTTTAAGGTAAACCTGTATAACGGACCCTGTGCCATAAAAAGGATTTCGGGATGCGGTGCCGGAAATCAATACCTTGCGGTTACTCCGGCGGGAGACCTGTATCCATGCCACCAGTTTGTCGGAGACAAGGATTTTCTCATGGGAAATGTTTTTCATGGTATATCGGACAAGGATATATCCGCTTTGTTCCGGGATTCCCATATCTATAATAAGGAGGACTGCAGCCAGTGCTGGGCAAGGCTTTGGTGCAGCGGGGGATGTCATGCGAATTCGTATAAAACAACCGGCAGCTTAAAAAAAAGCTATCAAATCGGTTGCCAAATGGAAAAGAAGAGGATAGAATGCGCAATAGCCTTGGAAGTCCTGGCAAGGATGAAGGAGGAAAACAATGATAGTAAGTTACAGGGGCAGTAAACCACAAATAGGTGAAAATGTGTTTATAGCTGAGGGCACAGTAATTACAGGTAATTTTTCAATTGGCGCATATTCCGGTCTCTGGTATGGAGTAGCAGCCAGGGCTGATGTGGATAAAATATACATTGGCAGCCATACAAATATCCAGGACGGTTGTTTGCTGCACTGCAGCAGCGGTTTTCCTACCGTGATAGGCGATTACGTTACGGTGGGGCATGGGGCAATACTGCATGGATGCAGGGTTGCAGATAATTGCCTTATTGGAATGGGTTCCATAATAATGGACGGTGCAGAGATTGGCGAATATTCGATAATAGGAGCGGGAGCCCTTATCACGCCGGGCAAGAAAATTGCGCCCTATTCGGTGGTCATGGGCTCTCCGGGAAAAGTTATTAGGAGAACATCTGCCCAGGAGGAAAGCATCATAAAGCAAAGTGCTCTTGAATATGCGGAATTAGCAAGGGAGTATTTGTCGAATTGATTGACGCACCTGCATGTCAGTAATATAATGTTTCTATCAACCGAAGATGCGAGGGGGAAGGATTTTATGAATCTAAAACGGACAGTAATTTTTACAGCAGTGGTACTCATAATAGGGCTTTCGGCATACATTCTTTCCTTTGGAGCCAGTCTGGGCGCATATGATATGATTCCTGTAAAGGATGCGATAAAATATGGCTTAGATTTAAGGGGCGGAGTATATGTAGTGTTGGAAGCCAAACCCGAAGAGGGCGGAGCAGTCTCGGACGAGACGCTTACCCGGGCTATTGCCACCATAAGGAACAGGGTGGACGGCCTGGGAGTTAGTGAACCGGTTATAGCCAAACAGGGAGAAAACAGAATAAGGATTGAGCTTCCGGATGTAACCGACAGCCAGAATGCTATAGATATAATAGGAAAGACTGCACAGCTTAAATTTTTAGATCCCGACGGAGAGATGGTATTGACCGGTGATAATGTACGAAACGCTGAAGCGATATATCAAACCCATCCATCCGGTCGTAAAGAACCGGTGGTTTCCCTTGAACTGGATTCCGAAGGAGCCGGGCGTTTTGCGGATGTTACCGGGGCTATAATGGAAATACCCGATGTTCAGGGTTACCAGCCCGAAAGGTCTATATCAATAGTGCTGGACGAAGATGTAATATCAGCTCCCGAGGTACAGGCCCATATAACCGACGGCAAAGCGATAATAAACGGTATGCCAAACATAGAGGCGGCCGCAGACCTTGCAACACTGATTAAAGCGGGGGCGCTGCCGGTTGATATGGAGGCAGTGGAGATAAGGACGGTGGGTCCCACCCTTGGAGCCAATTCCCTCGAAAGGAGCGCCAGGGCTGGATTTATAGGAATATTCCTTGTAATGTTGTTCATGGCTGTGTATTACAGGCTTCCAGGATTGGTTGCCAGCCTGTCACTTATAATATATATAATGATAGTACTGCTGATACTGGTTTCCATCAATGCGGCGCTGACACTGCCGGGTATAGCAGGGCTGCTATTGTCAATAGGTATGGCGGTGGATGCCAATGTTATAATATTTGAAAGGCTGAAAGAAGAATTAAGGAATGGAAAAAGCCTAAGGCCCGCCATTGACGCAGGATTTAAGAGAGCCTTCAGGACAATCCTGGATGCCAATATTACCACACTTATTGCGGCGGCGGTTCTTTTCTATCTGGGCGCAGGCCCGATACAGGGTTTTGCCGTGACGCTGACTGTTGGAATTCTTTCGAGTATGTTCACTGCCATTGTTATAACCAAAATGCTTCTCAAGATGGTTGTAGGGATGAATATCACCAGGAACACCAAGCTGTTTGGGGCATAGGGGGGTGAAGCTAATGAAAATTGTTGAAAAAAGCAGGCTGTGGTTTGGGTTATCAGGACTTGTGATACTGATTGGATTTGTGTTCATATTTATGATGGGTCTTAATCTGGGGATTGATTTTACCGGCGGCACCATAATACAGATAGATTTGGGAAAAAGCTTTACCACACAGGAGGTCAGGGAAATAACCGACCAGTTTGACAAAGAAGCATCCATAACCTATGCCGGGGAGAACAGAACCCAGGTACAGGTAAAAACCAAACTGGACCTCTCCGAGACCGAGAGGGCAGAAGTCTTTGACAAGTTCAGGGACAAGTACGGCCTGGATACCGAAGACCTGGTGTCCATGCAAAAAGTGGGTCCGACCATAGGGAACCAGCTTAAAAGACAGGCGGTGGTCTCCCTGGCGGTTGCAGCGCTGGGAATGCTTTTATATATTACCTATAGGTTTGAATTCAAATTCGGTGTTGTTGCAACAACTGCCCTTTTGCACGATGTGCTGGTTGTACTGGCAGTATATGCAATAATGCAGATACCTATAAATACATCCTTTATAGCAGCAATGCTGACAATAGTGGGGTATTCGATAAATGCCACCATCGTTATATTTGACAGGATAAGAGAAAATCGTGGATATATGAAAAAGGGAACTTCACTGACCGAGCTTGTTAACCTTAGCGTAACTCAGTCTGTAGCCCGTTCGGTTAATACTTCCTTTACTACCCTTCTGACAATAGGTATGATATATCTGCTGGGTGTCAGCGCCATTAAAGAGTTTGCGCTGCCGCTTATAGTGGGTATAATAAGCGGAACCTATTCATCGGTTCTGATAGCCGGGCCTCTGTGGGCATTTTGGAAGAACAAGGAAAAGCCCAGGGCAGGAAGGGCATAAAAAAACGGCTTATGCCGTTTTTTTATGCCCTTATTCATCTCTTTTTTTTGCGTTGAAGGATTTTGGTTTGTCCCCATAGAATATGTAGAATATATTTATTCAATTATGGAGGTGTTATGGATGCAGCTTACATATATACTTGCATTATTATTTGCGCTTATCGTGGCCATATTTGCAATACAAAACGCGCAGCCTGTAACGGTGGATTTTATGTTTAACCAATTTCAGATTTCGCTGGCACTGGTAGTTTTAGTTTCTGCCTTCGCGGGTGCGATAATTCTTGGATTTCTGGGTATTTTCCGACAGGTAAAGGCAGGTTTCAAGATTAGGGAGATGAATTCAAAGACGAAAAAACTGGAGGAACAGTTAAAGGACACCGAGGGCAAGCTGACCGAAGCTAAGGAAAAGCTGGAACAGTTAACTAACGGCCTGATAGGAAGGGACAAGGAAGACAACGAGCCCGGGGACAGACCGTCGGACACGGAGGACATTAACGAGCCCGGTCCACCGGCCGGGGAATAGGAACGGAACATTAGCGGGAAGCGGTATAGTATACGGCTTCCTTATTTTTATGCGGAGCCGCCGTGCCATTTGATATGAGCTTTGGTTTTATTTATAATAGTATAGTATAGTTAATTTGGGGGATGCAGCTATGTTTCATAATAAAAAATGGATATGTGGTTATGCTGACAGTGAAATAATTAATAAACTGACCAAGGAATCGGGTATTTCTCCGCTCCTTGCTGCGGCCCTTGTGAACAGGGGAGTTGACAGCAAAGAGGCTGCGGAAGAGTTTTTGCACCCCGAATTAAGTCAACTGGCCGATCCTTTTTTGCTGCCGGATATGGTGGTGTCTGTCGAAAGGATAGTCGATGCACTCGACCGGGGAGAGAAGATTTGTATATACGGAGACTATGATGTTGACGGTATAACTTCTGTTTCCGTTATAATGAGGATGTTAAAAACGGCTGAGGCAGATGTATTTTTTTATATTCCCGGCAGGATGGATGAGGGATATGGATTGAACAAACAGGCAGTTGAAGATATTCATGCAAAGGGCGCCCGGCTTCTTATCACGGTTGACTGTGGAATTGCATCCTTTGAGGAAATCGAGCTGTGTAACAGGTTGGGTATCGACGTAATTGTAACCGACCACCACCAATGCCAGCAGCAGCTTCCCCCTGCTCTCGGAGTTATTAATCCAAAGCGAAATGACAGCGCATATCCCTTTAGGGAATTTGCCGGTGTGGGTATTGCATATAAACTGTGTACTGCCCTGAAGAAAAAAATGTGTGACAGGGGAACCTTTCGGTTGCTGCAGGAAACGGCCGTGGAGCAGGATATGCTTGATCTGGTGGCCCTTGGAACGGTGGCGGATATTGTACCTTTAACCGGTGAAAACCGGGTGTTGGTATATGAGGGTTTAAAGCAAATGAACAACACGGGGAATTCGGGGCTTAAGGCGCTTATACAGGTTTCAGGTATAGGGGACCGTCAAATAAATACAGGCCAGGTCGCCTTTATGCTGGCTCCCAGAATCAATGCATCAGGCAGGCTTTCGGTGGCAGAAAAAGGTGTCAGGCTTCTGCTTGAAGAAGATGAAGATGCCGCCCTTGTGCTGGCAAAGGAAATGGACCGGCAAAACCGGGAAAGACAGGCAGTGGAGAATCGAATCCTTGAAGAGGCGGTGGAAATGGCTAAGGAAAGAATAAACGACAGCATATTTGTGTTGGCTTCCGCCCATTGGCATCCCGGAGTCATAGGTATCGTAGCTTCAAGGATAGTTGAAAGGTATAATAAGCCTGCCATTCTGCTGCACATAGATGGTGAGGAGGCCAGGGGCTCCGCAAGGGGCATTCCGGGGCTGGATCTGTATGAGCTGCTTTCAGAGTGCAGACATTTATATAAAAGTTTCGGAGGGCACAGACAGGCGGCGGGTCTGACCCTTGAAACAGGCAGGCTTAAAGGCTTTACCCGGGAAATAAACCTCGCGGCTGCGGAGGCTATGAAGGATATCGACGGCAGATACATTATTAAGGCCGACGGGGATATAACCGGGACGAATATTACGACGGAGGATGCAGCCGAGTTTAAGCTTCTTGAACCCTGTGGTTGTGGAAACCCCTCAGCCCTGTTCATAAAGCGTGGCGTATTGGTATCGGGATTAAAAAGAGTCGGCAGGCAAAGGGAACACCTCAAACTGACGGTGGATGAAAAGGGCAGCAGGTACGACTGTATAGCTTTCGGGTGGAAGGAAACCGGCCGGCCGGTTGCGGGCGAAAGGCTGGACATATTATTCTCTCCGCAGGTTAACCATTGGCTGGGGAAGGAAAACCTGCAGCTGCTGCTTAAGGATATTAAAGGGCAGGTAGACCAGGGACAGTTTCTCATCGAATGGTATGACAGCATACTGGATTTGGACGACCATGGGGCCTTTGTACCGGTAACCGGGCTGGAGCTGCCCGGCTGTGTGAAAATACAAAGAACGGGGGACAGATACGGGCTATTGACAGATCTGTTCAATAAATCCACAGGCAATATCCTTATGGTTAACGGCTACAGGGATGTGGTTGACGCAATTTCAGTACTTTCCCCCTATCCCGGTGTAGATGTGTGTTTTGGACGCCTCGGAGATTACTGCGCATATAAGAACTATATTGTTGTGCATCCCCATTCATTCAAAGGAATGGAAAGCTGCCCGGGGAAACTGTATTGTTTTGGCGGTTCTGTTTTGCCCGTACAACTTGAGGCCATAGGCAGATTGCGGAACACACAGTCCGTAATGCTGGTGGATGAGGATTTCCGCTGTTTAAGCGCGGAGCTGGAAAGTATACTGCCCGATAAAAACATGCTGGCCGGGATTTATCGTTTGATTAAAAGCAGTGGCGGCATGCCCTTTGAAATATACTTAAGGAAGATGATAAAGAAAGGTATAAGTCCTGCCACAGCGGTATTGGGAATAGAAGGGCTAAAGGACACCAACCTGATAGAGGTGCAAGGCGGCATGATGTCTTTAATGCCGGCACCGGAAAGCAAGGTGGAAATTTTTAAGGCGCGGCCCTTTCAAATAATAATGAAAACCGCCGATGCTGCCGAATATTGCTGTAATACTATAAATAAATACCTTTTTGATATATAATATTCAACAAGATTACTAAAAATAGCGGGTGAACAGAGTGCTTGAAAAGCTTATCAACAAAATTGAACAGTATAATCCCGATATGGACCTGAGTATTGTCATAAAGGCCTATAACTATGCACAGCAGGCCCATCAGGGACAAAGAAGGGTATCGGGAGACCCATATATAAACCACCCTGCCCATGTATCAATGATCCTTGCAGAACTGGAACTGGATTTAAACACAATCGTGGCAGGGTTACTCCATGACGTCATTGAAGATACAGCCTCCGCTATGCAGGATATAGAAAGGGAATTCGGCAGTGAGGTTGCACAGTTGGTGGACGGTGTAACAAAGCTGGGTAAAATAAGGTATGAGACCAAGGAAGAGGAGCAGGCAGAAAACTTACGGAAGATGTTCATAGCAATGGCCAAGGATATCCGGGTTATTTTGATTAAGCTGGCCGACAGGGTTCATAATATGAGGACATTAGGGTACCTTCCCGAAGTCAAGAGAAAGGAAAAGGCAAAGGAAACCCTTGAGATATATGCTCCTATAGCGCACAGGCTTGGTATGTCAAAAATAAAATGGGAACTGGAAGATCTGGCCCTGAGGCACCTTGACCCCAAGGGATACTATGAATTGGTGGAAAGGGTTGCAACCAAAAGAATGGAAAGGGAAGAATACATTAAAGAAATTATAACCGAGCTGCGTGAAAGACTGGGTGAAATGAATATATCGGGCAAGATAGAGGGCAGGCCTAAACATTTTTACAGTATATACAAAAAAATGGTGTATCAGAACAAGGCCTTTGAACAGATATTTGACCTTACCGCCATAAGGATTATTGTGGATTCGATAAAGGACTGCTATGGAGTATTGGGGACGGTGCATGCAATGTGGAAGCCGATCCCGGGACGTTTCAAGGATTATATTGCCATGCCCAAGCCCAATATGTACCAATCGCTGCATACAACGGTGATCGGGGATAAAGGTGAACCACTGGAAATCCAGATAAGGACCTGGGAAATGCACAGAATTTCCGAATATGGTATAGCTGCCCATTGGATGTATAAAGAGCATAAAAGGAACCAGGACGAGTTTGACAAAAAACTCTCATGGTTAAGGCAATTTATGGAATGGGAAAGGGATACGAAGGATGCAAGGGAGTTCATGGAAACGCTTAAGATTGACCTGTTTACCGACGAAGTATTTGTTTTTACTCCCAAGGGAGAAGTAGTAGACCTTCCTAACGGCTCCACACCCATTGACTTTGCATACAAGATACACAGCGGCGTGGGAAATTCCTGTGTCGGGGCAAAGGTGAACGGTAAAATAGTATCGCTGGAATATAAGCTGAAAAATGGCGACATTGTAGAGATCCTGACATCCTCCAACTCACCGGGGCCCAGCAGGGATTGGCTGAAGATTGTTAAAAGCTCGTCTGCCAGGAACAGGATAAGACAGTGGTTTAAGAAGGAGAAAAGGGAAGAAAATCTGGAAAGCGGCAAGGAAATATTTGAAAAGGGACTGAAGAAACAAGGTTTTACGTCAAACGATGTACTGCGCCCTGAATGGATAGAAAAGGTGCTTAAAAAGTTTGGATTTCAGAATATGGATGACATGTACGCCACATTGGGATATGGAGGGCTTACCTTTAATCAGGTATTTGGCCGGTTTAAGGAAGAGATGAGGAAGGAAAAGGCCGGTGAAGATAAAAGAGCAGAGATAATTCCAACGCCCCAGGAAAGCCAGGTTCGAAAAGAGATGCCCGACCCGCAAACGGGTGTGGTGGTTAAGGGTATGACCAATATAATGGTGAGGTTTGCCAAATGCTGCAACCCGGTTCCGGGGGATAAGATTCTAGGGTATATTACCAGAGGCAGAGGCGTATCGGTACACAGGCTTGATTGTGCCAATGTCAGTGAACACCTGGAAGATATTCACCGGTTAATAGAAGTGGAATGGTTTACCGACGACAGCAAGGATGTTTCATATATAACCGACCTGCAGATTAAAGCCTTTGACCGGTCAGGTCTGTTGTCAGATATTGCAGGCGTTGTGACCGAGGCAAAGCTGCCGGTTAAAGCAATTAATGCAAGGGCAAACAAGGATAATACGGCGGTAATAAACATGACTTTGGCGATAAACAGTACATCTCAGTTAAATCAGTTGATTAAGAAACTGAAAACCGTAGAAAGCGTCAGTGAAGTATACAGGGTTAAGGGGTAAACAAATCCCGAAACAAAGAAAAATGGAGGCGGCATATGAGAGCGGTGGTACAGAGGGCTTCTATGGGCCGGGTAATAGTTGAGAATAAGGAAATAGGACGTATTAAGCAGGGTTTTGTTGTGCTTTTGGGTATTTGTAGAGACGACAGTATGGAAGATACCGAATATTTGGCTGAGAAAATCATTAACCTGAGGGTTTTCGAGGATTCGGAAGGGAAGATGAATCTTTCGCTTAAGGATGTTGGAGGGGAATTGCTTGTGGTGTCCCAGTTTACACTGTACGGTGACTGCAGGAAGGGCAGAAGGCCCAGCTTTACAAGCGCTGCTTTGCCGGAAAAGGCTGAGAAGCTGTACAACGGGTTTGTCAATGTGTGCGGACAAAAGGGTGTAAGGGTTCAGACCGGCAAGTTTCAGGCCCATATGGAAGTGGAGCTTATAAACGACGGACCGGTCACCCTTATTATAGAAAGCAAAAAGTAGGGAGGGAATCTGATTTGATATTTGGAAGAATTACTGCCGGCATATATGCAACCAACTGTTATGTTATAGGATGCGATAATACCAAACAGGGGGTAATAGTAGATCCGGGCGGGGATTTTGAACGCATAATGCGAACGGCAGCCAAAAACGGACTGGATATAAAGTATATTATTCTGACTCACGGCCACTTTGACCATATAGGGGCCCTCAAGCAGGTAAAGGAACAGACAAAAGCTCCCGTGGCAATACACCGGGAGGATGCATATATGCTGCAGGATCCGGATAAGAGTCTGGCAAATCCGGCAGGCGAAAGTCAAGGTACCGATGCCGCCGACATACTGCTTAAAGACGGCGACCTGTTGGAAGTGGGGGACCTTACCATGGAAATAATACATACTCCCGGGCATACCACCGGCGGCATATGTATAAAAATAGGCGATGAAATGCTGATAAGCGGGGATACCCTTTTCGCCGATTCGGTGGGCAGAACAGACCTTCCGGGAGGAGATTATGATGCCCTTATACGGTCGATAAAAACGAAACTAATGCCGCTGGACGAAGATATGAAGGTATATCCCGGGCACGGTGGTGCAACAACCATAGGAAAAGAAAAGAAGACCAATCCCTTTTTGTAGCAGGAAAAGAATATCCCCGGACGTTGTGGTTAAAATAATAAAAACAAGTCCGGGAGGGTTACGATGAAGGGGTTGGACAGGTATACAAAAGCAAATCTATACAAAACCGCCGAGGACATTGATTTCCATGAATTTTATGAAATGGTGGAAGAGGGCATGTCCCATACCGAAATAGCAGAGGAATTGGGTGTGAGCAAGAAGGTAGTGGACTGGCTGGCGGAAGAAATAGAAAAGGATGTTTAGAATGATTAAGGTGTTTACCGAGGGGCACGATTATTATTATGAGGTTGCCGATATTCTGGCAAACTACTGCCTGCGGGATAAAATTGAGTTTGTAGAAAAAGAGGTTCCGGCGGAAAGCCGGAGTCTTTTTGTACATAGTATTATGAAAAGCAATTCATACGGAATGGAATTTAAGTGCAGTATTTCCGGCGAAGGCAGGTCGGTTTGCGAGACCGACCGGTTTGAGGCTGTTGACGGCGATAGACTGGCAGTCAGAAAACAATACAAGAGATATGTGAAGCACAACCTGCTGAAGGCGGCAGAAAAATATTTTCACAAAGGGCTGCGCTGGGGTATACTTACCGGAATAAGACCGGTGAAAATGGTCCATAAGCTGATGGACCGGGGTTTTGACAACAGGTATATTTTTAAACACCTGACCCAATTTTACAGGCTGGCCCCGGAAAAGGCGCAGCTTGGCATTGATATAGCAATAAACGAGAGAAAATTCATACTGCCCTATGACCCTGGAAAGGTGAGCATCTACATAAGTATACCCTTTTGTCCCACCCGCTGTTCCTATTGTTCGTTCCCATCCAATGAAATGTCAAGGTGGGGAAGCCTTACCGACCGGTATGTTGAGTGTCTTATAAATGAAATTCAGGCGGTTGGAACAGCCTTGGCCGGCCGTGGGTTTATTTGTGATACCGTATATATAGGCGGAGGCACGCCCACATCCCTGAATCTTTCACAACTTGGCACACTGTTGGAGAGCATTAACCGATACTTTCTCAACGCCCAAACCAGAGAGTTTACCGTTGAGGCGGGGCGTCCGGATACCCTGGATAAAGACAAGCTGGAAGCAATAAAAAGGTATGGAGCAACCAGAATAAGTATTAATCCGCAGACAATGAATGCATCCACTCTTGAAATAATAGGCAGGAAGCACAGTCCGGAGGATATACTTACCGCCTTTGAGTTGGCAAGGCAATACGGACACGATAATATAAACATGGACATAATAATGGGACTGCCGGGGGAAAACAGTGATTTGGTTGAAAATACCCTGGAGCATATAGGAAGGTTAAAACCCGAGGGGGTTACGGTACATACCCTGGCAATAAAAAGAGCATCCAGGCTGCAAGAAGAAGCCTTTGAAGCCGACTGGGTTGAGGAACAGGAAGTGGAAGCTATGATGCAGCTTAGTGTCGGATATTTACTCAATATGGGGATGAAACCCTATTATCTGTACAGGCAAAAATATATGGTGGGAAATCTGGAAAACATAGGTTTTTGTCTGCCGGGATTTGAAGGGATGTATAATATGCAGATTATGGAGGAAAAGCAGACCATAATCGGAATAGGGGCGGGGGCAGCATCCAAACTGGTTTACCTGTCGGAGGACCGGCTTGAGAGAAAGGCAAACCCCAAAAGTCTCACGCACTATATAGAAAGGGCGGAGAGTATAGCTTCAGGCAAGCAGGAAATTATATCCGCATTGCAAAGCGGTGCCCGATTGTAGTTGACACCGGTTGGGTTGTGGACTATAATGGTTTTAAAATCCGCATAGCGAATACGGACGATGACGGAAAGAGTAGCCGCCCGGTGGCGTACAGGGAAGAGAGGCCTTGACTGAGAGCCCCTTAACGTTTTACGGCCGGCGAAAGACATTCCTAAGTCTTTCGGCTGAAAACAACAGTAAGCCGTTACGTTGGAAGCGTTAATTTCATTGAGTGGGATATTAATATGTCCAAGCAGGGTGGCAACGCGGGAAACCCCGTCCCTGATGACAGTTCACACATGTCATTGGGGATTTGTTATTTTTTGCAGAAAAGAGGAGGTAGTATTATGGCAATAAAAAGGCCCAGGGGCACCAGAGATGTGCTTCCCAGGGAAGTGTATAAATGGCACTATGTTGAGAATATGTTCAGACAGATTTGCAGGGAGTTTGGGTTTGGCGAAATAAGGACGCCGCTCTTTGAGGATACTGAATTGTTTCAAAGGGGCGTTGGGGAAACAACCGATGTTGTGCAAAAAGAAATGTATACCTTTGAAGACAAGGGTGGCAGGAGTATAACCTTAAAACCGGAAGTAACTGCACCGGTGGTTAGGGCGTTCATTGAGCATAAACTGTACGCTGATATACAGCCGTTAAAGGCATACTATATAACCCCCTGTTTCAGGTATGAACGGCCTCAATCGGGGAGGCTCCGCGCATTTCACCAGTTCGGGATAGAAATAATAGGGTCGCCTTATTCTTCGGCGGACGCCGAGGTAATATCCCTTGCTATGATGTTCTTTAAAAGGCTTGGGTTAAAGGATTTGGAACTTAGGATTAACAGCGTCGGATGTTCCGATTGCAGAAAGGAATACGGCAGCAGGTTAAGGGAGTTTCTTTCCGAAAAGCTTCCTCTTTTGTGCGAGACCTGCAACATACGATACAATACAAACCCTATGCGTATAATAGACTGCAAGGAGGAAAAATGCCGGAAGGCGGTAGAGGGAATACCACTGATGATTGATTATATATGCGATGAGTGTAAGTACCACTTTGAAAGCCTGAAAAAACATCTTGAGAGCATGGATATTGGCTATACCGTTGACCCTGCCATTGTAAGGGGCCTTGATTACTATACAAAGACTGCCTTTGAAATAGTATCCCGGGATATTGGCTCCCAGGGCACTGTCTGCGGCGGCGGCAGGTACGACGGGCTTGTCGAGGAATGCGGAGGGCCTCCCACACCGGGGATCGGCTTTGGACTTGGCATCGAAAGACTGCTGCTTACGCTGGAAAGCCAGGGTATAGAAATTGAGAAGGAGGAAGGCATCGACCTGTTTATTGCAAATATCGGCAATGAGGCGGCAAAAGCCGCCCTAAGCATTGTTCACAGGATGAGAGGTGCCGGAGTTGCGGCCGAGTGCGACCATATGGGCAGAAGCTTAAGGGCCCAGATGAAATATTCAGATAAGATTGGTGCTAAGTTTACCATAGTGCTGGGGGACCAGGAACTTGAACAGCGTATTGTTGCCGTAAAGAATATGGCAAGCGGTGAAGAAACCAGGGTAGAATTGAATATACAAAAAATCAAGGATACAATAAAGACCAAAAAAGGGGAGTAAATAGTATGCAGGGACTTAAAAGGACACATATGTGCGGGCAACTGAACATGAAAAACGCGGGAGCCCAAGTGGTAGTGGCAGGATGGGTTCAAAGAAGGAGGGACCTCGGAGGCCTTATTTTTCTGGATATCAGGGATAGAACCGGGATAGTGCAGGCAGTGGTTGACGGGGAAATTTCAAAACAGGCCTTTGAAACAGCTGAGACACTAAGAAGTGAATTTGTAGTGGGAGTAAAAGGTACTGTTGTTAAAAGAAAAGGAGATGCGGTAAACCCTAAACTAAAGACCGGGGAAATCGAAATAGCGGGTAAGGTCATAGAGGTATTCAGCAGGGCAGAAACTCCGCCAATATATATTGAAGACAATTCGAATGTCTCGGAGGCCCTTCGCCTTAAATACAGGTATCTTGACCTGAGAAGACCCTCCATGCAGAATAACCTTATGCTTCGCCACAGGCTCACCATGGATGTGCGAGAATTTCTTGACAAAAACGGTTTTTTGGAAGTCGAAACACCGGTGCTCACCAAACCCACTCCCGAAGGGGCAAGGGATTACCTTGTGCCAAGCAGGGTGAACCCGGGCAAATTTTTTGCGCTGCCCCAGTCTCCTCAGCTTTTCAAGCAGCTGCTGATGGCTTCCGGGGTTGATAAGTATTTCCAGATTGCACGCTGCTTCAGGGATGAGGATTTGAGAGCGGACAGGCAGCCCGAGTTTACCCAGATTGATATCGAGATGTCCTTTGTGGATGCCGAGGACGTAATTACAATAAATGAAAGGCTTATGGCCTATATATTTGAAAAGAACCTTGGCATCAAGCTGTCCGTACCCTTCAAAAGGATGACTTACAGTCAGGCGATGGAAAGCTATGGCTCGGATAAACCGGATACCAGATTTGACATGAAACTGACCGACATAACCGATATAGTGGAAAGCTCCGGATTTAAGGTATTCAGCGAGACTGCCAAAGGCGGCGGCCACATCAGGGGGATAAATGCGAAGGGCTGTGGAGAAAGCTTCAGCCGCAGGGAAATTGACGGCCTGGTTGAGTATGTGAAGCAATTCGGGGCAAAGGGACTGGCGTGGATGATAGTAACCCGGGACGATATAAAATCGCCTATAGCCAAGTTTTTGACCCAAACCGAAATAAAGGGCGTTGTTGAAAGAATGGGCGGTCAGGCCGGTGATTTGCTGTTAATAGTTGCCGATAAGCCTGGAATAGTATACGATTCCCTCGGCCAGTTACGACTGGAGCTCGGCAAAAGACTGGAGTTTATAGACGAAAACATGTTTAACTTTTTATGGGTTACCAATTTTCCATTACTGGAGTATGATCATGAAGCGGGCAGGTATGTTGCGGTACACCATCCCTTCACTTCGCCGGTGAAGGAAGACATTAAGCTTTTGAAAACCCGGCCTGATAAAGTAAGGGCGAATGCCTATGACCTGGTTCTAAACGGCATGGAGCTTGGAGGAGGAAGCATCAGGATCCACGATAACAAGCTTCAGCAGAAAATGTTTGACATTTTGGGATTTACAAAGGAAAAGTCTCAGGAAAAGTTTGGTTTTCTGCTGGAAGCCTTTAAGTACGGCGCGCCTCCCCATGGCGGTATAGCCTTTGGCCTTGACAGGCTGGTTATGCTGGTAGCCGGTAAAGAAAATATAAGGGATGTGATAGCCTTTCCCAAGACCCAGAATGCCGCCTGCCTTATGACCGGTGCGCCGGCCGGGACTGACAATGAACAGCTTAAGGAAATTCATATTAAAGTTGACATAGAATAATAAAGCTATGTTATATTTCTGAATTTGTGGGTATTCTATTAACATGAATAAATTCAAACAAGGCAGGAGGGATAATATGGAAAGGGTTGTAGTATATACAACAAAGACATGACCCCACTGTACCACAGCGAAGGAGTATCTTTCGCAAAAAGGCGTGGACTATGAGGAGAAGGATGTGCAGCAGGACACCCAGGCAAGAAAAGAGCTTATGGGAAGAGGGATTATGGCTGTACCGGTAATAGCTATCGGAGAGGAATTCATAGTAGGTTTTGATAAAAACAGATTAGACCAAAAACTCACATAACAATAATAACCGATTCATGCGAACGGTTGCATTTCCGACCAAGCGGTTGAGCATAATAAGACTATAGCAGTTTCTTGTATATATTATGGTAAATTGTATAAGTTGAAAATAAAAAACCACTATGATATCATAAAACTAAACAAAGGGAGCAGCCCTGCTGTGTACGTGCTTATCGGTATAGTTTTGAGCCAACATTATGACATAGGGAATCTGAGCTCTGGATGTGGCACATAAGCCTCCACCGAGGGGACATGTAAAGTGTTCAGGAGGATACCCACCTGCGTGAGCAGGTTCAAAACAACCGACCACGGCATAGTGGGGATTTTTTCATTCCTTTGTTTTTGCATTTCAAGCAGAAAGTTTTATTAATGGGGGAGTGGACAGTGTTACATAGTTTTTCAAGGACGGAACTGTTAATAGGCAGGGAAGGGCTGGACAAACTGCGGGAAAGCAGCGTAGCCGTTTTCGGAGTGGGAGGCGTAGGAAGCTTTGCCGCCGAAGCCTTGGCCCGGTCGGGTGTCGGAAGGCTTGTGCTTGTTGACCATGACGATATATGTATTACCAACATAAACAGGCAGGTACATGCCACAACCAGCACTGTGGGAAGGCCCAAGGTAGACGTGATGAGGGAAAGAATACTGGATATAAACCCAAATGCCCGGGTTGTGGCGATAAAGAGGTTGTATAATGGTGACAGCGCCGGGGAGCTGCTCGCGCAGGACTATGACTATGTGATTGATGCGATAGATATGGTATCTTCAAAGATCGACCTGATAGTAAGATGCAATTCAATGAATATAAGGGTGATAAGCAGTATGGGGGCCGGCAATAAGCTGGACCCCGGACTTTTTCGTGTGGCGGATTTATATGAAACCAGCGTTTGCCCGCTGGCTAAGGTTATCAGGAAGGAACTGCGGAAAAGAGATATCGAAGCTCTAAAGGTTGTTTATTCCACCGAATGCCCCGTAAAGCATAAAACCCAAACGGCAGAGTGCAGGGAAGAAAAATTTTATTGCAGCCGACAGCAAGAAGGTGTACAGAGGAGACATATACCCGGGAGCATGTCGTTTGTACCATCCGCAGCCGGTCTTATAATTTCAGCAGAAGTAATAAAAGACCTGCTTGGATATTCCGGAAAGGAATAGAAGGGCTTGTATTATTAACCTATTAAAAATATAATATTTATAAGTAAACAGTATTGGAGGGGGAAATTTGGAATTCGAAAGAGTAAAAAATAGGGACCCTGAATTATACGCATCGATGATGGATGAACTTGACAGACAAAGGGGCAAGATTGAATTAATAGCATCAGAAAACTTTGTAAGCACAGCGGTTATGGAAGCGATGGGAAACTACCTTACCAACAAATATGCCGAGGGCTATCCGGGAAAAAGGTATTATGGAGGCTGTGAGCACGTAGACGTCGTTGAAGACCTGGCCAGGGACCGGCTTAAAGCACTGTTTGGTGCAGATCATGCTAACGTACAGCCCCATTCGGGCGCCAATGCAAATCTGGCAGTTTATTTTGCAGTTCTCAAGCCCGGCGATACCGTAATGGGTATGGATTTATCCCATGGAGGTCATTTAACCCATGGAAGCCCTGTAAATTTTTCGGGCAAATACTACAACTTCGTACCCTATGGCGTTGATAAAAAAACTGAAATGATAGACTACGACAGGGTAGGCGAAATAGCGGAAGAATGCAGGCCAAAGCTTTTAGTTGCGGGAGCAAGCGCATATCCGCGAACTATCGATTTTGAAAGGCTGGCGGAGATTGCAGGCCGGGTTGGAGCGCTGCTTATGGTGGATATGGCACATATTGCAGGCCTTGTGGCTGCCGGACTTCATCCCAATCCCGTTTCCTGCGCGCATTTTGTTACCACCACCACCCACAAAACCCTAAGAGGGCCGCGGGGAGGAGCTATACTCTGCAAGGCTGATTTTGCCAAAGAGATAGATAAGGCTATATTTCCCGGAACCCAGGGCGGGCCGCTTATGCACGTGATTGCGGCCAAAGCGGTTAGCTTCAAGGAAGCAATGGCCCCTGAATTTAAGGAATATCAGAAACAGATAATAAGAAATGCGGCAAGGCTGGCGGAGGAACTTACAAACAGAGGTTTCAGAGTGGTTTCGGGAGGCACCGATAACCATCTTATGCTTCTTGACTTAAGAAACAAGGGGTTCACAGGCAAACAAGCCGAAAAGCTGCTGGACGACATAGGGATTACCGTCAACAAAAACACAATACCCTATGACCCCGAAAGCCCCTTTGTTACAAGCGGGATAAGGTTAGGAACACCCGCGGTTACCACCCGGGGCATGCAGGAAGGTGCTATGGAGGTAATAGCAGAAATAATTTCGCACATAATCGATTGCCCCGACGCAAAGGAAGAAGCTAGGGCAGATGTAAACAGGCTGTGTGCCGACTATCCGCTATACAGCGAAATATTATAAGGGAGGTCGAGTATGGATTATAAAGAGGTGTTAAACAAAGCAAGAGAAATTCTGGCGCCCCATTGTATGGTGTGCAGGGAGTGCAACGGAGTTTCGTGCAGAGGCAAAGTGCCGGGGGTGGGAGGAAAGGGTACAGGAAACAGTTTTATCAGGAATTATGAATATCTCGCAAATGTTAAAATTGTAATGGATACCATATATGAAAACAGGGGACAGGATACCTCAACGGAATTATTCGGGCATACTTTTAAGGCTCCCATCTTTGCAGCGCCAATCGGAGGAATCAACGTTAATTATAATAATGTTCTCAGTGAACTGGACTATGCCACGGCAGTTGTAACGGGCACCGTAAAGGCCGGGTGTGCCGCTTTTACCGGGGACGGCGCCGATGACAACTATTTTAACGCTCCGTTAACTCCTATCAAAAGCGTGAACGGTATGGCAGTGCCAACCCTTAAACCGTGGAAGAATGAAAAGGTGCTGGAAAAAATAAAAATTGCCGAGGAAGCAGGGGTCATGGCCCTTGCTATGGATATTGATTCCGCCGGGCTGGTACATCTTGCGAAATCGGGCAAACCGGTTTTCTCCAAAACTGTCCGGGAGCTTGGGGAGATAACAGCCTCTACTAATATTCCCTTTATACCAAAGGGGATTATGTCGGCACAGGGAGCTGAAAAGGCTGCTGAGACCGGTGCCTATGGGATTGTAGTGTCTAACCACGGGGGAAGGGTACTGGACAATACTCCCGCCACATGCGAAGTCCTGCCCGAGATAAGACAGGCTGTTGGCAATAAGGTGAAAGTATTTGTTGACGGTGGGATAAGAACCGGGGCGGATGTTTTTAAAGCTCTTGCCCTGGGCGCAGATGCCGTCCTTATAGGAAGGCCCTATGCCATAATGGCTGTAGGGAATGGCGCAGATGCCGTCCAATTGTATACAGAAAAACTGATAAACGAACTGAAGGATGTAATGCTCATGACAGGATGCTCTGCCCTGGATGATATAACCCCTGACAGGGTCCTTGTGAAGTGTGGATTGGAGTGAATAAAATGAGCAAATACCCGAGGATAGAGGCTTACTTAAGCAGGATAGAGAACAACTGCAGGAGAACGGTAGAGCTATGCAGACCTTATGGCATAGAGGTTACTGCCGTGACCAAAGGTTTCTGCGCTTATCCTGAAATAGCTCAAAGCCTTGTTAAAGGCGGGGTTAAAGCCCTGGCGGATTCCAGGATTGACAACCTCAAAAAACTAAGGGATTTGAATGCGGAAAAGGTACTTTTGCGGATTCCAATGATAAGTGAACTGGATGATGTTATAGACTTTGCGGATATGGTACTGATTTCCGAGATAAGGACTGCGGAAATCCTTGGAGAAAAAGCAAGTCAGAAAGGTGTCAGCCAGAGAGTCATGGCAATGGTGGATATAGGCGACCTGAGGGAAGGTTTTTGGCTTGACGAAATACTAACAGCCTTTGAGCAGCTTTTGAAAATAAAGGGCATTGAGGTTGCCGGCCTGGGTACAAATCTATCCTGCTACGGAGGGGTAGTGCCCAGGGAGGAGAACCTTGGCGTTCTGGTGGGTTTCGCAGACCAGATTAAAAAGAAATTTGGTGTAGACCTTGGCATAATTTCCGGTGGCAATTCCAGCAGCATGCACCTTGTCTATAATGGCGGGATTCCGGCCAGGATTAACAATCTGAGGATAGGGGAGGCAATACTCCTCGGAAGGGAAACCATTTTCGGAATAGAAAGGGACAATTACCATAACGATACCTTTGTTTTAAGGGCTGAGATAGTGGAGGTCAAGGAAAAGCCGTCCATACCCATCGGCGAGATTGGTGTGGATGCCTTTGGCAAGGTCCCGGTGTTTACCGACCGGGGGGTAAGAAAACGGGCAATAATAGCTGTGGGTAAGCAGGATATTCAACCCGATACCCTTGTACCCTATGACAAAGGGATAATAGTGCTGGGAGGCAGCAGTGACCACACCATATTGGATGTTTCCGATTGCGAAGATGACTATCGGGTAGGAGATATTCTATCCTTTGACCTTACTTATGGCGGGATGCTGGGCGGAATGACATCACCCTACGTGGAAAAGGTACTGGTCAAATAAGCAAAGCTTTTGACCGGATGCGGAGGTAATGGACAATGAACAAAAACAGAAGCAGAAATATTCCGCTGGCTCATATAATGAGGCCTGACAGGCTGGAGGATTTTGCAGGGCAGAGGCATCTTGTTGGGAAAGGAATGCTTTTGTACAGGCTTATTAAGGCGGACATGTTGTCCTCGGCAATATTCTACGGTCCTCCAGGCACGGGGAAAACTACCCTTGCCAGGCTGATAGCCAAAGAAAGCAGTTTTGCCTTCAGACAACTAAGCGCAGTATCCGCCGGGGTAAAAGAAATAAGGCAGGTGGCCGAAGAAGCGGGCAACGCAATATTAACTCCCGGAGGCAAGATACTGCTTTTTTTTGATGAGATACACCGTCTGAATAAGGGCCAGCAGGATGTACTGCTTCCCTATGTGGAAAACGGGAGCATTGTACTCATAGGGGCTACCACCGAGAACCCGTATTTTGAGATAAACAAGGCATTGATTTCACGCTCAACGGTATTTCGGTTTTATCCTCTGTCGGAGGAGGATATAGTAATGCTGATAAGGCGGGCGCTGGATTCTATCGATAATATGCCAGACGGGGTTCCAGCCCGGATTGAAGACGGTGCAATAAAACACATAGCCCGTATGAGTGACGGGGATGCCAGACGGGCACTGAATGCCCTTGAGCTTGCCCTAAAGACTACCCCACCCGATGGAGAAGGCAGAGTATTAATAGGGCTTGAAGAGGCGGAAAACTCAATACAGCAGCGGGCGCTCAGGTATGATAAGTCCGGCGACCAGCATTATGATGTAATTTCGGCATTTATAAAGAGTATGAGGGGTTCGGATCCCCAGGCTGTGCTGCATTACCTGGCAAGGATGCTCCACGCCGGTGAGGATATTAATTTCATCGCCCGCAGGATTGTGATAGCGGCAGCCGAGGATGTGGGCCTTGCAAACCCAAGAGCCCTTGAAGTGGCGGTTGCCGCCGCCCAGGCGGTACGAATGATAGGTATGCCCGAAGCAAGGATAATACTGTCCGAGGCAGCCCTGACGGTGGCGCTGTCCCTCAAATCCAACTCGGCTTATCTGGGCATTGACCGCGCCCTTGGTGATGTAAGGAATGGAAAAATAGGCGAGGTACCGATACATCTGAGGGATGCCGGTTATGCCGGCGGTTTTGACTTTGAACATGGCAAGGAGTACAAATATCCTCACGACTATCCCGGCCACTATGTGAGCCAACAGTACCTGCCGGAGGAACTGGAAGGAGTAAACTACTTTGTTCCAACCACCCAGGGTGCTGAAAAGAATATGAAATGTTATTATGAGTACATTAAGGACAAAAATAAATAGTATTACCATTATTAACCTTCTCAAATGCAGAAAAATAGAATATAATGTTGTTAATGGTCGACCAAGGGGGAGTTTTCAATTGGGGGCTTTTGGGGAAAAGACCTTCCAGACTAGTTTATCCATGCTTGGGGAGTTTGTTGACAGAGAGCTTGAAAAGGAATTTGTCGGTCAAGAGGCGATGCATTCAATAAAGTTTGCAAGGCCAGCTGTACTGTTGCTGGGAGTGCTTTATTTTTTATTTATAATCGCTGATTTTTTCTTGATTGCAGACCGGCATATATTCAACATGCTCCTGTTAAACAGGGCTCTGTTTCTGATGTTTAGCATCATATTCCATTTCTGGTTGAAAGATATAAAACGCCTGAAATATTATTACCTGAATGTTACCGCATATGAACTTATAGGGACGGTTTTTCTTCTGTATGTTTTCAATCAATATGAGGCTCCGAATTTTTTGATACAATCCTTTAATATAATAATTTTGCTGCTTGTGGTATTTATCATACCAAACCGTTGGAGCCACAAGGTTGCGGTTTCATTGATTATCAGCATCAGCTTCTTTTTTACCTACATTACTGTTGATTCACCTGTAAATGCCCGTGAGTTAGCCGCATCAATAGTAAATACCGCAATTGTTATCATCCTTTCCGCAGTATCCTCCCTCAGGGCTAACCGTTACAAACGCATTCAATATGTCAATAACAAAGAACTTACCAGGCTTTCATCAAGGGATTCCCTTACAGGTATTTACAACAGATACAGATTTGAAGAGGAATTGTACCGGAGTATTAAGCATGCTCACAGGTATGGCGGGCAATTATCACTGATTCTGTTTGATATAGATGACTTTAAGAGGATAAATGACATATACGGGCATGCCGTAGGGGATAAAATGATTATTAAGGTGACAGAACTTGTGAAACTTGTAATAAGGGAATGCGACTTTTTCTCCAGATGGGGCGGCGAGGAATTTGCCCTTATACTCCCGGATACCGATAAAGAAGATGCTACCCTGCTGGCTCAAAGGCTGAGGACACGGATTTGCTGTACCTATTTCGAACCGGCAGGGCAGATTACCTGCAGCTTTGGGATAGATTCCTTCAAACCCGGAGACGACATCAACTCTTTTATGAAGCGGGTTGACAAGCTTATGTACCTGGCAAAGCAGTCGGGCAAGGATCAGGTCATCAACGCATTTTAAAATATGCGATTTGAATTATTAATCCGTAACAGGCGTTACGGATTTTGTGTTTGTTTGGGTATATTCTATGTTTAATACGATATCAGTGGGATATCAGTTATTGTAGATAACTATAAATTGGAGGTTTGATATATGAGTATGTTTTGTTATCAATGTCAGGAAGCCGCAAAGGGAACGGGTTGCACCATAAGGGGGACGTGCGGCAAGACAGGGGATACGGCTAAGCTGCAGGATTTATTGATTTATACCCTTAAGGGCATCTCTATTTATTGTGTCAAAGCCAGGGCAGCGGGAATAGAAGACCACCGGGCAAATCAATTTATTGTAGAAAGCCTGTTTTCAACAATAACCAACGCAAACTTTGATGACAGGGTATTTACCGAAAAAATTAAAGAGGGGCTGGAACTGAGGGAAGAAATAAAGGAAAAATTACTGAAAAATACAGGGGCAGCGGAACAAAATCTACACGATGCGGCGCTGTGGAATGCCCAAACTCTTGAAGATTTTTATCAAAAGGCGGAAAAGGTTGGTGTGCTGTCCACAGGGAACGAGGATATCCGGTCCCTTAGGGAGCTGCTGATATATGGCGTAAAGGGCATGGCAGCATATGTTGAGCACGCACATGTTTTAGGTTATGGAGACGATAGACTGCATGCCTTTATTCAAAAAGCCCTTGCGGCCACGACCGATGACGCGAAATCTGTGGCCCAGTTGGTTGCAATGGTTATGGAATGCGGTAAATACGGAGTAGATGCCATGGCGCTGCTTGATAAAGCCAATACTACCACCTACGGCAATCCGGAGGTCACCCAGGTTAACATAGGGGTACGTCAAAACCCGGGAATATTGGTCAGCGGTCATGACCTGAAAGATTTTGAAGAACTGCTTATTCAAACAGAGGGTGCGGGCGTGGACGTTTATACCCACGGCGAGATGCTGCCGGCAAACTACTATCCGGCCTTTAAGAAATATAAGCATTTTGTTGGTAACTATGGAAATGCATGGTGGCAGCAGGGAAAAGAATTTGAAGCCTTTAACGGGCCTGTGCTAATAACAACAAACTGTCTGGTTCCCCCGAAGGGGACATACAAAGACCGGGTATACACCACAGGAGTAGTTGGATTTGAAGGTGTAAACCACATAGCCAACAGAACGGATGGAAAGCCTAAGGACTTTTCAGCTGTAATAGAGCACGCCAAAGCCTGTACACCACCAACAGAGATTGAAAGGGGAGCCATAACCGGAGGTTTTGCCCACAACACCATGCTTGGTCTGGCAGACAGGATTGTGGATGCGGTGAAAAAAGGTGCGGTGAAACGTTTCTTCGTCATGGCAGGTTGTGACGGAAGGAGCAAGGACAGAGATTATTATACCGAGTTCGCAAGAAAACTGCCGGAGAATACCGTTATACTAACCGCAGGCTGCGCAAAATACAGATACAATAAGCTGGATCTTGGCTATATTAACGGGATACCCAGAGTACTTGACGCAGGCCAGTGTAACGACTCGTATTCGCTGGTGCTGACGGCATTAAAGCTTAAGGAAGCCTTTGGTATGGAGGACATCAATGAACTGCCTGTTTCATATAATATTGCATGGTACGAGCAAAAGGCGGTTATAGTACTGCTCGCCCTATTGTATCTTGGCGTGAAGAACATTCATCTTGGGCCTACACTGCCGGCCTTTTTATCGCCAAACGTTGCCAAGGTGCTGGTTGACAGCTTCGGTATTGGTGGCATTAGTGATGTGGAGCAGGATATGGAAATGTTCATGGGTTAATAATAAATAATGCATGAAGCTCCATTAATAAAGTTGGATTAGAATAATATATCCTCCAGCGATTTAATATCCTTTATGGTGATGGTTTCTTTATCAAAATCGATCAATCCATCCCTTTTCATTGATACTAATTCCCTTGACAGGGAGGGTCTTGTGATGCCGAATTGCTCGGCCATTTCTCTCCTTGTCAGGGAAGTTTTTATTCTGCAATTATTTTGGTTTTGATATTCCTCGGTCAGATAGCAGGCAACTTTTTCCCTTATGGTTTGATACGAAAGGTTCTTTAACCTTTCGTTAAGCATTAAAATTTTGTTGGATAGTATACCCATAAAATTGTTAAGGAAATGACGGTTTGTGCTGCAAAGCCTCAATATATCCGTTTCGGACAGGAAAAATACTCTGGAATTTCCCGAAGAGATTATGGTAGCCGGAAAGCGTTTTACGCTGGAGAAAATAATCACTTCTCCAAATATATCGCCTTTAATAAGCCGGCTGATGGTAATACTTCTTCCGGACGGATAGGTTTTTTGTACTTCTATAGTCCCTTCCAGTACAATGCCTATGCTGGAAGCGTGTTCCCCTTCAAGGGCAACAACCTGCCCTTTAATAAAAGACGATGTCCTGTATTGGGTGTGGAGCAGCATATCGTATATTTCATTTTGATGGAAGCCTTTAAACAACCGGCTTGATCCAAGCGTTTCTTTTAGTTCATACATTACATACAACTCCATATAATAATTGATTTGCATACTATTATATATTCCCCCGGAGGGGGTGTAAAAGCAATCCGGTGACATAAAAAAAACCCGCATAACGGGTTTTTTTGCATGTTTAATATCCGTTTCTTTTAGAAAAGCAGTCTTTGCAGTATACAGGTCTGTCGTTGGTCGGTTTGAACGGTACCTGTGCTGTCTCACCGCATTCTGCGCATACTGCCTCGTACATCTGTCTATTCTGTCTGCCTGCTCCGCGGCCCCCTCTGCGGGCGTTTGCCTTCCTTGCTGCACGGCATTCGGGACACCTGGCCGGTTCGTTTTCAAAACCCTTTTCAGCATAGAATTCCTGTTCTGAAACGGTGAAAACAAAATCCCTTTCGCATTCCTTGCAAGTTAATGTTTTATCCTGATACATAAATAAACCTCCTCATGGCTTTGCCCATTATCTTTGAAGGGGTCCGATTACTTTCCATGTGATAACAGGCAGCGAGAGGGAATGTATAATCCGGACTTCATAAAAATAAGGGCTTTACCAGTAGTATATATTATTATTTCCAAAATGTACATAGTCAATGTAAAAAAACCGTTTGCTTCAGCGGCAGCACGGCTTGGGAACAGTTTCATTATTACAGTTGCTGTTTAGAAAATGATTAGTATGGCAAAAATAACTGCTGAGCGTATTATCTTTTGGTTAACGGCATCCGGATTTAACCTTTGTTTGACAGCATCATGGAAGGGGTGAGGCAATGAAATTAAAAGTAGGAATACCAAGGGCGCTGCTCTATTATAATTATTTCCCGCTGTGGAATGCTTTTTTTGAAGAACTGGGGGCACAGGTGGTGCTGTCCAACCTGACCAACAAGAAAATTCTTAATGATGGCGTTAACTGCTGTGTAGATGATGCATGCCTGCCTATGAAGGTATTCCATGGTCATATAATCGACTTGAAGGATAGGGTGGACTACCTGTTCATACCGAGACTTATAAGCGTTGAAAGAGATGAATATATTTGCCCCAAATTCTGCGGCCTGCCCGATATGGTATTAAACTCCATTGACGGATTGCCACCGGTGATTGACTGTACCATAAACATGAGAAAGGGTTTTTCTTCATTAAGAAAAGCCGTACTGGACGTGGGAAAACAATTTACCCGGGATTATCGAAGTATTTACAAAGCTTATAAAAGTGCTGCAGCCCGGCTTAAAGATTTCGAAAATTTAATGGAGAAGGGCGCTACGCCGCTTGAGGCAATGAATGGAGATAATTCAGCCCGGGGAGATTATTATTATAATATAGGGTTGATTGGACACCCGTACAATATATACGACAACTATGTAAGCATGGGAATAATACACAAGCTAAGAGACAGGGGAATAAATGTGTTCACCCAGGACATGGTTTGCGCCAAAGACCTTGATAAAATTGCCCGGGATTTTACAAAGCCAATGTTCTGGAGCTTTGGGAAAAAAATTATGGCCGCATCCCAGTACCTGATAGAGGAAAGGCAGGCAAGGGGGATTATTTACCTTGTAGCTTTTGGCTGCGGGCTGGATGCGTTGGTTGGTGACCTTGTCGAACGCAGAATACGGAAAAAAGGGATCCCGTTTTGTATGCTTACCATAGACGAACATACCGGCGAGGCGGGTATAGATACCAGACTGGAGGCGTTTATAGATATGCTTGAATGGAAGGGTGTTGCCAGGTGCTAGTTACCTTTCCCCATATGGGGAATGCATACATAGCAATGAAATCGGTTCTGGAGGACCTGGGGGTGGAGGTACTGGTACCGCCACCCTGTACAAAGAGGACGCTGGAATTGGGTACAAAATGCTCCCCCGAACTGGCCTGTCTTCCGCTTAAGTTAAATATAGGAAATTATATAGAAAGCCTTGAGAAGGGAGCCGAGGTTATTGTCATGGCGGGGGGGTGCGGTCCCTGCAGATTTGGATATTATGCAGAGGTGCAGAGGGAGATTCTCGAAGACCTTGGATATAAGTTCAAGATGATCGTACTTGAAAGACCCCAGGGCAATGCAAGGGATTTTATTAAAAAAATTGCTATGTTAACGGGAGGAAAGAATATTTTTCAGGTAGTCACCTCAATAAAGAAGGCAACCCAGGCGGCAGTTTTGATGGACGGGCTTGAAAAACTGTGCTGGAAAATCAGGCCGCGGGAGACAAAAAAAGGTGAAGTCAGCCGTTTGATGCGGGAATTCCATGCAAAGGCGATTGAGGCAAGGGGTTCAATACAGCTTTCTACACTTATTGAAGAATACAAAAAACTAATATCCATGGTGCAGGTTCAAAAAGACAAGGAGGTATTAAAGATAGGCATTGTCGGGGAAATCTACACCGTTATAGAGCCCTTTGTAAACGTTGGTATCGCTGAAAAACTTGGCAGCCTGGGGGTGGAGGTTGACAAATCCATTACTGTGAGCTATTGGGTAGTGAATCACCTTATAAAGGAAGCCCTGCATTTACATAATAAGAAGGAGGTTCGAGAGGCTTCATATCCTTATCTCAGGAGTTTTGTGGGAGGCCATGGCCAGGAAAGCGTCGCCAACACCGTAATATATAAGCGGGATAAGTATGATGGCGTGATACACCTTCTGCCCTTTACCTGCATGCCTGAAATAGTTGCAAGGAGCGTTTTGCCGGCGGTTAGTCATGAGTACGGGATACCCGTTATGACTCTGGTTCTGGATGAAATGACAGGGGAAGCAGGATATATGACTAGGCTGGAAGCCTTTGTGGATTTGATTAGAAGGAAAAAGGAGATGAGTAGTATAGATGGACATGGGTTTTTATCTGGGAATTGATGTGGGCTCGGTGAGTACCAACCTTGTACTGCTGGACAGTCAGGATAATCTGGTATACAGGGATTATCTGCGTACTATGGGACAGCCGATAAATGTGATACAGCAGGGTATCAGGATTATGAGGGACAGGATAGGAGAAATTACAATATCCGGCGCCGGTACCACAGGAAGCGGCAGAAAGCTTGCAGGTATTATGGTAGGGGCCGATGTGGTCAAAAATGAAATAACTACCCATGCGGTGGCGGCGCTCAATGTAAACCCGGCGGTGGGAACCATTCTTGAAATAGGCGGACAGGATTCAAAAATAATAATGCTGCGGGATGGTATAGTTACGGATTTTGCGATGAATACCGTTTGCGCGGCGGGTACCGGCTCGTTTCTTGACAGGCAGGCTGCTCGGCTTGAGATACCCATTGAGGAATTCGGTGACCTTGCTTTAAAATCAACCACAGAGGTCAGGGTAGCGGGCCGGTGTGCTGTCTTTGCCGAATCGGATATGATACACAAACAGCAGCTGGGATACAGGACAGAGGATATTGTCTATGGGCTTTGCCAGGCCCTTGTACGCAACTACCTGAACAACCTGGGCAAGGGTAAGGATATAAAACCACCGGTATTATTCCAGGGTGGTGTTGCGGCCAACAGGGGCATCAGGGAAGCCTTCAGAAGGGAGTTGGGCATGGAAATAGAAATCCCGCCCCACTATGATGTGATGGGAGCCATAGGGGCAGCGCTGACAGCCAGGGGGACTTCCGAAAAGCAGGGGTATACCTGTTTTAAAGGCCTTGATGTTTCAGAATGCCGATTTGATGTACGACCTGTAGACTGTAAGGGCTGTGCCAACATGTGTGAGATAGTTGAGATTGTAAAGGACGGGGCCGGGATAGCCTGTTGGGGAGACCGGTGCGGCAAATGGAGCAGCAGGATTGATAATCTCGTATAAACCTTCTTGTATGAGAAGGTTTTTTCATTGTCTGTATAGAATTTTTATATGTAATTGGGACATTCCAATGCAGCGGTCGGTGCCTGAAATCGTCATCCGCATTTTTCTAAACTATGCGGGCAAAAAATTTAGTTTTGACGAACGATGCATATACTTGCTGCAGCTGTAATCTGCGGTTTTACGCCGGTGTGTTTCCATAGCTTAAATAAAGGGAGGAAATTTAAAATGGGTTTTATAGATTTTAGAAGCGATACGGTTACAAAGCCTACTGCCGAGATGCGTGAGGCAATGTACAAAGCCGAAGTGGGGGATGATGTGTACAGGGACGACCCAACGGTCAACAGGCTGGAAGAGCTGGCAGCCCGGGAGATGGGTAAAGAGGCGGCCCTCTTTACCGCTAGCGGCACAATGGCAAACCAGGTTGCTGTAATGACGCATACCCGCAGGGGTGATGAGATAATACTGGGTGATAAGAGTCACATATATTGCAACGAAGTGGGGGGAATAGCGTATCTGGCCGGGGTACAGGCAGCCCTTGTGACAGAATCCGACGGGGTTATGGACCCGCAGACGGTAGAAGGGAAGATACGGCCTAATGATATACATTTTCCCGAAACCTCACTTATATGTATCGAGAACACACACAACAAAGCCGGGGGTATGGTTATACCCCTGAAAGAGATGGAGAAGATATATGACGTTGGATTAAGGCACAGTATTCCGGTACACCTGGACGGTGCGCGCATATACAATGCCGCTGCCTATCTGCAGGTGGAGGCTAAGGAAATTGCCCGCCACTGTGATTCGGTGAATGTTTGCCTGTCCAAGGGGTTGTGTGCACCTATAGGCTCCATGTTGGCAGGCAGCCGTGAGTTTATTGACAGGGCAAGGAAATTCAGAAAGATGCTGGGGGGAGGCATGAGGCAGGCAGGTATTGCTGCTGCTGCCGGAATAATAGCAATAGAGAAGATGAGCAAAAGACTGCAACAGGACCATGATAATGCGATGCTCCTGGCAAAGGGCCTTAATTCGCTGGATGGGGTATCGGTTGACTTAAACAAGGTTCAGACAAATCTTATAATGGTGGATTTCAGCGGTGCCGGTTTGGACGGAATGCAAATTGCCGAAAGGCTGAAGGCCAAAGGTATTTTGATAAATGGATCGCCTGCACCGGTGGTGCGGTTTGCAGTCCATTATTATATTTCTGAAAGCGATGTACAAAGAGCCGTTGAAATAATAAACCGGGTGATATCTGTCACCTAAAATCACTCACGTAAATAGTATATGATATACGACTAACAAGGGGTGTTGGAGATATGACAGCCCGGTACTATTTTGTTTTTGATTCGAGGAACCAGGCCATTTACATGGAAACGATGCTTAAAGCGAAGGGGTATAGGGTTGAGCTGAAGCCTACCCCCGGAAGGCTGGGTAAAGGCTGCAGTTCTTCGCTGGCCGTCTATGGCCAGCCTATCGAAATAAAAAATATGAGGAATCTAATCTTAAGCTACAGGATGTCGGTAAAGGGGATATATAAAGCAATTCAAACGGGGCAATTCACAGATTATGATAAGGTCTACTAGGGGCTGTTAAGAACAGTGGAACCAATGTGAATGGGGCTGTGCCGCAAGAAAAGGACACAGCCCCATTATTTGTTTTTCTCCGGTGTAAACGCTGGTAGTATTCCCCTTTGTTTCAATGGTGCGCTAAACACCGGGATTTGTTAATTATTTGCTTATAAACATTTCGGTATAGTAGTTTCCTGAAATACCAACCCCTATATGGGTAAAGCTTGGGGTCAGAATATTCTTTCTGTGACCTTCCGAGTTCATGAAGCCCGTATGGGCCCTGTCCACGCTTGAAGTCCTCGCTATGTTTTCGGCTGCTCCTCTATAGGTTATCCCAAAATCCTTCATCATTTTGAAGGGTGAGCCGTATGTAGGGGATGTATGAGAAAAATAGCTGTTTGTTCTCATATCCTCTGATTTTATCCTTGCTACCCTCGAAAGCTCATAATCAATTGCCAGGGGCTTAAGTCCCGCATTTGTTCTCTCGCTGTTAATAAGGTTTATCAGTTTTTGTTCATCAGCAGTTAATTGACGGGTACCAGGGTTTTTGGGCGGATCCTGTTCAACCGGCGGCTGTGGCTCGGGTTCAACCGGTGGCTGTGGCTCGGGCTCTACCGGTGGCTGTGGCTCGGGCTCTACCGGTGGTTGTGGCTCGGGCTCAACCGGTGGCTGTTGCGGCTCCTCGTTTGAAGGCGGACGGTTTCCGGTACCCCTGCTTGGAAATACCTGAATATAATTCGCGCCTTGGGAAGCGTAAGGGTATACATAGGTAATTTTTTGTGTTCCTGTCCGTGTATATTCCTTTGCAACGTTTGCTGAATTGTATTCTTTGTATGTATCCGTATTTTTGTTATAGGTAATCAGCTGTCCTTTGACATAATAGTAGCTTGCTCCCAGAACGCTCTGTGTAAATAAAACAATTGACATCAAGGTTACAACTACAGTCAATATTAGTATTCTTTTTTTCAAACTATCACCTCTCCGATTTTTGTTTTTTAGCCACCTTACCTGTACAGCCCGATACAAAAGTATGGTACACCTATATATAATAATACTTCACAGGTTAACATAATGCAAACGATATACCAAATGCTTCTAAGGTAGTTTATTCCATGCGTCAGGCTGGAACAGGCTCTGGGAAGCGTAGGGATATTGGGTAACATAAAATTTCAGACTCACATAGATTATATTGTAAATCAGGTACACAGGGGGCAAAACATTCCGGAGGTAAAAATATGAAGGGATTAATACTATGTGGCGGGAAGGGGACACGTATGAGACCTTTTAGCTACACCGGCGTCAAACACTTCCTGCCGGTAGCGAATAAGCCTGTAATATGCTATATAATAGAATCCATGAAAAGGGCCGGTATAAAGGAAATATATATCGTAACCGGAGCCGCAGACGGAGAATTCAGATATAAATTGGGAGATGGAGGAAGATGGGGAGTTTCGATAACCTATATAGTACAGCACCGGCCTTTAGGACTGGCCAACGGCGTTAAAATAAGCAAAGAGTATTTAAGTGGCGATGCCTTTGTTACGGTGCTTGGAGACAATCTGATAGCGCATTCTGTTGAAGACATTTTAAGGATCCATAACGATACCGGCGCCGACAGTACAATACTGCTATCACCGGTAGAGTGTCCTGAAAGGTTTGGAATTGCCACATTGGAAAACGGTAAAATCACCAAACTGGTTGAAAAACCCAAAAAACCTGCCAGTAACTATGCAGTCATTGGTATGTATGTGTTTAACGGGAAAATATTTGACGCCATAGAAAAAATTAAGCCTTCGGCAAGGGGGGAGTATGAGCTTACCGATGCAATAATGGAGATGATAAGGGGAGGAGACATGGTAGGCTATAAACTGACCGGGGATTGGTGGATTGATGTGGGAAGGCCGGAAGACCTTCTGGAAGCAAATAAAAGAATGCTCGGCGATATTCAAAGGGACATTGGAGGTCAAATGGATTTAAACAGTAAAATCGCAGATAAAGTGATAATCGGCGAAAACTCTGTAATAGCAGATTCAATAATAGACGATTGTGTTGTTATAGGCAAAAATGTTGTAGTGCAAAAATCCCATATCGGACCCTATACGGCGATAGGGGACGGCAGCAGACTGACGGGCATCCGGATTAAAAACAGCATAGTAATGGAGGATTGCGTATTGGATGGAGTATTCTCCGGTATAGATATGAGTATAATCGGAAGAGGCAGCACAATTAAAATAAGTGGACAGCAAAAAAATATTAGTATATGGGTGGGTCAGGACAGCACAATTAAAGGGGTTTAGAAGCATAAGACAGTTTTGGTTTGAATAAACCCGAGTAAAACAGTAGAAAATAGAGTCAGATGTATTGACAACAAAATCCTCCTATGCTATTGTTAATATAGTAATCCCTACCGGATAGGTCGGGATTGAGGAGGTGCGTGTTTTGATACTGTCAACCAAGGGTAGATATGGAGTAAGGGCTGCCTTCGATCTTGCCATGCACTTTGGGGAGGGGCCTATACCCCTTAAAAGCATAGCAGAACGACAGAACATATCCGATCCCTATCTGGAGCAGCTGATTGCTATGCTTAGGAGGGACGGTTTAGTTAACAGCGTCAGGGGAGCACAGGGAGGATATATGTTGTCAAGAAACCCATCCCAAATAAGCGTTGGAGATATAATAAGGTCCCTTGAGGGGCCCATGGCCCCTGCCGAGTGCGTTCTGGACGACCATGACAAGGAGTGTATCAATGCGGACTACTGTGTTACCAGAATACTCTGGGAGAAGATAAAGGACAGCATAAACAATGTGATTAACTCGATTAGTCTGCAGGATATGGTTGAGGACTATAAGCGAATAGGCAAGGACAATATTGGTAAAGAGGGGGACATTAACCATGACAAGAAGAGTTTATGTTGATAATTCTGCTACCACACCAATACACCCGCAGGTGATTGAGGAAATGCTGCCCTATTTCACCGAAAAGTTTGGTAACCCGTCCAGCATTCATTCCTTTGGAAGGGAAGCCAAACAGGCTATGGATGAGGCAAGGGAAAGGGTAGCCGGGGCAATTGGATCAAGAAACGATGAGATTTATTTCACTGGCAGCGGCACCGAAGCGGACAACTGGGCTGTAAAGGGAGCAGCATACGCAAACAGGCAAAAGGGCAATCATATAATTACCACAAAAATCGAGCACCACGCAATACTTCATACCTGTGAGTATCTGGAGAAACACGGGTTTGACGTTACCTACCTTGATGTTGACGAATATGGTCAGATAAGCACAGAGGCTTTAAGGGAAGCAATAAACGACAGGACCATACTTGTTTCGGTCATGTTTGCCAACAATGAATTGGGTACAATACAGCCGGTTGAGGAAATAGGCAGAATTACAAAGGAAAAGGGAATATATTTCCATACCGATGCGGTACAGGCCATGGGGAATATTGCCATCGACGTTAACAAACTAAACATTGACCTTCTTTCCGTGTCGGCTCATAAAATCAGGGGTCCCAAGGGAATAGGAGCGCTGTATATAAGAAAAGGAGTCAGGATTGATAACCTCATCCACGGGGGAGCCCAGGAACGCAAAAAAAGGTCGGGGACAGAAAACGTTGCCGCAGTGGTTGGCCTGGGCAAAGCAGCCCAGCTTGTCTCGGATAACCTCAGGGAACACGTCGGGCGCATGACATTTTTGAGGGACAGGCTAATAAGCGGAATCAAAGAAAAAATCGGACATGTCAGGCTGAACGGCCATCCTATCGAAAGGCTTGCAAACAATGTGAATTTTTCCTTCGATTTCATTGAGGGGGAAGCACTGCTTTTAAGCCTTGATATGGTCGGTATTGCTGCTTCAAGCGGCTCTGCCTGCACCTCCGGATCGCTGGACCCTTCCCATGTACTGCTGGCAACAGGTCTTAACCATGAAACGGCGCACGGCTCGCTGAGGATTAGCCTGGGGGAGATTAACACCAGGGAAGATATTGACTATATTTTAGAGCAGCTTCCGCCGATAGTAGATAGATTAAGGGAATTATCGCCGTTATTTAAACAGTGCGAAGGGGGAAAGGTGAGTGTATAACGAGAAGGTAATGGAGCACTTTATCAATCCAAGGAATGTGGGAGAGATAGAAGACGCGGATGGCATAGGAGAGGTCGGCAGTCCCCAGTGTGGCGACATTATGAAGATCTTTTTAAAGGTTGAGGATAATAAAATCAAGGATATCAAATTCAAGACCTTCGGCTGCGCCTCCGCTATAGCGTCCAGCAGTATTATGACAGAGATGGTTAAGGGAAAGACAATAGAAGAAGCATTAAAACTAACAAATAAGGATGTGGTGGATGAGTTGGGAGGACTACCTGCGCCGAAGATACACTGTTCGGTCCTGGCCGAGGATGCAATAAGAAAGGCAATCCAGGATTACAGGGAGAAGAAGCAAAAAGTTAAGAACAGCGGGTGATAAAATGCAAAAGGACAGAGTGGTAATGGCAATGAGCGGCGGTGTTGACAGCTCGGTGGCTGCTGCGCTGTTGCTGGAGAAAGGTTTTAAAGTGATAGGGGTGACCATGCAGTTATGGCCGGACATGGGTGTAACTGAAAGGGAGGGCGGGTGCTGCTCCCTTTCAGCAGTGGAAGATGCCAGACGAGTGGCTGACAAGCTTGGCATACCCTACTATGTAATGAACTTTAAGGATTATTTCCAGGAAAAAGTAATTGACTATTTCGTTGATGAATACCTTGAAGGTAAGACACCCAATCCGTGTATAGCATGCAACCGTTATGTCAAGTTTGAGGAACTCCTTAAGAGGGCCCACGGCCTTGATGCCTGGTATATAGCCACGGGGCACTATGCGAGAATAGAATTTGACAGGGGCAGAAACAGGTTTGTTATGAAAAAATCCAAAACTGCTGAAAAGGATCAGACCTATGCTTTGTACAATATGACCCAGTACCAGTTGGAGCATACGCTGATGCCCCTTGGGGAATACACCAAGGACGAGACAAGGGAGACTGCAAAAAAACTGGGCCTTTCGGTGGCGGATAAACCGGACAGTCAGGAAATATGCTTTGTTGACGACAACAATTATGGCAGATTTATCACCGACTGGACTTCAAGAGAAATTCACAGGGGTAATTTTATAGATACAAAGGGGAATGTATTGGGCAGGCACAGAGGAATTGTGCACTACACCATAGGACAGAGGAAAGGACTTGGTCTTGCCCTTGGCAAACCGGTATATGTGATTGATATAGATGCGAAAAACAATGTCGTGATAATTGGCGAAGAGGATGAACTATACGGCAAGGGATTTATTGTTGAGGATGCAAATTACATATCGATTGACAGACTGGAAAAAAGGATGCAGATAAAGGTGAAAATCAGGTATTCCGCAAAACCGGCAGATGCCGAAATAGTACCCCGGGAGGGTGGCATGGTGGAGGTAAGGTTAAAAATACCACAAAGGGCAATAACACCGGGCCAGTCGGCGGTTTTCTACATGGATGACCTGGTGGTGGGAGGCGGAATAATAAAAGAACTGATACATTAATTAACAAAAATGCACTTAATTACAGTGCATTTTTGTTAGTTAATATCTAAAACTATTAAAGAAAGCAAGAATCCGGGGGAGAGGTTTTTTTGAAAAGGATTTCGGATATAGTTGGAATGGAAGTCGTGGATTCGAAGGGCAATCCAATGGGCGAAGTGGAAAAGGTTATATGTTCGAGGACCAGGGAAAGGGTGATGGGCATTATCCTTAAAAGAAAGAGATTTGCCAAGGGTAATGCAATGGTACATTATAAGGATATACTGAGTTTTGGGGATGACCTGCTTATAGTTAACGACAGAGTGCTTACAAAGCCCTCTGAGATTCCTCCGGACATAAGCCGGGCATTGGAAGAGAAGGATATTACCGGATATTCCGTGCTTACCGCCGAAGGTAAAGAGATCGGGGCAATCAGGGATACTGTGATTAGCGAGGCCAATGGAAGGTTAGAGGGATACCTTGTGGCCGGGGACCTCTTTGAGGATCTAATGAAAGGAAGGAAGATACTAAAACTGGAAAGGTCGGCGATAGTCGGTAACGGGTTTATAACCTTAGAAGATAATAACACAGACGACATGGGAAAGAAGTCAGGAGGGCTTACCAATCTATTAAAAATAAATGAATAAAACTACAGTTGAAAAGGGGTGTAAACATGGATAACAGATTCATACGCGGACTAATAATGGGCGGGATGATTGGAGCTGCAGTCTCTATGATGGTACCGCAGTCGGTGCCCAGAACCAGAAGACGAATGCAAAGGACAGGCAGGCGTATAGCAGGACGGGCAATGAATCTTATGCACGATGCCAAGGATATGGTAAGGTAGACTTACAGAAAGCGACTTTGTCGCTTTCTGTTGTATAGGGAGGATAAAAGTTGACAGGCAAAACAAAGAAAATTCTGATTATAATTACAGCATCCTTCCTGGTATTACTGCTTGGAATGTTTTTTGTTATGAACAGGAATATTATATGGGCTATACTAAAGCCCTTTATCATAGGCGTAACCATTGCCTATTTATTCAACCCTCTTGTTGAAGCAGCGACAGAAAGGGGCAGCCATAGAATAACAGCTGTTATTCTTGTATATACCGTTGTTTTAGGTTTTGTTGCCGGGACGTCGTACTTTTTTTTGCCCCAGGTGTACAGGGAAACTTTGAAACTGATGGATATACTGCCGGATTATGCTTTTAAAGCCAAGGATTATCTGGATAATATATATATAAGATTTAGCAAAGCTCTTACCCCTGAGCTTAAGGAGGCAATCAGGGACAACATTGACGATATCCAGGAGTTAATTATAAATCAGATTAAGAATCTGTCTGAAAAATTCCTGGCTTTCTTTGGAGGGCTGGTAAATTGGATAATTGCCCTGGTGATTTCATTTTATCTGTTGAAGGATAAAAACTATTTCTTGAATTTGGCCGAGTATATAATACCTGTCAGTATGAGACAGGATGCTGCCAGGATAAGCGATGAGATAAACAGCGTGCTTATGAGATTTATACGCGGCCAGCTGCTGGTTTCAATTATAGTAGGGATTTCGGCCACAATCGGCTTTTTACTTATTGACTTGAACTTTGCAGTATTAATGGGCATAATCACAGGCCTGGGAAACGTTATTCCCTATTTCGGGCCGGTCTTCGGCGGCATCCCGGTAGCGGTGGTAGGACTTATGGAAAGCCCGACCAAGGCATTATGGGCAGTCATTATAGTGGTAATTGTACAGCAGCTTGAAAGTGGTATAATAACGCCCAAAATCCTGGGCGACAGCGTTGGGATTCACCCCGTTTTCATAATACTGTCGCTGCTTATCGCGGGTCAGTTTTTCGGATTAATAGGACTGTTCTTTGCGGTTCCTGCGGCGGCAATATTAAAGATTTTTGCAGTGTATATTTTCAACAAAATCGTGAATACAACATAAATAATAAATATTATTTGACAAGGAAGGGCAGTTTATATATAATTCTATTTAAAATTAATAGTTCAGGAAAGACAGTGAAGGGAAGTAGTAATTCGATTCCGTTTCCACAGAAAGAAAGCCCGCGGCTGAAAGGCTTTTGGAACAGGGCGAATGAAGCAGTCCCGGAGTTGCAGTATCGAAATGAGAGTAGATGCTGCCGGATGTATCCGTTATATATTACAAGAGGCCGTTTTTAGGCAATTAGGGTGGTACCGCGGATTAGTCCCCGTCCCTGACACACGTCAGAGACGGGGTTTTTATTATCAACGGTGTGTCCCCCTACCCGAAAGACTATCAATCGGGGACATTCCGTAATGAGGAATACCCGAATATCAACGGTGTGTCCCCCTACCCGAAAGACTATCAATCGGGGACATTCCGTAATGAGGAATACCCGAATATCAACGGTGTGTCCCCATACCACTATAGAGGAGGTTATAGAATGGAACAATTGGGTTTAAATGAAATACGGGAAAGATATCTGAAATTCTTTGAGAGCAAAGAGCATTTGAGACTGCCTAGTTTTCCCCTTGTTCCACAAAACGATAAAAGCCTGCTGCTTATTAACAGCGGCATGGCGCCTTTGAAACCGTATTTTACAGGGTCCCAGACACCACCTGCCAACAGGGTGACTACCTGCCAGAAGTGTATCAGAACCCCGGATATTGAGCGTGTCGGCAAGACAGCGCGGCACGGCACCTTCTTCGAAATGCTGGGTAATTTCTCATTTGGGGATTATTTTAAAGATGAAGCCATTGCGTGGGCATGGGAGTTTGTTACCGAAGACCTAAAGCTTCCAGAGGACCGGTTATGGATTACCATATATCAGGATGATGACGAGGCCTTTGATATATGGAATAAATCGATAGGCATACCGGCCGACAGGATAGTGCGAATGGGTAAGGAGGATAATTTCTGGGAAATAGGACTGGGTCCCTGCGGGCCGTGTTCCGAAATATATTTTGACAGGGGTGAAAAATACGGCTGCGGCAGCGAGGATTGCAAGGTAGGCTGCGACTGTGACAGGTATGTGGAATTCTGGAACCTGGTGTTTACACAGTTTGACAGAGATTCGGAAGGCGTATATCACAAATTGGAAAGCCCCAATATTGATACAGGAATGGGCCTGGAAAGAATGGCAGCAATAATGCAGGGTGTGGACACCATGTTTGAAGTGGACACCATTGGACATGTCCTTAACTACATTGCCCATATAACCGGTAACAGGTATGGAGAGGATCCGAAATCCGATGTATCAATAAGGGTCATTACCGACCATATAAGAGGGGTTACCAACATGATCAGCGACGGAGTACTCCCTTCCAATGAAGGCAGAGGTTATGTACTGAGAAGGCTGCTGCGAAGGGCTGCCCGTCACGGAAAGCTGCTTGGTATTGAAGGAAGCTTTTTGTATGACATATCAAGCAAGGTTATAGAGGTGTCCGGCAAGGCCTATCCGGTGCTGGAGGAAAAAAGGGAATATATACAAAACATTATCAGGCTGGAAGAAGAGAGATTTCAGGAGACTCTGGACCAGGGGTTGTATATACTGCAGGAATACATTCTGGAAATACAAAAGGTAAGCGGCAGTATACTGCCCGGGGACAAAGCCTTTAAGCTGTATGATACCTTCGGGTTTCCACTGGATTTGACCAGAGATATTCTTGAAGATGAGGGCATGACTGTGGATAAGGACGGGTTTGACAAGGCAATGACGGTTCAACGAGACAGAGCAAGAGCTGCCCGGGCAGAGGCCCAAACTGTGGGATGGAGTGATGAGACATCTTCACAACTGGAGGGGATTGCCGCCACAAGGTTTGAAGGCTATGAGAAATGCAGTAATAAGACAAGGATTGCGGCGGTATTAAAGGAGAACACCCTGGTGAAAGAGGCAGTTGAAGGAGACCGGGTAGCAGTGGTACTGGATTCTACCCCCTTCTATGCAGAAAGTGGAGGTCAGGCAGGGGATACGGGAGAAATCAAAGGCGAGACCTTCGTTATAGAGATTAAGGACTGCAAAGCCGTACGGGGAGACATATTTTTGCATATAGGCATGGTGAAGACCGGCTCGATAATGCCCGGCATGGAAGCCACTGCAAGCATTGACGTCAGTCAGAGGACCGATGCTGCGCGGAATCACACTGCCACACACTTGCTGCACAGGGCATTAAGAACTGTGCTGGGTGACCATGTCCAGCAGGCGGGTTCTCTGGTGCAGCCGGACCGACTGCGGTTTGATTTTACACACATTTCCCCAATGACAGCCAGGCAGCTGGATGAGGTGGAAAGCATTGTTAACCGGAGGATACTGGACGACCTTGCGGTTGAAACGGTCCAAACCGATATGGACAGGGCAAGGGAAATGGGAGCAACGGCTCTTTTCGGTGAAAAGTATGGGGATACTGTCAGGGTGGTAAAAGCCGGCGACTTTTCCATAGAGCTATGTGGAGGCACGCATGTTAACAGGACTTCAGCCCTTGGAATGTTCGTGCTTGTCGGGGAAAGCGGTATTGCCGCAGGGGTGAGAAGAATAGAGGCTTTGACCGGAAAAAGAGCTTTTGAGCATATCAAAAACAGGGAAAGGATTTTGATACAGACTGCCCATATACTGAAAACCTCCCCCGATAACTTTGAAGCCAGGATACATGGACTTTTGGAGGAGCTCAAAACAAAGGACAGGGAAATAGGTGCTTTAAGACAAAAACTTGCTGCGCATGAAACCGACAGACTTATTGATGATGCAAGAGAAATAAAGGGCATAAAGGTGGTTGCAGCCCGGGTGGATAATCTCGATATGAATGCATTGAGGAATTTGGGGGACAGCCTGAGAAACAGGCTGAAATCCGGAGTGGTGGTATTGGCTTCCAACAAGGATGACAAGATAAATATGGTGGCTATGGCTACCGGGGATGCAGTTTCGGCAGGTGCCCACTCAGGCAGAATTATTAAAGAGGTGGCGGCAATTGCCGGGGGCGGCGGTGGAGGAAAACCCGACATAGCCCAGGCCGGAGCAAAGAGGCCTGAAAAAATTCCGGATGCCCTGGATAAAGTCTATGCAATCTTACAATCACAGTTGAAATAAACACTCCCCTTAAACGGCCGGCTGCCTTACCGGCCGTTTATCCTTTAAGAATTATTTGTATTTGTCTGGCATGTGTATTAATATATAATATATGGTAATAAATATTAAAAAGGAGTGTTGAGCGTGTTAAAGGATACCGATAAAACTATGAAGTTTAACGTGGACAAGGAAGAACTTGACCGGGTAAAGGAAGTACTTTCTTCAGTATACAACGCTCTTAAAGAAAAGGGGTATAATCCCATCAACCAGATTGTGGGTTATATAATTTCAGGAGACCCTACATATATTACCAGCCATAATAATGCAAGAAGCCTTATCGGCAAGGTAGAAAGAGACGAAATACTAGAGGAGATTGTTAAGGAATATCTTAAAAACCTGTAGGTAAAGTATAAGGCGGGTGCTATCCTTTGTGAAACTTGGTAAGGGCATAATATTATCCGGCATTCTAATTTTTTTTGCACTGTTTTCGACGGCAACGGAGGCTAAAACATATGACGATGCTGCAAAGAAGGCAGTGCTGGTGGTGGTTGACAGGATATCCTTTGAAGATATAGAGGACTTGCCCGGATTCAGACAAATGATAGACAGCGGCTCTATTGCCCTTATGAACAACAGACCTTCGGGTACCTACAGCGCCAGCAAGGGCTATGTCAACATAGGCAGCGGAGCAAGAGCCGAGGGTACGGCGTCGGCGCTTGGGGCGCTGGAGGCAGACGAAAGTGTCCGGGAGTTGTTTTACAGCCGTACCGGGCATACTGTAAGTGAAGGAATGGTAGTTAACCCGAATATAAACAGGCTGATTAACCAGAATAAAAGGGGTGAGTACGGCGCAACAGCGGGTAATATAGGACATTTTCTAAGGGGTGAGGGATACAGAACGGCGGTACTGGGAAATGCAGATTGCGGGAATAACCAGATACGATGGGCCATATCCATTGCAATGGATAGAAACGGGATAGCGGATGATGGAGTGGTTGGGGATGACATATTGCAGGAGGATGAAGGTTTTCCCACCGGAAGGAGAACTGATTTTCCCAGGATGTACACCTGTTTTGAGGAAATACAGCAAAGGGCGGATTTCATTGTTATAGAAACGGGAGATTTAACTAGAATAGAAGAAAGCAGGGATATGCTTAATGAGACGATGTATAAAAGTCACAGACAGGATTCCCTGCTGAAAATAGATGAATTTATCACACACCTGAAAGAAAGAGCGGATTTGGAAGACTGGCTTGTGCTGATTGCAACGCCCTATCCCTCTGAAGCCGGTATAGCTCAAGGGGCCAGGCTGACCCCTTTAATAGTTTACGGCGGGGAGTTTTTACCGGGACTGCTTACTTCCGGTACAACCAGAAGGAAAGGAATAGTCGGGAGTATAGACATAGCCCCGACGGTGCTTGGTCATTTCGGTGTTCCGGCGCGGGAACTTACCGGACGTCACTTAAGACCGGTGCCGGTATCCGGCAACCTGGAAGAAGTAAAGAGAATTAATACCGTAACCGTTAACACCTCAAACTTCAGGTATCCGGTACTGTACAACTATGCATTATTTGTTATATTTGTAGTGCTGTTTGGGCTTTATACAATAATATACCCGGGGTTTTTGCAGGGACGGCTTGTTCCAATGGAGGAGTTTGCACTTATTCTTATAATGCTATTTCCTGCTATGCTGCTTATACTTCCTCTTCTGGGTCTTAATACTCTTATGGGGAATGTTGCTGCAGCGGTGCTCGGGACCACGGGGATAAGTCTTATGTTATATCGGCACATAAAGGATGTTAATGACTTGCTTTTTATCGCATCGGGGCTCACTATTCTTTTGATTGTACTTGATATTGTTACAGGGGGCAGAATGATTCAAAGCTCAATTCTTGGTTACGATCCGATAATCGGAGCCCGGTACTATGGTATAGGAAACGAGTATATGGGGATTGCCGCGGGCAGCGTAATAATTGCCGCCTGTTCTCTGCTGGAACGGAGGAAAGCCGGATTGAGAATAATCGCGCTTTTGCTGGGAATTGTGGTCATTGTAATTGGCTACCCCGGCCTGGGTGCAAATATGGGGGGAGCCATAACCTGCCTTTTGGCCTTTGGTTTTTTCATTTTCCGTGTTTTGGGAATACAGATTGGGATTAAGCAGATCGCAACGATTGGTCTTGTAATGGCAGCGGTTATATCGGTATTTTTAGTAATGGATGCGGTGTTTCTGGAAGAGCACTCCCACCTGGCGGCAGCAGCCCATGGAGCAGTCCAGGATGGACCTTTGCATATACTTGCCATAATACAGAGGAAGGTTTCAATGAACCTTAAGCTGTTGAGGTATACCGTTTGGACAAAAGTATTGATAACGGTAATAGCTGTTACAGGAATACTGTTTTACAGGCCGGTAGGGATTTTTACGGGAGTATTTGCCAAATATCCTTATTATGCTAAGGGGTGGTCGGCTTTGGTGGTGGCCGCTGCGGCAGGAATAGCGGTTAACGATTCCGGGGTGGTGACTTCGGCCACCGGAAGCATCTTTTTTATAACGAGTATGCTGTATATATTGATACAGGAAAGAAAAAAGATAAGGGGGCCGGCATAGGTGCCGGAAAAATAAATGGAGTATAAGTATTTGGGGCAAACAGGCATTAGGGTATCAAGGCTCTGTTTTGGGAGCCTTACCATCAGTCCACTGCAGGTAAACCTTACCGTTGCCGAGGGTACAAAGCTGATAGCAGCGGCAATGGAGCGGGGCATAAATTTTTTGGACACGGCAGAGCTTTACGATAATTACCGGCATATCAGGGAAGCCTTACGGGGGCAGCCCAGGGAAAGCCTAGTTATAGCCACTAAAACCTATGCCTATACAAAGGAAATGGCAGAGGACAGCCTTAGGAAGGCATTAAAGGATATAAATGTCGACCATATAGACATATTTCTCCTGCACGAGCAGGAAAGTCAGCTTACATTAAAGGGCCATAATGAAGCAATAGAATATTTGCTTAGGGCTAAGGAGAAGGGCTACATTTCCGCCTTTGGGGTGTCCACCCACCATGTTGAATGTGTAAAAGCTGCGGCCCGGTGGGATGATATACAGGTGGTTCACCCGATAGTAAACATTAAGGGACTGGGTATATCAGACGGCGGTATTGAAGATATGCTTGAGGCTATAAAACTGGCCGGTAACAATGGGAAGGGAATATACGCAATGAAGCCGTTGGGCGGCGGCAACATAGGCGGAAATTTCAGGGAATGCTTTGATTTCGTGTTAGGTATACCCCAAATAGATTCAATAGCTGTGGGAATGCAGTGCCGTGAAGAATTGGAAGTTAACCTTGCAATATTCGAAAACCGGCCTGTAGACAGGGATACTGAGAAGATATTGGCCGGCCGGCAGAGGCGCCTCCTTATAGAACCATGGTGTGAGGGATGTGGAAACTGTGTTTTGGCCTGCAGGCAGGGGGCTTTGCATTTAAAGGACGGGAAGGCGGTTGTAAGGCAGGATATATGTACATTGTGCGGCTATTGTGCAGCGGGGTGCAAAAACTTTTATATTAAAGTAATGTGAGGTAAAACAGGGTGGTGTTTAAGTTGAGGGTTTTGGGACTTGATCTGGGAGACAAAACAATAGGGGTTGCGGTCAGCGATGCTTTCGGTTGGACGGCACAGGGACTTACAACCATAAAAAGAAAAGATATAGATTCGGATATAGCGAGGATCAGGGAACTTGTCAGGGAATGGGAGGTATCTGAAATAGTAGTGGGGCTGCCTAAAAATATGAATTCAACTATTGGACCCCAGGGCAGAAAATCTGTTGAATTTGCAAAGCTTTTGGAAGAGGCTACAGGGATGGAGATATTGTTGTGGGATGAAAGGCTTTCTACCGCAGCAGCCGAAAGGATGCTTATAGAGGGTGATGTCAGAAGGGAAAAAAGGAAAAAAGTAATTGACAAGGTTGCCGCTGCATTTATCCTGCAGGGATATCTGGACAGCAAAGACAACAAGCGTTGACAGCATAATTATAATATAATAAAATTTACCTGTAATACGGGAGGTGCTAATCTTGGATGAAGAAAGGGAAATAATAGTACTATACGACGAAGAGGATAACGAGTGCCGGTTTGAAGTACTGGCGGTTTTAGATGTTGATAAAGGAAGATACGCAATTCTTATGCCGGCAGAGGTAAATGAAGAAGATGAAGAAGCTTACGTATTAAGGATAGAGCAGGACGAAAACGGTGAGGATATACTGATAGGGATAGACGATGACGAAGTGTTGAATACGGTGGTAGAGGCTTATGAGGAACTGGCCAAGCAGGAAAACAATTAGAAAGATTTTGTGATCCGGGAAATAGGAAGAGTTTACCCAATAATGGGAGGATAGACAATGAAGAGTTTAATACCACTGGATGAAGCGTTAAACTACAGCAGAAAACAGGTCAGGGAAGGCTACAAACAATATGTCAACCCGGGGCTTGCCAATATGCTGGCTCTCCTTGATTTTGACAAAAGGTTTATAAGGGCAGAAGGTGTACAGGTGTGGGACCAACAGGGAGAAGAATATCTTGATTTTCTCGGCGGTTATGGAGCCCTAAACCTGGGGCATAACCCTGAAGTTGTTATAGAAGCCGTGCAGAGGGTTGCGGACCTGCCTAATATACTGCAGGCTTCGTTAAATCCACTTGCCGCCGCTTTGGCAGAGAATCTTGCCCGCATAACACCCGGTGATTTAAAGTATTCTTTTTTTTGCAACAGCGGTACAGAGGCAGTGGAGGCGGCCTTGAAAATGTCAAGGCTGTGCAGTGGAAAGAGCAGGATTTTGTATTGCAGCAATTCCTTCCACGGAAAATCCTTCGGTTCACTTTCGGTTACAGGCAGAGACAAATATAAAACGCCCTTCGGACCAACGCTGCCCGATTGCCAGGGAGTGGAGTACGACAATCTTTCTGCGCTGGAAGAAGGGTTGGCGAAGAAGGACGTTGCTGCGGTTATAGTAGAGCCAATACAGGGAGAAGGGGGTATTATAGTACCCAGAGCCGGATATTTAAGCGGTGTCAGGGAATTGTGCGACAGGTACCAGGCGTTGCTCATAATTGACGAAATACAATCCGGACTGGGCAGAACCGGAAAGTATTTTGACTGCGAACACGAAAATGTGGTGCCTGATATTATGTGTCTGGCTAAATCGTTGGGTGGAGGGATAATGCCCATAGGGGCATGTATTGCTGCCGGAAAGGTGTATGATAAAGCATATGGCAGTATGGACAGGTGTCTGTTGCATACCTCTACCTTTGGGGGCAATTCAAGGGCAATGGCTGCGGGGATTGCAGCCCTCGGATACATAGTTGACAATCGACTGGATTTGAAGGCAAAGGAAATGGGCGATTATGCTCTGGAAAGGATGCGGGATATGAAGGATCGATACCCGCTTATTAAGGATATAAGGGGCAGAGGGCTGATGCTGGGGATAGAGTTTCACAGCGGGGAAGGTAGCCTGATTGACAGGCTGTCGGGCGGAACCGCTTCCCGGTTGGGCAGGGAATATATAGGGGCTTTGGTGGCCGGTGAACTGCTTAACAAACACAGGATAATTACAGCCTATACCCTTAATAATCCCAATGTAATAAGGCTGGAGCCGCCTCTAATAGTTAGCAGGCAGCAGATAGATTATGTGATTGAAAGTCTTGCAAGTATTATGCAGGCAAACAAAGGTGCCTTTCAAATGGCTTTATCCGGCGTTAAGAGTTCGGTAACCGGTAAACTAAAGAAAAAGTGACAGGAGAGAGGCTTTCCTGTCATCTCCGGGTACTTGCAACTGTTGGCAGGTTTTGACCATATAAAAAAGAAAGGTATCCTTTGACGAGAACAGGCGAAAATTAAGTGCTTCGGATACACAGTAAAATGTTCATAAGAGGATTAAAAACAGGAATAAATACAGATAAATAAGGTATAGTGCTCCCAACTGTTGAAATAATTGAAAAGTGCAGGTGGTAAAAGTGGCTGGTTCCAACGCTATTATGGATTTGTTTAAAGACAAGGGATATAAGTATACTCTGCAAAGGAAAATAGTGGTTGATATGCTGTTAAAGCACCGGGGCAGGCATATGAGCACTGAGGATATTTATAATCTGGCTAAAAGGAAATGCCCGGAAATCGGCCTTGCTACAGTTTATAGAACCCTGCAGCTTTTGGAAGAATTGGGAGCCGTTAATAAGCTTAATTTTGACGATGGCTGCAGCAGGTACGAATTGATGGAGGATAATAAGGACCACCAGCATCACCATCTAATATGTATATCCTGCGGTCGGGTACAGGAAGTAGAAGAGGATTTACTTGAAAATCTGGAAAAGAAAATTGAGGAGAAAAATCTCTTTAAAGTTATAGATCATAGGGTGAAGTTTTTCGGTTTGTGCAGTAGTTGCGCAGATAAATAGACACCTGTTCGGGTGTTTTTTATTGGTTTATAAATATCGGTTAAGGGACGGAAGCCGTAACGGGTATTAACCGAAAATTGTGTTGGGATAAAAAGAACTATAACAACAAAGGGGTAATAAAAAGGAGAGTGAAGATATGACAAAAGAGAGGAATAACGAAAAGGTCAGGATTATTCCCCTTGGAGGGCTGCATGAAATAGGCAAGAATATGACGGTAATTGAACAGGGCAACGACATAATTGTGGTGGATTGCGGATTAACCTTCCCGGAGGAAGAGATGTTGGGGATAGATATTGTTATACCCGACACTTCATACCTTGTGAAAAATAAAGATAAAATAAGGGGTATTGTACTGACCCACGGTCATGAGGACCATATAGGGGCTCTGCCCTATGTGCTGCAGCAGTTTAATGTTCCGATTTACGGTACAAGGCTTACGCTGGGGCTTGTGAAAAACAAGCTGGTCGAATTCAATATTGCCGAAAACAGCAAGATGATAGTAGTGAAACCTGGGGATACAATAGAGCTGGGACATATAAGCGTGGAATTCATACGGACCAGCCACAGTATAGCGGATTCCGTGGCATTGGCAATAACCACCGGTGCCGGGGTTATTGTGCATACAAGCGATTTCAAGGTGGATTTTACGCCTATAGACGGGGAAATGATGAACCTTCATAAGTTTGCGGAATTGGGCGAAAAAGGTGTCCTGCTTTTATTGGCGGACAGTACTAATGTAGAAAGGCCGGGGTATACCATGTCCGAAAGCACGGTGGGACAGACCTTTGACGATATCCTCGCCGGCACCAAAGACAGGATAATTGTGGCGACCTTTGCGTCAAATGTACACAGGATACAGCAAATAATTAACTCTACCCACAAGGTTGGCAGAAAGCTGGCGGTATGCGGCAGAAGCATGGTTAACGTTGTGGGGGTTGCCCTCGAGCTTGGCTACCTGAACATACCGGATGGTCTTATGATAGATATAGATGAAATAGGACGGTATCGGAATCATGAACTGACCATTCTTACCACCGGCAGCCAGGGCGAGCCGATGTCAGCGCTGACCCGGATGGCCAATGCAGATCACAGAAATGTAGAAATACTGCCCGGGGACATGGTAATAATTTCTGCCAGCGCAATCCCGGGGAATGAAAAGCTGATAGGCAGGGTTATAAACAGGCTGTTTGCCAAAGGAGCAAACGTGATATATGAAGATTTGGCTGACATACACGTGTCGGGTCATGCATGCCAGGAAGAACTTAAGCTTATACATTCCCTTGTCAGGCCGAAGTTTTTTATACCGGTACATGGTGAGTACAGGCACCTGGAACGTCATGCACGGCTTGCAAAGTCGTTGGGTATGGCCAGCGACCATATTTTACTGGCCGAGATAGGCAATGTGATAGAACTGACGAAAAATTCGGCCAAGATAACCGGAAATGTTACGGCTGGAAAGGTGCTTGTGGATGGTCTGGGAGTTGGAGATGTGGGGAATGTCGTGCTTAGGGACAGGAAACACCTGGCACAGGACGGGCTTATGGTGGTGGTGGTTACCATATCCAAAGAAAAGGGAGGAATAGTTGGCGGCCCGGACATAATATCAAGGGGATTTGTGTATGTCAGAGAATCCGAGGATTTGATGGAAGAGGCCCGGGTAGTTGTAAAGGATGCCCTGGCCCGTTGTGAACAAAAGCAAATTACTGAATGGGCCACCCTTAAATCGGGTATCAGGGACAGCCTCAGGACCTTTTTGTATGAAAAGACAAAGCGCAAGCCTATGATATTGCCTATAATAATGGAGATATAGAAGATAAAAACCGAATTAGCTGAATATACATTCTGGGAGGGCAATTATGTGGCTGTATATGTTGTTTCTTGTTTTCGGAATAGTATTGGGGATAACAGGTAAAATGCCCGGCAAAATAGCGGCAAAAAGTGCCGGCTTTCAGTTCTGGTCGCTCCTTTTGATTTTGTTTGCAATGGGTGTGGGGATAGGCTCAAACAATGAAATAATAGAAAGCTTTCTGTCAATAGGTCTGCACTCGGCAGCGTTTGCGGCGGCCGCCATAATAGGAAGCCTGGCCATGGTCAGGATATTCAGGCCGGTTATACAGCGCAAGAGGGAGGAGACCCGATGAGTTGGATAATCATGTCGGCGGTCGTACTGGGAATTGCAGCGGGGATTTTTGTTTTACCCGTATCCCTTTCTCAACACTCCGGAATGTTTATTAATGCCGGCGTGTGCTTTTTGTTATTTTGGGTTGGAGTGGATATTGGGGGAAACAAGGATAGTTTGATAAAACTTAAAGAGTACGGCTGGCGGATTTTCCTTATCCCGACAGGAATAGCTGTGGGAAGCATTGCGGGCACAATTGCGGTGGGAAGCCTCCTTGGGTATACTATCGGCGAGGCCGGAGCCGTAGGAGCCGGACTGGGTTGGTATAGTCTGTCAGGTGTACTGTTAACAGAGCTTCACAGCATACGCCTTGGGACTGTAGCTTTTGTTACCAACGTCATAAGGGAACTTATTGCCTTTGTGATAATCCCTGTGGTGGCAGCCAGAATCGGGCATATAGAGGCTATAACGCCCGGAGGCTCAACTTGTATGGACACAACATTGCCGGTTATATCAAGGTCTACGGGACCCGAAACGGCAATACTGGCCTTTCTAAGCGGCGTATTGCTGACGGCGGTTGTACCTGTTCTTGTATCCTTGCTTATAAAACTACCATTCTAAAGGGGGGAGAGATATGAATCCATACGATATTGCGCACAGTTTAGCCAAAGCGCTCAAGGAAAGCGCCGAGTATGAAGAATACAGTAAGGCAAAAGAAGCGGTGGACAAGGACGAATCCAAAAAAACCATAGTAGATGAATTCAGGAAAAAGCAGCTGGAAATGCAGACCATAAAATCCTTTGGGCAGGATGTAAGCGATGAGCAGATGGAAGAACTCCATAGGTTGTTTAACCTTGTATCCATGGATGAAGAAGCCAAGGCCCTTATGCAATCTGAACAGAGGCTGGGACAGCTGCTAAGCGATATATACAAAATAATCGGAGATGCACTGAAAACCGAGGAGTAGTGCTGATGGGATGAGCGCAAAGGAGTAATTTTGCATGCCATTTGATACCATTTCAAAAGAATATTTTATAAAGCGGTTAGTTGATTTATGCTTGCGCAGCGGACTATCGGGATTCCCCACAGATGAGGCGGATAATCATATTTTGTTTAAAAGTGTGATTTTAATCCTTGATAAATCGGATGTTTTTACCGAGAAAGAAATCAACTATAAACTCGAATACTGGATCAGGCAAATTAGTCATATGAAAAATACAGACCATATTACTTTACGGCGCAGTTTGATAGATGCCGGATACTTAACCCGGAATATGGATGGTTCATGTTATCAAGTATCTCCGCTGGCACCTGGGTCCAAATACTTCGATGATACTATTGAGAAGATTGATATCATTCAGGTTATTAAAACTGCTCAAGAAGAAATTGATAGAAGAAAAAGGGCGTATATGGAAAACACGAGTATTAGATAATGACATTTTTTTGAGCTTAAATAATTGAATATACAGGCATGAAATAATATAGGTGTGTTTTGTCCGGAAAAGGCGAATACACCTGTATTTTTAATAGCGAGAACGGGTATATGCAGACCGGGTAAGACGTTTCGGAGGAAGCCAGCCGACGTACTTGATTTTTATACGAGCAAAACAGAAACCGGTATAAGAATACTGCTTACCTGTGATCGTAATTTTGGCAACAGCTGCGCAGCCATACGAGGTAAATGGGAGTAATTAGGGCCCCAAATGCAGGAATGTCTGTGTAACTTTGCGGACATACTATTTACAGGAGCGTGACCAACATGAACGGAAATGCCGAACTTTTAAACTTTATATATCAAAATTCCCAAATGGGTGTGGATACAATCAAACAATTGCTGTCTATAGTTGAAGACAAAGAGTTTAAAAAGCACTTAGAAGCTCAATATAACGAGTATAAAAGAATTCATAGTGATGCCAGGCTGATGCTGAATAAAAACGGATATGATGAAAAAGGCATCGGAAAATTTGATAAGATTAAAACCCATTTAATGATGAATATGGAGACCCTTACCGATAAGACGGTCTCCCATATTTCTGAAATGCTTATTATAGGAAGTAATATGGGTGTAATAAACGCAATTAAAAATATCAAAAAGTATCAGGATGCGGAACCGGACATTATAAATCTTATGGAAAGGTTGCTAAGGTTTGAGGAAAATAATATCCGGGAATTAAAAGCGTTTCTTTAAAAAAATAACTAGTCTATATGACGAAAGAACACTTTAAGGAGGCGGGCAATTGTATCCGGATAAAATTTTCTACGAGCCTGCTGTTTTGGGCTACGAGCTTGGCAGAAAGCTGAAAGAAAAGTATAAAAACGTCCCATGGCTGCCAATCGAAAGCCACAACAATATCGGGCAGTTGCGCCGCAATCCCAATAAAGAATTTGCCAGGATGAAGAAGCATCTTATTATAGGTGTCAGAAAATCCTTGAAATACACGCCAAACCATAAGGTTTCGGATTTTCTGGTACCGTACACTTCGTCGGGTTGCAGTGCCATGTGTCTTTACTGCTATTTAGTGTGTAACTATAACAAATGCTCATACCTCAGACTGTTCGTAAACCGCGAGCGGATGATGGATAAACTGATAAAGACAGCAAACCATTCGGAAAAAGATATTGTTTTTGAGATTGGCAGCAACAGCGACCTTGTTTTGGAAAACACCATTACGGGAAATCTGGAATGGACTGTAGAAAGCTTTGGCAAAACCTCAAAAGGATTTCTTACATTTCCTACTAAGTTTGACATGGTGGAACCGCTCCTTGGGCTGGAACACAGGGGAAGAGTCATCATGCGTATGAGCGTGAACCCGGAAGAAATCATACGAAAAGTAGAGTTCGGAACGGCTTCTCTGAAAGCAAGGATAAGTGCACTAAACCGTATGTGCGATGCAGGATACAGAGTAGGGATGCTGATAGCTCCTGTAGTAATGGCAGAGAACTGGATGGAGCTTTACGGACGGCTGATGGAACAGCTGTCCGACGAGATTTCTCAAAAGGTAAAGGACCAATTACTTATCGAAATTATTTTTATGACTTACAGCTACGTACACCGGGCAATCAACCGGGAGGCGTTCCCAAATGCAGTGGAGTTGTTTGACAAATCCCTTATGACCGGCCGGGGCCGGGGGAAATACTGCTACCGGGAAGATGTAAGAGCTATGGGCGAACAGTTTTTAAGGGAACAGATCTCACAAAAATTAAGCGGTATTCCAATAGTCTATGTGGTTTAACACCGACCAAGCGACCAAGGGAGCACGACCAAGGGGACGGTTCTTGTGGTTGTTATACTTCCACAGCTGTGATACGTTTAGCCGTGGGGGTATATTTTATACCTAGAATAGCAAGAAAGAAAAGCGAAAGTGGGATATTTTATAACAGCGATTTTGTATGTCTATCAAAACCTGGTAAAGGCCGGCCATGCAAAGAAGGTATAGGATTGTAAATGAAGAAGCTATAATGAACGTAAAGAAGCTAGATGTCTTGGAGGGGAGCCTTTATTAGATGAAAAGAATGTTAAATAGCAGTTTACCGCATGGGGATAGATATTCACTGAGATATGATTATTAGAAATTGCTTTCTATATTTGTTCTTTATGAGCTGATTTTTGATTATGATATGGAGCTTTTATGGCCAAGACTTATGATTTATCTAATTGTCATAGAGTTGATAAACCTAAAGAATTATAAGCATAAGTCAGCGGAGGAACCAGTTGAGAGTATTGAATATATTGTGGTGATTACAGGCTATACAGGTATGAAATTGGCAGAGGAGGAGATCCACAGCTTTTAGTGGATGATCGGGTCTTATCTTATATTGTTACAGACTATGGAATATACTATTCTTTACATTCCAAAGATGTGGGTTATCCAGGTGAAGGGCTTTATAAAACAGGGCTTGATGGAACCGGAAAAACCTTATTAGACGATACACAAAGAATCGAGAGTATAAGTCAGCTAGGGAATTGGCTATTTTTCATGTCATCTGATGACAACATATACCCAAGTCAAAAGAGACTAGAACTATGGTCACAAGAGATAACAGTTATGAGTTAATATGGCATTTTAGCCAAAAGAGATTAAATAGTGTATTATCTTCCGGAGATAGGTTTCGTTAAAGATTCCAAAAAGAAAAATTGAGCTACTGTTTTATAACCCTTCCTTCAAGGTATTATATAACTATACAAATAGATATAGGGGAGGGTTTTTGATGAGCCAAATGAATGAGATGGTACAAAGGCAGCTCGGGCACCGTACAATTCGTGAGTTTAAAGATATAAGAATACCAGGGAAGGTTTTCGACACCCTGATGGAGGTCGCAAGGCGAACTGCCACCTCAAACGGAATGCAGTCCTACTCAATTATCCGGGTCACCGATCCATTCATAAAGAAGGAAATTGCAGGGGTTTGTAATCAGGAGTATGTAGGTAGGGCACCGGAGCTTTTGATATTTGTAGTGGATCAATTCAAGAACAACAGGATTGCAAAGGAAAAGGGAGCCGAAACCGAAAACGCGGCAGATATGGACTGGTTTTTTCAGGGTTTTACCGATGCGTGCCTGGCGGTTCAAAACGTTGTTAATGCGGCAGAGGCCATGGACCTGGGCGTTGTGTTTTTTGGCAGCATTTTAAACGATTCGGAAAGGATTTGTAAGGTCCTAAAGCTGCCTAAACTGACATTCCCGGTATTAGGATTAGGGATAGGCTACCCCGATCAAGACCCGCAACTAAAACCCAGGTTTGAAAACAGGATCAGGGTTTTCGAAAACAGCTATAGGATATTCGAAAATTATTTGGAGGAAATTAAAGATTATGATCAGGAAATGACAACCTACTACGACTTAAGAAATAAAAACAGAAAGGTAGACAGCTTTAGCGACCAGGTGGTGGCCAAACTAAGCACTTCCATACCCAACAGGCAGGGGATACTTAAGGTTATTAGGCAGCAGGGTTTTAAGGTATAACCAAGGGGACGGTTCTTGTATAACCAAGGGGACGGTTCTTGTGGTTGATATACTATCGCGGCTGTGATACGATTAGCTGCAGGGGTGGTATTTTATGCCAAGAGGAGCAAGAAAGAAAAGCGAAAGCGGGATATATCATATTTTGTTGCGAGGGCAAAACAGGCAGATAATTTTCGAAGATGATGAGGATAAAGAAAGGTTTATACAAACATTAAAAGACTGTAAAAACAAAAGCGGATGGAAAATATACGGATATTGCCTAATGGGAAACCATATTCATTTGTTGCTGCACGAATTTGACGAAGAAACAGGAATAATAATGCGGCGGATTGGCGCGAGTTATGTATACTGGTATAACTGGAAGTATAAACGCTGTGGACACTTGTTTCAGGACCGTTATAAAAGTGAAGCGGTTGAAACAGAAAAGTATTTTTTAA
>Ga0334901_1000275_pt1 | contig 79937 bp, 70 predicted proteins | sample GraSluR3_MG_3_FD_207216 | JGI IMG/M metagenome (GOLD analysis project Ga0334901, IMG submission 207216) | Sludge microbial communities from methane-producing bioreactor in Wageningen University, Netherlands - Granular Sludge_15_08-R3 | ecosystem: Engineered > Bioreactor > Anaerobic >...
CGACAAGGTAACGCCTCAAGAAGAACTCACTCTCTGAATACAGAGTTTGTAGTGGCAAAATTCTTAGTTTCTAAAAATACTTTCGCTTGTTTAGCTGTTTTCAGAAGATTAAGTGATAAACTCAAGAGGTCTGCGTTGAAAGTTGGACTTTGCTGATCAAGTGGTTTTATCCATGAGAATCTCTGTTTTTCAGTAGAACCATGCAGCGTTCAACAATCGAAAAAACGGTTGCAGGAACAATCCAGCCAAGGTAGTTGAACAAGATATCCAGAGTGTCGAACTGTCTGTAAGGAGATATGATTTGAAGAGATTCGAGGACTAAAGGTCCAATCACCAAGAAGAACCCAAGGGCAAGCCTGTTCAGACGGCTGGCTCCGATTCTTGAAATCAGAATCAGAAGAACACCTCCGGAGAAGAATCCTACGAAATGAAGGAACTTGTCGCTTCCAACTACAAAAGTTTGTACTCCCGGTCTCAAATAAAAGTAGACTGTTGCAATCACGTATGTGATTGACAGAATCGCAGGTATTATCTTCTTCATAACTAAGATTATGCTTGTGACAAACATGAAAGTCAACGACATTTCAAGAAGTGAAACCTCCCAAGCGAGTTGAAAAGCTGATCTTTCTTTACTATAATGAATTGTATTGCGAATCGAGAGGAGGACAAATCAAATGTCCAAAGTTTGTGAAGTTTGTGGTAAGGCACCAAGAACCGGAAATATGGTCTCTCACTCAAATAAAAAGGCCAAGCGCTGGTGGAAGCCGAATGTTCACAAAGTCCGTGCCGTAGTTGATGGTGAGGTAAAGAGAATTAATGTTTGTGTGAAGTGCCTTAAAGCTGGGAAAGTCACAAGAGCAATTTAGTTATAGCATACCGAGCGTGTTTTGCCAAAAAGGTATTCCATGAATAGTAGAAAGACCTACGCCTTAGTAAATCTGTCTGCCTATAGACAGAATCTTCTTTATTTAGCTGGGAAAGCATATCCAGCGAGACTGATGGCAGTTGTGAAAGCAGATGCGTACGGCCATGGCGCTGAACAGCTGTCCAAAGTAGCCGAGGAAGCTGGCGTTGAAAGGCTTGCAGTTGCTTTTCTTGAAGAGGGGATAAAGCTTCGAGAGAGCGGAATATCTCTTCCGATTCTTGTCCTGAACTATGTGGATAATGAAGAGATACTTGCTGCAAAGGAGTACGGTCTTACATTGTCGCTCTTTTCCTCCGGTCAGCTTAATAGCATTTCTGGCCTCAACGAAACCCTTCCTGATTTTGAGATTGCAGTAGATACAGGGATGAGACGGCTTGGGATGAAATGGGAAGAATCGATCAAGTTATATGAGTCGGCGGTCGCTAATGGAATTAAGATAACGGGTGCTTACACACACTTTGCTACCGCCGATGAAAAGGATAGCGATTTCGTTTTCGAGCAGAGTGAGGAGTTCAGAAAGTTCCTCCAGGGCATTGGTAAGAGCAGGGGCAGGGACTTCGTGGTTCACATTTCGAATAGTGCCGGTACCATCTTTCTTGATAACAAAGACTACGATTATGTTAGAGTGGGTATTGCAACATATGGTCTTCAGCCATCGAGCGTTATTGACTACAATCTCAAGCCGATAATCGAGTGGAAAACCTGCATTTCCTTCCTAAAGAAGATTCGAGCCGGTGATTCGGTTAGTTATGGAAGAACCTTTGTTGCCGGACGAGAGATGCTTGTTGCCACTATTCCTGTTGGCTATGCAGACGGCTTTAATAGACTGCTCTCTAACAGAGGTTGTGTTATTATTGCGGGCAGGAGATGTAGAGTCCTGGGTAGGGTTTGCATGGATCAATTTGTGGTTGACGTATCACATGTCGATAGTAAGCTGTCGGTGGGAGACGAAGTAGTTATAATCGGTTCACAGAAAGAAGAGACGATAACTGCGGAGGAAATTGCAGAACTGTGCGGTACCATAAATTACGAAGTGGTTTGCTCTATCACTTCTAGAGTTCCCAGGATCTATTGGAAAGGAGAAGATTATGAAACTCCGCGACATAATAGGAAATGAGATTCTTAGTCAGATAAATGACGACCAGGATAAAACTAATAAGGACGGTCTTCCGTTTGTTTCAGACCTGCGCCCGGGAAGTTCTGTCCTTTCAATATTTAAGGTTCATTCTAAGAGAATTCAGGAGGCTCGAGATGGGAAGAAATTCCTTCTTCTAACTCTTTCTGACAAGACAGGCGCGATAAGAGCTATCGATTGGTTCAACGCAGAGCACAACGATGACACTCTGGAACAGGGAACCGTTGTAAGAATCTCGGGGCGGGTAGTTGTATATGAAGATAGGCAGCAGCTGAATCTTGATTCGGAAGGTATTCAAGTTCTAGAAATCGGACAGTATGATCCCGAAAGATTCATGGCTGTAACAACCAAAGATATCCCGCAGATGTATGATGAACTTTTGGGTCTTATAAACAATATGAGTGAAGAGCATATCAAGGCCTTGCTGAGAGATATCTTCGAAAACGATAAGAAGTTCATTGAGAAGTTCATTATCTCCCCTGCAGCGGCAAAGGTACACCATGCTTACAAGGGTGGTCTTCTGGAGCATACAATGTCTGTTGCAGAGCTTTGCGTTTTCTTCGCAACGAAGTACAGTGATTCTATAGACGGGGATCTTCTGATAGCAGGTGCATTGCTGCATGATATAGGCAAAGTTTATGAATACGCGGTAACGCCTGCCGGAATCGATCGAACTAACGACGGTGAGCTTGTTGGTCATATCGCTATGGGAATTGAGATGGTAGGCAGAGCAATAGCGAAGATACAGGGCTTCCCGCGCTATCTTCAAACCGAGATCAAACATCTTCTTCTATCTCATCACGGAGAGATGGAGTGGGGTTCCCCTGTTATTCCAAAGACAACTGAAGCGATTGTTCTTCACATGGCCGACGACCTCGATTCCAAAGTTGCCCAGTTTCGTGAGATTGAGGAGAGAGAATTCAACGGGTCAACGGCTTCTTGGAGCAACTATGATCGTTTTCTGAATAGAAGGGTCTTCATGAAGAACAGAAGATCAGGTGACTGAGGAATTGGGAGTGATATCTTGCCTGACAAGCTTGTTATAGTTGAGTCGCCCGCAAAGGCGAAGACGATTGGTAGATACTTGGGAAAAAACTACGAAGTTGCAGCTTCAAAGGGACATGTTAGGGATCTCCCCGAATCTAATCTCGGATTGAATCCTGAGAATTTCGAACCCACATATGAAGTCCTGAAAGGGAAGGAAAAAGTTGTACAGGAACTCAAAAAGAAGTCAAAAGGCAAGAAAGTCTTTCTGGCTTCTGACCTTGACCGTGAAGGAGAGGCTATTGCGTGGCATATTTCAGAGCTTCTTGGCCTTCCCAGAGATGAAAAGAACAGGATAGTCTTCAACGAGATTACTGAATCTGCAATAAAGAGCGCAATTCTTAGTCCAAGAAATATCGACATGTCAAAGGTTGAAGCTCAAGTAGCTAGAAGGGTTCTGGACAGAATTGTGGGCTACAAGATAAGCCCGCTTCTATGGAGAACTATGACTAAGGGTTTGAGCGCCGGCAGAGTTCAGTCGGTGGCTCTGAAGTTAATGGTTGAGCTTGAGAAGAAGATCGCAGTCTTTGTTCCGCACAGATTTTTCAAGATTTTTGCTAAGACTGCCGAGGATCGGTTCGCTCTTTCGCAAATTGAAGGAAAGAAGTTTAACAACAAATCCGTGACTACTGAAGAAAAGAGAGATGAGATCATTGAAGAGCTCTCGAAAAGCGTTCTCCGTGTTAAGGATGTTAAGAAACGAACTTCCAAGAGAAGCGCTCCGATGCCTTTTATTACTTCAACTCTTCAACAAAGCGCGAATGGGGAGCTAGGATGGAGCGCCAGCAAGACCATGAAAGTTGCTCAACAGCTGTATGAAGGAATTGAGACGGATCAGGGCCAGATAGCCTTCATCACATACATGAGAACAGACTCCACAAGGATTTCGAGTCAGGCAAGAGATAAGGCAGTAGAGATAATCAGCAACAGCTTCGGAAGCGAATACGTCGGTCCCGTTAGATCAGGCGGTAAAGGTAAGAAAATTCAGGATGCTCATGAAGCGATCAGACCAACATATCCCGAAAATGATCCGGAGATGGCCAAGAAGCTACTGTCAGGAGATAATCTCCGTCTCTATGTCCTAATATGGAATAGATTCATTGCTTCTCAGATGGCGAGTGCAGAGTATGCGGTGACAGATGTTGAATTGGCTGACGAAAGCGGCAAGTACATTCTGAGTTTGACCGGAGAAAGAAAACTATTCGACGGGTTTGAAAGGATTATCTCAAGATCCTCAAAGAGCGAAATTGGCCACGACTACAAAAAGGGAGAATTAGTCAAGCCTTCCAAACTAGAATGGGAAGAGGATACAACCAAACCGCCTTCCAGATTCAGTGAGGCCTCCCTGGTTAAAGAACTTGAGAAGAGAGGTATAGGGCGTCCGTCAACATATGCAACGATAATTTCCACACTTCTCGACAGGAAATATGTGCTGAGACAATCTAGAGAACTAAGACCGACATTGCTGGGCTCTATTGTTAATGAGTTCTTAAACGGGTATTTTCCGGATGTTGTTAACACGAATTTCACAGCAAACATGGAAGAAGAACTCGATGGTGTTGAAAACGGATCAAAAAAGTGGCGAGATGTTGTTCACGATTTCTATGAAGGTTTTAGAATAGATCTTGATCAGATTGACAAGAAGATCAAGAAGGGAGAGCTAAGAATCGAATTCGAGACCGATAGGGAGTGTTCTTGCGGCGGAGCCTTCAAGGTTGTATTCGGAAGGTACGGCGGATATCTTAAGTGTCAGTCTTGCGACAAAAACGAGTCTGTGGACATGACGTCCTTCACCTGTGTTATCGATGGAAAAGTTCTTCTGAAAGATGTTGCCCCGAATCAGAAATTAGAAGTTGAGATAGATGAAAGCTGTCCCGAATGCGGATCCAATTTGGTTAAGAGAAAAGGAAGATACGGAGAATTCATTGCCTGTTCTGCCTATCCGAAATGCAAGTACACAAGGAACGTCAGGATTGATGCACATTGCCCGAAATGCGGCGGGGTTGTTGAAAAGCTTAGAAGCAAGAAGGGGAAAAACTACTACAAGTGTTCCAGTTGTGGAGAAATGTTCTGGAACGAACCTACAGAAGAGAAGTGCGAGATCTGTGGCTCCAATCTCTTCCTCAAGGTGAAGCGAGGCGGAAAGAGAGTCAAGTATTGTGAAAACTGCAAGAAGGATTTCGAGGTGGGAGAAGCTTGATGCAGCGAAGGGTTGCCGTTGTTTACGGCGGGCTTTCTAATGAGAGAAACGTTTCGATTAAGAGCGGAATGAACGTAGTAACTTCTCTTGAGAAGCTCGGTGTGGAAGTAGTGCCCTTTGATCTCAGAAGGGAGACGATTCCTGCTCTTCTTACTTTAAAGGTAGACCTCATGTTTTTGGCTCTACATGGTAAGTTCGGTGAAGATGGGACGCTTCAGGGTATGCTAGAGCTGGCAGAAATGCCCTACACCGGCTCTGATTCCAGGACCAGTTCAATTTGCTTCGACAAGGAGATTACATACAGGCTTGTCAGGGATATCGTCGATCTGCCCGTATGGAGAAGAATTGGCGGCGAGGTCGATCTTGAGGGGTGGGAGACATTTCCCTGTGTGGTGAAGCCGGTAAGAGAAGGATCGAGCATCGGCGTATTCATCTGTGACGACCTTGCGGTATTGAAGGAAAGAACAAGGGAACTTCTTGGCACTTACGATTTTCTTCTCCTTGAAGAATACGTAGAAGGAAGAGAAATCACCATATCTATCATTGATTCGGAAGATGACCATATGGTTCTTCCGATTCTAGAGATAAGACCGAAGAGACGTTTTTATGATTATGAAGCTAAATACACGGCAGGGTTGACGGATTTTGTGGTCCCGGCTCCAATGAATAATGACGTGTATGAAACGATTATCGAAAAGTCTGCTGCAATCTACGATCTTCTCGGATGCAAGGATCTTGCCAGAATTGATGGAATACTGAGGGATGAGATTTTCTTCTTTCTCGAGGTAAATACTATACCTGGAATGACTGACCTGAGCGATCTTCCTATGTCTGCCAGGGCTGCGGGTATGTCTTTCGAGGACATTGTTCGGGGAGTGATTGAGTCTGCTGAGAAGAGGAACAGGAGGTAATCATGAAGACGATGCACGGTACAACGATACTGGTTCTGAGAAGAAACGGAAATACTGTTATGGTAGGAGATGGTCAGATCACGATCGGAGATACAGTGATGAAAGGCACAGCCAGAAAAGTAAGGAAGCTTGGCGATGGAGCGGTATTAGCGGGTTTCGCGGGTTCTGTAGCCGACGCAATGACTCTCTTCGAGAAATTCGAGGAAAAGCTCAAGGAAGTCAACTCAAATCTTAAGAGAGCAGCCGTGAATCTTGCTAAGGAGTGGAGAACAAACAAGATTCTTAAGAACCTTCAGGCTCTTCTACTCGTTGCTGACAAAGAGAGCATTCTTCTCGTATCTGGAAATGGCGAAGTGATAGAGCCCGACGAAGAAGTGCTGGCAATTGGTTCTGGCGGTTCTTACGCACTTGCTGCTGCAAGAGCTCTGATGAGGAATAGCGATCTCGATGCAGAAGAGATAGCAAGGAGGTCAATGACTATAGCCAGTGAGATATGCATCTACACCAACACGAATTTCACTCTGGAAACACTTGGAGGAGATAAGTAATGAAGAGAGAAGAATTGGATGAGTTGACTCCAAAGAGAATAGTCGAAGAACTCGATAAGTATATAGTAGGTCAAGACAAGGCTAAGAGAGCTGTCGCAGTAGCCATGAGAAATAGGATCCGTAGACAGAAACTTCCTGAAGAGATGCGAAAAGACGTAATACCAAAGAACATACTTATGATGGGCCCTACGGGGGTTGGCAAGACTGAAATAGCAAGAAGACTGGCGGAGTTGACTGGTTCTCCGTTTACTAAGGTCGAAGCAACTAGGTTCACGGAAGTTGGTTATGTTGGAAAGAATGTTGAGTCGATAATAAGGGAGCTCGTTGAAGTCGGGGTCAATATGGTCAAGCAGGAGAAGATGAGCGAGGTTGAGGGGAAGGCGATCTTCCAGGTTGAGGAGAGAATCCTTGAAGCCCTGGTTCCCGGTCCTCAGACGAAAGGAAGTGGACCGAGGAACATTCTTGAGTTATTTCAGGGACAACAGCAGTCTAAACCCAGTCAGGAGGAACTTGAAAGAATAAAGGACCGCAGGGAAGACTATAGAGAGAGATTGAGAAGCGGAGATCTTGAAGATCTCGATATTGAGGTTGAGATAGAGGATCACAGTCAACCGATGATAATGATTCCCGGTATGGAAGACATGGGAATCGATATGTCGGGTGTTCTGGGAGGTATGGTGCCGAAGAAGACGAAAAAGAGGAGAATGAGAATTGTCGATGCTCGAAGGGCACTCTTACCGGTTGAAGCTGAAAAACTTCTTGATATGGATAAGGTCATAGCAGAAGCGATTGAAAGAGTTCAAAATAGAGGAATTGTCTTCATTGATGAGATAGACAAGATAACTTTCCGAAGCGGTTCCCATGGACCAGATGTCTCTCGCGAGGGTGTTCAGAGGGATTTACTGCCGATCATTGAGGGAACAACTGTCACAACCAAACATGGCCAGATAAGAACCGATTACATACTTTTCATTGCGGCAGGAGCTTTTCATGCGGCAAAACCCTCTGATTTGATACCTGAATTTCAGGGAAGGTTTCCTATAAGAGTTGAGCTTGACGCGTTGACCCAGGGGGATTTCTTAAGAATCCTGGTTGAGCCTAAGAATGCAATAACGAAACAATACGTTGCTTTGCTGGAAACTGAAGGTGTAGAAGTAAAGTTCACCGAAGATGGCCTCAATGAGATAGCCAGGGTATCCCACAATCTTAATGAAAGTATAGAGAACATAGGAGCTAGAAGATTATACACGGTTGTTGAGAAGGTTCTAGAAGAGGTATCGTTTAAGGCTCCGGACGTTAGTGATGAAGTTCTTATTGATTTGAAGTATGTTGATGAAAGAATCGGCGAAATCGCGGCCGACGAGGATCTCAGTGCTTTCATTTTGTGATGGATAGACTAGAATATGCTGCAATTGCGCTTTCGGGCGACTTCAACCCTTCTGAAATGGAGAAGATAGAGAGTTCTGGATTCGATAGCTCTCTGCTTTTTCGTTCGCCAATAGAATTGAATAGAAACAAACTGAAGAATTTCGCAAGGAATTTCTCCAGTGTTATTAGAACTCTTTCAACATACGGCAACTTCATAACTCACAGGGATGAGGAGTATCCCGATTCTCTGAAGCACATCTTCGAACCGCCTTCAGTGCTTTTCTTTCGGGGAAAAGTCTCATTGCTCGATTCAAAAAGCGTCTTAGCGGTTGTCGGATCAAGGAAGGCCGACAAGTACGGAACTTCAGTTGCCAGAGAGTACTCAAGGTTGCTTTCCGAAAGAGGAATCACGATAGTCAGCGGTCTTGCTGTCGGAATAGATGCCGAAGCTCACATTGGTGCTCTTGACGGATCTGGAACGACTGTAGGTGTTTTGGGAACGGGAATCGACGTCTATTACCCTGCGTCAAACAGCTCTCTTATCAGATCGGTCATGGAAAAAGGTTGCGTAATTTCGGAGTATCTGCCTGGAACGCCCCCCTTGAAACAGAATTTCCCAAGAAGGAATAGAATAATTGCCGGTCTAGCTAGGGCGGTCTTAGTGGTACAGGCGACTATACGAAGTGGCTCCTTGATCACCGCTAGGCTCGCGCTTGAAAATGGAAGAGATGTCTACGCTGTTCCCGGGGATATCAACCGAAAGAACTCTGAGGGAACAAACTGGCTCATAAAGAATGGTGCAAAGCTCGTTGCGGAATTCGGTGACGTAATTGAAGAATTCCCTGAGATTGACATTGGAGAGTTACACGAAGGGAGTGTAGATTCAGAGGTTCTAGAAGTTCTCGGAACCGGTTCCCTAACGTTTGGAGAGCTTCTTCTCAAAACGAAACTACCTAGCAAAGATTTGATAGTTGAGTTAACGAACCTTCAACTCGAAGGTTACGTTTATGAGGAAAACGGGCGATGGAATAGAACTTAGCCGTTTTGAGCTGGTATAATCTTGATGAAATGTTGATCTAGAGACGAGATTGGAGGGAGAAAAATGCCTTACGTTAACACAAAACTGATACTTGATAGGGCTAACAAAGAATCCTACGCGGTACCAGCACTAAATATCAACAATCTAGAATTCCTTCAAGCGATTATCGATGCTGGAGTTGAAGAGCGCTCTCCAGTGATAATCGAAACCTCTGAAGGTGCAATCAAGTATGCAGGAAACGGCAATGTTATGCTGGGAGCAAGGCTTTTTGTTTCGATGGTAAGGAGTTATGCGGAGACCGTCGATATTCCAGTTTCACTACATGTCGATCATGGAAAGAACTTCAAAATACTCATGGCCGCCATTCAGGCAGGCTATTCTTCTATAATGATTGATGCTTCCGAATTTCCCTTTGAGAAGAACGTTATAGAGACGAAGAAAATGGTGGAAATTGCCCACAGTCTTGGAGTATCGGTTGAAGCGGAACTCGGCAGATTGGTTGGGATAGAGGACAATGTTGTGGTTGAGTCCCATGAAGCGGCTCTTGTCGATCCCAAGGAGGCAGAGCAGTTTGTTAAAGAGACTGGGGTGGACTTTCTTGCTCCTGCTATAGGAACTAGCCATGGGGCCTTTAAGTTCAAAGGAGAAGCGAGACTTGACTTTGAGAGACTGAAGATGGTTAAGAAGCTTACCGGTATTCCTCTTGTTCTACATGGAGCTTCGAGCGTTCCCAAGGAGGTCAAGGACCTGGCCGAGGAGTATGGAGCTGACTTCAAAGGGGCAAAGGGAGTTCCTGGCGAGATTCTTGCTGAATCAGTGAAATTCGGAATAAACAAAGTTAACACAGATACAGATTTGAGAATGGCTTTCATCGCTTCGTTGAGAGAGTTTCTTGCAAAGAATCCTGGGGAGTTTGATCCGAGGAAATACTTCAAGACACCGAAAGAACTGGTCAAGAATGTGATAAGGGAAAGGTTGAGACTTCTAGGATGTTCTAATAAAGCATAAACGGGGGTGTCAAATGAAGATTCTTGTAATCAATTGCGGCTCGTCCTCAATCAAGTACCAGCTTCTCGATGCCGCAAGTGAAAATGTTCTGGCAAAAGGTCTACTCGAAAGAATAGGAATTCCTGGATCCAAACTGACTCACAAGAAGAGCGACCAGAAGTTTGAGTTCGAGAACGACATTGCCGACCACACTGAAGGCCTAGAACTTATAATAGAAGTTTTGCAGGCTGAGAAGACTGGAGTTGTGAAAGACATTAACGAGATTGAAGCGGTAGGTCATCGTGTAGTCCACGGTGGTGAAAGATTTGCTTCTTCAGTGCTCATTGACGATGAAGTGATAAAGGAAATAGAATCCAACAACTTCCTTGCACCTCTTCATAATCCGGCGAACATAGAAGGGATCGTTGCTGCAAAGAAGATCCTTCCATCGGTTCCTCAAGTGGGCGTCTTTGATACGGCATTCCATCAATCAATGCCCGAATCCTCTTACCTTTACGCAATACCTTATGGTCTGTATAGGAAGTATAAAATAAGAAGATACGGCTTCCATGGCACAAGCCACAGATACGTTTCGGAAAGGGTTGCATCCATTCTAGGGAAACCACTCAAGGAGCTAAAGATAATAACTGCTCACATAGGCAATGGCGCTTCGATCACAGCCGTTAAGAATGGCAGATCTTTCGATACTTCAATGGGGTTCACGCCTCTTGAGGGATTGGTTATGGGAACTCGCTCTGGAGATATTGATCCTGCAATAGTGCCTTTCTTGCAAGAACAAGAAGGGCTCTCACCTGGCGAAGTCAACAATCTGCTAAACAAGGAAAGCGGTATGTACGGACTCACAGACAGGCAGTTCAGTGATATGAGAGACATTGAGATGCGCGCAATTGATAATGAACCTCTGTGTAAACGAGCTCATGACGTATATGAGCACAGATTGGCTAAGTACATTGGTGCTTATGCAGCCGCTATGAACGGAGTCGATGCAATAGTCTTCACAGCTGGAGTCGGAGAAAACAGCGCATATCTGAGAGCCAATATCATAAATAAGTATCTTGGCCACCTTGGGATATCTCTTGACGAAGAAAACAACAGAGCCAGGGGAAAGGAAGTAATGATTTCAAGTGCAGACTCTAGAGTCAAGGTTTTTGTGATTCCTACGAACGAAGAACTCGTTATTGCAAGGGATACAAGTAAGATAGTTAAGAACGGACTTAAGGAACTGAAACTTTGGGAAGACTGAAAGGCGATGAAGGATTATAAGGGAAATTGTTCTAGAGGGAGATACGAAACTTGCAGGTCGTGGTGAGAAGGCAGACTTGTATTATATTGTCTCGTCAGGTGGCCTTATTCTTAAGGGATTCAATTCGGATGACAAGGTCTATATGGAAGGAGATCTAGCAGACCCAATGTCTATAGTTGGTGAAAAGTACAGCGGAGATCTTCTTTCCATAGGGGATTCTTCAATTCTTGTTGGCGATAGGGATGAGCTCAGAGAATATCTGGTTGCCAGGCCGGAGAGACTCGAGAGGTTCCTTCAGAATGTCGAAGAAGATTTGAGATCATGTTCCGAATCGAAGAATGTTGATCTTGACGGTTTGGTTTCGATTTTGGTATCCATGAAGCAGCACTGGTTGAAGGAATACCCTCCACTATTGTTCGGCGAAAAGTCTCTTTACAGAAAGGGCATAAAGCTGATAGAGAGGAGGGAATACCCATCGGCTCAGGAAGTTCTGAAGAGTTATCTGGAACAGTATCAGAACTCACCTTTGTCAAGACCGGTGAAACTCTACTATTCATTAAGCTGTTTTCTAAATAACTCTTTAGATCTGGCATTGACATCGATTCTGGAGATTGTTGAAGGAGAGGCAGACGAGATAGCTGGAATAGCTAGGTTCTTTGCTTGTCGCATGGGACTTCTAGAATCGGGATTCAAGTTCCTCTATAAGGGACCCGATTACAGTTCAAACCTCTTCAGGAATTTGAGAAGGGACTCACGGAAAATCAGAAAGACCGATTCGGACAAGATTGTTGTTGAGGAGGGGAAAAGAGCCGGCAGTGCTATCTTTCTTCTCAAAGGAGAGATGATTCTCTCGAAAAGAAGAGAGAATGAAAACTCTGTTCTATTCTCGCTTAAATCTCCAAATTCTATCGGCGAAGTTCAGTTGTTGGCGAAGAGTAAGTGGGACACGACAGTTGTTGTTCGGAGAAATTCCGAGTATGTGCTCTTGGACAGAAGCCGGCTTGTTCAACACCTGATACACAAATCTCCTCAAGACGGATTCAAGATGGTGGAGTATATTCTCGGGTATATGAGGCAGTCACTAATTTCATGATGTTCAATGAATCTTGTAAATCATCTCGCTCTGCTTTAGCAAAACCTCAGGATCGAGTTCTGTTGCTTCCAGAAATAGCGGATCGTCATCCGGAACGGTAGGAAAGAGAGGAGTGAGACCTTTGTCCTTAGCGATTCCGCATAGCCCTCCTATTATTTCCCTATATGAGGAACTCTTTACTGGGCCAGCGTCTCTCACATAGAAGAGAGAATCTTTTTCCTGCCAGATGCAGTAGCCTCTTTCCTTTCCCTCGGAATTCTCAACGAAGTCAAAGTTGTACTGCTCTAGATGAGTGAAGCTAGAAGGCTCTCTTTCCCACTCGGGATTTCTCTTGAAGTTGCTAATTGCAGAAAGAGCGCACTCTATAATTCTGCTTGAATCGGATTTCTTGAGTGAGAATCCCTTTGTGCCGGGTCTTTTGATGAAGAAAGTGATCAGATTACGTTTGTGCCTGAAGCCATACTTTTCATAAAAGGCGATTGCTGCAGAATCCTTTTCCGGGACCTCCAGAACAATTTGCTCACAACCATTCCACTTTGCGATTTTAAGTGCCTCATCGACCATTCGGAAGCCAATTCCTTCTCTTCTGAAAGAAGACAAGACTCCCATCAGGTCGATTTTTGCTCTTTTGCCCCTGAAACTCAACAGCACAACTCCCGCATACTCTCCCTTTACTTCCATAACGAAGGATTCCGAAAGCGATATGTTGTTCTCTCTCACATCTCTCTCGAAACTCTCCAGAGTCCAGTGCATTCTGAGAACATAGTCCGAAAAAATCGAATTCAGAAGATTTACTAATTCAACTTTTGAGAGATCCTCAAGTTTATGGAACAAGTTATCCATCAAGTTTTTCCCGCCTCGCTTTCACAAAGTAGTTGTGTTCCTCCGCCAATTCAGAAAGTAAATCACTCATCTTCCAGTTCATATTCGATTCAGTGGTGGTTGCGAATACCAAGTCTCTCCCAAGATACCGACGGATTTGTTTAATGATCTGACCAATATAACTGTTCTCAAACCCACTAAAAATCACATAACATAGAACCTCGCCGGAAGTCAAGGGAGCCTCCTTCTTTGGACATTCCGAATTCAGAATTTCCTTCAGAGTTAAGTTCTCCAACCCACGGCAGTCGATTACCGTGGTGTCCTTGAATGATTTTCGAAGGACCTCTGTTGCCGCTTCGTCACAGTGAAGAAGGACCGCACGCTGGAGCTCGAAAGTACTCATTCAATCACCTCAGAACAATTCTAGCACAGCCATACCCGCTCAAAGCCAACGGTTACCTATGGGCTAACTTTGTGAGCTGCTCGCTGTAAATCCGTGCAGACTGTTATTAATGGGAAGCCAATGGAAAAACGGAGACATTGATCGAAGCCTCAGGTTATAATAAATGAGGGAGGCGGGCTTGTGATAGTCCATGTTGGAAGATTTAGAAGTAGCAAGAGACAAGAATTCTGGGGAGTTGTTGAAGAGGGTTTTGTCCGTCCTCTGGATGTGGAATGTTCAACGACGGGTGACTTTCTTAGCTCGGTATCTGAGGATCTCAAGCAACTCAAGGACCTTGCTTCCGAAGAAAAGATCGTTCTCTCCGAGATTGAGGTTCTATCTCCTATAACAAAACCATGCAGGGTTATTTGCCAGGGAAAGAACTATCTGGATCATCTTCTGGATACGGGAACAAGGCAGAAAGACAAGAAGTACAACATGTTCTTCAACAAATCCTCTGCTTCAATATCAGATCCTTGTTCACCAATTGTTAGGCCACTTGGGGTACGGCTTCTAGATTATGAAGTGGAGCTGGGCCTTGTCATCAGAGCTCAAATAAGCCGAAGTATCGATGTTGACTCATCGCAACTCACTACTTACGTAGGTGGAATCGTTATGGCGAATGATGTTTCAGCGAGGGATGTCCAGTTACCTCAGTCTCAGTTCTTTAAGGGTAAAAGCTATCGTACTTTCTGCCCTATAGGTCCGTTCATGGCGATGTTTGATGAAGAGGAGACGGAATGTGTCGCGAATCTCAATCTCGAACTGAGTGTAAATGGTTCCGTCAGGCAGAGTGCTTCGACATCTAGCATGATTTATAGCCCTGCAGAGACGATTTCGGAGCTGAGTCGGTTTTCAGATCTTTACCCTGGAGACGTTATTCTCACGGGTACTCCGAAAGGGACCGCACTCAGTACAAAAAAGGGGTTTCGTTCGTGGTTCATTGGTCAGCTTTCTGAGTCCAAAAGATGGGAGATCTTTGTTAGAGATCAGCAGAAGAGCGGGAGATATTTGAACCCCGGGGATGTTGTTGAATCCAGGATATTCTCTTCAGATGGCAGAATAAGTCTTGGTTTGCAAAGAAACGTGGTTGTTGGTGAGGAGGAAGCGTATTAATGATAGGAATTATTTGTGACTCAATCGTCGATCTTCCTTTGGAGCTGGCTGAAAGAGAAGATGTGTACATCGTTCCTGTGATGGTTGTTCTGGGAGAAAAGTCCTTTCGCGAGGGCGTAGAAATAAGCAAGGCCGAAATTGCGGACTTTCTTGACGACAACTTTGCCAGAACGTCACTCCCTAGCCCTGGTGACGTGATGAAGGCCTTCGAGACAATGTATGCAAGAGGTTACGATGAACTTCTTGTTGTCAATCTTTCCGGTGGGCTTAGCGGAACTCATAATTTATTCAAGACGATAGGTGAACAGTTTGCTAGCGAGCGCAAGTCGGTTGTCATAGAATCGGTAGATTCTTTGTCACTTTCGGGCGGAATAGCCATGCTTGTCTACAAGGCAATAAAGATGAAAGAACGTGGAGACTCTTTGAGAGTAATCGCATCAGACCTTAGAAGTTGCGCAGGAATCAAGAACATAGTCTTCTTCACTTTGCCGACATTGAAGTATCTCAAACAGAGCGGGAGAATAGGAAGGCTTGAGGGTTCTGTAGGAGAAATACTCAATGTGAAACCTATAGGAACAATCGACAGTAGTGGTGTTTTCACCCTCTCCGGCAAAGCCAGGGGGATGAAAAAGGCCGTTGAAAAGATGGTAGATCGTCTGCTAGACACAGTCAAAGGAAAGAAAGTCCTTTGTGTTGCTCTGTATCATTCTGGAGATGACAGCAATACGGTCTCCCTGGTTGATTGGGTCAGAACGAAAATCTCTTCGCTTTCTGAGAATTTGCTTGCAGGAGAGTTATCCTCTGGAATCCTGGTCCACGGAGGGAAAGGAATTATTGGGATAGGGGCCTTGATTGCGTAGGAATAATAAGATCCAGTAATCTTAACTAATGCACTGAAATCGTTGGAAGAAGCGTATCAAGTAAATCGATTGCCCAACAAGAAGCAACAGTGAGCAACGGAAAGATCTCAGGATTTATCTGCAGGATACAACAGCTAATTTGCCTTTTTCTTCGATATTTATTCTTCATTCACTCAAATAAAGGATATTCACGTTTTGACTGACTTAATTGAATTGTTATAATGGAAGCGATTCCAAATTCCTATTGATTATAGGAGCGATCTCTTTGAAGAAGCCAACTATTAAGGATGTTGCAGCTCTTTCCGGAGTTGGAACCGGTACCGTTTCGCGTGTACTAAATGGCGGTTCTGTTAAAGAGGCAACCAGGATTAAGGTTGTTAGAGCGATTGAGAAATTAGGTTATCAACCGAATCAAACGGCAAGAACACTGGCGGGAGGCAAGACAAGAAGAATTCTCTTCCTGATGCCGGAAGTCAGGACTGAGTTCCATTGGAGAGTTATGAAGTCGTTTGATGACTATCTCGACATGAAAAACTACGAGATGGTAATTTATCCTGTGTTTTCGGAAAGGAGACTGAGCAGACTTAGGAGAGATCTTGCTTTGCTTCATGACTCAGATGGGGCTGTAGTTTGTACAATGAACACAGAATTCTTGCTTAAGAACGGTATTGACTTCGGAACAAACATAGTCTTTTTTGAGGCTCAATCCGAGGAGTACGACTGTGTTTATCTGGATAATGTCATGGGCGGAAGGATGGCTGCCGAGCTGCTCATTGAGTGTGGCTCATCAGATTTCTTTGTGATCTCTTTTGAGGAAGAAAACACTATTCTAGCAACTGAGAATTTCGAAAAGAGAATTGAGGGCTTTATCGACATTCTCCGGGACAAGGGATATGATTTTGACCCAGAGAGGCTCGTCTACACATCGTTCTTCTTCGAAACGGCTCACGAAAAGATTGCACGGATCCTTTCTGAAAACACTAAACCCGGCATTTTCGCATTGGCCGACAATTTTGCCCTTGAGGTTCTTCAGACTGCTGCTGCTATGAAGAAGATTCCTGGAAAGGATTTTTTCCTTGTGGGATATGATAATCAGAGTTGGACTCAAAGAGCTGGTTTGACTACAATCGAGCAGCCAATGGAAGAAATGGGGAAGAAAACAGCGGAGCTGATAATCCAAAAGATAGAAGCACCAGGACAGTATGTTCAGCCGGTTAGATTCCTGCCCAAGCTAAAACGCAGGAGGACGGCCTGATTTATCTCTAATAGTGAGGAGGATTTATGGCCAGGAAAGATAAGCTATCACTTGCTCAGAAGGAACAGAGAACCGCTTACAAATTGCTTATTCCAGCTCTGCTGATCCTAGCGGCCGTTGCTTTTTATCCCCTGTTTCAGGTTTTCTACACGAGTCTCACCGACAAGGTCTTCGCCTCGGGAAAGGACGAGGCGCCTGAGTTCATAGGGCTAGAAAACTATAAGAGTCTGCTCGGGCTTACAATACGGGAACTACCTGCAGTGTTAGATGATTCAACCGGAGAAACATTGATTGACGAGTCAACGGGTAGACCAGTATATGAAAGAGCGATTAGAGTCTTGCCCAGAAGTCCGATCAGGTACAGAGAGTGGTTTCAGTTTTCTTTTTTCGGACGGCGTTATGTAGTAGGTGCGAGAGATCCTGAGTTCATGAAGGCGATCTGGAATACGCTGGTCTTCACTGTTATTTCGGTCTTTCTAGAGACTATTCTTGGTCTTGGAGTTGCACTTGTAGTGAACAGCAACTTCAAGGGGAAAGGAATTATGAGAGCTACAATGCTTGTTCCCTGGGCCGTTATTACCGTTGTCTCAGCAAGGATATGGGAGTGGATGCTTCAACCAACGAGAGCTGGTCTTTTCAACATGGTCATTAGTAGACTGGGCTTGGGCGATGGAGATCTTTCGTTCCTCAGTATGTCAGGTCTGCAAATGCCCACTCTCATAGCTGTAGATGTTTGGAAAACAACGCCGTTCATGGCGCTTCTGATTCTTGCGGGATTGCAGCTTATCCCGAGAGAACTCTATGAAGCTGGAAGGGTTGATGGAGCAAGTAGAATTAGACAGTTTCTCTCTATCACAATGCCGCTTTTAAAGCCTACGTTAGCTGTAGCGCTCATCTTCAGAACGCTTGACGCCCTAAGAGTGTTTGACGTATTTCAGGTCTTGATGGGCAACCGGATGTACTCTATGGCCTCATACAATTATTATCAGCTGATCGGGAACAGGAATATGGGACTAGCTTCGGCAATAGGCGTAATAATATTCTTCCTAATCGGTATCTTCGCTGTGATTTACATGAGGCTTATGGGAGTTGATGAAGAATGAAGAAGAATAGATTGCTCTGGTTCATAGGGAGAGTAGCTTTCTGGGTACTCGTACTGTTCATATTCTTTTACATGCTATTTCCGTTCTACTGGGCAGTTAACTCCTCGCTGAAGTCTGAGGCTCAACTACAGATGACCCCCGCTACTTTTGTTCCTGTGGACGGAAATGGAAAGTTCTCGCCGACACTTCAGAATTATGTTGCTGTGTTCAATGACGGGACCTTCGTTAGAGCTTTGTGGAACAGCACCATAGTTGCAGGACTAACTACAGTTCTTGCTCTAGGAGTTGGGTCTTTTGCGGCCTACGCAATGGGAAAACTTAGGTTCAAAGGGAAGAAGATAACACTCTATCTAATCCTTTCGCTAACCATGTTTCCTCAAATCACTGTACTCTCTGGGTTATACGCGGTAATCACAACGCTGAATCTAGGTGCTAGATTGAGTTTGATCCTCTCTTATATGATTTTTACTTTGCCTTTTACAACATGGGTTCTTACAGCTTTTTTCAAAGAGCTTCCTACGGAGATTATGCAGTCGGCATGGGTCGACGGTGCAACTCCATTCCAAACTTTCTATATGATCTTGCTGCCTTTGACAGCGCCGGCCCTAGTAACAGCAGGATTACTGGCATTTATAGCTGCTTGGAACGAGTACATATTTGCTCTTACATTCACAACTATTGCGCCTCAAGCAAGGACAATTCCCGTCGCGATTTCGTTGTTCACAGGGAGTGTCTCGAGACAGGTTCCCTTTGGCGAGATCATGGCTGGCGCAGTAGTGGTTACAGTACCGGTTGTAGTTCTTGTTTTCATCTTCCAAAGACGAATTGTGCAAGGATTGACTGCCGGGGCGGTAAAGGGATAGCGATGCTGAAATTATATGAATGTTTCGTTTCAATGCTAACGGGAGGTGATTTGAAGAGTCAAAGTAACTAAATGAGATTTGAGGATTGATGAAACTCAAAAAAACTCTTTTGAAGGAGGGGTATTATGAAAAAGGTACTTTTAACTCTCATGGTAGTATCATTCGCGTTAATGGCCATTTCCCAAACTGTGATTACGGTAGCCGCAGGAGCTGTCGGTCAGGAACTCGAGCTAACAAGGAAGGCTGCTGAGATGTATATGGAGATCCATCCGGATGTCACGGTAAGAGTTCTCGACACTCCAGATATGGTACAGGACAGAGTAGGTCTCTATCTCCAGTTCCTCGAAGCAAGAAGTCCCGAGATTGACGTTTATCAGGTGGACGTAATCTGGCCCGGCGACCTCGCAGAACACTTCGTAGATCTTTACGAGTACAACGCCGACAAGGTTGTATCGATGCACTTTCCGGCAATAGTTGAGAATAACACAGTAGATGGAAAACTGGTTGCCATTCCATGGTTCACGGATGCCGGACTTCTCTACTACAGGACCGACCTTCTTGAAAAGTATGGGCTTGCTGTGCCGAAGACCTGGGACGAACTGGAAGAGACAGCAAGAATAATACAGGAAGGCGAGAGGAAAACAAATCCCGACTTTTGGGGATTTGTTTGGCAGGGAAACGCCTATGAGGGCTTAACATGTGACGCTCTTGAATGGCTTGCTTCAAACGATGCAGGTACGATTATCAGCGCCGACAAGAAGATAACAATTGCCAATGCAAACGCCGTTGAGATACTTGAAAAGGCCGCCGGCTGGGTAGGCACGATTTCTCCAAGTGGTGTCTTGACATTTGCCGAAGAGGATGCAAGAGCGGTATGGCAGACAGGGAACGCTGCTTTCATGAGAAACTGGCCATACGCTTATTCACTAAGCAGAGGCGAGGACAGCGCCGTAGCAGGAAAGTTTGACGTCTCTCCTCTACCTGCAGGAAAGAGCGGTAGCGGAGCGGCAACGCTTGGCGGTTGGCAGCTCTCGGTTAGCAAGTACAGCAGAAATCCGGAAATTGCAGCCGATGTGGCGCTCTTCATGGCTGGATATGAAGTTCAGAAGATGAGGGCAGTAGAAGGCTCCTTTAACCCCACAATTGGGGCTCTTTATGCGGATTACGAAGTGCTAAAAGCCAATCCGTTTTTTGGTTCATTGTATGATGTGTTTATAAATGCCGTTGCTAGACCTTCAACGGCGACCGCGCCACGATATAATGAAGTGTCTACTCTCTTCTTCAAGGCGGTTCATAACATCCTCTTGGGTACAGCAGATGCTCAGAACGCTCTTGAAGAACTCGCTCTTGATCTGGAAGATCTAACAGGTTTTGAAGTAGTTTGGGGCTTCTAGCAACTGTCTAACTTGGTTAGCTGGTCCCAATCGGGACCAGCTAACCTTTTGCCAAAGCAGAAAGAAGGTGTGGACGTGAAGACTACGCAAGTACAGAGAAAGAGTCTAAAGGACTATGAGCCTTTTATAGAAAGTGATCTATTGGAGAGTATTCTTCAGCTTTCGAGCGAACTCAGGGGTCTGAGAGTTTTGCATGTCAACGCAACATCTTTTGGAGGAGGCGTGGCGGAAATACTACACACTCTGATTCCTTTAATGAAAGACTGTGGCCTCAATGTCGATTGGAAAGTAATTGACGCTCCTTCTCGGTTTTTCGACCTTACAAAAAGGATGCACAACGCACTTCAGGGTAAGGAGGATCGACTATCAGATGAAGATAGGGACCTTTTTGAAAACGTTTCAAAAGACAACGCGAGTTTCATAAAACCAGGTGAATACGATATTGCGGTGATACATGACCCTCAACCGGTAGGTCTTCCTGCCTTTGCAGACTTCGGAAGTTGCAGGCTTGTATGGAGATGTCACATAGATACTTCCTCACCCAATCGGGTCTTCTGGGATTATCTAAACGGCTTCCTGTCTTACTATAATGCAGCTGTATTCACACTCAAAGACTATGCTAAAGACGGGATTTCAATCGACAAGATCTACGAAATTCCACCTTCAATTGATCCTCTAAGCAACAAGAACAGGGAACTGTCGAAGGAAGAGATGCAACAGGCACTAAGAAAACTCGGAATCGAGAGTGGAAAACCCGTTATAACTCAAGTATCAAGGTTCGATCCGTGGAAGGATCCGTTGGGAGTTGTAGATGCGTATAGAAAGCTGAAGGAGAGGTTTAGAGAGCTTCAGCTTCTGCTAATAGGGTCGATGGCTTCAGATGATCCTGAGGGCTGGAAGATCTATGAAGACCTTCTAAGATACAGTGGAATGGATTACGACATCAAGGTTCTCTCGAACTTCCAGAATATCAGTGATATCGAGGTGAACGCAGCTCAAAGAGTAAGCAAAGTCGTTCTTCAGAAATCACTTCGCGAGGGTTTTGCTTTGACTGTGAGCGAGGCAATGTGGAAGAAGACTCCCGTAGTTGGGGGAAACGTTGGAGGCATTCCTCTTCAGGTTCACCACGGAATTAACGGCTATCTCGTTGAAACCGTTGAAGATACCATTGAGTACACTGGAAGAATACTTGATGATCCCGTTCTTGCAAAGGAAATGGGGAACAAGGGATATGAAATAGTGAAGAAAGACTTCCTAAGTACGAGACATCTACATCAATATCTTCAACTTTTCCGAGATCTTACGAATTGAGAAGGCCCCCGTCCCGGCCATATGCGGAACGGGGAGCTTCATATCAGAGGAGCTTCTCCACCTTTCTTCTTTCAAGATTCTCGTATATGGGCAGACCATGTAGATAGAGATTTGGAGCTTCACCCTGTATGAGCGGTAGTGCATAGGATCTGAACTCCTCAGTAACGTGAAATCCGTCTTCCGAGATGAATTCTTTAGGAAGGTCTTTCGTTCCGTTGGCGATCCTCTCCAGATCAACTGTGCAGTATTTCTTCAGATAGGGCCTATTACTTAATCGGCGAATTGAGACCATCACTCCGCTTACCCCTTCTAGTGCTTCCCTGACTGCTAGTGCTCCTACCTCAACTGCTTCTTGCCAATCTATAAGGCTTGCAATGTGTCTTGAAGACCTCTGAAGATAATCCGGGATAGCGACATGCACTTTGCACTTCAAGGAATCGCGAATTGTCTTTTCGAGGTATTGCCCTATCTTCCCGAGCTGCACATTTCCGAAGGAATCGTAGTATCCGGCAGTAGATATGTATGATCCATCAGGCCTCTTAAGAGCCTCTGACGCAACGATCGAACAATAGCCCTCTCTTACGATTACATCATCTACTTTTGCAATGAAGGCATCTTCGTTGAAGGGTACTTCCGGGAAAAGTATGATCTGAGGACCGTGGAATCGGTCACTACTTGCAAGTGAACCTGAAGCAGCAAGCCAGCCTGAATGACGCCCCATAGACTCCATAATGAAAACCTTTGTGGAATCGCTGTACATTGATCTCAGATCTCTCGTCGCCTCCATTATCGAAATCGCAGTGAATCTTGCAGCGGAACCATATCCAGGACAGTGATCGGTTTCCATGAGATCATTATCAACAGTCTTGGGTATTCCAATAACTTGTAATGGAAAGCCCATCTCTCTTGCTCTATAGTTGATCTTGTAAGCGGTATCCATTGAATCATTGCCCCCGTTATAGAAGAAGTAACGGATGGAATGAGCGTCGAAGACTCTGAACAATCTATCGAAGTCCTCATCGCTGTCGATTTTCGTTCTGCAAGAGCCGAATACCGCGCCAGGAGTGTAGGGAATCCTGTCTATCTCACTCCGTGTTTCTTCCGTCAAGTCAAGAAGCTCTTCGTTGAGGATTCCTTTGATACCATTTATTCCGGCAAATATCCTGTCGATTTCTTCACTCTCAAGCGCCGCAACAATCGTCCCATAAGCTGATGCGTTGATTACGGATGTAACGCCCCCGGATTGAGCATATAACGCGTTTTTCACTTTCATGATCCACCTCCCCCATCATTTCGTAACTATGATATCAGACACACTAAACCGGAGGGAAGTTGCTCACTCGCTGTAGCATCAACTAGTAGGGTTGAAAAGAGCTCGTGCCAGCTTGCTTTGTCTGAAATGCTTCATACTCATAGATTAGATCTATGGCATCTTTCCTGTAAAAAATTCTCGTAATAAGCAAGGACAAAATGCTTACCGCAACGCTAAAATGAGAAAAGGAATCCATAACTGCCATGGACTCCTTCCTTTGTTCTGAAATAGTCGATAGAGCTCGATTTTTGGAAAGTCTACTAGACAGAAACGAACAAGCGATTATATTCCTTTAGACCTAAAGCCAATACTTCAATGGCGATCTTCATCTTTTCTGAAGAAAGAACATAAGCAATCCTAACTTCTTTTCGTCCAATGCCTTCACTCGAATAGAATCCCTCCAGCGGCGCCACCATTACAGTGCTTCCATCATAGGAAAAGTCTGTAAGCATCCATTTGACGAATTCTTCAGCGTCTTCAACAGGAAGCTTGACCGAGATATAGAAAGCACCAGAGGGTTTTTGCATCTCTATTCCATCGATTTTGCTCAGTTCTTTAAAGACCACATTTCTTCTGAGTTCATACTCTCTTCTCACCGAATCAGTGTATTCTTTACCAAGCGTTAGAAGGCCAATTGTTCCAAGCTGAGCAATGGTTGGAGGAGATAATCTTGCCTGAGCAAACTTCATCATTGTTCTGTAAAGCTCACTGTTTTTTGTTGCCACACAACCAATTCTTGCGCCACAGCTGCTGAATCTCTTAGAAATACTATCAACGATAATTATGTCCTGTCCTGAATCAAGCGTCATTATTGAAGAAGGCTTTATTTCATCAAAAACGATTTCTCGATACACCTCGTCGCAGATAATATATAGATCATTTCTTCTTGCGAAGTCGATAAGTCTCCTTAACTCACGCTCTGTATAAACTACTCCCGTGGGATTAGAAGGATTTGAGAATAGAATCGCCCTCGTCCTTTTTGTCAAGGCCTTTGATAGTTCTTCGTCAGCGGGCAGCCGATATCCGTTTGATATTTTCGACGTAGCGGACCTCACATTGAGTCCCAGCATGTTGGCAAAGCCTTTGTAATTTGCGTAGAATGGCTCGATCAACATAATCTCATCACCAGGATCAGCGACAGCAGCAAGGGCGAAAAGAATCGCCTCGCTGCCACCCGAAGTGACAAGAAGCTCATCGGCCGAAACGTCTATTTCCCATGACTGGAAATAGTCTGAAAAAGCTTGCTTTAGCTCTCTTATTCCATCTGAAGGCGAGTATGAGACTACAGAATCTGATAGCTTATTCATGTAATCATAAAACACTCTTGGAGTTTCAATGTCAGGCTGACCGATATTGAGATGATAGACTTTCACACCTTTCTCCTTCGCTTTCTGTGCAAAAGGCACTAGTTTTCTTATAGGAGAAGATGGCATAAGAATTCCGCGTTTCGATATTTCCATGATTTGCCCCCTTAAGTCAAAATGATAACCTTTCTGAATCATTATACAATAAGTAGATCTGAGCATAAAGGGTAACGTTAGCCCTTCAGAAGGCGTTAGTTGGATTTCCAGTTGCATCATCTAGCGAAAAAGGCTGCATACGCAGCCTTCGTTATGAATAGCATCAAAACCTGTTTTCTAGTGACAAGAACAAATGATTATTTTCTTCTGTCCTCGAATGATACCTCAACTAGATTAAGGGTTCTATCTGTCTCGAGTTCGAGTCCCTTCTGATCTCCTGATGGAGTTCTCTTCAATTCTTTTTCAATCATGTAACAAACCTCCTGTATTCATCTTCTCCCCCGCTACCAAACTTATTATAGCATACTTCAGTACTAAGCGAAAGGAATAGAGAGCGCCAACAAGATAATAGCTCATAATCAAGTCTAGTTGGTATTAATATCCCTTGAACCCGAAACGCAACCTAAGATGGCAAACAGTGAGTATATTATCTTACGGTTATTGTAAAAGCAGCTGTAGCCTCCCCGCCTTTGAGATCACTAGCTCTAAGCATAACTGTGCTTGATCCAAGTGTTTCAGGAATGAATGAGTAGATGCTACCGGTCAACACTCCAGGTCCATAGATTAGTTCGTATCTAAGATAGTCTCCGTCGGGGTCGCTGCTGAACTGTCTCAAGTCAAGCCGAAGAGTTCTTGAGATTATTGTGGTTTGATCTGGAATATTGAATTCGGGCGGCCTGTTCGTATCTGTAACGAGCACGTCAAAAGAAGCATTTGCCGTACCTCCCTTACCGTCTGATGCACTTACGACGAATGTGTAGAAGCCGTAATCCTCGTACCCAGGTTCAATTATCAGCCTGCTTCCTTCAATCGTTCCCATTCCCTGAACGATCTCAAATGATAGATTGTCATTGTCCGGATCAGATGAGTATTCATTCAGATCAACAACAAGTCTAGAACCTTCTGCTATCGTGAACCCTGGTATGTTCAAAACAGGGGGTCTATTGCTCTCTCTGACATCAATTCTTACCGTTGCTCTTGCCGATCCGCCCTTTCCATCGCTCACTGAAATAACCGCTTCGTAGCTTCCCGCGCTGCCATAGTCTGCGTCAAAAGTGTAAGTTCTTCCCTGAATTGTTCCCGGACCTGAAACTAGTGAGTAGTTAAGCGGGTCATTATCTGGATCGGAAGCATGATCTGAAAGGTTAATCGTCAGCCTTTCTCCCTCAGAAATCCTCCTCGGAAGAATTGAGATCACAGGCGGGTTATTTGTTTGACTTACATTGAATGTCACTGTTCTGTCTACCGATCCGCCCTTTCCATCGGAGGCTCTGATAGTTGCTGAGTATCTTCCTGGATCAGATGATTGAAAAGTATACTGACTACCGGCGATTCTTCCGGAACCGCTGACAAGCTGGTATGAAAGTATGTCTCCGTCAGGATCTGAGAAGTAATTGCCGAGGTTAAGCGTAAGTTGTTCATTAACTTCAATCGTTCTCTCGGGAATGTTCGAAGCTACCGGTACTCTGTTTTTAGTGGCGATACTGATTTGAAAGCTATCTTCAACAGTATTTAGACCGTCCGAAATCTGTAGAACAACGGTCTTTATGCCTGAGTCATTCTCGGTACTTGTGTATGAATAGAGTGATCTCTCTACCTCACCAGGGCCCGAACTAATTCTTATCGAAACTGGATCATTTTCCGGATCCCTTATGAAGGTTCGGAGATCCAGAACGAGTGTATTGCCCTGGTCCAGAGTCTGATCAGGGATGCTCGACACCGGTGGAAGATTTCTTGTTTCAGCTGTTACTAATCGCGAAGAAGCGTCTGTTCCTTCGGGAGTAATGGTGACTGCTGTTGCTGACTCGATTGTTGTGGAGTCAGCTGATGGTGTTGATGGAGTTGTAATGAACGCCTTATTCAATATCAAGAATGTTGAATCATCATTTCCTCCGCGACCGTCAAGAACTGTTATGGTTATACTTTCCTCTGTTCTTGTTGCAAAGTCCGGTTTGTATGTGTAACTGCTGCCAATTATCTGACCGTTGCCAGAAGAGATTCTGTACGTAAGAGGATCCAAATCTGGATCTTCTGCGAACTCATCAAGATCTATGGAAACGGTTTCGTTGTGCGCAATTACCTGATCCGGCACTGATAGCACTGGTGGACGATTCACTTCCCTAACGGTAATGACAAATGTGGATTCGGCAGTTTGCTCTTTCTGGTCAGCAACCGAAATCGTAACTGTGTGTTTTCCAGACTGCTGATAACTCGGCGAGAATGTATAGAATGTGTCCCTGATTTCTCCAGGGCCCGCTAACTTTCTGTAGGTGAGAGACGCCATCTTTTCGTCGCTTGAGTAATCGTGTAGATCTATAGAAAGAATATCACCCTCGTTGATTATCATGTCTGGAATGCTCATCACAGGGGGTTTGTTAAGCACATCAGGAAGCAATCTGATGGCAAATACGACTGCTACCACGACCATCAACAACGCCCAGAAGAACCATTTTCTCATACCGCATAACCTCCATAGAGACCATAATAGTAATCAAGTCTATTATAGTCTTATTCCTGTTCCATGCCCAAATGGAATGGGTTCTGAATACCTTTAGTGAGAACTCCTCCCAATCGTTAGTCGGAGACTCGCATACTGTTTAACACGTCTAACCATGTTGCCTTTCATTTGTTTCCCTGTGGGTAAATTTTAACCTAATACCTGGCATAAGGGGCGATCAATATGCTAGAATCTATTTGATAGAAAAATCACAATCTAGTTTCTTCTCTCTCAATAACTGAAGATTTCGAATGGAGGTGCTGTTCGGTGCCCGTGACAATTACCATTAACGGCAAGGACTATTCCGTGAAAGAGGATCAGAGTATTCTTGAGGCTTGCCGTGAAGTTGGAATGGATATTCCAACGCTCTGTTATCACCCTGCCCTCTCTGTTGTTGGATCATGCAGGGTCTGTGTCGTCGAGGTTGAGGGAGCTCGTAGTCTCTCGCCCGCATGCGCAACTCAGGTCGCTGATGGAATGAAGATTAAGACGAATTCTGAAAGAGTGAACAAGGCCGTAAGATTCAACCTTGGTCTTCTGCTTTCAAATCACCCCAATGACTGTATGACCTGTGATGTGAATGGTAGATGCGAGTTTCAGGATCTGATATATCAATACGATGTTAAAGACATGTTCCCGAAGACCCTCAGAAATGTTTCTTATGACACTTCCAGTCCATCGCTGTTCAGAGACATGAACAAGTGTATTGATTGTGGAAGATGCGTTAGAGCATGTGATGAACTCCAGGGCCTATCAATTCTATCACCTGTAAATAGGGGATATCATGTTCTGCCTTTACCCGCTCTCGGAGCCCCTATTGCAGCTACTGACTGTATAAATTGTGGTCAGTGTTCAGCGGTATGCCCGGTTGGAGCTATTACCGAAAGGATGGAGTTCAGAGATGTTGTTGCCGAACTGAAGAGACATGATAAAGTTCTCATTGCGCAGACGGCTCCTTCAGTGCGCGTTGCGTTGGCTGAAGAGTTTGGAGAACTTCCCGGAACCGTTAGCACCGGCAAGATGGTTGCTGCACTCAGAAAGCTAGGGTTCGACTATGTGTTCGATACGAATTTCTCTGCTGACCTGACAATTCTGGAGGAAGGCTCTGAACTACTCGAAAGAGTTAAGGAAGGTGGAAAGTTCCCGATGTTCACCTCTTGTTGCCCTGGATGGGTTAACATGATGGAGAAACTATACCCGGAGTACACCGAGAACCTTTCAACTGCCAAGTCTCCTCAAGAAATGATGAGTGCTCTTGTCAAGACTTTCTTCGCGGAGAAGATTGGTAAAAGGCCGGAAGACATTTACCTGGTCTCCATCATGCCTTGTACTGCTAAGAAAGATGAGAAGGGGAGAGATACACTTCAAGTAAGAGGTGCCCAATCGACGGATGCAGTTCTGGTAACCAGGGAGCTCGGGAAACTTATCAAAATGCATAAGATACCCTTCGAGTCGCTTGAAGAGGAAGAATACGACAATCCTCTTGGGATCTCAACAGGAGCTGCAGCTATCTTCGGAGCAACTGGAGGCGTCATGGAAGCGGCTTTGAGAACCGCGTACGAGGTATACACCGGGGAAGAGTTGCCCAGACTTGACTTCGACTTTGCTCGCGGATTCGAAGGTGTGAAGGAAGCTGAAATAGAAATGAAGGGCACTAAAGTAAAAGTTGCGATTGCTCATGGTGGAAGCAATGTTGTCAAGTTGATGGACAAGATACGTTCAGGTGAAGCCTTCTACCATTTTGTCGAGATAATGGCATGTCCAGGTGGCTGTATAGGTGGCGGCGGTCAACCGAAATCGAGTGTTCCTGGTTATTTGGAAAAGAGAATGGAAGCAATATATAGTATTGACAAGTCTTCCAAAATCAGGAAATCTCATGAAAATCCGGGAATTCTAAAGCTTTACGAAGAGTATTTGGAGAAGCCCCTAGGACACCTCTCACACGAACTACTCCATACTCATTACAAGAACAACAGCAAGAGCGTAATTGAGAGAAAGAAGGAGCTTGAGGAAATCGCCAAAGGGTAGCTATGATGAAGAAGGTAATCCGAGGGGCCAGGTGCCCCTCGTTTCTATTCAGCCATCGCTTCTCAGCAGAGCCAGAAACACTGCAAAGGGTGTTTTCAAGAGACACCTGAAGTCTAGCATCAACGACCTGTTCTTGACATAATAGAGGTCGTAAGCAGTTTTTACTTTGTACTCTTCAAGTGTTGTTGTGTACTTGTAATTGATCTGCGCCCAACCTGTGAGTCCGGGTTTGACTAAGAGTCTTAGTGGGTAATCGGGTATGTTCTCCATTCCGAGGCTGTGAAATGATGGGAGCTCTGGCCTTGGCCCGACTAAGCTCATGTCTCCCTTTATGATGTTGATTATCTGAGGAAGTTCATCCAATCTTAGAGGTCTCAAGAATCTGCCTAGGCGAGTAATCCTATCTTTACCCGCCTTTGTTTCAAAAGTTCTAAACTTATACATTTCGAATTCCCTGCAGTCCTTTCCGATCCTCTTCTGGCAAATAAATACAGGTCTTCCGCTAGAGATAACTGAGGTCAGCACAATTACTCCGATGACAGGGCCGAACAGGACGAGCATCGCGACTCCGAGGACTATGTCAAGTACTCTCTTGATTCTGTCGTAGGTTTTCTTGGTTTCTATTGGTTCTCTTTCAATAAGCATCAACTTCTCTTCATTGAAGCTCTCGTGAGAAAGCCTGTATAGAAAGAAGTATCTCAGAGCGGTAAGTGTCAGAGTAGGTAGGGCTATCCATGGTGATAAACGAATCAACAAAGCCCCGAATAAGCAAGACAAAACAACGGATCCAAGGGAAGAAGCCTTCTGCTTATCTGGATCGGAAAAAGTGATTCCCTCGTAACCGCGCATAGAAAAGCTAATAAAGACACATACACCAAGAGCTGCGATAAACGCATCAAAACCGTTCAATAAGAGCGGCAAAGCTAGAGAAAGATCCAGCAAATACCATAGCCTGTCCATCGTTATATTGTCTCATCTTTACAACGATATTGGAACCAGCAATTTCGCGAAATATTGAATCTTGAAAGAGGATTTGCGGTATCATGTAAATTAGGAGGTCCATGGTGAAAAAACTATATCTGAGTGATCTTCACATAGGTGACGGAACGTTAAAGGATGACTTCAAGTTCGATTCGGATCTCATCGAGCTGATACTCAGCTCCAAGGACAAAGGTTTCGGCGAGATCGTAATTGTTGGTGATGGTCTTGAGTTGCTGATGTCAGAGTTTATTAGAAGCAGACGGATGTTGCCTTTTGACAGATTGCTGAAAGAGATCGATGTATCGATTGTCGATGCTATTGAGAGCAAACATCAGGAAGTGTTCAGAGCATTCAGAGAGTTCGCCGAGAGTGGAAGAGTGAAATACGTTGTTGGAAACCATGATTCCCTTTTGCTTTTCAGTGAGAGACTCCGTCACAAGTTGAAGGAGTTACTGGGAGACGAAGAGAAGGTTGAAATCCTGCCTTATTATCTTGACAGAGAGTTCAAGACTTTGGCCATTCACGGCAATCAGTACGACATTGTGAACAGATTCTTCAGAGATAGGAAGAACGGCAATCTTATGCAGCCTTTTGGTGACTATATGGCCCGGTTCATGATGGAGAACTTTGACAAATGTCTCATGAGAACCGAGCTTCCCGAGCAGGTGGTAAGGGATTATCAGAATGTGCACCCTACTCTCGATGTATTTCAGTGGCTTGAATACTTAAGGAGAGTGTATGAGGTCGACTCGGACTTACAGGCGGAGTGGTCAAGGCAATTTCTTATTCTTTTGAAGAGCCATGATGCACAACGTTGGATAGATGCTAACTGGCCGGTTTTGAAGGTCGTTGAGGGGTTGTTTGTGAACAGGCACGGCGGTATGAAACTCGGAAGTCTGATGGTGAGAATCGTGATGGCAGTCAGAAAGTTGAAGAAGACTGACAATCTATATAGGCAAGGGAGAAGACTGCTTGGTGCGGAGGGAAAGAAAGGCTTTCAAAAGGCCATGAACAGTGAGTTCTTTCTGATGTATGGTGACAAAGCCCCGCCTATCGTTCCAGGTGAACTGAAAGGTGTTGTGATGGGTCATAATCACCGCCACGTATTGCGGATGATTTCGAGCAACGGAGAAGAGAAATTCTACGCTAATGCCGGGACATGGAAGCCCGTCGTAGAGATGATTGATGATAATCCTAAAAACGGTTTTGCAAGAAGAGTTGAGCTGGGGTACATCACTATAGAGATGATTTCTAACGAGTTTCTTGTTCAGTCGAACCATATCAAGAAACTTAGTGGCCTGCGGTTATCCGAGGATACAATAGAGCGGAATGCCGACAATTCTATTTCGCACGAGATTGGACTAAGAGTCTGAGGAGGGATTCACGTTGCACTATTACAGAGGTTCCACGATAGTGCCGATTATCATTACTTTGCTCCTGGTAATTGTAGCTGCCGTAGTTGCAGCATTTTTCCTCTGGCCCGTTCCAGAACCGAAAATACTTATCTCGAATGTCTCGCCAATTCCGAAAAATGCAGAGAGAATCCAATATGCTGAAAAGGTAGAATTAAGATGGGAAGCTGTATATGAACGTCCAAGGCATGGCCTCTTAGCAGAAGTCTTCGCTGGCAAGGACAGAAATAGTTTGACCAGATTGGCACTTGACCTTCAGGGTGATCTGACCTCCCCTACTGAGGGGATATTTTCCTTCTCTCATGAGTTTGAGGTTGACCCTCATTCTCAGTATTGGTGGAAAGTAAGGGTTTACACAGAAGGCGGAAAATCTGCAGAAAGTGAAATCTGGACGTTCGTACTCATGAATACTTATCCTAGAAGACCAGAGCTAATTCCACCCAGCAGAAACCTGGGAAATGTCCCCCTAAAAGATCTTACACTTAACTGGAGTTCCAATGATCCTGATGGAGATGAGTTAGTATACGACGTGTATTTTGGCAGAGAGCCAAGATTAGATGAGAAGGACCTTCTCATTAGAGGAACGCACGAAACGATGGTTGACGTTTCGTTACTAAAGAGACTTGATTACTCGACGAAGTATTACTGGAAAGTCGTTGCGAAGGACTCGTATGGAGGTGAATCTACTTCTTATACTGAGAGTTTCACAACACAGATGAGGGCAGATCTTCCTGCAGTTACGCCGGAAAACCCAAGAAGCGGAGCTAGCGATTTCGATGCTGGAAGGAGGAGCCTCTCATGGAAGACCTCACTTCCTCTCGAGTACTATCCCGAACCACTTTATTTCGATGTCTATCTTGCGGAAGGTCAGTCGAGGCATTCCCTCATCGGAACCACGAATTCAACGGATATAGTTATTCCTTCTCTTAAAGGACACACAACTTACAGCTGGTATGTTGTAGTGAGGGACGCATCAGGTAAGGAGAAGAAGAGCGAAGAGTGGATCTTCCGGACTTCAAACAGAGCTCCTGTAATTGATATGAAGTATCCCTTTGCGCCTCCCGGGCAGTCCTCAATACCGGTAACTTGGAGCGTAGTGGATCCCGATGGGGATAGTGTTACAACCGAGGTCTTCTTCGGGGCTGAAGATGAAGAACCTGTCAGGATTGCTTCGGGCAGAATGACATCCGTTTTTCTTTCAGCTCTGGACGAGGGGACTAGTTACAGTTTAGTCATAAAAGCCAGTGACAATCATGGTGGCGAGGCAAGCAAAGAGATGCAAATAGTACCGGGAAACCGAGCTCCTAGTGTAGCCGTTGTTAACCCGGTTTCTCGGGAAGGGGTAGAGCCATCGGCTGTCTCTTTCAGGTGGGTCGGCGAGGATCAAGATGGCGACTCGATAAGCTATGAGCTTCATCTGAAGTCGCTAGATGATTCTAGAGTAATTGGACCTATAGATTCTCAAGAACGTGTAGTACGAGATCTTGGAGAAAACGAAGAGTACAGTTGGTATGTTGTTGCGACTGACTCTAGGGGCGCATTTGTCAGAAGCGAAGAAGCGGTCTTCAGAACGGGAGATAAGTCGCTGGCAGTAGTTCTACCGGTATCGCCCAGACCTGGAGAAGAAGAAGTACCCCGTTCGCACACCCGTTTCATTTGGGAAATCGATGGAGAGAGAGAGGGCCTTTCTTACAGGTTTGTTCTTGCAAATGACATCGAGATGAACAACACAGTCATCGAACGCGTCCTCGATAGACCGGATATTGAGCTTACTCAGGATATATTGAGCAACACCAGGTACTTCTGGCGGGTAGATTTGATCAAGGACGGTTCCGAGATTGCAGGAGAAATCTGGTCTTTTGAGACCGAAAACCTCCCACCCGAGGTTCCGCGCCTCATATTCCCAATGGACGGTGCTTCGGAAGTCTCTACAAGGGATCTGACCCTGAGATGGGAAGGTAACGACCCGGACGGGGTAATCGTTTCAACAAAGATCTACTTGCGCGGAACCGAATTCGTTGAGAAAGTGTATTCTGCCTCAGAGAGTTCTTTCACTATCGGTGAGCTTGAACCTGGGCGAAGATATGAGTGGGCCGTGGAGATTATTGATGATGGTGGGAAGAGCTCCAAGAGCAGGTACTCATCGTTTGTTACAGGCAACCAGAAGCCAGTCATTAAGCTTCTTCAACCTTCTCGCATGTTCCTGGAGGGGGCAACGACGCCTCTTGTTGTTGAATGGGAGCTGGACGATCCTGAAGGAGAAGACCTTGAGGTGGGAGTATATGTCGACCTTGCCGAAGAGTCGTTGGGGCGCCCGGTAGCTATCGGAAATAACCTTGAGAGATATGTCATAACCAATCTCATTTCCGGAAGGGATTACTTGTTGACAATCGTGGCAGAGGATCCCGGAGGTGAAAAAGGGATTCTCGAAATACCTATAAAAAGCCGTGTTTCGGGACTAGACTACATTTATCCTTCCGGTGGAGTATTCGAGAACGACAGAGAGTTCTCTTGGTCATATTCACAACAGAGTTCGGGATACGTCTTCCGACTTTATGATTCAGATCATAACCCCATTGTCAGAAGAGTTGTTCAGGACAACAAATACAGACCCGAACTATCTTTTGAGGACGGTAGACAGTACTTCTGGGCTGTATCTGTCTTGAGAGACAACGTCGAGTATGCAGGCGAGCCGGTCAGTTTCATTTCCGGACAGCCGTTTGGAGTGTTGCTTGAAGCGCCGAGGAACGGAGAAAAAGTGTCGGCTTCGGGAGTAACATTGAAATGGGTTTTAGACGGTGATACAGAAATGATAAGGCAGAAGGAAGTCTATTTTGGAGAACTGGGTAGCCTTTCACGTTACACGGTTTCGAGCGACAGTTATCAAACAGGAAGGCTTCTTCCGGGACGAACATATGAATGGTTCGTTCAGTTGACAGACAATAGTGGAGCCACAATAAGAAGCGAGACTTTCCGATTCTCAGTTGAAAACAGACCTCCAGAACTGTCTTTAATCAGTCCCGTCGATGGAAGGGCGATCGGTGAAACCTATGTTGATTTGACATGGTCAGGCTATGATCCTGACGGAGATCAGCTCAGGTATTCGGTGTATTTTGGTTCGGGATCTGATCTTGAGCTTTATAGAGAGTCAATGCAGACAAATCAAATCAGAATATCCGGTCTAATCATGAATCGAATCTATAGATGGTACGTTGTGGCAACGGACGGCGAAAACACAGTTACCTCAGAGACGAGGACCCTTTATGTGGTAACGAGTCAAGTCGATCTGCAGGTAGAAGCTCCAGCTGCAGATTCAGTTGCCGATATCAGACCTGTCTTCTCATGGAAGGTTACGGGAGCGCAGGCGGGAGAGTTCAGAATTTATCTGGGCGAGTATCAAGATCAGATGTCTCTAGTAGCTACGACAGCGGGTAACTCATTTCAGTATCAGGACCGACTGAAGGAAGACAGTACGTATTACTGGAAAGTTGAACTGTGGAGGGACGGGAGTCTGCTTGCATCAACTTCAACAGTTCAGTTCAGAACGCAGTCTTCTGGAGAACCGGAACTTCATGATCAAAGAAGTGTAACAGCGATCTACTTCGGAGAGGCATTGAATATAGTTTCTTTGGATACTTCGGGCCTCGATATCATGGAGGTTCGTTATAACTATGATGGTGAAGTGCCTGTTGTGGTTAAAGGGAATCTTGTCTACGTGATAGAAGGGACGGGAAGACTAACAACCATTGATTATAGTTCGGGTGAGGCACAGGTTATTGGAACGATCGCAACAAATACCTCTCCGGTCAAAATAGTGCTTGAGGGAGGTTACCTTTGGATTCTAGACAATAAGAGCGCTGGAGTCGTTGTCAGAGTCTCCCTTAATAGCAGCGGAATTCCCGAAGGGATGGATGTTGTTTACAGAGATTGGACAACGCCGGTAGATTTGTTCGTTACTGAGGACCTTTCAAGAATCTATTTGGCCGATGCTCTCTCAGGAATAAAGATTCTTCAGAGAGAAGGGACGGGATACGTCGATCGCACTTCAAGCTTCGATCTTTCTCTCGAAGGTTATTCTAGAGCCGTTGCCGAGAAGAACGGCATTGTCTTTTCCGGGGAAGCGGGCATAAACGGTGGACTGAAACTTATAGATACTTTGAGATCGCTGAAGAGCACCGTTGGAAGGTACTACATTGTCTTGAAGATCGAAGTCTCAGACGATATTCTCTACGCTTCAACCGACAAAGGAGTAGCGATTGTTGACATAAGCACTCCGGCATCACCAGTTGTGCTAAGAGATCTGGAGCTTACGCAGGTCGATGAAATCTCAGTCTCGGGGAGGCTTATGATAGTGAAATCGGGAAACAGGATGTTAATATACGACGTAGAAAGACCAAATGATCCTATTTTGTTGGAAAGTAGAAATCAATAGCATCTAAACTTGGGAGGTGTTAGTGTGAGAAAGTATCTGGCATTGCTTCTAATAACTGTATTGTCTGTAGCGCTGTTCGCAGTAAGCGGCGTATTGGTGATGGCTATCGAAACCGAACCTGTAGGATTCGATCCGACTCTTGTGACTGCTTTTGCTTCGCACAGAGTTCTTGAAAACGTCTATGACGGTCTCCTGAAGTACGATGAGAACATGAACCTAATACCTAACCTTGCTGTAGACTTCGAAGTTGTCGATCCTTATACCATCGTGTTCGAGATCAGAGAAGGAGTCAAATTCCACAACGGAGAATCCCTAACTGTTGAAGATGTTTTGTTCACATTTGAAAGGATTAGAGACCCGGAAGTGAAAGCTCCCGCAGCCACTTACTATGGTGAAGTCGAATCTATAAAGGCCATAGAAGGCAACAAAGTCGAGTTCAAGTTGAAGATTCCAATGGCCTCTTCTCTCTTACCTAACTTTGCAGGTGTCAATAGCGCAATACTTTCGAAGAGTTTTGTAGAGTCAGGAGCAAATCTTCAGCTCGTGACGAATGGAACAGGCCCGTTCTTTATGGCCGAATTTGTAGCAGGTAACTACATAACGCTGAGAAAGAACACCGAGTACTTTGTGGAGGGACTTCCTTATCTAAGCGAAATAAAGATGATGATCATGCCTGAGGAGGTAACACGGGTCTCCGCGCTAAGAAACGGAGATGTCGATCTGGCAAAGATTAGCGAGCCGCTTAGTTTGAGACAACTGCCCTCAGATAGATTCAAGATATATAGAACACCTGTTCTAAGCTATTACTTGTTGGGGTTCAACACAACCAGAGGTCCTCTAAGTAAGCCAGAGGTTAGGAATGCTCTGAATTATGCAGTAAACAGAGAGATGATCGTCAAGGCGGTTGCATTCGACGAAGCAACTATAACAGGTCCTCTAAACCCGGAACTTGATTTTTGGGCGCTCCAGCCAAATGAGTTTGAGGAGTACACTTACAACCCAGCAAAGGCGAAACAGCTGCTAACGGAGGCAGGTTATCCAAATGGTTTTGAGTTTGAGATAGTTGCTGCCCAGAGATATAACTTCGACAAGGTTGCCCAAGTTATTCAAGCTCAGCTTGCGGAAGTTGGCGTCACAGCAAAGATAAACATTGTGGAATGGGGTATCTTCATTAGCAAATGGAGAGAAAGCGATTTCGATTCTTTCATTTCCATGAACAGCGGTTCCATTGATCCGGATATTCAGTTCAACAGGACCTTCAGAACCGGTGGATCAACCAATGTATTCCTTTACAGCAATCCCGAGGTCGATGAACTCCTTGACAGAGGAAGAAGCGAGTCGGATATTGTTGCAAGACAGAAGATCTATGGAGAGCTCCAGAAAAAGCTTGTGGAAGACTCACCGATTCTGTTCCTGTATTCGGCAAACACGATATTCGCTTCGAATAACGCTGTTCAAGGGTTCAGATCTCTGGCTAACGAGAGTCTTGTTTTCTTGAGAGAAACTCGCAAAGAGTAATAAGCAGGTAGAGAATGGAGTTCGGATACATTGTCAGGAGGTTGCTTTCGGCAATCCCCACTGTTCTCTTAGTAACATTTTTGGTTTTCATTGCAATCCACATAGTTCCCGGCGATGTGGTGGACATGATGCTAGGAACTCAGAACTATCTTAGTGAAAGCCAAATAGAGCAGCTCTATACTGAATATGGTCTAGATAAGCCTTTAGTCGTTCAGTATGGAATATGGGTGAGAAACCTCCTTTCTTTCAATCTAGGAACTTCACTTAGAACGGGAAGAACCGTAACCGAACTAATAAGAGAGAGATTTCCCGTTACTCTTGAACTGTCATTATTCTCTCTTGGATTCGCTATGTTGTTTGGTATTCCAATGGGAATCATATCTGCAATCAAAAGAAATGGTTTCATTGACAATTTCGTAAGGATAATCGGCCTCATCGGTCTTTCGTCCCCATCCTTTTGGGTGGGGGCGATCTTCATAGTTCTCTTCTCAGGTACCTTTCACGGCTTCAATCTCTTTGGCTATGTAAGACCGGGAGTAGATCTAATTTCCAATCTTCAAGTGATGTTTCTTCCTTCGCTCACATTGGGTTTGATGGTTGCTGCCCAGATCTTAAGGATTACGAGAACCTCGATGCTGGACGTGTTGAATCAGGATTATGTTAGGACGGCAAGAGCAAAGGGGGTAAGTGTGCGAAATGTTATTTTTAAGCATTCACTGAGAAACGCTCTGGTTCCTGTGGTAACGCTTTCCGGCATTCAGCTTGGATATCTTCTTGGCGGGACAATCGTTATTGAGAATATGTTTGCGCTTCCGGGAATGGGAAGACTTCTTCTCAATGTAGTGAATGAAAGAGACTACCCAGTTGTTCAGGGAATTGTTCTTTTTATAGGTATTCTGATAGTTATGTTGAACATAGCGGTAGACATAATATACACACTCATCGATCCTCGTGTTGAACTTCGGTAGGTGAGAGAGATTGCTTAATGTATTCAGAAGACTTATCAATAATCCAATTTACATAGTGAGTATGGCGATTATCATAGTTATAATCATGGTGACTCTGCTTCCTGGTTTGTTTGCTCCGTACGATCCGTATAAGATGAATATGGATTCTTTCATGAGCAAACCCACCTGGAGTCATCTGTTTGGTGGAGACCAGTTTGGAAGAGACGTGTTCTCAAGATCAATATATGGAGTTCAGAAGAGTGTGATCATTGCGTCCAGCGCAATAGCACTATCTGCTATTATAGGGACCTTGTTGGGACTCCTTTCCGGCTACATAGGCGGCTGGACTGATCTGATAATCATGAGGATCATGGACAGTTTTTTTGCCTTCCCTTCGTTAATACTGGCTCTCTTCATTATTGCACTATTTGGTTCAAGCATGGCCAATCTGATATTCGCAATAGGGTTGGTCTACGTCCCGATTTTTGCAAGGACTGTTAGGGGAGCCACTTTGTCTCTGAAGGACAGTCTGTATGTAAAGGCATCAAAGGCGTTGGGAAAGAAGGGTATTTCAATAATGTTGACCGACATCCTTCCAAACATCTCCTCTATACTCATAGTCACTTTCACAACAAACGTATCAACTGCCCTTCTTACAGAAGCATCTCTTGGGTTTCTTGGTCTTGGTTTACCTCCACCAGAACCTACTTTGGGAGGTATGGTAGGTCAAGGCACATCTTATCTACTTAGCGCACCATGGATCGTCCTCTTTCCCGGTCTTATGATCGCCATAATCGTACTGAGCCTGAATATTCTCGGAGATGGTCTTAGGGATGCGCTTGATCCAAGAATCAGCAGATAATTACCATCTGTAGGACCATAGGGTCGTGGAACTTGTGGAAACGGCATCCACGTGTTTTTTGAGAGTCTCAATCTCTTCAGCGGTATCTATGAGTCCAGCGGCGACAATCGTTATGTCGGGTGCGTGTGCTCTGATCTTTGGGGCGATTTTCGCCGCAACAATTCCAGGGAGTATCTCAATATTTCTTATACCATTAGATACGATTTGCTGTATTCCTTTGTCAACGGCCCTCGAGTCAAGAACGAAGAACCTCAACAAGCTCTGATTCAAACCAACGTTAACGGCTTGCTTAAAAATCCTTAGTTTAGCCGTGATTATCCCATCTACCCCGCTCTTCTTAAGGTAGATAACGCTGTCTTCATCTCCAGAAAGTCCAGACACGAAATCGATATCAACAAATACCCTTTTGCCAGCAGATTTGAACTGGTCTATTCTCTCTTGAACTTCAAACAAACCTCCATTGAGAAAAAAAACCGTCTCCGGTATAACGGCTTCCGGCCTCTCTTTTCTATCCCATAAAGCTGCAATGATTCCCTTAAGCATAGTAAACCTCCCTTAATCGATGATACACCATGTTCTGTAGATCGCTTATGTGCTCTTTGCTTTTCAGGTATCCGTAATCTGAAAAAACATTTGTGATATAATTCGAGTAAACGTGGTAGAGTTTATGAGAAAACCACGCCATAAGTTGATGGCGTGGTTTTCTTATTGGAGGTGCCGGAATGCAGGCGGTGGTTATTGGTGGTGGAGTTGTCGGTTCGCTAATTGCCCGAGAACTCACAAGATACAAAATTGAAGTCGTTCTGGTTGAGAAGTCCGAGGATATAGGTCAAGGCGTTACCAAGGCGAATTCGGCGATTTTGCATGGTGGTTACGATGATCCGCCAGATACTCTAAGAGCGAAACTTTGTGCCGCCGGGAATTCGATGTTTACCAGGCTTTCTGAAGAGCTAAAGTTTCCTGTTAAGAGGACAGGGTCACTTGTGGTCGCCAGAGGCAGAGACGAACTGCCAAGACTTGAGGAGCTCCTTGAAAACGGCATCAGAAATGGTGTGGAAGGACTCAGAATTGTTGAGAAGAGTGAACTGAAGAGTCTAGAACCATACATTTCTGATGAGTTCAACTTTGCACTTCTTTGCAGCAGTGCCGGTATTACCGAGCCATGGATGGTAGCTATCTCTTCATCGATAAACGTCTCTGAAAACGGAGGCAAAATAATCACAAGCGATGAGGTAGTGGGCGGTACTATGAGAAATGGGAGGATTGAGAAGGTTCTTCTAAGATCGGGAAGAAAGCTAAGGGCTGATTTAGTGATAAACGCTGCGGGGGTATTCTTCGAGAGAGTTGCATCAAGCTTCGGAGTTGATGTGCCTTCCGTTAAATTGAGAAAGGGAGAGTACATTCTTTTGGATAAGAAAGCAAGTTTGCTTGTAAAAAGGATTATCTTTCCACTCCCAACTGCCGAAGGGAAAGGAAGACTCGTTGTTCCAACGGTTGATGGAGGTGTTCTACTTGGTCCCACTTCTGTCGAGTTGCCGGGATTTACTCCTGAAGATGTAAGTACTACTTATGAGGGGCTGGTCTCTGTTAGAAATTCCGGGGAGTATCTGATTCCCGGAATAGACAATCCAGGCTGGTATGTCAAGTCCTTTGCCGGACTAAGACCGGAGACAGATCAGAAGGATTTCTACATAAGAAAGGCAGAAGAACTAGAGAACTTCATCACGGTTGGAGCCATCAGGTCTCCCGGATTAACTGCAGCACCGGCGATTGCAGAATATGTTGTGACTAGAATAGTCCCCGAAACAGGAATTCGCCTGGTAGAAAGAGATGATTTCGTTTCTAGCATCAAAGAGAGAGAGAGAATAAAAGAGCTTTCGTTTGAGCGAGTATCACAACTCATTGACAAGGATCCCGCCTATGGAAGGATTGTATGCCAGTGCAACGAGGTATCTGAATCAGAGGTGATTCAGGCAATAAGAGATGGAGCGAGGACTGTGGATGGAGTTAAGTTTAGAACAAGAGCTGGTTTTGGAAGATGTCAGGGCGGATTTTGCAGTTCAAGTATTGCCAGAATTCTGGCCAGAGAGCTGAAAAAAGACCTGTCGGAGATTAGACAGAACAATGAAAGAAGCTGGATAGTAAGCGAGAAGGTGAGACAATGAAGAGACTCATCACAGACGTACTTGTAATTGGCGGGGGAGCCGCAGGAATGGCCGGTGCCTTCAGCGCAGCGAAACAGGGTGTCAAAGTAACCCTGCTCGAAAGAGAGGCAGTAGTTGGCGGCGTCTTGAATCAGTGCATTCACAATGGTTTTGGACTTCAGTTTTATCATGAAGAACTTACTGGTCCGGAGTTTGCAGCTCGACTACAGAGTGAGATGAGTCAGGAAAGGGTAGATGTGATAGGTGAATCATATGTTCGGGAAATTGATGTCCGGAGGAAGGAAGCTTTGGTGTTGTCACCACAAGGTGCCTTCAAAATAGAGTCAAGGGCTCTCGTGATTTCGACCGGTGCAAGAGAGAGACCATTTGGGTCATTGCTGATACAAGGAGATAGACCTTCTGGGGTTCTGCCAGCTGGACTGGCACAGAGATTTGTCAATCTGGAGAACTATCTGCCGTCAAGACGTGCAGTTGTACTTGGTTCGGGGGATATTGGGTTGATAATGGCCAGAAGACTAACCCTTGAGGGTGTCGAGGTTGTGGCAGTAGTTGAGCGAATGCCGTATCCAGGTGGGCTTACACGAAACATTGTTCAGTGTCTAGAGGACTATGGTATCCCGCTTCTTCTGTCGACAACGGTTACTGGCATTTATGGCAACGGAAGGCTTGAGGAAGTTGAGATCTCAAGAGTCGATGAGAAATTCACGCCTGTTCCTGGCACCTCGAAGAAATTGAAGACAGACACGCTGATTCTATCGGCAGGATTGTTGCCACAGGTTGAGGATTTCGATAATGATTTGATGATAGATCCTGTTAATCGAGGTTTCATCGTTTCCAATACCGGTGAAAGTAGCATAGAAGGTGTCTTCGCTGCAGGAAACAATGTGGCTGTGTTTGACCTGGTTGATTATGTGGCAGCTGAGGGTTGGATAGCTGGCCGACATGCTGCTCTTTTCTCACTTGGCGAGAACACGTCAGGTGACCGAGTTCCGGTCATAAGAGGAGAAAACGTGGGAGTACTGGTTCCAAGCATTGTCGATATGGAAGAACACTTGAGATTGTACATAAGACTGAGGAAGCCCATGGATGAGGGAAGAGTAGTACTAAAGGAGTTGAACTACGAAAAGGGTTTTTCTTACGGAGTTCCAAGTGAGATGATCCAAGTGGTCATAAACAAGGATAAGCTGGCTCCTCTCCTGGATGCAGGACAACTGACTGTAGAGGTGTTAACATGAAACGACATATTACCTGTGTGATCTGCCCCGTAGGTTGCAAGATATCTGTAAGAAAGAAGGATGAGAAATACGAAGTAACTGGTAACAAATGCCCAAGAGGTCAGGAATACGCACTCAATGAACTCGTAATGCCGAAACGAATACTTACGACCAGCGTGAGAGTTTTGAACGGAGAACTCCCTCTTGCTTCAGCGAAGACCACAGGCCCAATTGACAGAGCCCTAATACTCGAAAAGATGAGTTTAATCAGAAGAATAGCCGTTGAGGCGCCGGTGAAGATAGGGGACGTTTTGATAGATGATATCGACGGTGAGGGAACTTCACTTGTCGCTACTCGACCAGTCGGAAGAATCGAAACCTCCAATCAGTAGCTTTGGCTACTTGAAATAACTTTAGATTCGAGTTACAATAATCAATGTGTTCCAGCGTGGCTCAATGGCAGAGCATCCGGCTGTTAACCGGACGGTTGGGGGTTCGAGTCCCTCCGCTGGAGCCAGAACTCCCCCGTAAGGGGGAGTTTTCGTTATATCCAGCTCTGCCCTGGAACTTTCGGGAATAGCCTGGTTTTCAGGACGTTGTCAAGAGAGCATACATATCTGGCAAGTCTTTCGACTCCAATTCCACAACCCGCTGTTGGAATGAGTTCTCTCATTTCTGCTATCTCCATGTACCAGGCAAGTTCTTCGGGGTCAGTACCTTTGAATTCCATTCTGTTAATAATCCTTGGGTGTTCCCACTCTCTCTCTCCACCAGACAAGGTCTCTCCGAATCCTTTTGGAAGAATCAAGTCCATGTCTTTGAGTGTCTTTCCATCATCAGACAGGAGGTCGTAGAACTCCCTCTCCCATATTGGGAAGTCTATCAACCAGAAGGGTTCAGTGAAGCTGGAGGACAGAACGGTTTCGAAGTCTTTTCCATACTGTTCGTAAGCATCCATGAACTTCACTTTTGCGAATGGTCGGGAGGGTACTAAAGGGTCTGAAGACAGATACTCCAGTTCCCTTCTACAGCTCTCTTTAATTGTTGTAATTACGCTGGCCAGCAGATCTTCAACAAGTAACATCACGTCATCTCTGGACGCGTTCTTGATTTCCAGATCGATCTGACTGAATTCGAAAAGATGTTTTCCCGACAGCGCCTTCTCAGAAGTCTCTAGTCTCACGTTAGGAGATACTATGAAGATCCTGTCAAATGACTTGCATGCCAACTGCTTGTGGAAAATCATAGACTGCGTTAGACGATACTCCTGATCGTAATAACGAAACTTCGCGTTATGAACTTCATGGTTCAGTGGATCGGTTATCGGAGATACAACGGTGGGAAGAAGTTCCACAAAGCCTTTTCCCCGAAGGAAGTTGTTTGCTTCTCCCAGCAGTGCGGACTTAACTCTAACTGCCGATTTTACTAGCGGGTCTCTCAGGTGTTCCAGTATCCTTGTGCTCAGTCTCCCTGTGCTTTCCATTCTCTCACCCCTTATAAAAAAAAGAAGGCCGATGGTTATCCATCGGCCTTTTAATCTTCTAAAAGCTGCAAAAGCAAAGATTAACTGACCGATCCCGGCCAGAAATTATTATCGACTACTCTATTCCCATATAAAGACTCATTATGAACCATAGTCATTCCTCCTGATTGTTTGATTGTACCACCTGAAAAGTAACACGAAAAGCACGCTGTTTAAGATTTGTTGAAGTATCTTTGTTAAATAGCGCTCGATCGGTTTATAATATTAGCATGAATATCATTCCGATTTTCGTTCCACATGAGGGTTGCAGAACGCGGTGTACTTTCTGTAATGAACATTCGGCTACGGGAGTAAGTAGACTTCCCGATGAAGCCGAGGTTCATGAAACCGTCGAGAGATACCTTTCGTTTTTCAGGGATCCCCACAAGGCAGAACTGGCTTTCTATGGCGGCACCTTTTCAGGTGAAGGCCGTCAGCAAATGTACCTTGAAATTGCAGACAGATTATTCAATAAAGGAATCATTGGAGGTATAAGATTCTCCACCTCGCCGGGACTGCTTACTGAAGAGACGATTAATCGTATGAGATCTTACCCAATAACCTTTGTGGAATTAGGAGTTCAGTCATTCGACAACGATGTTCTGAGAGGGTGTCACAGAGATCATGGCACAAACGAGATTTACGAAGCCGCTCGATTATTGAGAAAGAATGGAATTGATTACGGGATCCATTTGATGACAGGATTATCTGGAGATTGCGAGGCGAAGGACATGTTCTCGACAAAGGAAGCAATCAGAGTCGGTGCATCTTGTGTGAGGCTTCATCCAGTCGTTGTACTGAAAGGATCGATTCTCGAAGAAGAGTATCATCTTGGAGCATTCACGCCGAAAGGAATTGAAGAGTCACTTGAGATTCTATGGAAGATGTACCTTTTGCTTTTGCTGTCTGAAGTGAAAGTTAGTAGAGTAGGGATCTGTCTTTACGGAAGACAGGTGGCAAATGTAGTTGCAGGTCCTTTTCACCCTGCTCTTGGGGAACTTGTCAGAGATAGGCTGATGTTTGAGATCTTAAGAGAGTTCTGCGTGCAGAATAATCGTCGCTCTCTTTGCCTTGATAGATCGAACAGCAAATGGTTCACAGGCCATAAGAAGGGAATTCTCGCAAGAGCATTTAGAGAGGGGATTTCAATCTCCTTTGTCGAGAATGGAGAGGATGTCGATTTGCCTTTCTACATGAAGTCAATCGGGGAAAGGATTCTGGGGGGAGTCTATGCTCAAGCTTGATTCAGTTTACATCAAGGGGTTCAAGAGCTTTGCCATGCCAACGAAATTTGACGTATCATCGGGAATTACAGCTGTGGTCGGGCCGAATGGAAGCGGCAAGTCGAACGTTGTGGATGCAATAAGATGGATGTTCGGAGAACAGTCGATGAAGAACATCCGTGCTGACAGTAGAGAGGATGTGATCTTCAACGGTTCGGAGAGGTTTCCACCATCAAACTCTGCTGAAGTAAGACTGGTGTTCGAGTCGGAGGAAGGGACCTTCTCAATAGCAAGAGAGATTTCCAGGGACGGGCAGTCGATGTATAAAGTTAACGACAAGCAGTCTAGGCTGAGAGATATCAGAGAGTTGTTCCAGGGGACAGGAGTAGGGATGGATATCTACTCGATTGTTGGTCAGGGACAGGTTGATAAGGTCGTGACAGCCTCACCTTACGAGTTAAGGGCTCTCATTGAAGAGGCCGCAGGCACGGCTGTTTACAAGGAGAGGAAAAAGGAAGCACTCGGGAAACTGGCGGCAACCGAAGAGAATCTGAGCAGGCTTGAAGACATTATCTTTGAGCTTGGCAAGCAAAGGAAGTCGCTATACCTGAAAGCGAAGAGGGCAGAAAAGTTTGTTGAGTATTCTGCGAAACAAAAGGAACTCAAGAACCTTTACTTTGGCAATATCGCAAGACTGGAAGAAGAGAAGCTTATTAGTCTGAGAGAAAGATTTGACAAAGCACGAGATGAACTGAAGGATCTTCAGAAAAAGCTAATTGAAGGTGAATCGAACTGGTCGGCCCTGAGGGCGGAGTTTTCTGAGGTCGACAAGGAGATTGAGGGTTTTACGAAACTTCTTGAAGAATATAAAAAACGTCAGAATGACTTGCTCGAGCTTAAAGAAATGTACACTCGAAGATTGAGTGAGAAAGAGAACCGACTAATTGAAGTCTCCACTAGGATAGATAATTTCAGATCGGAAATCGATGATCTCGATAAGAGAAAGGATGAGATCAAACTGATTATTGATAGTCTTGAGCAGCAGATCTCTGATGAAGAAGCCGCCCTTTCCTCTTCCGAAGAGGAGAGAGACTCGCTGGTGAAGAATTACAGTGCGCGTGAACGAGAATGGCTGAAACACCAGGAGAGTTTTGAGTCAATCTCGAAAAGGCTTTCCAAGATAGAGAATGAGCTTGAGAGACTCGATAACAACCGTGAGGATACGGGCAAGAGGCTAAGGTTAATCGAGAGTCAGCTTGAAGCTAAGAGCGCGAGATTTGAGACTCTCAAAGATGAGACTGAATCACTCGCCAAACAAGGTAAGGAAAGCACCGAGAAGCAGCGCAAAGTTGAGAGAGATATTGGAGCGTCAAGAGAACGCCTGAATGAACTAGATACGGAGCTTGAGAAAGCAAGAGAGAAACTTTCTAAAGATGAAAATGAGTTAAGGCGTTCTCAAATGGAAAGATCCCTACTTGAAAGACAACAGGAAGAGTATCAGGGTTTTTCCAAGGCTGTGAGAGAGGTATTCTCGAGAAAGGATAGTTTTGCAGGCCTGAGAGATGTGGTTGCGAATCTTATCCAGGTACCAGAATCATACGAAACTGCGATAACTATTCTTCTCGGTTATAGAATGCAAGATATCGTGGTTGATGATTCCATAACCGCAAAGAGAGTCATTGAGTTTCTCAAGACATATAAGATCGGCCGTGTTACGTTGCTTCCTATGGACATGATTGAAGGGAACTTCAGGAACTTCACCAAAGTGGAGTCGCATCCTGGATTCATAAACTACGCAGCCAGATTGGTTGATATTCCCTTTGGCTTCGAGAAGCTCCCGGTGTATCTCTTTGCGAATTCAGTTGTCGCCAGAAGTTTGGATGATGCGATCGAGATGAGGAAGGAAGCAGGCTTCTCGGGAAGAATAGTCTCTGTTGACGGTCAGTTGTTGAATGCTGGCGGTTCGATTACTGGTGGCTTCATTGGGGAAGAGACGAGAACCGATTTGCTTTCGAGAAAACGAAGAATTCAAGAGCTTCTAGAGAGAGAAACGAAACTCGAGAAAGAGATCCAGCTCGGTGGTAAGCAGATAGGTAGACTGAAAGATGAGACTATTGAAGTTCGCGGGTACCTTAAGACATTGCAGGAAGAGCTGAACGAACTTGCCTCCAAAGGGGCCGCGATAAACAGAATGATTAGTGAGCTCCTTAAATCTGCACAGGAAGTTGAAGAGGAGATATCGGAACTAACTAAGCTCGAGAATGAGTATACAAGAAGGTTGGAGGAGAATTCGAGAAAGAAGGAGATTCTTGTTGGAGAGCAGACTTCTCTGAGAGAAGAACGATTGGATTTGGAAAGGAAAGTCGAGGCCGAATCCGAAGAGTTGAAGAAACAGAAAAAGGCTCTTGAACAGCTCCAAGAGACAATAGTAGACACTAGATTAAGGCTTTCAACTCTATATGAGAAACACGAACAGTATACGAAGGAACACGCATCTCTAATTCAGAAGAAGAAGAACGATCAGGAAAGTATTGAGCTCCTGTCTAGGGAGGTAACTGAGCTTGAGTCGGAGACAGAACGCCTAAAAAAGCAAGTAGCCGATCAGGAACGGGAGCTTTCATCGGTCAAGAAGGAAACAGAGAATCTCTTCTCTAGCATTAGATATCAAAGAGAGGGAAAGGAGCAAAGACTATCAGCCCTTCAGGAGGTTGAAGAAGAGATTAACAGGTTGAAGGATGAAAGAGAGAAGCTTCGTGAGCAATCTCATCAAATCGAAATGCATATTCAAGAAAGTGAAATGAAGCTCTCAAGGGTAAGAGAAGAGTTTGAAGAAGATGCGAGCGAGATTCAGATCCTGTCAGAAGAGAACCTTAAAGATGTAAAAGTGGAGCTTGATGATTACGAAAACAAGCTGAAGTTTCTTGGCAGTGTTGATCTTGAGGCAATAGACGAGTATGGAGTTGTGGACAAAGAGTATCAGGAACTCGATGAGCAGAAGCGAGATCTGGAAGAAGCCAAGGTGAAGTTGATAGAGCTGATTGATAAAACTGATGCGAAGGCCAAGAACATTTTCATGGAGACTTTCAACAACGTGAACAGTAACTTCAGCCATTACATTCAGGAGATTTTTGACGGTGGGGAAGGAGAAATCAAAATCATCCCGGGTGAGGATCTTCTTGAGACCGGTTTGGAAATAACTGTAAGAAGGCCTGGAAGGAAAGTTCAGAAGCTGCAACTTCTTTCTGGAGGAGAGAAAGCACTTGTCGGTATTGCACTAGTGTTCTCCTTATTGAGTATAAAGCCCAGTCCCTTCTACGTTTTAGACGAGGTAGATGCTCCTCTTGATGACTTCAATGCGGAGAGGTTCAGGGTGCTGTTGAGAAAGCATGCTACCGATACTCAGTTTCTTGTTGTCACCCACAACAAGCTTGTTATGGAAGTTGCCAACGTTCTTCACGGAGTTACGATGACAGATGGTCTCTCAAGAGTTATTCCAGTAGAGCTTAAATCGGTTGAGACTGTAATCGGTTAATCTTTTCCGTTTGTAGAAGTCAAATGACTAGACTCCCTTGAAATAACTACAAGCATTCCAATACCAATGAGTGCTGATCCCGAGAAGAACATAAGAGAAGGGGAGTTCTTTAGAAAGAGTATATCTGCAATGATTGTGAACACAGGAATGGTGTAGACCCAGAGAGTTGCTGCCTTCCCGCCCCAAAGATTTATGCCTTTGTTCCACATTATGTACCCAAGAGCGGAGGCGAATACACTAAGAAAGAGAACCCCTCTTACTGCACCTTGAGAAAACTCAACGGGTTTGTTTAGAATGAACACCTCAGTTACCACGAGAGGTGATGAAAAGAGAAGACCCCAAAGCATTATTTCCAGAGTAGTCCATATTGAGCTGTTGTGTATCTTCTCGTAGAAAAAGGTGTAGGCAGCCCATGAAACTGCAGCGCCAAAGGAGAGGAGATTTCCAACTGTACTAGAGCCTTCGGAGAATCTCCCTGAGAAGATGATTACAAAGAGTCCGGCAAAAGCTACTAAACCCCCAAAATACTCCAATAAATCGAATCGCTTCGTAACAACATCGTAGAGAATTATTGTCAGAATCGGTGCGGTGGAGACGATGAGAGAAGCATCAGAAGCGTTCGTCAAAGTCAGTCCGTAGTTTTCAAACAGGAAATAGAACGTGATTCCGAATAATCCAGCCAAAGCAGCATTCTTGTGATCGACGGTCCTAAACGAACCTCTTTTCCGTGTAGACAACGGAAAGAGTATACCGACCGCTATGGAGAATCTTATATACGCTAGTAGCATTGGTGGCAGTGATTCAACGGCCACCTTCGTAAATATATACGATCCTCCCCAGATCATAGCTGTCGCTGCAAGAATTACGAGACCGAAGGATCTTTCTTTTGTTCTTCTCATACTCTCTTGTATGGGGAGTAATCTGCGTTGGATCTAGAGATCACAGGTTCAAGTATTAGAGCCTCGTATGGGTGAAGGTCAATACTTATCGTCCCAAAGGATGCACTAAAGGCCTTTCCTGCAATAGTGTCTTTCATCTCCGTTCCATTCATGAGAAAGCCCTCTTGCAGAAATACTCTTGACCTTACATTCTTTTCTGTAGGATTTACGATGCAGACTAAAAGATCATCAACAATTCCAGTTGTTCTCTTGAATGAGATTAGAGAATGATCAGAGCTAACTAGAGGTTTGAAGTCGCCCGACCGGAGAGATGGTTTGCTTGAACGAATGGTGTTCAGAGTCTTGTATAAGTTCAAGGTCTCAATCTCCTGGCTCGTGTGCTCCCACTTCATCGGTGCCCTATTCTCCGGATCGTTGCCTCCTTCCATACCTAACTCTTCCCCATAGTAGATCAAAGGGACGCCCGGAAGGCAATACTGGAGAATCAACGCTGCTTTGATTCTGTCTATGGATCCAAGCTCGTTCTTCAGTCTCGGTACATCGTGTGAAGAAAGGACAGTCCAGGACTTCGACAGGAATTCCAGGCCTGCATCTCTAACTGCATCATTAATAATGTTAACTGCATCTTTCCCTGAAACAAAACCGTTCAGAGCTTCCCATATTATCAACCTGAAGTAGTAGTTCATAAGCCCATCAAGACCCGATCGCTCCGGCCAGCTCCCTGGGTAATTCCATATCTCACCAATCACGCACGAATCAGGTCTAGCAAATCTTGTTCTTTCGACTATTTCCTTCAGAATTTCAGGACCCAGATCATATGCAACGTCTAGCCTCCAGCCATCGATTCCCATGTTGAGCCAATGACGCAACACTGATTCCTCTCCCTTGAAAATGATTTCCGCAAGATCGGGGTTCTCCAGGTTCAGTTCGACAAGATTACCGGAATTCATCCAACCCCTGAATCCCTTCTCTCCCCTTATGAAGTACTCCATCAGTCTTTCGTTGCCTTGAAAAGCCCCTGGTTCATCGAAGATCTCCAGCCCGTTGAACCACCTTCCAGCAATGCCAGCATGATTAAACACTCCGTCAAGTACAACTCTAATTCCCATTGCGTGGGCACTCTCAATTAGGGCAACAAAGTCTTCTTCAGTGCCAAGATCGGGGTCGATAGCGAAGTAATCAATTGTGTCGTACTTATGATTTGTGTGAGCCCAGAATACCGGATTCAAGTAAACGGTGTTTGCTCCAAGCTCCTTGATGTAATCAAGTTTTTCGACTATGCCGATCAAGTCTCCTCCCCAAAAATCATACTGGTGACTTCCGTCAATTGAAGCGAGAGGTCTTTCTTCCCAACTTTTGACCTTTTGTTTGGGGAGCGAATAGTACCCTTCCTCTTTCTTCTGAAAGACAGTCTTTCCATTGCCCAAATTGAATCTATCGGGGAGCACCTGATATACAATTGCATCCTTCTTCCAGTCTCTCATCTTCTCTCCTCTAGCAGCTCATTGGCATACGCGAGGTATACCATTCCAAGAAAGATATTGTTTCTTACAGACCAGAGTTCTTCAGGCTTGATGTTTATTTGAGATTGCCTTAACCATGAATTCAGAGTCCAGAGAGTCATCTCGTAGATTTGCATGAGTCCTCTCGAATAGACGTATGATGAAAAGGATTCGTCGATGCTTCTCTCTTCCATCAAAGCAAATGGATTCAATGATGACTCAACTGTCATAATAGACAGTACCACCGCCGGATCGAGCTTGGAGAGATCTAGAGTACGAACTCTTCCACCGATAATAATCTCTACCTTCGTACCGCCGAACTCGACAAGCGAATCGTAGATCTCCTCTGAAAGGCGTCTTCTAAAGAGATCCGATCTATCGGAAAGCAATTTGCTGGATTCAATCAACGAAGCAACTTTTCTTTCTAGATCAGGATACTCCTTTTTCGTTCTGGCCTGTGTAAGCTTTGTAAGGGCGGAGTTATATTCGAAAATCCTCTCTTCAGGCAGATTATGCATTCTAATCGAACTGTTTAACATTAGTTCATTTGAAGGGTTCTTGTCGGTGAAGTAGCTGTAGGCATCAAGTACTCGATCATCATACAAGTAGGTGGGGCTATTGAGAAAAGTCTTGTAATCAGCGCCCAGGCCTGCATTGTAGAGGACAGACAGAGCTGCAACTTTCTCAAGCTTGTTCTTTTCGCCTAGAGAAGTGAGTATTAGTGCAATAGTGATTATCGAGGCAAGCAGAATCATTAGCACAATTAGATCAGTCTTCTTACCTTTGTCCATAGTCCACCTCTCGGCAATTATAGCAGAGAAAAGGCCGGGTCGCCCCGGCCAAAGATTTCAACGTATTTACCTCTTCTTTGGTTTTTCGAACTTGCAGACGCCAACAGGACACTGCGGAGCATCTACGTGGGCAAGGAATTCCTCCTTGAATCTATCCAGGATAGATCTCAAGGGTACAGGTACCGATTGTCCTAGACCACAGAAAGAAGAGTCTTCCATAGTTTCAGATATGTCATATAGCTGACTGAGCATCTCTGTGGTTCCTCTTCCTTTCGAGAACTCATTCAGAATATGGACAATTACATGAGTTCCTTCTCTGCATGGCGAGCACTTTCCGCAAGATTCATGGGCGAAGAACTCCATGAGATTCTTTGCTGTATCTACTGCACAGTGGGTCTCATCAATTGCAAGAATAACACCCGAACCTAGAGATGCACCATACTTTTTGAACGAGTCGAAATCAAGTTCTGCATCCATCTCTTCGGATCTGATAAAAGTGCCTGCAGCACCGCCGGTCTGTACCATTTTCAAAGCTCTTCCGTTCGGTATTCCTCCACCGAACTTGTGAACAAGATCTCGAACAGTAGTGCCCATGGGGACTTCAACTATTCCTCTTTTCACCAAATTACCACACAGAGAGAAGACCTTTGTTCCAGGTGATGACTGGGTCCCAATAGATTTGAACCAGCTTGCTCCTTTGTCGACTATCGGAGGAACACACGCAAATGTCTCCACATTATTAACAACTGTCGGCTTATCATATAGTCCGCTTACCGGCGGATAAGGCGGTTTAAGTCTTGGCCTTCCGGATTTACCTTCGATAGACTCTATCAAAGCAGTCTCTTCTCCACAGACATAGGCGCCTGCTCCCAGTCTCACAGATAGATCAAATGAGAATTCAGTTCCGAGTATTGATTGACCGAGAAGGCCATACTCATAGACTTTACTGATTGCATCTCTAAGGCTTGCAACGGATTCGAAATATTCTCCTCTGATGTATATGTAACCCTTGCTGGCGCCCACTGCATAACCTGCAATTGTCATGCCCTCTATTACGGAATGTGGATCGCCTTCCATTATCAGTCTGTCTTTGAACGTTCCTGGCTCACCTTCATCTGCATTGCAGATCACGAATTTCTCCTCTGAATGAACCTTCTGGGTGAATTCCCACTTAAGTCCTGTAGGAAAACCGGCTCCACCTCTTCCTCTTAGGTTGCTCTTCTTTAGTTCTTCAATAACGGCTTCTGGAGTCATTCGTAGGGCTTTGGCAAGACCTTGATAGCCATCACGAGCAATATATTCTTCGAGATTCTTTGGATCGATCGAACCTGCGTTTCTGAGGACAATACGTTCTTCTTCAGATGCCTTGCCAGCGTGCACATGTCCGCTACCTTCGAAGTCTGTAACAATCAATTCTCTGACTCTTCGACCCTTCAGAAGGTGCTCGGTAACCATCTTTTCTATGTCAGCTTCAGTCTTGATAGAGTACATAACATTGTCAGGCAGGATCAAGAAGAGAACCCCTCTTCCATAATCTCCAAAAGAGCCTGTTTCAAGCACCTCTACCAAAGAAGTGAGATTGTAGTTCTCGGTCAGGGTGCTTAGGTAGTTCTTGAAGTGTCTTGCACCTAGTAGCAAACTGTTCGAATCAATCGATACGAGGACGGTTATCGGTTTGTTCACAATGACTCGCTCCCTTCTCTTGACACTATTTCATCTATGATTTCCGAGACTCTTTCAGGAGTGAGATTGCCATAAGCTTCATCATTTATCATCATTACAGGGGAGACTCCGCATAGTCCCAGGCAACTCGTTTCCTCAAGGGTAAAAAGGCCGTCTTCTGTAGTCTCGCCGAAATCTATTTCCAGTCTATATTTTAAAGAGTCAATCACTGCCTGACCGCCTGTAACATGGCATGGAAGGCTCTTGCAAACTCTTATTACATGTTTCCCTCTCTTATGAGTAGCAAACATTGTGTAGAAAGTCAGTACTTCATAAATCCTTGAAAGAGGTGTTCCTGTCACTTCTTTCAGTGCTTCGGCTGCCTCTATTGGTATAAAATTGCCGTAGTGATCCTGAATCGCATGAAGAGTGTTAATAAGCACATCGCCTCTTTCAAGACTCTGGCTGCTTACGTCTTCGTAGATTCTCGATACTATCTCATGAACGTTCTCAACAGACATACAAGTTCCTCCCTTCAACCCTCTTCGAAGTAGCAAAAGAACCCCCGCTCAAGGGGGTTCTTGTAAACCTTTTATGGTGATACCTTGCTAATTGCACCGAATCTACAAACTGCGAGACAACTTCCGCATCGCGTACAGATTTCCGGATCTATTTCGTGAGGTTTCCGTACCGAACCGCTTATTGCGTCAACCGGACAGACTCTCGCACAGGCTGTACAACCTACACATTTCTCTTTGTCGATTACAACCCTCATCAAAGTCTTGCACTTCTTTGCAGGACATTTTCCTTGATTGACATGAGCCTCGTATTCGTCCCAGAAATACCGCATCGTTGAAATCACAGGTTGTGGAGCGGTTTGGCCAAGCCCACAAAGTGAAGTCGCCATGATATTCTCGCCAAGATCTTTTAACAGCTGTAGATCGTTCATGGATCCTTCTCCTTCTGTTATCTTTTCGAGAATTTCAAGCATCCTTCTCGTTCCGTCCCGACAAGGTGTGCACTGACCGCAAGACTCCTCAACGGTGAACTCGAGGAAGTACTTAGCAACATCTACCATGCAGCTGTCCTCGTCCATAACTATCATCCCGCCCGATCCAATAATCGTGCCGAGTTTCTTCATATTGTCATATGTTATTGGCGTATCTATCAATTCTAATGGAATGCATCCTCCACTAGGACCACCTGTCTGGATCGCCTTAAGCTTCTTTCCTCCGGGAACACCTCCGCCAATCTCATAGATCAATTTCCTTAAAGTAATTCCCATCGGTACTTCCACCAGTCCTGTGTTCTTCACATTTCCGGCCAGAGCGAAGACTTTGGTCCCTCTTGATCCCTCAACACCATACTGGCTAAACCATTCGCCGCCATTTATGATTATCGGGGGGATGTTTGCATATGTCTCGACATTGTTCAAAAGGGTTGGTTTTTCCCACAATCCTTTGCTGGCAGGGAAGGGAGGCTTGACTCTCGGTATACCTCTTCTGCCTTCTATTGAGTTTATAAGAGCCGTCTCTTCTCCACAGACGAACGCACCAGCACCGATTCTGATTTCTAGATCGAATGAGAAGTCAGTTCCGAGGATGCTTTCGCCCAAGAATCCGTATTCCCTTGCTGTCTTCATGGCGTGGGTCAACCTTTCAATTGCAAGTGGATATTCGGCTCTAACATAAACAAAACCCTTCTGGGCCCCAACAACCCTGGCAGCGATGGTCATAGCTTCAACAATTGTATGGGGGTCACCTTCAAGAACGGCTCTGTCCATGAATGCACCAGGATCGCCTTCATCTGCGTTACATATGATGTATTTTGTTTCTCCCTTTGCCTTCTTAGTCAGGTCCCACTTCATCCAAGTGGGGAAGCCTGCTCCTCCTCGTCCCTTCAATTCACTCTTCTTCAGTATTTCAACAACATCATCGGGACCTATCTCAAAAAGAACTTTATGTAGTGCAAAGTAACCGTCCCTTGCAATATACTCATCTATTGAAAGAGGATCAATTACACCCAGATTTCTTGTTGCGATCTTTACCTGTTCAGTGAAGAAAGGAAGCTCTTCCTGAGGCTTTTCCTTCATTTCTCCAGAGTCGCCTTTATATAAAAGCTCTTCGACTACTCTTCCCTTTAGAATATGTTCTTCGACTATTCGGGCTGCACTCTCTGCCGTAATCTTCTGATAAAACACCCCTTCAGGATAGATTACGAGGATCGGCCCTAGGTCACAAGCACCCATGCATCCAGTCTCCACAACCCTAACTACACCATCTAATGAATACTTCTTCAGGGTTTCTTCAAATACACTCTTAACGCTCTTCTCGCCTGCAGAAATGCAAGCCCCTCCGGCACAAATAAGTACCGTGTTTTCAACAACGGGCACCCTTAATCACCTCTTCGTTAAAGTTCTCCTCTTTTCACTATGAGATCTCCGACAACTTTACCACCGACAATGTGTTGCTCAACGATTCTCTTTGCCTGAGCAGGGGTAACATGCCCGTAGATTATCGGCTCAGCTCCTTCCAAGTGAACCTCAATAGTCGGTTCGACATCGCAAAGGCCGAAGCAACCGGACTGCACGACAGAAACATCGTCGACCCCCTTCTCATCGAGTGAATCTACGATGGCCCTAAGTGTATCCTTTGCGCCTGCTGCAATTCCACAGGTACCCATAGCAACTATCACTTTGCCTCTCTTGCCTGAGTCACGCATCTTAAGACCCTTCATCGCGTTCTCTTTGATTTTCATGAGCTCTTCAAGGCTCTTAATCTTTGCCATCACTCGGCCCTCCTATATTTGTCTAGAATCTTTGATACTTCATCAGGGGTGACTCTTCCATAATAGTCGTCTTCACCGACCAGAACTACCGGAGCCATGCTACAGGCGCCGAGACATCTTACGGCATGAATTGAAAAGAGTCCGTCGGAGGTCGGTTCATTCATCTCGACTTTCAGCTCATCGTGGAGCCTCTCAAGTATCTTATCTGCGCCCTTAACATAGCAGGCAGTTCCTAGACAGACCTTTATCTGGTTCTTTCCTTTTGGCTTCATGTTGAAGAAATTATAGAAAGTTACAACTCCATATACCTGACTCAACGGAATATCCAACTTTTCGGATACGTGTTGCTGTAATTCTTCAGATAGATAACCGAAGACTTCCTGCGCCTTGTGAAGTACATTGATGAGAACGCCCGTGTTGCCTTTTACTGAAGCAATATACTCATCAAGTTCATCGTAGAGCTTCTGACAATCCGGGCAATTTACGAGAGACAAATCTTGCACCTCCTTTGAGGAAAGAATGTTATTTATTTCACACATGCATTATAACATGCACCTAGAGAAATGGGCTGATTCCTGTGTTAAAATAACCCATGTCAAAGGAGCTCTATAAGGAGGAGATTAGATGGATCTAGAAGCCTTTGTGCGTGACGTTCCAGACTTTCCAAAGGAAGGCGTAGTTTTCAAGGATGTCACTCCATTGTTAAAGGATCCCCTTGCTTTTAGAGAGTGCATTCTGCAGTTGTCAGAAAAAGCAAGAAAGTTCGATTTCAATATAATGGTTGCACCCGAAGCAAGGGGTTTTATTTTTGCCGCTCCTCTTGCTTTTGAAATGGCGAAGGCACTGGTTCCAGTCAGGAAACCCGGAAAGCTTCCTTACAAAACCAGGGAAATCGAGTACGAATTGGAGTACGGCAGAGAAACCCTTCAGATGCATGTGGATGCGATTAGTGATGGAGATAAGGTGCTAATCGTCGACGATATTCTTGCCACGGGGGGGACTATGGAAGCTATCGCCCGCATCATTGAAGACAGTGGAGGAGAAGTCGTCGGAATTCTTTGCCTTGCGGAGTTAGGATTCCTGGAGCCCAGAAAGAAACTGTCTGGGTACGATGTAGAGACAATAATCACTTATTGACGGAGGTTTGAAATGCTCAAATATGACTTCTCGTTTGCGTTCAGGGAAACACTTGAAAGCGGCCTGGCCTTTGATGAGATGACCGAGATTGGGAAGACGTTATCGGCGAATTTCGAGAAGATCTTCCGCCCCCTTCCTGGTTTTCTCAGAATACTTGAAGATGATGAGATCATTGATGAAGTAAAGGCATTGAGATCATGGATTGAGAAGTTCGACAATTTCGTTGTCATAGGGATTGGAGGCTCTGCGTTGGGAAACCAGGCTTTGCATTTTGCACTAAAACCCATCAACTGGAATCTCTATGAAAGAGACAAGCGAGCTGGAAAGGCCAGGGTATTCTTGCTTGATAATGTAGATCCCGATATGATCACGGCGATTCTCGGAGAACTGGATTTAGGAAAAACCGTTTTCAATGTTATCTCCAAGTCTGGAACAACTGCGGAGAGTATGGCAAACTATCTGGTCGTCAGGGGCCTGCTTGAGAAGCTCGATCTTCCTGTGAAAGACCACTTCATATTCACGACGGACAAGGAAAACGGAGTCTTGAGACAAATTGCCGACAGTGAGGGAATTAGAACCTTGACGATTCCAGAGGATGTTGGAGGTCGCTTCAGTGTTTTGACTCCAGTTGGTTTGCTTTCGGCCGCTGCAGAAGGAATAGATATCGATCTCTTATACGAGGGCGCTAGATTCGGAAAAGAGAGGTATTTAAGAGAGGATGTGAAATCGAATCCCGCTGCCGTAAGTGCGCTGATTCACTACGCCTACCTGAAGAAGGGACACAATATATCGGTGATGATGCCGTACTCAAACAGGCTCTATACACTTGCTGATTGGTACAGACAATTGTGGGCCGAATCTCTAGGAAAGAAGTTCGATGTCTCAGGAAGGATTGTCCACTGTGGGCAGACTCCCGTGAAGTCTCTGGGGGCAATTGATCAACATTCTCAAGTACAGCTTTACAGTGAAGGACCAAGGGATAAGATAGTTACTCTAATCAAGGTAGAGGACTTCGGTAATCAGCTTACAATACCATTCATTCATTCCGATATCGAGGCTTTGTCCTATCTGAATGGAGTAGAAGTAGGAGAATTGCTTAATGCGGAACTCAAGGGAACGGCGATCGCTCTTGCGGCAAACGGCGTCCCAAATATCTCGGTCACATTCCCGCAGATTGACGAGGTACATGTTGGCGAATTTATCGTCTCATATGAGATACAGACGGCAATTATGGGTTTTCTTCTCAGAGTGAATCCATATGATCAGCCGGGAGTTGAGCTTGGGAAGAAACTGACTTACGCTTTCATGGGAAGAAAGGGATACGAAGAAGTAAGGGATAGATATGAGGAGAAGACCTCCTGGAGGTTCGAGTTATGAAATCAGAGCTTATGAAAGTTCTCGACGATTTTTCGGTAGAGGAAGCGTATTATGCTGCCGGAGAGGCAATACCCACTTTTGTTATAGTTTCAATGGAACCTGAGAATCTCTTGCAGAAAATCGGAGAGATGGAAGAGATTGAGGCTGATATTATCGTTATCAGTCCCGACGAGAGAAAGAAGCTCGAGAGTGCAGACAGTGATATGTCAAGAGTGGTGATGAGTGTTATCGAATCAGGAGAGAAGCTTCTTTGACCGTTATAGGGCTTGCTGGCAAAGCCGGAAGTGGCAAATCCACGATAGCTGAGCGTCTTGAAAAACTTGGTATCGAACGGATCTCCCTTGACGAAATTGGTCACAGTTCTTTGATCGAAGCGAAACAAGAGATAGTTTGCTCATTTGGAAAAAGGATTCTTACCTGTGACGAAGTAGACAGAAAGAAGCTTTCTAGGATTGTATTCCGAGATGGAAGCTTGCTGGACAGACTCAATCAGATAGTACACCCGATTATTAAGAAGAAGGCACTGGAAATTGTTGAGAGAAGCGATTCCGATCTCCTTTTAATTGATGGTGCGCTGATTCATGAAATCGGGCTATCTAGCTATTGTGACAAGATTATCTGGTTTGAGTGCGCAGATGAAGAAGCTGTTAAAAGACTTGTGAATAGAGGAATAAGTGAATCTCAAGCCAAATCAATACTTTCTTCGCAATCATATCTCGATCGCAATAAAGAGTTAGCAAATGTTGTTGTTTCAACGTCTGGCTCCATTGAAGAGACTTTCAGAACAACTATGGAGGTTCTTTTTGAATGGGGCATAGTGGTATAATTGGTTTACTTAGACATTTCTTATAAGGAGGTAGGGAAATGCGCAAGAAACTTATTCTAGCTCTGATAATTGCGTCTTTTTCGGTGTTCGCCCTTGCTGCGACTGAGATTGAGTTTTGGCATGCGATGGGTGGTGCTCAGGGAACGACGGTCAACGAAATTGTAGATTCTTTCAACGAAGCCAACCCCGACATTGAGGTGAAAGCGATCTACGTGGGAAATTACAGTGCTTTGCAGCAGAAGCTGCTAGTAAGCGCAGAAAGTAGAACCCTCCCCGCTCTTTCACAGGCATACGGTAATTGGACCGCGAGGTTAATACCACGAGGTGCTGTTCAGGAGTTGAATTCGCTAATTTCCGATCCAGAAGTTGGATTAACCGATGAGGAATGGACCGCAATCTGGGACCCGTTTAAGAGAATGGTCACATGGGGAGATACTGTCTACGGGCTTCCCTTCAACAAGAGTACATATGTGCTGTACTATAACACAGATCTCTTTGAAGAATACGGATTGGAAGTACCAAAGACCATGGATGATCTTCTCTTTGCCGCGATGATGCTTACTGAAGACAAGAACAACGACGGACAGATTGACCAATATGGCTTCGGGTTCAGAACGACGATCGATCACTTCATGATTTTCTTGAGGGCCAATGGCGGGGAAGCAATTGAAATTAAGCCAGACGGTTCGGTTGATGTCATAATTAACTCGCCTGAAGCTAAAGAGGCGCTTCAATTAATGTACGATATGGCTCACACCTACAAGGTTGCGCTTTTTCAGGGCGGATACCTGGACGCCCCGTTTGGAGATGGCCAAATAGCTATGTTCGTTGAGACGATCGCATCCGCTTCTTATGTTGACTCCGGTTCCAGAGGAAAGCATGGCTGGGCATGGGCTCCAGTTCCTATGTGGAAGGTTCAGGCACCACCGTTCGCTGGAACGGACGTTGTTATGTTCACCGGCATCACACCGGAGCAAAAAGCAGCTGCTTGGAAGTTCATGAAGTATCTCGTTAGCCCGGAAATCCAGGCATATTGGTCCGTAAAAACAGGATACATGCCAGTAACGGAGATCGCTCTGACAACTCCCCAGTGGAAGGCATATGAAGAACAGAACCCAACTGTACTTGTTCCAATCAGCCAGATCCCGTTTGGCTCGGTTGATCCTAATGTTGCACTGTGGGACGATGTAAGGACTGTTCTTGGAACTATGGTAGGAGATGTGATAAACCAGAAGAGGACTGTCGAAGAAGGTCTTGCGTGGGCTGAACAAGAAATCCTGCGAAAAGTGGCTGAACAGTAGATAAATGCACTATCGAAAAAGGAGGCCTTCGGCCTCCTTTTTCAATTGGATTATGTCCAGGAAAACAAGGAGAAAAATGGTTTCGATGCTCAAAGAGGGCAAGAGTTCCGTAGATGCTAGAGAGTGCTGACTTCGCAACCGTGACGCGTGATATCTGATAGGGTAGAATACTTACAGTCCAATACTCTGTTAGATCTTCCTTATTAAACCTTTAAGAGAGGCGGTAAAGTGATGAAGAGCTTTTTCCACGCATTCAACTTCTATGCATTCTCCTTTTCGATACTACTCTACTTGCTTACTTCATCGATAAATACAAAGGCCGCAGAGTGGGGTTTGTCGTACCTAGCGATAGGTCTGATAAATTTCCTGGGCTGCTTCTTCTATGTTTTCTCTGCTCTGGTGTTTGGAAGGATGGGTGACAAGACTGGCTTCAAGAGGAATCTCTCTTCTGGAATGATTATTATGGCGATCTCACTCGTATTCGGGTTCTTCTGGGCACATCCGATTGATTTGGTCGTATCTGCGATAGGAATGAACATATTCTTCGGCTTTTTCTTTCCATCAGTTGAGGGATTGCTTTCAAAGTCAGAAAGAGCAGAAGGAGTCGATCCCGCTGCAACCGTTATTCGTTTCGTTCTTTCCTGGAGTGCCGGAAACATGTTAGGAATGGCGCTCGGCCCTTTCCTTATTCAAAGATATCCAATAGCGGTCTTCGCTTACGGCATACTTCTCAGTCTATTCGGCGCTATTCACATAAGATACCATATGAAGAGGTACGGTGAGTTGCTTCCCGGTCCTTATGATTCTAGACTGAAAGAGTCCTTTGGTAAAATCGACTTGCCCAATATACGAGACTACAGAAGGGTCTATAGGATCACTTTTCTGCTTGCCGGTGTTATCTATACAAGTGGAATGGCTCTATTTCCCAAGCTAATATCTTCAACGGGGATCCCGCTGGAGAGTGTTGGCTTCCTAACTGTAGGTGCTAACATTGGGGTCTTTCTGTCATTCATATTCATGAGTTTCTTTCGCTTCTGGGTTGGTAGTCCACGAGTATCTCTATTTATTATGACGGCAGTATTTGTCGCAGCAATTACAACCTTTTTTATGCCCGAAACGGCACTCACGTTCTTTCTGTCGACTCTGTTTTCTGGTGCCACATATGCTGTTCCCTATACGTTTGCGATTTTCTATGGCCTCAATTCACAGGACGATGATCAAGGAAAGCAGGGAGGATTTCACGAGTCGATGGTTGGTGTGATCTTTGGTGTTGGTCCGCTTCTAGGGGGATATTTTCTTCAAGTGTGGACGAGTCTCAAGAGTATGGGAATCATGGCCACAGTCCTTATGGCGGTGATTATCGTAAGTCAAATGACCTTTATAAAGAGAATCAGTATTAAGCGATAATTAACTTAGATAACAGTTACTTCTAGCGCATAATTCTCTTAAAATAAACCTCACAAATTTAGTTACTCTTCATTTATTCATGTAATATTCTTTGAAATGCACTCGCTAGATGTGATATAGTAGGTATGCAATGCTAGTCTATTGATTAAATTATTCTGGTTAAGATCCTGTCCAAACTAGCATTATCCATTTTATTCGGATCATAAGATAATCTTGATGCTGAAAGTGAATAGCGGTTTCTTGGGGGAAGGTCTTGGCCACAAAGTTTTCTCCGGCTCTTTGTCGGAACTTCTGGAAGGAGAAGCATATGGGTTTTTTTGAGTATCTGGGAAGAAACTACGACCTCGTTTTGATAGAGCTGCTGAATCACATAAAGATCATCGCGATAGCGGTACCTATTGCAATTGGAATTGGAGTACCCACTGGGATAATCGTCTCACGAAATAAGAAGGTCTCGTCGATAGCTCTCTATGGAGCGGGCATCCTAATGACGATTCCCAGTCTAGCTCTCTTCGGCTATATGGTCGTTTTGCTTGCTCCGCTGAAAGCAGGTATTGGTGTCACACCGGCGGTTATTGCCCTTGTGATCTATTCTTTCCTGCCTGTTATAAGGAATACAGTAGTAGCTGTGAATTCAGTTGATCCTCGAATGATAGAGGCGGCCAAAGGAATGGGAATGACCAACAGGCAGATACTCTTTAGGGTAAGGCTTCCACTTACTGTTCCGATCATCATGGCTGGCGTGAGAAATGCTGCGGTAATGGGTGTAAGTGTAGCGACTATCGCCTATCTCGTAGGAGCGAGAGGTCTGGGATATTTTATCTTCTCCGGACTTGGAAGATCGAATTTCAACATGGTTCTTCTTGGAGCGATAATTGTTTCAGCCTTGGGAATAGGAATGAACTACGGTCTACTTGCCCTGGAAGAGGCCATTACTCCTAAAGGTCTGAAGATTGAACGGGACAAGTGAGGAGGAGACTGATGTCGATAGAATTTAGGAACGTAGTTAAAGAATATGAAGTTGGGTTCAGAGCCGTGGATAATCTGAACATTTCATTCGAAGACAAGAAACTAACGATACTTATCGGTCCTTCTGGTTGCGGAAAGACAACAACTCTCAAAATGATTAACAGATTAATTGAGAAGACTAGCGGAGATATTATTATCGACGGAACTTCTCTTGACGAAATTGATCCCATTAGATTGAGAAGAAGTATCGGCTATGTGATTCAGGAGATTGGGCTCTTTCCTCACATGACCGTATTCGATAATATTGCAGTAGCTCCGAGGCTTATGAAGTGGGATGAATCAAGGACAAAGAAGCACGTCTACGAATTACTTGATCTAGTTAATCTCGAGCCTTCAGATTTTGCAGAGAAATATCCGGCGCAGCTTTCAGGCGGGCAACGTCAGAGAGTAGGAGTAGCAAGAGGTCTCGCATCGGATCCAAAAATTGTTCTGATGGATGAGCCCTTTGGTGCTATTGATCCAATCAACAGAGAGAAGCTTCAGGATGGTTTCCTCGAGATCCAATCGAAGATTGAGAAGACAATTATCTTCGTAACTCACGACATCAGAGAGGCAATCAAACTAGGAGACAAGATTGCAATTCTGGATAATGGAAGACTCGTGCAGTATGCCGATACCATGAAGGTGGTTCAGGAACCCGCTAACGAGTTTGTTGAGGATCTTCTTGGAGCGGATAGAGCACTGAAGGGTCTTGAACTTGTACGGGTAAGGGAGACTTACGTTCCCGGTGGAAAGTGGATCGAAGATGCAGGTGACAGCAAGGTGAAAAAGGCAAAGGATTTTCTAAACAATGAGGGAAAGAAATTCGCATATGTTGTAGACAAAAACAAGAGGCTCCAGGGCTACGTTATGTTGCGGCAGCTAAACAAGGCATCTGATCAAGAGCCGCTGAAGAAGTACTTAAGATCAATTGAGACTATACAACCTCTTTCGAATTTAATGGAGGCAATGTCATTGATCATGAATACCGGGCTTTCCTCATTGCCGGTTGTAGACGATAAAGAGAGACTACTTGGGGTCCTAAGGTTCAGGGATCTTGTAAACCTTGTAGGCTCTTATGAATCATCTGACGAGGAGTGAGGCTATGGAAGTCTTCGAATATATGGTCGAGAACTCTGATTACATTATGGACAGGTTTATCGAACATATTTTTATCTTCCTTACTTCCTGGAGTATGGCAGTAGTAGCTGGTGTCGCAATTGCGATTTTCGTTACCAGACCAGGGAATAGAAGGATCGGGAGAATTGTTCTTTCTATCACTGGAGCAACTCAGGCCGTTCCCAGTATAGCAGTAATAGCTCTTGTCTTCCTTTTTATGGGAATTGGAGCTGCACCTGCTGTGGTTGCTCTTTTTCTTTACAGTCTGGTGCCGGTAGTCTTCAATACGGCATCTGGCCTAATGAATGTCTCAATGAAGATGAAAGAGGCAGCTAAAGGAATGGGAATGACTAACAGGCAGATATTGTGGAAGGTGGAAATGCCGGTGACAGTTCCAACGATGCTCTCAGGGATTAGAAGTTCTGCAACGATAAATATCGGTACTGCTGCTATTGCCGCGTCAATTGGCGCAGGTGGCCTTGGGGAGATCATCTTCACGGGACTTCGCATGACAAGAGGCCCAATGATAATTGCCGGAGCCATACCAGTAACCTTACTGGCTGTGGCTGTTGATATAATCCTTGGCTTTTCGGAAAAAGCACTGACTTCGAAAGGCCTCAGAACATGATGAACACGGAGGTGTCTAAATTGAAAAGACTACTACTAGTAGCACTATTGGTTGTTGTCGTGACAACTCTATCGTTTGGTCAGACAAGACTGAATGTTGGAGCAAAGAACTTCACAGAACAGTACATCGTCAGTAGCATGATATCACAGCTTCTTAGAGATGCTGGGTTCAGGGTGACTGAGAGTTTTGGAATGAGTTCGTTCGTTGCAAGAAGTGCACTCGAAACCGGGCAGATCGATCTTTATGCCGACTACACTGGAACAGCCTGGCCGACATATCTAGGGCATGAAAAGATGATTAGAGATCCTTTGGCTCTGTACGAAGCCGTGAAGGCGGAAGATCTCGAAAATGGAATCGTATGGCTTGACATGGCTGATTTCAATAATACATATGCGTTAGCTGTGAGAAGAGATTTCGCTGCTGAGCATGGACTGCAGACTCTTGAAGATCTCGCTGAACTAACTCACGATGACCCTGATCTTCTCTTTGGAATCGTGTACGAATTTCTTGAAAGAGATGATGGGTTCTGGCCTATGAGTGAGACTTACGAGTTTTCTGTCGAGAAGAGGCAGGTTAAGACAATGGAGATCGGGCTGACTTATGAGGCACTTGATAAAAAGCAGATCGACATCGCCATGGTCTTCTCTACTGACGGAAAGTTGGAAAAGTACAACTTGCTTGTACTTGAAGACACTAAGAATTTCTTCCCGTCATATAATCTTGCCGTAACCGTACGTAAGGAAGTTCTTGAAAGCCATCCTGAGATTGAGGAGATCTTAAGGCCGATATCTGTGTATCTTACAGAACCGATAATGATCAGGCTGAATTACCTGGTGGATGCAGGAGGTTACGAGCCTGATGAGGTTGCCGAAGGGTTCCTAAAGGGATTAGGCTTAATAGATTAAGTTAGCTAATGTTAAGTTTTGGGGCCGCCTCATGGCGGCTCTGCTGTTTTTCCAACATCCTCAGAATTGAAGTCACTATTATTCTCAACTTTTCTGAACATAAGTCGCAGTGGTAAGAGACCTTCAACATTAGAAAGGTAGCTAAACACCCCGATTCACTGGCTATGATATAATCATTCGAATATGCTTTCAGGAAGGGAGGAAACAAAGTGTCAGAGAAGTATGTGTACTATTTTGGAAAGTTGAAAGCCGAAGGCGACGCGAAAATGAAAAACCTTCTCGGCGGAAAAGGAGCCAATCTATCTGAGATGGTTAAGATAGGGATACCTGTTCCCCCGGGTTTCACTATTTCTACCGAGGTATGCAAGTATTACTACGATCATGGGAAGACATATCCGGTTACTTTGGAAAAGGATGTCCAGGAAGCCGTAAAGCTACTGGAGGAGGAAACAGGAAAAGGATTCGGATCTGCAGAGAGACCTTTACTTGTCTCTGTAAGGTCTGGCGCAGCGATTTCAATGCCCGGCATGATGGATACTATCCTCAATCTTGGTCTTAACGACGAAACGGTTAACGGCATGATCAAGGAATCCGGCAATCCCCGGTTCTGTTATGACGCTTACAGGAGATTCCTTCAGATGTTTGGCGATGTTGTGCTGAAGATAGAGCACTCCGAGTTCGAAAATGCGCTGGCTTCTGTGAAAAGGGAAAAGAGAGTTAAGCTTGATACAGACTTGGATGCAGAAAACATGAAAGACGTTGTAGAGAGGTATCTTGAGGTCTACAAGAGGGCCGGCAAAGAGTTCCCTCAGGATCCATGGAAGCAGCTATGGATGGCGATTGATGCAGTATTTGGAAGTTGGATGAACGAGAGAGCAATAAAGTACCGGGCCCTCAATGGCGTGAAAGAGGGAGAACTCCTTGGAACTGCGGTTAACATCGTTGCTATGGTTTTCGGGAACACCGGAGAGGACAGTGGAACCGGAGTCGCATTTACGAGGGACCCAAATACCGGCGAGAAGCAGTTCTATGGCGAGTATCTTCCAAATGCACAGGGAGAAGATGTAGTTGCAGGAACAAGAACTCCATTCTCGCTTACAAAGCTTCAAGAAATTAATCCTGAAGTTTATGACCAGCTCCTGGAAATATTTACTAAACTGGAGAACCACTATAGAGACATGCAAGATATCGAGTTCACCGTTGAGCACGGAACTCTTTATCTGCTTCAGACCAGAAATGGGAAACGGACACCATATGCGAGCGTGAAGATCGCAGTTGATCTGGCTGAAGAGAAAAGGATTTCAAAGGAAGAAGCGATCATGAGAGTTACACCTGAGCATATCGAGACGCTCCTCCACCCGTATTTCACGAAGGAGACTATGGAGAGCGCAGAAGTTCTAGCCAAAGGTATCGCGGCATCGCCCGGAGCGGCAGCAGGTATAGTTGCATTCGATCCCGATACTGCTGAAAGACTTGTGAGAGAAGAGGGTAAGACTGTGATCCTTGTGAGGCCAGAGACTTCTCCGGAAGACATAGCCGGAATGGCTGCTGCTCAAGGAATCCTCACCTCGACTGGTGGAAAGACTTCACATGCTGCGGTTGTAGCCAGAGGAATGGGAAAGACCTGCATTGTGGGCTGTGAAGCCGTTGAAGTAGATCAGAAAACCAGAGTAATGAAAGTTAACGGGAAGACTATAAGAGAAGGCGAATGGATAAGCATTGATGGGACCACTGGAGAGGTTTTCATGGGAAAGCTGGATTCAATTAAGCCTCAGGGTTTGGAAGGTCCGCTAGCAAAGCTTCTTGGATGGGCCGATGAGATCAGGAAGCTCGGAATTAGAACTAATGCAGATACTCCCAAGGATTCACAGGTAGCCAGGGAATTCGGAGCTGAAGGAATTGGACTCACAAGGACGGAACACATGTTCTTCCAGGAGGATAGGATTTTTGCTGTGAGACAGATGATTACATCAAATACCAAAGAGCAGAGAGAGAAGTCCCTTGCAAAGCTTCTCCCTATGCAGGAAGATGATTTCTACGGTATTTTCATGGCCATGGAAGGACTCCCCGTTACGATCAGACTTCTTGATCCACCACTTCACGAATTCCTTCCAAAAGAAGAAGAGGATATAAAAGAGTTAGCCGAAGAGATGGGTATGACATATCAGGAACTAAAGGAGACAATCGAAGATCTTCATGAGTTCAATCCGATGATGGGATTCAGGGGATGCAGGTTGGCTGTAGTTTATCCCGAGATTGCTGAAATGCAGACCAAAGCAATAATTGGAGCTGCATTGAGGTTGGTTGAAGAAGGAAAATCAGTGATTCCCGAGATAATGATTCCTCTGATCGTTGAGCTGGAAGAGCTTAAGTACGTGAAATCGATCATTGTGAATGCTGCTGATGAGATCATTTCCAAGTCAGGGCTGAATCTTGAATACAAAGTGGGTACAATGATTGAGGTTCCGAGAGCGGCATTGACTGCAGACGAAATTGCCAAGGAAGCAGAGTTCTTTAGCTTCGGAACCAATGATCTAACTCAGATGACATACGGATTCAGTAGAGACGATTACGGCAAATACGTTGGACATTACATGGAAAAGGGGATTCTGGAGAACGATCCATTTCAGAAGCTCGACAGAGTTGGAGTAGGTCAGCTTGTGAAGATGGGAACGGAGAGAGGGCGCTCAGTTAGGCCGGATTTGAAGGTCGGAATATGCGGTGAACACGGTGGAGAGCCTTCATCTATTGAATTCTGTCATATTGTAGGTCTTAACTATGTTAGCTGTTCACCTTACAGAGTTCCAGTTGCTCGACTTGCAGCAGCTCAGGCAGCAGTAAAGAATCGTTAGGGATTATTCAGGCCGTGCCTGAGGGCACGGCCTTTACAATTTTGGAGGTTTGCCTATCATGGCGGCGTTAATCTCGGGATATCTATCACAGACAGGATTCGCTACGGTAAGCTGGGAAAACTGGGTTATGTTTGTAATTGCGGGAATTCTAATCTATCTGGCGGTTGCAAAGGATGCCGAACCACTTCTTCTTGTTCCAATTGCCTTTGGCATGGTTATTGCAAACATCCCTCCGGAAGTAACCGGTGTCTTCACTCCCGGTACCGGGATCATGTGGATTTTGCAGCAGGGATTGATGCTGGGGATCTATCCGCCTTTGATATTTCTTGGCATTGGCGCTGTTACCGATTTCTCTTTCGTGCTGGCAAACCCTAAGACTCTCTTTTTGGGGGCTGCTGCACAGATAGGGATTTTTCTAACTTTTCTTGCAGCTAATTTTCTGGGTTTTTCCCTTTCGGATGCGGCATCCATAGCGATAATTGGTGGTGCCGACGGACCAACCTCAATCTATGTTGCAAGCATTATGGAATCGCAGTTTCTTCCAATAATCGCGATCGCTTCCTACTCTTATATAGCTCTTATACCAGTTCTTCAGCCACCGATAATGAGACTATTTACTACTCGTAAAGAACGGGCAATAACAATGGGAAAGGAGCTTAGAAAGGTTTCGAAGCTAGAGAGAATTGTCTTCCCGGTAGTCGCGACTATTGGGATCTCTCTTATTGTTCCTCAGGCGCTCCCTCTGGTAGGAATGTTGATGCTCGGTAATCTTCTTAGGGAAAACGGAAGAACAAAGAGACTGGTTGAAGCTTCGGGCAAATATATCTCCGATACTGTGATCATTTTGCTTTGTGTTTCAGTAGGAGCAAAGGCTGATGGCAAGATATTTCTAACACTGGATAGTATAATGATTTTGGGGCTGGGCTGTGCAGCCTTCGTTGTTGCAACTGCTTCGGGGATTCTCTTCGCGAAGCTTATGAATCTGTTCTCTAAGAGCAAGGTAAATCCTTTAATCGGTGCCGCCGGGGTCTCGGCAGTTCCAACTGCTGCAAGAGTAGCTCAGAAGGTTGCTTCGGAGGAGGATCCGACGAACTTCGTCCTGATGCACGCTATGGGTCCGAATATCGCAGGAGTCATCGGATCGGCGGTTGCTGCGGGTGTATTCCTTTCAATAATATGATTTGGTGCGGGAGGATGTCATGGCTGTGAAGAAGCAATATCAGGTGAATATCAATCATACTCTGTGCAAGCGATGTGGGATTTGTTATTGGATATGTCCCACCAAGACAATCACAAAGGGAGAGCTTGGCAGGCCGCAGATCATTGACCAAAAAACCTGCATTGGTTGTATAATGTGCGAAAACGCCTGTCCGGATTTTGCGATTGATGTTAAAGAATTGGAGGCGGTGAAAGAGGATGCGTGAGTTCGTTCTGCTTCAAGGAGATGAAGCATGTGCGCTTGGGGCTATAAAAGCTGGGTGCAAATTCTTTGCAGGTTATCCTATTACGCCCGCGACCGAAATTGCGGAGACTATGGCTAGGGAGCTTCCGAAGATTGGAGGAACGTTCATTCAGATGGAGGATGAGATAGCAAGCGCCGCTGCGATAATAGGGGCGTCACTTGCCGGCGAGAAATCAATGACTGCAACGAGTGGTCCGGGCTTCTCCCTAATGCAAGAAGCGATTGGGTATGCAGCCATGACTGAGACACCTACAGTCATAGTCAACGTTCAGCGGGGTGGCCCGTCTACCGGCATGCCGACGAAGACGGCACAAGGAGATATAATGCAGGCGAGATGGGGCACTCACGGCGACCACCAGATCATCGCAATATATCCTTCAAATGTTGAAGAAGTATACAAATATATAATTACGGCTTTCAACTATGCTGAGTTATACAGAACACCTGTGATTTTCTTGATGGACGAAATCCTAGGTCATATGCGTGAGAGTGTATATTTGCCACACGATTCTGAAATCATGGAAGTACAGAGGGTCGGTGAAATGGAAATGGCTGACGATGATATATTCCACCCCTTCGAAGGCGATGACCAGATGATGGCAACTCCACTAGTTAAGATGGGGAAGTCAAGGTTTCATGTTTCCGGTCTAGTGCACGACGAGTCTGGTTTTCCTATAGGTTCGCCATCCGATTCTTCCCGACTCCTGAGGAGGTTAGACAATAAGATAAGATTGCATAGCGATGAGATAGTTATGTACGACGAATACATGACTGAGGATGCAGAGATACTTCTACTCGCTTACGGTTCAGTTGCCAGAAGTGCAATAAATGCTGTTAAGATGGCTAGGGAGGATAAGATCAATGTAGGTCTCTTTAAACCAGTGACTATTTGGCCATTCCCGAGTACAAGACTGAGGCAGCTTCTAAAGAGAGTAAGTGCCGTCATTGTTGCAGAGATGAACCTTGGACAAATTCTTTATGAAGTGTCTAGATTGAACAAGCGCGGTGCAAAGATTGAGCACTTAAGCAAAGTTGATGGAGAGCTTATCACTCCGCAAGAAGTCCTTGATGCTATATCAAGGGTTAAGTCGGAAATAATGGATCTGTAGAATGAACGTCTTTGTCGATTCTTTCTTCTTTTTGCGAACAGTATGTTAAAACTTTTGCTAATTCAGCGGCCTCTGTGGTAGAATTACAGCGAAATTACCTGCAAAAGGAGGAAATCTCAATGGAAATCCTGAAGGTCAGTTCTAAATCTAATCCTAACAAGGTTGCAGGTGCCATAGCCGGGGTCATCTCAAAGAACGAGCAAGTAGAACTTCAGGCCATTGGCGCTGGTGCTGTGAATCAAGCTGTGAAGGCAGTAGCCATCGCTTCTAGATTCCTCAGAGAACAGGGCACTAAGGTGTTCATGGTCCCTGGATTTGTGGAGATTCAGATTGGCGAAGAGATGCGCACGGGGATCACCATGAAGATTATTTCGGAGAAAGACGAAGAAAAGTAATGAGGGTTCTGTAATCTCATAAGTCGGGGGGAGGTCGTTGATCTCTTCCTTTTTTGTTGGAAGACTACGAGATAGTTGCTGGTTAGCTAAATGAGGAGGTATTAGATGCTTACAGTAAGTGATATGTTGGGTATAGCCCTCAAGATCGAAAGTGCAGGTTATTCATACTATCAGAAGCTTAGTGAGAGAACTTCTGGGGAAGTAAGAGATCTTTTCTCAAGACTTTCGGTGCAGGAAAGGGAGCATGCAGAAATATTCAGAGATATTCTGAAGAATGTGGAAAACGAACCAACAGCCCAGGATTGGGACGACAATGTGGGTTATTTGAAGTCTTACGCCGAGATATCCATTTTCCCTCGAATTGAATCGTCAGAGGTCCCTCAGAATATGAGCAAAGCTATCAGTGGTGCAATGGAAGTGGAAAAGGACAGCATTATATTCTATTCAGATCTCGCTTCCTTTATACCCAACAGTAAGGAGCTCAAAGAGATAATTGAGGAAGAGCGAAGGCATCTCCATGATCTAGTGAAGCTTTACGGTTCATTATAGAGACTGTTAAGGGAATGGGCTCCCAAACGGCGAAAGTGCCAAGGATCTCTAAGAGTGGTCTCTATAATGGGTGACTGAATGTGGTTTCCGCAGTTAAGTATCTTTGTGAAGGACATCAAGAGAAAGTATTTGATTGACCCGTCGCAATGCATCAAAATAGAATCTATTCAAAATCGAATTGAAGGAGATTAAGAACACCTCCCTTTGAGTTAGATTTAGACTTCATTATCTGTATATCAACGAGTAATTCCTGAGAATGTGCTATATTATTCTTGAGTATATAAATCTAGGGCTTCGTGAACCTTGCGAAGCTCATCTTTTTTTGTGTAGTCAATCATATTTCTTCTTTCTTCCGCGACTCCTTGTGAATTTGCTTCTCTTGTTCTTCTTAGAATAACCTCTCCTAAGTTTTAGTGATGCATAGCTCCGGTTGTACTCAGTTAATTCAATAAATTCGTCAAGGATTCTACTCTTCTCCTTCTTTCCAGCCTTCCTGTACTTCTCTGAGTATTTCTCAATCAATCCAGTCATGTCTATTCTCTTCATCTTCGCCCCTACCTCTTTCAACTTGGCATTCGCGAAGATTATCCCCTTCATCCTTACCTTTCGAGTAGTTTCATTTTTGATGCAACGTTACCCTTTTCAAGTAGATTATTTGTGATGCATATCGCCGTGGTCAATATCGGCCATCCATATGATAGAATAACCCTTGGAAGATTTTTCTTGGAGAGTGACTTTTATGTCGGAAGCATTGTTTGAACAAGTAGAAGCTCTGTTCACTAGCCGATACAAGAGTCATTGTCACCGCTTATGTATCACGGTGTTTATCTCTTATGCGCTTTGTGCAATCGAGATGGTAATAATCAAGATTGCAGATGATATAAGATCAAAGAAAAAAACCTCACGCGAATTCGTGAGGTCTTTTCTTTGATTGCGACACTACTTTAAAACGGAGGAGGGATCTTGTGAGCAATGAGAAGTCGGCTTACCAGGAGGTAAAAGAACAGGAAGACAGGAGCAAGAATTTGGGTAAAGGAGGTCTTCTGGTACTGGGACTGCAGCATGCATTCACGATGTTTGGGGCAACGGTACTTGTTCCATATCTGACCGGCGTTCCAGTGAATGTTGCGTTGTTTACTGCAGGCATTGGTACACTCCTTTTTCATCTACTAACAAAATGGAAAGTGCCAGTCTTCCTTGGATCGAGCTTCGCTTACATTGCCCCAATCAATGCCGTGATACTCTATCATGCTAACGCCCCTGAAGCTTTCGGATCTGTACCAGAGGCGATTTCCGCAGGGTTCGCTATCACACCCGACATGATAGCCTACGCAACGGGCGGAATCATGATCGCAGGGTTTGTTCAAGTTGCAATTGCTATCCTGATTAAGGTTCTCGGGATTAGCAAATTCGAGAAGATCTTCCCACCAGCTGTTGCCGGAACAATAATCGCTGTGATCGGTTTGAACCTAGCACCCACAGCAATAAGCATGGCAAGTTCAAATTGGTGGATAGCGATAGTATCTTTGGGAACGGCAGTAATTGTAAGACTATATGTTAAGGGTTTTACAAGACTCATTCCAGTTATGTGCGGTATAATCGTAGGCTATATCGTTGCTGCAATTACCGGCAACGTCTCTTTCGATGCGGTTAACCAGGCTAGCTGGATAGGAATACCTTCCTTTGTACTTCCTAAGTTTTCGGTATACTCTTTGACCGTTCTCGTCCCTGTGGCCCTTGCCCCAACGATCGAGCACTTCGGGGATATATTTGCAGTGTCTTCAATAGTTGGAAAGAAATTCTATGATGACCCCGGTATACACAGAACTCTGGCCGGAGACGGAATCGCGACAGCTGTAGCTGGGTTTTTTGGAGGCCCAGCAAACACAACTTACAGTGAAAACACAGGCGTTTTGGCGATCACAAAGGTCTTTAACCCCACGGTAATGAGGATCGCCGCTGTATTTGCGATTATACTTTCGTTTGTACCAAAAGTGGGAGCGGTCATTCAGTCGATTCCTACAGCCGTGATGGGTGGCATTGAGATCTTGCTCTTTGGAATGATTGCTGCTGTAGGGATGAAGACACTGATAGAGAACCGAGTGAAGGTAGACGGCAAGAACCTGATTATCATCTCAGTAATGCTTGTGGTGGGTATCGGTGGTGCTGCCATAGGAATTGGGCCTGTCAGGTTCGAGGGGATAGGTCTGGCCGCGCTTGTCGGCCTTATCCTGAACGGGATATTCGTGGCAACTAAAGCTCCCGAAGAATAGATTTCAGAACTTTCATAGAACAAGAGGTGCCCTGGGTGGCACCTCTTTTGGTATACTATTTTAACGGGGGTGGTATCTGTGTTAATGGGTCGTTTGGTGTATCTTAGAGAGTATAGAAAATCTGATGTTGAGACTGCTCACAAGTATATCAATGACTACGAAGTGAAAAGGATGCTCGTGCCGGGGATTCCGTTTCCGCTAAGACTTGAGGAGGAAGAGAAGTGGTACGATTCTCAGAGCGCATTCAAGGATATCTACAACTTCGCCATTGCAAGGATTGAGGACGATGAGTACTTAGGAGGCTGCGGAATAAACGAGGTCGACTGGAAGAACAGCGTGGCAGCCGTCGGTATCTTTTTGGGGAAGCAGTTCTGGAATGCAGGTTATGGAACCGATGCAATGAGAGTGCTTCTGGCATTTGTGTTTGACCAAATGAATATAAACAAGGCGAAACTCAACGTATATTCGTTCAACAAACGTGCAATCAAGTCATATACGAAGTGCGGCTTTCAGATAGAGGGAACGTTGAGGCAGGAGATTTTCAGAGACGGAGCATTCCACGATGAAATCGTCATGGGGATTCTTAGGTCGGAGCTTATTAGGGAATACTAGACCTCGTTATAGTACTCGATGAATTCTACATCAAGCGAGAATCTTTCTTTTATTAGTTGCCCGAGGTTCATTACACCAAACCGCTCGCTGGCATAATGGCCCACGCAGAAGTAATTGATACCCATCTCTCTAGAGAGTTCCCTGGTAGGTTCTCGTACTTCGCCTGATATAAACGTGTCAGCGATGCCCTCAAGTTTGTCCAGCATTGACGAGGAGCCACCAGATATTACACATACTTTCTGAACGATTTCAGAGTTCTTGTGAAGGAATATCTTCTGATTAGGAAAAAGCTGAGAAAGAGAGAATGTGAACTCGGACACAGTAGTTTCTATAGGAGTTCTGCCTATTAAGCCTACGTCAAATTTCTCGAGGCTCTCAAGACCTAGCTTCTGAGCAATCGCGTAGTTGTTTCCATATGGTATATTTGCGTCCAATGGCAGGTGGTAACCAAGAAGCGTGACACCATTTAACAATACGCTTTCGACTCTTCTTTTCAGGTGGCCTGTGAGTCTGAAGAAGGTCTTTCCGAAGATTCCATGGTGTACTAGTATTGCATCAGCACTTGAGTTTAGGGCCTTTTCTACGAAGGCGTTGCTGAAGGAGACCCCTGTAACGAGTTTCTTTATATCTCTATCTCCTTCGATTTGAATACCATTGTGGCAATAGTCATCGAACTTCTCCGGTTCAAGAACAGAATTCAGAAAGCCTTCAAGCTCTAATGGTCTCACGTTTGACTCCTTTGCTTAGAAAAGTCCTCCACAAGAATATCCTCGATCATTATTCTATCATGAGCCATCGAGTAAGATATAAACTGAAAAAAGAGGGATGCAACGTACCACTTTAATCCACATCTCTAAACATTCAACTATATTCTCAATTATTGATTCATGCCAGTAATTATTTTGTGCTAGATTCATAAGATTGTGTTTGATATTCTATTCCTTAATGCACTTCCAAACCAAGGAGGTACGTGCTAAACTTCATAGTACGGATTCCTTACTGTGGAGGCGAAAATGGCTTATAGTCTTCTTAAGTCGTATCTTGATGCCGGCGAAGCTAAAGAAATAAGAAGATCGCTTCTAGTAATGGCTCTTCCCGCAATTGGCGAAAATGTACTTCAGATGCTGCTCGGAATTTCGGATACAGCATTTCTCGGTCACTACGACTGGAGAGTTATGACTGCGGTGGGTACAGCTAACCAAGTAGTGTTTATTTTTCAAGCAGTATTGGTCGCGATATCCACTGGTTCGATGGTTCTAATCTCAAACAGCTATGGTGCCAGAAATCAGCACAGAGTGAATCTTATCGCCTGGCATGCTATTTATCTAAGCATAGTTGTCGGTTTGATTCTCTCAGTCGGTTCTCTATTCTCCGGGAATCTGCTCTCGCTTCTGTTCCCTTCAAGCGACGCATTTATGCAGATGAACGGTGCAAAGTATCTTCAAACTATAATGCTCGGTTTTCCGGCAATGAGCATAATGGTTGTTCTCGGTGCTACACTAAGAGGTGCAGGTGATACCAGGTCTCCTTTGATAGCAGCTGCGATTGCAAATGGGTTGAATGTCTTTCTAGATTACTCAATGATCTTCGGGAAGTTCGGTTTTCCTGAGATGGGTGCTTTTGGAGCAGCACTCGCGACTGTATTATCAAGGGTTGTAGGTTCGGTAATCATAATTGTACTTCTATTCAGAAACCGGGGAATATCTATGACCAAGAGACCACAGAGGCTTTCCAAGTGGATGCTAAGGGAGGTATTTGTTCTAGGACTCCCTGCTTCAATAGAGAACTTCGGTTTCTCGCTGGGGGTTCTGGTCTTCGCTAACATTCTTTTCATAGCCGGTCCACAGGCCTACGCAGCTCACAGAATAGGAATTCAAGTAGAGTCTCTCTCTTTCATGCCGGCATGGGGGATGGGAGTAGCGATAACTGCACTAGTAGGTATCTATAACGGAAGTAGGCAACGAAGGCTGTCAATAGGGGTAGTCAGGCAAGGTTGGTTCATTGCACTCACGATTTCCTCGATAATTGGAATAGCTATAACTCTATTCCCTGATCTTTTCATATCAATCTTCACGAATGAAACATCGCTCATCGAAGAGGGAAGACTTCCTGTGAGAATCATCGGTTTGTTCCAGGTTGTAATGGGAACTGATTATGCCGTAACCGGAGCGCTTAGAGGTATGGGAGACACTTCGTTCCCGATGAAATCGTCGCTAGTGGCAATGTGGTTAATCAGGCTTCCACTTGGTTATGTGCTTGTCAGGTACTTTGGTATGGGTCTCTTCGGAGCCTGGATAGGGATGATGGCAGACATGGTCCTAAGAACTACGCTTAAGTTCGTCAGATTCTATTCTGGAAAATGGGAGATGAAAGCAGATTCCATTCAGGCAAGGTCCGGCTAACGCTCATTGCTAGTATTCCTTTGCATCACAATCAGCCAGTGCAAATAACAATCAAGATTACTAGCACACAGGAGTTTCCGGAGCGAGAGAATCACTTTGCTCTTTTGAGGCGCTTTTGGTAAGATTGTCTTATGCTTGGCGTCCTTTTTGCTACCGACCAGACTATGCTTTAAAGGAGGAGTTCCCTTGAGGATTGTGGATATCAGTGAGGCAGTTTCAACTGTTAGTGAAGATTCTTCCGTGATGGTAGGAGGATTCTTGGGATGCGGGTCCCCCGACAATCTTATTAATGAGATCATTACCAAGAAGATCAGAGGGTTGACGGTGATTGCAAATGACACCGCTTTTCCCGATAAGGGTATAGGTAAGCTTATTGTGAACAAGTGCGCATGTAAAGTGATTGTATCTCATATCGGCACTAATCCAGAAACACAACGTCAAATGATGGAGGGTGAGCTTAAAGTGGAACTGATTCCTCAAGGGACTCTGGCTGAGAGAATAAGAGTAGGAGGAGTAGGGCTTGGAGGAATTCTAACTCCAACAGGCGTTGGTACTGTCATTCAAGAAGGGAAGAGAGTGGTTGCTGTAGAGGGACGGGAGTATCTTCTTGAGTTGCCGCTTAGAGCTGATTACGCACTAGTGAAGGCAAAGAAGGCCGATTACTATGGCAATCTCGTCTTTTCTTTAACCGCAAGAAACTTCAACCCGCTAATTGTTCTAGCGTGTGACACAGTAATCGCAGAAGTGGAAGAGATAGTACCTGTTGGTGCGCTAACGCCTGATGAAATACATATTCCGGGAGTTCTGGTTGACTATATTGTAGTCGGGGGGGCAGCTCAATGATAGATGCAAGAGAGATAATCGCGAGAAGGATTGGAATGGAGCTGCGTGATGGGGATCTAGTAAACCTAGGAATTGGTATTCCAACTCTAGTTTCGAACTTCATTCCGGAGGGTATTAGAGTCTATTTTCAGTCAGAGAACGGAATAATAGGAATGGGGCCCGTTCCGGAAGCTGGTATGGCGAACAGAGATCTAACAAATGCGGGAGGCCAGTATATAACGGCTTTACCGGGTTCAGCTACCTTTGACAGCGCGATGTCTTTTTCGATTATTAGAGGAGGGCATCTTGACATTACGGTACTTGGAGGGCTGCAGGTCGATGAACGCGGAATTCTTGCCAACTGGATGGTTCCCGGGAAGATGGTTCCCGGAATGGGTGGTGCAATGGATCTGGTAACCGGAGCTAAGCGAGTTATAGTTGCAATGACACATACATCTAAGGGACTGCCGAAGATTGTCAAAGAGTGCACTCTTCCTGTTACTTCTAACAGGCCAGTCGATTTAGTAGTCACAGAACTAGCAGTAATTCAGCCTACAAGACGTGGTCTTCTTCTGCGAGAGAAGTCAAATGAAGTAAGTGTAGACGAGATTCTGGAGATGACTGAAGCTAGTCTAATTGTCAGTGACGATCTCAAGACCATGTTTGGTTAGGTGACATATTCTGCTGAAGGAGCGGCACACTGATCTGAATTCTGTCAAGATGAAGACATAGTCTCGGTGTTCGCTCACCGAATGTCGGGTGTTTTTCTTATGATTCTTTTATTATATTATAATTTGTTTGTGAACTGGTTGTATCGGTTTTTGAGACGAAGACACCGAGTGTTCATGATCTCTTCTTTAGAATACCGATAAACAATTCTGGAATGAGCTTCAAAAGGAGAACTTTTCTCTAACCCATAAACTGACGGCGTCTTGGCCGGTAACGTTTTGCTATATAAAATTTATGATTTGGATTACGTACTAGATTAGCAGAGAAATCGGCTCTATCGATGCGATAAATTTCAATACTTGTTCTAGAATGCTTCTCATGACTAATTCGGAGACCACCCTAATTTCCCGGACAAATTATACCTATGACTTTGGTTGAATCTTCAGACTCTGGAGTATTTCGCGTTGTGGTTTGGTAATCTCAGTAAGGATATGACCGTACTTGCCTGAATATCGTACCTGAGTTAATGTTTCCATCTCGAGAAGGAGTTCTCGGACGGTGTATTTCTCTATGAGTTTTGTATCACGCATTTTCTTTC
>Ga0334901_1000276_pt1 | contig 79771 bp, 72 predicted proteins | sample GraSluR3_MG_3_FD_207216 | JGI IMG/M metagenome (GOLD analysis project Ga0334901, IMG submission 207216) | Sludge microbial communities from methane-producing bioreactor in Wageningen University, Netherlands - Granular Sludge_15_08-R3 | ecosystem: Engineered > Bioreactor > Anaerobic >...
GATATCCTCGTCAAATGCAGGTGTTATAACATAAGTAGGTTCTGTTGTTGCAGATTGGAATCTTAGGCAATTAGGAGAACTTGGACTAGAATAATAATTAACAATTGAAGGATAAATAGTACTTGATCCATAAGTAACCGGTCTTTGCCAACAATCTGGGAATGCATCTGAACCTGTACCCCATGTATCAAAGTTTTCGACAAGTGGAACTGAGAATACTCCACATTCAGTAGTAAAGGTATTAGGTCCAACCCATTCGCTATAATTTCCTTCTCCACATTTTGCACGAACATAAACATCGTATTCGGTTTGTGGAGATAATCCTTCAATTAAATATGAATTTGTGTTAATATCAGATATTTGAGTACCCTCTGACTCCACATTAAAACCTGCTTCGCCCCATAACAAATCCCATTCGGTAGCAGTTCCTTGCTCAGTCCAATTAACCATAGCAGATACACCTGTAATATTATCAACAAACAAATCAGTTGGATACATACAAGAAGGTATTAAATCAACCTCAACGTCATCCAACCAATAATAATAATTAGATGCATTAGAATTATGCCTAAAAGCTATATAATTATTTATACCACTAAGAGAAGTTTCATCAAACATTACTTCATAATAATTCCAATCTGTTGAAGTATTATCAATTGTTTGTACTACTTCAAACGTTGAAAGATTATTAGGATTACTCATAACTCCAACTTGAATTGTGCCGGAGCTAGTTCCTTCACGTTTTAAATTAAACGATACCATTAAGCTATTGATATCCTCGTCAAATGCAGGTGTTATAACATAAGTAGGTTCTGTTGTTGCAGATTGGAATCTTAGGCAATTAGGAGAACTTGGACTAGAATAATAATTAACAATTGAAGGATAAATAGTACTTGATTCATAAGTAACCGGTCTTTGCCAACAATCTGGGAATGCATCTGAACCTGTACCCCATGTATCAAAGTTTTCGACAAGTGGAACTGAGAATACTCCACATTCAGTAGTAAAGGTATTAGGACCAACCAATTCGCTATTTACACCTGTACCACAATCAGAACGAATATAAAAATCATATTCAGTTTGTGGGCTTAGTCCTTCAATTAAAATCGGATTTGTACTAAAGTCTGATATACTAGTACCTTCTAATGCCATATTAAAGCCTTCTTCTCCCCAAATTAAATCCCAAGTACCATTTCCTCCTGGTTGTTCCCATCCAATTTGAAGACTGTTGGTAGTTGCTGACACTAATTCAATATTAGTTGGTGCAGGACATATTTCTAAAGTTGTAAAACTTAATGGGCCTGCCCATTCACTGGTACCATCAACTCCACAATCAGTTTGTATAAACAACCTATAATCTGTTTCAGGACTTAAGCCTGATATTGTGTAAGGATTAGAAGAAACTCCATTAAAAGCAAATAACTCTTCACTATTTCCAGGAGTAAAACCAGGCAAACCAATTTCAATATTCCATAAGTTTGCACTTCCTGCTAACCACGATAATTCTCCACCTTCATAATTAAGATTATTAATTGCAAGATTCAATGGAGGTAAACAAGCTTCACTATATAAACTTATATCATCAATATACCATCCTGCTCTTTGAGCAGAACCATCAGAATTTAATCTGAAACGTATTAATACATTATCCTCATTAGTATAATCTAATAATGCAAAAGTTTCGGTTTTCCACCATGTATTGTCAGGTGTTTCGGTATATGTTCCCCATTCAGTATAAGAGTCTTCATCAAAACACGGACCTGTTGGATTATTATAACTTGGATTCTCGTAAACTCCATTACCTAAATAAGTATATTCAGGCAAACTTTCCCAAGTGTTACCATCATCAATTGAAACTTCAATATAACAATGATCGAAGTCACCTTCTGTTTTGGCTATATGAGAAAAACTCATAACAGGATTATCAACACTTGTAAAGTCAACCGGACCAACTAAAACTAAACTATTATTGTTTGATGCACCATAAGCATTACGAACACTTTTTGTTCCTTCAAACACAATTGTTGATTCAATTATCCAATCAACATTATTTTCTGTTCCGTTATCAAAATATGTAAAATCATCCTCGAAAGGTTCATTTAGTGGAATATTCATCAAAACTTCGTCAGTAATATTAATTAATGCATTATCCGTAGCAAAAACATACCAATCAAGAGGGTCATTAAATTCTGTTTCTTCGTCAGCAATAACAGAATAAGTAATATCATAATTGCCTAAAGTAAGACCCGAATAAACAAACGTATATTCCTGCACAGAATTTTCAAGATTCAAAATAGGTTCTCTATTAACTCCTGTATTGATGTCTAATAGCCAAAATGAAGTTTCGCCTCCTACAGTAGTAAAATCTCCAAAAGCAAAACCACCTACTTCAACAGAAATGTTTACACCAGCGGGCATTGCTTGGTTAAATTCAATTAGCATATCCGCATATAAGTAATTCGGGAAATCGACATTAAATACAGGGAAAGTACAGGTTACTATATTAGTAATATCAGTTCCAGGATTGTTAGTTTGTTGTTCCGGTGTTATTACCATACTTGTATTATCAATTGCTTCCTGCACCGAAGGAGTATCTTCTAAATCAAGACCTGTTGCGTTAATATAAAAAGTTTCGGGAGCATAGTCGCCTGGCCACTCAATAGTAATAGTATGAGAAGCATCAGGTAGTAGATTCATTTCAAAATAGTACCAAATTTCGCCGGCTGCAATTTCTTCTGCCGACAAGAAAGGTCCATCAACTTCGGATCCATCGATATATAATGCTACTAAATCGTTTGAACCGTCGTAGCCATCAGGGAAGTCGATTGCAACACCTACCCAGTTTCCGGAATATGGTGGTACTCCGCTTTCTTCAATAACCCATGGGACTTTTTCGCCGGGATCTTGCGTAATCTCAGCTGTATATGTTCCAGGGTCGAAAACATAATTAAGTAAGCCTCCTGTTTGTCCGGGGTCTTGAGTTACATCAGTTTCAGTACGTCCAGGATCAATAAAAGCATGCTCAACTACTGTAAAATCATCAAGCAAAATACTACTTACATCCCAGTTGGCAGTAGAATTATTAAATACTCTAAAATTAACCCGTAACTTAACAGCACCGGTTGGTGCCAACAGAGGGTTTTGGCTTAATGCAAATTCCGACCAGGTATCCTCGGTATCAGGGTTAGTACTAAATTCATAAATTGCACTCCCGATAGGATTATCGCTTGCATTAAGCCACTGCAAACCATAGTATCTAATTTTAATCAGATCGTCGTTCGATTTTATCGAAACCGAGACGTCATAATAATTACCGGCTTCGATATCAGTTACGTCTGTATAAAAGTTACCATCGTAATCTGTAACGTCGCTGTGTGCAATTATTTCTAAGGCATCACCTGTAATCCCTTCGCCAACTCCTTGCGAATATATTACAGCATCAGTACCTTGAGAATTTAAAGTCCATGCATCAGGAACGCCTCCTGTCCATGACTCAAAGTCGCCATTAGTAACGGTTTGTGCAAAACTATTTATACCAAATAAAAACATTGCAAAAACCAATACTATAACTCTTTTAAATAAGCTAAAAATTGTACTCATAGCATTAATTATTTTAGTTAAAAAAAATTTATTTTCTTCAATCAAACGCTATTGCAAAATACAAAAAAAATATAAGATAAAAATATTATATTTGTAAAATTATATTGTTTTATAACATTTATGAGCTTAATTTATACTTTTAACATATATTTAAATGAAACCAAAAAACATGAAAAATATGAAGTCAAAACTTAAAAACAGCTTAGCCATATTGGTTATTTCCTTAATTTTAGGCACATCATGCACCGAGCTGCAAAGTATTCTGCAAGAAGCAAATACGAATAATCAAACAAATTCTTTAACCGAAACTGAAGTTATTGCAGGGCTTAAAGAAGCTCTAACAACCGGTACCAAAAAGACAGTTGCAAATTTGTCAAGCACCAATGGTTTTTATAAAGACCCTCTTGTAAAAATTCCGTTTCCCGAACAAGCAATTAAAGTAAAACAAACAGCTCTTAAACTTGGGTTAAACAATCAGGTTACAAAGTTTGAAGAAACCTTAAACAGGGCTGCCGAAGAAGCCAGTAAAGAAGCAACTACAGTATTTGTAAATGCAATAACAGCAATGACAATTAGAGATGCATGGGGAATACTCAAAGGAGACGAAAGAGCAGCTACCGACTATTTAGTAAAAACAACATCGGGGCAACTACACAACAAGTTTTACCCTATTGTATCTGAAGCAACTGAGAAAGTTATGTTAACAAAATACTGGACCCCCCTGATTGAAGCATATAATAAAGCTATTCTTGTTACAGGCGGTGAAAAAATTGAAACAGATCTAAATGAATATGTTACACAAAAAGCACTTGACGGTATCTATAAAAAAGTAGCATTAGAAGAAACAAAAATTAGAAAAGACCCCGTTGCACGTGTTACTGATTTATTGAAAAAAGTGTTTGGTAGTTTGGATTAAACATTGAGCATTAATTATGTAGTTCATTAATAATTATTTCTATTGTACTTAACTAAAAACTAAATAAATGATGAAAAATCTTATTCTAATTTTCGGTATCCTTATTATTTCTTGTTTTACACTTCTTGCTCAAGAAAATAATAATATTGAAAATGTTGATTATTTAATTGCCAATGTAAAAGAAAACATAGTTTATTTTGGGGTTGATAATCCAATAAAAGTGGTTGTTTCCAATTACGACATGAGTGAAATAAATGTTGAAGTTGAAGGAGCAAAAATTAAAACCACAGACACACCTTCTCTATATGTGGTATATGACATTGATCCTAATGCAGGGAAAATTGTTACAATAAATCTTTTTCATAAAAATCGAAAAATAGGTAACTCAAGTTTCAGGGTTTTATACGCTCCACAGCCTGTGATTTCTGTTTTTGGACTTAAGCAAAACTCACAAGTACATATGGGTCAATTATTTAATGCAAACATATTGGCTTCAGTGCCACAAGACTTTCCTTATGATTTTATGTATAAAGTAGAGAGTTTTACTTTTGAAATTGAAAACGATAATGGAGAAATAAACTCGTTTAAAGTTGAAGGAAATAGTTTGAGAGACAATGAGGAGGCTTTAGAATCATTAAAAGAAAAAGGTAAATCAGGCAATAAAGTGTATTTCAAAGATTTTGTTGTTGTAGGAGGAGGAGTAATCTATAATAACTTTCCAAGCATTTGCGTAACATTGCTTTGATAGATTTCGAAGTTTTATTAAATTATATATCAATAAGTTAGCTGCATAAATTTTATAAAGTTTATTATTCATCCACTCTTATTCTAAATAATATACTACTCAAAATCTTTCTATTTTTAATTAGATTGCAATTAATATGTTCGCAAATGCATATTAAATATTAATATTTGTATTAATTATAACAACTTCTCTAATTACGTAAATCTATTTTGAGCAATATTACATAGTATTTTTATTTCACTATCGAAGATATAATTATATTTTATTAAGTAATAGATAATGTTTAAATATACTTACACAGAATTATTAGCTCATTCCCTAAAAAAGAGAACTCTACTAATGCATTTTTTTAAAAAAAACTCCGAAAAACAAATCCAAGATTCTCATTTTTCAACCAAGACACTATTCATTTTATTATAAGTGCAATAAAATATCCGCTTCTCTTTTAAAAATCTTCGGCACATATTCCAAAAATCATAATAATTCTTTGTTAAGTACATTGTCATATTTTTTAAAACAGTCTTTTATAATAATCTAATTTTTTCTTTGTTAATTTGTAATCAAAATATAAAATTATAAATGATATGAAACAGATAATTGAATGTGTGCCAAATTTTAGCGAAGGCAGAGACTTATCAGTAATAAAGAAAATAACAGACGAAATTGAAAGAGTTGAAGGTGTAAAACTATTGGACGTTGATCCAGGACATGCTACCAATAGAACTGTAGTAACATTTGTAGGAACACCCGACGAAGTTTGTGAAGCAGCTTTTAGAGCTGTAAAAAAAGCCTCTGAAACAATTGATATGAGTAAACATACGGGAGCCCATCCCCGTTTTGGGGCTACAGACGTATGTCCGTTAGTACCAGTATCTAATATTTCGATGGAAGAAACTGTTGAATATGCCCGAAAACTTGCTAAACGCATTGGCGAAGAACTAAATATTCCAATATATTGCTATGAATTTGCCGCATTTACCGAAAAACGTAGAAATTTAGCAAACTGCCGTTCTGGCGAGTACGAAGCACTCAAAAAAAGACTAATAACAGACGAGTGGAAACCTGACTTTGGACCTGCCGAATGGAATAGCTCCGTTGCTCATACAGGGGCTACAGCTGTTGGTGCACGAAATTTTCTGGTAGCATATAATATTAATTTAAATACCACATCTATACATAGAGCAAATTCAATAGCTTTTGATGTTCGCGAACGTGGTAGAGTAAAACGTGAAGGGCACCCCATAACAGGTAAAAAGGTTCTTGATTCTAATGGTAAACCTGTATATGAACCGGGTTTATTAAAATCTGTTAAAGCAATTGGCTGGTATATTGAAGAATATGGAGTTGCACAAATCTCGATGAACTTAACCGATATTTCTATCACGCCTGTTCACATAGCTTTCGATACGGTTTGTGAAAGAGCACAAGCACACGGTTTAAGAGTAACCGGCTCGGAACTTGTTGGTATCATGCCACTTCAGGCAATTTTAGATGCAGGTAAATATTTCTTAAAAAAACAAAAACGTTCTACAGGAATATCTGATACCGAAATAATTAAAATTGCTGTAAAATCATTAGGATTAGACGAACTCGGACCTTTCGATCCTAAAAAGAAAATTATTGAGTACATGCTTGAAGATGAAACAGATAAACTAATTGATATGGATTTGGTAAAATTCTGTCATACTACCGCTAGCGATGCTCCTGCACCTGGTGGAGGCTCAATTGCTGCTTATATGGGAGCTTTAGGAGCAGCTTTGGGAACCATGGTAGCAAATCTTACAGCCCATAAATATCGGCACGACAACAGATGGGAAGAATACAGCGACTGGGCAGAAAAAGGGAAATATTATCATGATTTATTACTTAAGATGGTTGACGAAGACACAAATGCTTTTAATAAAATAATGGAAGCATATGGTTTACCCAAAAGTAATGACGAAGAAAAAGAAGCACGCAAGCAAGCAATACACGAAGCTACAAAATACGCAATAGAAATACCTTTAAAAACTATGAAAATCTGTTTCGAATCTATGGAGGTTATGAAAGCTATGGCAACAACAGGTTTACATGCCTCAATTAGTGATGCTGGTGTTGGTGCATTAGCAGCAAAAGCCGGAGTTATGGGTGCATTCTTAAACGTAAAAATAAACACAAAAGATTTTGAGGACAAAGAATTTGTTAATAAGGTTTTAAAAGAGGCAATTGAAATTGAAAAACAAGCGTCGATAACCGAAAACCAAATACTCGAATTAGTTGAATCTAAATTGTAATACTTTAAATAAATGGCTTAAATTTTTATTTTTCAATGAGTTATAAGACAAAAAATAAGACTTATTATAATCTGTTTAATATCATTTTTGTTTTTAAGCTTTTTTTTTACCTTTGAAAAGAATTATTTAATACAAATTAAAATACAATAAGTTATGGCAAAAATAAGAGGTGCAGTAGTAGTTGATACAGAACGCTGCAAAGGATGCGGAGTTTGTATTCCCGCTTGTCCTCAAGATGTATTAGGGCTAGCTGCCGAAGTAAACAAAAAAGGTTATAATTATGCCGAAATGAAAAATCCGGAAGCCTGTATAGGCTGCAGTAATTGTGCTATTGTTTGTCCGGATGGAGTAATTTCAGTATATAAAGTAAAAGTAGCGTAAATAAATTAATAATCAGGAGATTTTCAAAAATGGATAAAGAACTCAGATTAATGAAAGGAAACGAAGCGATAGCCGAAGCGGCTATTCGCGAGGGTGTGGACGCCTATTTTGGGTATCCCATAACCCCACAATCTGAAGTTATCGAATACCTTATGAGTGAAAAACCACATGAACGTACAGGTATGGTAGTACTTCAGGCAGAAAGTGAACTTGCAGCAATTAATATGGTATATGGTGCTGCCGGAACAGGACGAAAAGTAATGACTTCGTCATCAAGCCCCGGAATTAGCCTTAAAATGGAAGGTATTTCATATATTGCCGGTTCTGAATTACCTTGTGTTATAGTTAATGTAGTTAGAGGAGGACCCGGATTAGGAACAATTCAACCCGGACAATGTGATTATTTTCAAGCAACTAAAGGTGGCGGGCATGGAGACTATAGATTAATAGTTTTAGCTCCAGCTTCGGTACAAGAAATGGCAGATTTTATCGAAACCGGATACGATTTAGCTTTTAAATATCGAAATCCTGTAATGATACTTTCTGACGGGATAATCGGACAAATGATGGAAAAGGTGGAACTTAAACCACAGAAAAAACGGTTTACACCCGAAGAAATAATTAACAAATACCCATGGGCAACAACCGGTAAACCAAAATCCCGCGAAAGAAACATTATTACTTCTCTTGAATTAATAGCTGCAAAACAAGAAGCTTTTAATCAAAAGCTTATTAAAAAGTATCAAGAAATTCAAGAAAACGAAATTAAATACGAAGCTTTAAATACCGATGATGCTGACTATATTTTAGTTGCTTACGGTTCGGTTGCTCGTATTTGCATGAACGCAATGGAAGAAGCAAGAGCAAAAGGAATAAAAGTAGGATTAATTCGTCCTATTACATTATTCCCATTCCCTACTCCAATAATTTCGAAATTAGCAGATAAAGTTAAAGGCTTTATGTCGGTAGAAATGAGTGCAGGACAAATGGTTGAAGATATCAGACTTGCAGTAAACGGACGTAAACCAGTAGAGTTTTACGGAAGACAAGGTGGAATGATTCCTGCTCCGGAAGATATTGTAATTGCGTTAGAACAAAAATTAATAGGAGGTTAAAATCATGGCAGAAATAACACTTCAAGATATAATCAAAGAAGAAAACCTTGTATATTCACGTACAAAGGTAATGACCCCTAACGAACTTCACTATTGCCCTGGCTGCGGACACGGAACAGCTCACAGGCTTATTGCTGAAGTTATAGAAGAAATGGGAATTCAAGAACAAACAGTAGGCGTAACACCCGTAGGCTGCTCTGTATTAATGTATAACTATATGGATATAGACATGCAAGAAGCTGCTCACGGTAGAGCTCCTGCCGTAGCAACCGGTATTAAAAGGGTAATGCCCGATAAATACGTATTTACTTACCAAGGAGATGGAGACCTTGCTGCTATTGGTACTGCCGAAACAATTCACTCTTGTAACCGTGGCGAAAATATATGCATTTTCTTTATAAATAATGGTATATATGGTATGACAGGTGGACAAATGGCTCCTACAACTCTTGAGGGAATGGCTTCATCTACTAGCCCTTTCGGGAGAGATGTTTCTATGATGGGTAATCCAATAAAAATGACAGAGCTTGTTGCCCAATTGGCAGGAACATACTTTGTTACTCGTCATTCTGTTCATACTCCACGAAATGTTCGAAGAGCTAAAAAAGCAATTCGTCAAGCATTTGAAAATCAAAAAGCTGGTAAAGGTGTTTCTTTCGTAGAAATAGTTTCAAACTGTAACTCCGGGTGGAAGATGCCCCCCGTTAAAGCTAACGAATGGATGGAAGAAAACATGTTCCCGTTTTATAAGCTTGGCGATATTAAAGTGGACGGTAAATTAGTTGAGAAATAATTAAAATTTATAGATATGACTGAAGAAATAATTATAGCCGGTTTTGGTGGTCAAGGAGTTCTCTCGATGGGAAAAATCTTAGCCTATTCCGGACTTATGCAAGGACAAGACGTAAGTTGGATGCCATCATACGGACCTGAAATGCGTGGCGGTACATCTAATGTTACCGTTATTATTAGCGATCATCGTATTAGCTCTCCTATTTTATTTAAATACGATACTGCAATCATTCTTAACCAACCATCGATGGATAAATTTGAAAGTATGGTTAAACCTGGGGGGTTGCTTATATATGACCCAAACGGTATAACAAGACATCCCGAAAGAAAAGATATTACTGTTTGTAAAGTTGATGCAACTAAAACAGCAGGCGAAATGGGAAATCAAAAGATTTTTAATATGATTGTTCTTGGTGGATTCCTTAAAATGAAACCCATAGTTAAGTTAGAAAATGTTATGGCCGGTCTTAAAAAATCATTACCAGAAAGACATCACAAGCTTTTACCACTAAACGAAGAAGCAATTAAAAAAGGTATTGAGATAATCGATATAATTAATCAAGCCAATTAATAACTTATTAAAAACCGTCGAAAGGCGGTTTTTTTTTTCAAAATTGAAAAATGAGCTTCATTTGTCTTAGTTTGATATCTGCAATTTTAATATTTCTGCTGTTAATTTAATTTAAATTTGTTAATAAGCTTTTTATCATTTTGTATTTCAGGCTTTTATATCAAATAAAAAACAATTATAAATTTATTAGAATTTATTTGGGATTTTTAAATGTTAACTTTTATATTTGCAGTCCCATTTGAGGGAAAAAGGATGACTGATTAGCTCAGCAGGTAGAGCATCTGCCTTTTAAGCAGAGGGTCCGGAGTTCGAGCCTCCGATCAGTCACAAAAAAGAGTGGATTTCTTAATGTCCACTCTTTTTTATTTTAACAATAACAATTTGTATTTCTGTACGTTTAATAGTCAAATCTTAATCTTATTAGTATGATTTTTAATAAACAATCAGTTCATAAATGGATATGGATTGGATTATTTGCTATTGCTTTTGCAATGATTGAAGCAGCAGTTGTTATCTATATCAGAAAGATTTATTATCCAGAAGGATTCTTGTTTCCTCTAAAGTTGATTGGCAGCGACATTGCAATGGTTGAAATATCTCGTGAATTTGCAACAATGCTTCTTCTTGTTAGCATAGCCTTAGTAGCCGATAAACGGTTTATTCAAGCTTTTGCATGGTTTATATATGCGTTTGCAATTTGGGACATATTCTATTACGTTTTTTTATATGTATTCTTAGGATGGCCACAAAACTTATTGGTTTGGGATATATTATTCTTATTACCTTTTACTTGGGTAGGTCCTGTTATTGCGCCAATAATCAATTCTCTTTCAATGATTATTCTTGCCATTGTTGTTATTTCAAAAAAACAAAATATTAGATTTAAAGCCTATCATTGGATATTTCTTATAATTGGTGCATTAATTGTAATCGGAGCATACACTAAAGATTATCTTCAATTTATGCTTACTGATTTTAATATTTGGCAATTACTCGGGGGGGGAAGTAGCATTGACATAATAGAAAAAGCTGCCACATTTATTCCTGATAATTTTGCATGGAGTATTTTTACTATTGGTGTTGCAACACACTTATTGGTAATTGTTGACCTAATTAGAAGAAAAAACTAAATACTTTTAAAACTTAATGCGTCCAGTAAAACTATGATCTGCTATTTTTTTATGAGAATCATATAAGTATAGTATTTGCTTCGAGTATCAACCTGCACTTCGAACTCTCCTTTAATAGTTTTTGGCTCAATAAAATGATACTGAGCAAATGTAAGTCCACTATTCCTCGAAATCTTCATCTTTATGTTAGCAATACTCCCATCTTCGTAAACAAATCTTGAAACAAGCGGACATGAATAACAGTCTTCGACTAAAACAATTAAAGAGTATTTTTCGCCTGCCTCAAACACAGAATAATTTGGGAATATTACACTTTCTTGATTAGTAAAATTACCTCCATGGTCTAAAACTGCATAGCCATCTGTAACAAAATGCTCCAGTAAATCATCAACCCCATTTAAAAACTCTTCAGATTGGGCTTGTAAAAAAATAGGTAATAAAAATATTAAGATTAATGTAAAATATCTCATAAACTTTTTATAATTTTATATGTTTGTATTATAATTAATAATTTAATAATTAACACAAATTTAATAATTAAGTAAAACTAATACGTATGAAAATGAATAAAATTGCTTTGCTATTAATAATTTGTTTTATTAGTACAATTTCATTTGCTCAAGATGAAGCAAATAAAAAAGAAGAAGGATGGAAAAAAGGTGGATTAGTAACACTAAACTTTACTCAAGTTACCTTACATAATTGGGCTGCCGGTGGCGAAAATTCTCTTTCTGGTGTTGGATTTGTAAACTTGTTTGCAAATTATAAGAAAAATCGCATGACTTGGGACAACACCATTGATTTAGGCTACGGTCTATTAAAACAAGGAGAAGGAGATATTATGAAAAGCGATGATAAGATAGAAATTAGCTCCAAATATGGACAATATGCTTTTGAACATTGGTATTATTCCGGCTTGGTAAGCTTTAAATCTCAGTTTGCAACAGGTTATCAAAAACCCGGCGATGCTAATAAAATCTCAGACTTTATGGCACCCGGCTATTTGAATATTGCAATTGGTATGGATTACAAACCTAATGATAATCTTACAGTACTTATTTCTCCGTTAACTGGTAAAACTACTTTTTTAAGCTCCCCTTACTTGTCATCAATAGGTGCTTATGGAGTAGAACCTGGTAAAAACATAAGGTTTGAATTTGGAGCATATATTAAAGCAGCTTACAAAGTAGATATTATGAAAAACATAGGTTTTCAAACCAAAATTGATTTATTTACAAATTATCTTAATAAACCGGGAAACATTGATGTTAACTGGGAAAGCTTATTGTCCCTTAAAGTTAATGATTATATAAGTGCCAGCGTATTCTTTATGCTAATTTATGATGATGATATTCGCATACCAATTGATAAAGACGGCGACGGTATTGCTGATTATAATGGTCCACGTACTCAACTTAAAGAAATGTTTGGCTTAGGCTTAAGCTATAAATTCTAAACGCCTATAAATAAGAATATTATCCATTAATGCTATTTCGCTTCAGGAATAAAATTAATGGATACACTGTTTACACAATGCCGTGTATTTTCTTGTGTAAACCCCTCTCCTATAAATACGTGTCCTAAATGCCCTCCACATTTAGTACAAACAATCTCTGTTCTTACACCATCTTTGTCCGGAATTCTTTTTACAGCTCCCTCAATTTCATCATCGAAACTAGGCCAGCCACAATGCGAATCAAATTTGCTCGACGATTTATAAAGCTCTGCTCCACATTGGCGACAAGTATAAACTCCATCCTCAAAATGATTCCAATACTTACCTGTGAACGGGTGTTCTGTTCCTTTATCAATAATTACCTTTTTCTCAAAACTATTTAATGGTTTTAACTCGTATTTATCATCCTGTGAAAAACCGTGTATAGCACTCATAATCAATAATATTAAAATTAAACTCTTCACTTTTTATGCAATTTATAAGAGTAACAGATTTATTATTGATTTTGTTTGGCAATAGCCTTAGGAACAGCTACACCTGCAATAATAGCAAGAAGCAGAGAGAAAAAGAAAGTAATAATACGGCTGGTAATAATAGTATCCATTCCGGTGGCTATCCAAACTACTGTAAAAAGCATTCCTCCTATTATTGTAATTACCGCAGCTCTACCGTGATATTTTTTCCAAAAAAGAGTAAGAAGAATTACTACAGAATAAGGACAGCCTATAAAAGCCCATACATATCCTACAAGGCTGAAAATATTATCGGCACCGGCACGATATACAATATAAGCTATAAGAGTTGCAATTAATGCTAATCCTGCTGTAATCAGTCTAGAAAGTTTTAATGATTTTTGTGGATTTATTTTTGATTTTGTCAAAGGTGCAATAAGGTTTTCCGACAATTCTGTTGAAGACAATATAAGCAAAGAGTCTGCTGTACTAATCATTGCGGCTATAGCACCAGTTATAAGCAATGCTGCAATTCCTGCAGGGAAAACTCTCATAATAACTTCTGGCATCACTTGTTCGGCGTCACTTAAACCGTTTGGTCCAAAAATAGCAATTCCAATCCATCCTAAAGTCAATGCGCCAACATATGCAAATACAGTCCATATTACGCCAATATTTCTCGCTCTTTTTGCTTGCTTATCATCTCTTATTGCCATAAAACGCATCGATAGTTGAGGTTGTCCGCCAAGATAACCAAAGAACCAACTAAATCCTGTTGCAATCATAATTCCTGCACCAAAGCCTTTTGCTCCTCCAAATATTGAATTATACCCGTAATTTCCGGCTTCGGATGCTTTGTCAAGAGCAATACCAATATTTGCAGCATAAATATCGGGGTTATCCATTAGATATTTTATGCCAAATATAGGTCCTAAAACTAAGGTGATAATCATAATAATAGCCTGAATTACGTCAGTATAAACTACAGATTGTAACCCGCCATAAATTGTGTATGGAACAATAATCGCAACAGTTATCAACATACCGGTTACAGGAGAAATACCAAACATAGATTCCAAACTTTTTCCACCACCTAAAAACTGAGCTGCTACATAGAAGAAAAAAACCAATACTATTGTGATACTACCTGTAAGTCTGATAGTGTTTGCAAGTTCGCCATGTTTACAACTAATAAACTGAGTAAATGTATTTACATTATACTCTGCTGCTGCACGCCTTAATCTCCAAGCCAGTAATACCCAAGCAGTAATAATACCTGAAAGACATCCGATAGCTGTCCAAATTTCAACTAGTCCTGTAGCATATGCGGCTCCGGGCAAACCAAGTAGTGCCCATGACGATTCTCCAGTAGCTCTCTCGCTTAAAGCTGCCACCCATCCCGGTAATTTTCGACCGGCAATTGCATAATCGCTCGAAGATTTTACTTTACGACCTTGAAATACTCCCCAAAGTATTAGCAGCCCTAAATAAGCAGCCATTATTACAATAAATACAGTTTCTTGTGCCATATTTACTTACTCAATTTTGAAAAATCTGCACCCGTTGGGTTTTGGAAAACTCGTAAATTAAATTCAGGAACCACTGAAAGTATATGATCAAAAATATCGCTCTGAATACCTTCGTAATCAACCCACGCCTGGACTTTACTGAAAACATAAATCTGCATCGGAATACCAGTCTCTGTTGGCTCGAGTTGGCGTACCATAAGAGTCATATCTTCGCTGATATTTGGGTTATTTCGCAAATAAGCTTCCAGATACTTTCTGAACACACCCAAATTGGTTTGCCTTCTGCCATTTACTACAACACTACCGTCAATATTATTTTTCTCATTAAACTCTTTTAACTCTTGCTCTTTATTCGCAATATAATCCTTAATGCGATGAATTTTAGAAAATTTCTTTAATTCTTCAGATGTACAGAAATGAACACTATTCATATCAAGGTACAAACTTCTACAAATTCGCCTTACACCGCTTTCTTCCATTCCTCGCCAATTATTGTACGATTCTTTTACTAAGGCATAAGTAGGTATAGTAGCAATAGTTTTATCCCAGTTCTGAACTTTAACAGTATGTAATGATATATCAGTTACTACTCCATCTGCATTTCTAGCGGGCATAGAAACCCAATCGCCAATTCGTAACATATCGTTGCCACTAATTTGAACACCTGCTACCAGTCCTAAAATAGTATCTTGAAATATCAATAATAAAACTGCTGCCATTGCTCCCATTCCGGTAAGAAAGTATCCAACATTTTTATTTAGTAAGAGACTTAAAGCAATGATGGCTGCAATAACATAAAATGCTATTTTCAATACCTGAATATAGCTCTTAATACTTGTCCCCTTTTTTTCACCGGTAGTTCTCGAATAAATTAAATTTACTCCATTAAGCAATGCGTTTATAGATTGCACAATTACAAAAACAATATAAATGGAGGCTAATTTTGTAATAATATTTACTAAAACAATACTATTAGGGAAAGCATATTCTATTGTTGAATATACTACAATTGCAGGAACGATATGAGCAATTTTATGAAAAACACGCTGTTCTAGTAATGCATCATCCCATGCAGTTTTTGTTCGTCTTATAATTCTTCTTAAAACAGTAAGCAAAATCTGTTTGGTTATAAAATCGGATAACCAACTAATAATAATAATGGATAAAACAATAATTATTACTGAAAATGTATTAGCACCACTTTCGTTTAATCCTAAAGTTTCTAACCAATCACGTAATGATAATAATAAGCTGTCTTTCATTTTCGTTAAGTATTTATTAATAATTAGAGATATTGCAATATTAAAAATATTTTTACCTTGCTACAAATTATTGAAACATAAATTACCAAAGATGAGATATTTCTTGTTTATTCCTTTATTGATAATATCAGTATTTGTAAATGCTCAAAGCATGATTAGTTTTGATGAGTTTTTTGTGGATGGCAGTTTGCGCATAGACTATATACATGCGGGAACAGCCACTACTCAATCTGCCATTGTTAAAGCCATTATTAAAGAACCCTACTGGGGAGGAAATAAATCAAAATTAATTGACAAATTCAATTTCGGTGCATATAGAGTTAATGTTTATGATATTAATAGCAACAAACTTATTTATAATTATGGTTTTTGCAGTCTTTTTGAAGAATGGCAGACTACCGACGAAGCCAAAACAAAAACAAGAAGTTTTCAGGAGACAATAATTATTCCTTATCCCAAAAGCAAAGTAAAGATAGAACTGATACACAGAAACAAAAAACTAGAACCTGAGATTATATTGACTGAAATTGTTGATCCTGAAGATATTAATATAGAATACAGAGATTTACGAGAAACAGTAAACCACACTATGTGGAAAGAATCAGGCGATTATAATAAAAAAGTAGATTTAGTTGTAATTGCCGAAGGATATAATAATACAGAGACTGAAAAATTCCGTAAAGACGCAGATAATTTATTAGACTTCCTTTTTAACGAAGAGCCATTTAACATAAATAAAGATAAATTTAATGTATATCTGATAGAAGCTGTATCAGAAGAATCAGGGACTGATACTCCCGGCGATAATATCTGGAAAAAAACAGCATTAAATTCAAGATTTTACACATTCGGCAGTGAGCGTTATCTTACTTCGGCAGATTATCATGTTATAAGAGACTATGCTTCTGTTGTGCCATGTGATCAAATTATGATATTAGTTAATTCTGACAAATATGGTGGAGGCGGAATTTACAATTTTTATAGCATAAGCAGCGCCGGCAATATGTTTAGTAATCAGGTTTTAAGTCATGAATTCGGACATGCATTTGCTGCTCTAGGAGATGAGTATTATACCTCGAGTACTGCATATAACGATTTTTACGACTTAAACACAGAACCGTATCAGCCAAATATCACAACTTTAGTAAATTTTGATTCTAAATGGAAAGATATGGTAGATGATAATACGCCAATACCAACACCCGACACTAAGGAATATGCAAATGTTGTTGGGGTTTACGAAGGAGCCGGTTATTCGGCTAATGGAATATATCGACCTATGAGTAGTTGTAGAATGAAAGAACTTAATTCCGGTTTTTGTCCTGTTTGCCAGAGGGCTATTGAGGCTATGATTGATTATTATGCCAAATAAATGCTTTGTTTACATATTATTTTTATTGTTGAGTTGTACTGTTTTTTCTCAAAACGAAATTATTGTTTCGGGACAAGTATTTTCGGCAAATGCAAATGAACCTCTATCCTATTCACAAGTGATATTAAATCATAAAAATGGTATTATTACAAATGCTTCAGGACAGTTTAAAATGCCCGTAAATATTGGCGACACATTAACGGCTACATATATTGGCTATAAATCTGTTTCATACATAATTCCCGATACTTTGCCCAAAAACGAATACGTTATAGGATTTTTTCTAAACATTGACCCTTACCAAATTGGCGAAGTTGTAATATTTCCTAGATATACTGTTGAAGAATTAAAAAGACAAATGGTAACAGCAGTTCCTTTATCAGTTGATGAGCAAAATGCACGTCAAAATTTGGATATAGCGAAAGGTACTGCTTTTAGGGAAAATCATTTGTTTGAGCATCACGAACAGTATCAAGACATTATGATTGGTAAACAACAGGTTAAAACTGAGTATAAGGGCATGATTAGCCCCGATCAAATGGCAGGAGTTAATTTTGTTACCATTATTGGACTGGCTTACAGTCTTATTAAGCAAAATTTGGTTCCACAAAAAGACGAAGAAATATATGTAAATGAGCGTGATACTCGTAAGTTGTGGGAGATGTTTAATTCGGACTCCGAGTGATTACAGTTAGTCAGGTTTATCAGCTAGTCCAGTTAGTCAGGGCTTCACTTGGAGTGAAACCCTGACTAATTGAAAACGTACGAGCAAGTCAGGGCTTCACTTGGAGTGAACCCTGACTGCTAAAATATTTACAATTTTGCAATAATTGCATCAGCCATCGCGGTAGTTGAAGCTGCGCCTTTTTCAACAACATCGGGACGGCCTGACATCTTCATCATGTCGTAAGTGCGTACCTTACCTTCTTCGATAACTTCGGCAACAGCTTTACGTATTTTCTTAGCCATTTCGAATTCGTCGATAAAGTCAAGCATCATACAAGCAGATTCCACCATTGCAATAGGATTAACTATTGAAACAGGATAGTCGGCATATTTAGGTGCTGATCCGTGAGTTGGTTCAAATACTCCGATTCCGCTATCAGGATTGAATTGAGCAGAACAAGCAAATCCCAAACCGCCAATAAGACCTGCAAAACCATCGGAAACAATATCGCCAAACATATTTCCTGCTACAATAACTCCGTAATTTTCAGGGTTTTTAGTTAACCACATCATTTGAGCATCAATATTTGTATTCCAAAGTTCAATATTAGGATAGTCTGCTTTTTGTATTTGCTGAGCCATTTTGTACATCATACCTGAGGTTTCGCGAATAACATTAGGCTTTTCGCACACAGTAACGCTCTTATAACCAAACTTTTTAGCATGGTCAAAAGCTGCACGCAAAATTCTTTCAGTAGCTTTTTTAGTAAAGATACGTGTTGAAACGCTTAGTTCTTCCTTAGGAGTTTTCCCAAAATTCTTTACAAACTTAGGATGAGTCATAAGACCTTCATAAACTTTATCAGGAGGATTCGACCATTCTACTCCACCATATAAGCCTTCGGTATTCTGACGAAAGATAACCGCATCAACCATAGGCTCTTCAATACTTTCTCCTTTACCTCTACGTATAAAATTTAAAGGATTACCTTTGTATGAACGAGTAGGTCTCATACAAATATCCAAACCGAAGTGCTGACGCAAACCAACAATTGGACTACTATAAACAAGCCCCTTATTTTGAAGTTCGGGAATAAGTTCATTGGCAGCTTCATCTTTTGGTTTGCTTGTAATAGCACCAAATAGGGCTATTTTATGCTTTTCTATCAAATCGATTGTGCGCTGAGGAAGCGGATTTCCTTCTGTTTTCCAAAATTCCCAGCCAATATCGCCTTCTATATAATCAGCTTCAAATCCTGCTGCATCAAGTACTCTGATGGTTTCGTCTAAAACAGGTTTTCCAATTCCATCTCCAGGAAGAGTAACAATAGTTCTTTTTGCCATAACTAAAAGTTTTAATTTATATTTTGATACAAATCTAAAACGATTTAGTTTTAAAAAAAACATGTTTTACAAAGATATTATAAACAGTGTTTTATTGTGTAGTTAGCAATTAATGATGGTGTTGCTTAGTTAGTTATGTATTAATAAAGATGAGATTATCGTCTTTGTAATCTATTTTTATCTTGGTACTTGCGTGTATTGTTCCTTCAATAATCTGCATAGATAATCTGTTAAGTACTTCTTTTTGGATTATTCTTTTTACAGGTCGTGCACCAAAATTGGGGTCATATCCAATCTCTGAGATATAAGCTACAGCATCGTCAGTAAAATCTAAGTCAACTTGCTGATATTTAAGTTTTTGCTGTAAGTATCTCAACTGTAACTTTACTATATCTTTAATCTCTGATTTAGTTAGAGGAGTGAACATGATAAGCTCATCAATACGGTTCAAGAATTCGGGACGAACAGTTTTTCTGAGCAGCATCATTATTTCGTTTTTTGTATTTTCAAATACTTGCTGTTTATTACTTTCGTTAATATGTTCGAATCTTTCTTGAATAATATTTGAACCAATATTGCTGGTCATTATAATGATTGTGTTTTTAAAGTTCGCTGTACGTCCTTTATTATCAGTAAGTCTTCCCTCGTCGAGAACCTGAAGTAATATATTGAATACATCAGGATGAGCTTTTTCAATTTCGTCGAGCAGGACAACAGAATATGGTTTACGTCTTACAGCTTCGGTAAGTTGTCCGCCTTCGTCATATCCCACATATCCGGGAGGAGCTCCAATTAATCTGGATACTGCATGACGTTCTTGATACTCGCTCATATCTATTCTTGTCATCATTTGCTCATCGTCGAAAAGGAATTCTGCAAGTGCTCTGGCAAGTTCAGTTTTACCAACACCTGTAGTTCCCAAAAATATGAAAGAGCCAATTGGTCGCGAGGCGTCTTGTAAACCTGCCCTACTCCTACGCACAGCATCAGCTACAGCTTGAATAGCTTCGTCTTGACCAATTACCCGCTTGTGTAACTCATCTTCTAATTTAAGAAGCTTTTCTCTTTCGCCTTGTAGCATTTTACTTACAGGGATGCCCGTCCATTTACTTACAACATCAGCAATATCGTCGTATCCAACGGTTTCGTCAACAAGTGCTTTATCGGCTTGCAATTCTTTAAGCTTTGTTTTTAATTCGTCAATTCTATTAGAATATTCGGTTATTGTTCCATATCTTATTTCCGCAACTTTTCCATACTCTCCGTTACGTTCAGCATTATTAGCTTCTAATTTAGCATCTTCTATTTTCTGTTTGCATTGCTGTATTTCTGCAATCATATTACGTTCCTCTTCCCAACGTGCACGAATTATGTCTCTTTGTTCGGTTAAATCTGCAAGTTCTTTAGCAATTTTATCAAGTTTAAGTTTATCTCCTTCGCGTTTAATGGCAGCACGTTCAATTTCTAATTGTTTAATTCTGCGTTCGAGGCTATCAAGTTCTTCGGGCACAGAATTCATTTCAAGCCTTAATTTAGACGCCGACTCATCAATAAGGTCAATTGCCTTATCGGGCAGAAATCTGTCCGTAATATAGCGATTAGATAGCTGCACGGCTGCAACAATAGCTTCGTCGAGGATATGTACTTTATGATGGCTTTCGTATCTTTCTTTTAAGCCTCTTAGTATTGAAATTGCAGCTTCTTCGTCTGGTTCGTCGATAAGAACAGTTTGGAAACGCCTTTCGAGTGCTTTGTCTTTTTCAAAATACTTTTGATATTCATTAAGCGTAGTAGCACCAATAGCTCTAAGGTCCCCTCTTGCTAAAGCCGGTTTTAGGATATTGGCAGCATCCATGGCTCCTTCACTTTTTCCTGCACCTACAAGTGTATGTATTTCGTCAATGAATAAAACTATTTCTCCATTACTGTTTTCTATTTCGTGCACAACAGCTTTTAATCTTTCTTCGAATTCACCTTTGTATTTTGCTCCGGCTATCAGTGCTCCCATATCAAGCGAATAAATAAGTTTTGATTTCAGATTTTCGGGCACATCTCCGCCTACTATCCTATGAGCTAGTCCCTCAGCGATAGCAGTTTTACCAACTCCGGGTTCCCCAATCAATATCGGATTGTTTTTTGTTCGGCGACTGAGTATCTGTAAAACTCTACGTATTTCTTCGTCTCTGCCAATCACAGGATCAAGCTTACCTGCTTTTGCTCTTTCGTTTAAGTTTATTGCATAACGATTTAAAGAATTGTATGTATCTTCTGCAGTTTGCGAATCTACTTTCTTACCTTTTCTTAACTCTAAAATTGCAGATTTTAAATCCGGTTCTTTTATACCCATATCTTTGAGCATTTTAGACACCTGATCTCCTAAACCAAGTATTGATAGCAACAAATGTTCGAGTGCCACAAATTGATCCCCAAAATCTTTTAGGTATTTATCAGCATTAGCGAGAACTTTCGATGCATCTTTCGATAAATATGGTTCACCACCCGAAACCTTAGGATAAGAATTAATGATACTATCTAAAATACGCTGAATTTCGAGAGCATCAACATTTAATTTCCCAAAAATATATGATGTTTGTTGATCCCCAACCTCTATAATTGCTTTAAGCAAATGTCCGGTTTCAATTCCTTGATTGTTTTCGCTATTTGCAATTATTACAGCTTTTTCAAGTGCTTCTTTTGCTTTTATTGTGAATTTTTCTGTATTCATATTTTTACTTTTTGCCTTTTTTAACTACAACACATAAGCCAATAGTAATTATCTGCCTAATTGTCAGACACATACACGACCCAATGCCATATTGACTGCTACAATGGTATTTTGGACTGTCAATATTTATCATATTTGCAAATAGTTTATATTTTCACTACTTTTAGAGGTAAAAATTATGATTGAGATAATTAAAACCGATATTACTAAACTAGAAGTAGATGCGATTGTAAATGCTGCAAATCAAAGTCTTTTAGGAGGTGGCGGTGTAGATGGTGCAATACACAAAGCAGCAGGTAAATCATTATTAGAAGAATGCAAAAAGATAGGTGGCTGCCCTACCGGTGAAGCAAGGATTACAGGTGCTTACAATTTACCTGCAAAACATGTAATCCACACTGTTGGTCCGGTTTACAAAGATGGGAAAAGAGGAGAAGCGGCATTACTAAAAAGTGCATATTTATCGTCTCTAAAATTAGCGACTTTAAATGGTATTGAAAGTTTGGCTTTTCCAAATATTAGTACAGGGGTTTATGCTTATCCATTGCGTGAAGCTGCAATTATTGCCATAACAACAGTTAAAGATTATATGCAAAAAAATGAATTACCCTCGAAAGTATATTTTGTTTGTTTTAATAAAGCTAATTTTTACTTATATAATCAATTGATTTAGCGGCGATCATTATTTAATTATTTTATCAAGAATATCTTTTGCTGTGTCTTTGTGCATTAGGAAATTCATCATTTTAAGTCGAATGTAATCCTCGTGATAAAACCTATATCCTTTATTAGGACCGTCAAAAGCCCCTGACCCGGAATCTTTTATCAAAAACCATGTTTCATCATTATATTCTGTGTAACCAACAACATGTATGCAATGGTCGTCGGTAGTTGATCCATCTTGCAACCTTTTTTCACGACTATGTTCGTTAATATACTCTGCAGGAATATCAAAATCAGGAATTACAGCAACTTCACTAAATCTATCGTGTCCGGGTTCAGAAACATCTCCACAAATACAAACAGAATAAGAATTACTAACTGCTTCTTTGAGCAGATTTGTAAATACCTCAACTGGCAAATTGTAATAATTATCGTCGTGCCACCAGTTATCCGGCTCAACAAGTTCATGCTTTTCGTAATAGGGCCACATCATAGTACTCATAAAACTAAAATAATCATTCATTCTAATTTTAAGATAAGATTCAAGATAAGATTTAGGCGAATAAGTTACTCCATCTATCACAAACATTTCGGGAGGTGTTCCCATGTGTGAGTTTAAAATTCCTTTAATTGAGTTGAGTACTTCTTCTATATTCCAATTTTCACTTTCCTTAACAGAGTTCAAATATTCTATCATTTCCTCTTCCATTTCTTCGTGAGAATGGTATTTTCTATTGTTAAGCAATCCACTATACGCAGATTCAGGAACAATTCCGTATTTCTTCCATATTTTGGGTATAGCATTAGATTCGCTGCCTTGAGCGAAATAAGTTTCACCACGAGTATTTACAAAGTCTTCAGCCTTCTCTACATACTCCCAATAAACAGTAAACATTTCGCTCAAATCTGTTTTTACATTATGTAATCGATAAACCTCTGATTCCATAAAAGAAGTTGCAGCATAACACCAACAAGTACCTGTATTTCCTTGCGATTTTGGTAGGCTATGCCATAGGGTTTTATAATCTGCAATTTGATTAGGGAATTCTTTATTATCAAGGTTGGCAACAAATATTTTAGGAAATTTTTGATTTTCAAATCCTTCGGGCAAGCCATTCATTATATCATTCATAATGGTATTATAATAAAAACCCGGCGTATATTCAATGAAATTCCCCTTATCTACGGGGGTTTGAGCTGATACCAGCGACACAAGTACAAAAACGCAAAGATAAGTACTAAGAATTTTTTTCATATTACACTATATTTTATAGAATTTCACCTTTAAGGATAATAGTATCAATCAAATCTGACCCATACGCATAAGGTAAAAATTCAAGGTTTGGAATTTCTTTAGTGATAAATAAATTAGCTACTTTACCAATTGCAATACTCCCGACTATATCGCTTACTCCCATAGCATAGGCAGAATTTATTGTAACTGCATTTAGAGCCTCTTGCGGTAACATTTTGTAGTTTACGCAAGCAAACGACATCATTAATTTCATATTTCCGGTAGGTGATGATCCTGGATTATAATCAGAAGCAATAGCAACAGGCAATCCGGCTTCAATCATTTTGCGAGCAGGAGCCCATGGCATATTTAAGAAAAATGCAGCTCCAGGCAGTATCGTTGGCATAGTTTCAGATTCCAAGAGTGCCTCAATTTCAGGGTTATCGGTATATTCAATATGGTCAACCGAAAGAGCATTATACTTTACTCCCGCTTGAATTCCACCTGACGCTGCTAACTCGTTAGCGTGAATTTTTGGACGCATACCGTATTTAATTCCTGACATAAGTATTCTTTCTGTTTGTTCAACATTAAAGAAACCCTTATCACAAAATACGTCTATATAATCAGCTAAATCTTCTGCAGCAACTTGAGGAATCATTTCGTTAATAACTACATCAACGTATGCATCTTTATTGGTTTTATACTCTGACGGAAATGCATGAGCTCCCAGAAATGTAGATTTCACAATTAACGGTGTAGTTTCTTTAATCCTTTTTATTACTCTCAACATTTTAATCTCATCCTCAGGGTTAAGTCCGTAACCACTTTTTATTTCAACCGCACCTGTTCCTTGGCTGATTATTTCGTGAATGCGTTGCATTGATTGTTCATACAAATCATCCTCACTTGTTTGATGTAATAATTTTGCAGAATTAAGTATTCCTCCACCACGTTTTGCAATTTCTTCGTAGCTTAAACCTCTTATTTTATCGCTGTATTCAATCTCGCGACTTCCTGCATAAACAATATGTGTATGACTGTCACAAAACGATGGTAAAACCAATTTTCCGGTTGCATCTATTTCAATGAGGTAATCAGATTCTAATTCAGGACAAGTATCCATCTTGCCAAAATCTGCAATTTTATCATTTTTAATATATAGCCATGCATCTGACATACTTGGTACAACAGCCATATCTTTACCTTTAACTTTTTGTCGTGGTTTTGATTCTACTTGCAATAATTTTTTAATATTCTTTATCAATATTTCCATATTTTGATATTTTTAATTCAAAAAATTTGAATAATAATTTTAGTGTTTACGACATTAGAACATTCTAATTTCAACAATCTTAGCTTTTTCATCAAAATCTTCCGGTTTAACTTCTACCAAATCTGAATTAGTTAAATCTTTTTTATCATATTTATAAGAATCTTCTGAAATAACAAACTGAACATCGGGATATTTTGGAGTTTCGGCAAAAAAGATATCACTCTCGTAAGTGTAATATAATTCTATGTCGAGATACACCCCACAAATATCATCGAGAGAAGCACCTATACCAATGCCTTCTTCGGTTTGTGCTACGTCAGACAGAACAAAAATGTTTGTTACAATCCCATCATTTAACTGAGCTTTGATAACTTCGTTTTTATTATCTGTTATCGAAAAATAATTATAAATATACTCTACTCCCTCTTCGTACTCTAATTTTTCGTACATCTGATAACTTATAAAATCCGGAATAGGTTCAGGTAAAGGTTCATTGATAATAATAAAATCAAGTTCTTTACTGTTTATCAGAAATCCATCGTAATATGACTCACTTTTAGACTTACTAATGTTTTCATCTGTATCAATATCTTTATTTTCGTAAGATTTAGATTGTTCTGTTTTCGCTTCAGAATTATCTTTTTGCTTTTTATTAGAGTTATTGCATGCAAATAACAGTAATGTAGCAAAGAATAATAGAAATGTTACTTGTTTCATAATCATTAGTTTTAGTTTTAAATTTTCCCAATAATATCGTTAATATCAGATATTCCTTTTGAGCTGCAATATTCATAAATACCATTAATTATTTCTGTTGTAACAGAAGGATTGATAAAATTTGCAGTTCCAATTTGCACACAAGACGCTCCTGCGAGCATAAATTCTATTGCATCTCCGGCATTCATAATTCCCCCTAATCCGCAAATCGGTATTTTTACCGCTTTACTAACTTGCCAAACCATTCTAAGTGCAACAGGTTTTATTGCCGGTCCAGACAAACCTCCGGTAATAGTTGATAGTTTTGGTTTTTGAGTATTTATATCAATAGCCATTCCGAGCAAAGTATTTATCAGCGATACGCTATCGGCACCTTCTTCTTCAACTGCTTGAGCAATAGCAACAATATCGGTTACATTTGGCGAAAGCTTTACCATCAGGTGTTTTTTATAAACTTTTCGGACTTCTTTAACAACCTGTTTTGCCGATGGACAACTAGTACCGAAAGCCATTCCCCCCTGTTTTACATTTGGGCAACTAATATTTAGCTCAATAGCCGGAATTGTTTCTAATTCGTTAATACGAGCAGCACATTCCACATATTCGTCTATATTGCTACCGCTAACATTTACAATTATATTTTTATTATAAACTTTAATTCTTGGATAAATACTATTACAAAACTCATCTATACCTTTGTTTTGCAAACCAACGGCATTAAGCATTCCTTTAGGAGTCTCAGCCATTCGAGGATAAGGATTTCCTTGACGAGGATTAAGTGTTGTTCCTTTTACAATAAAGCCTCCCAGAGCATTAAGATTTACGAAATCTTTAAATTCTTCTCCATATCCAAATGTTCCGGATGCTGTTAGCACAGGGTTGCGTAATATAAGTCCGTTAAAATCTATTTCAAGGTTTACCATAACAAATCTTTTACATTAAAAACAGGACCTTCGGTACATACACATAAGTTCCCATTTACTGTTTCTTGTACACAACATAGACATGCACCAATGCCACATGCCATAAGGTTTTCGAGAGATACTTCGCAATGGATATTATGTTTTACAGTCCATTTCGCAACAGCTTTCATCATAGGTTCGGGTCCACAAACATATACTTTATCAAAAAGCTCAGGTGATTCAAAAAGCTTGTGTTGAGTAACATAACCCTCGGTACCATCACTACCATCTTCGGTGCAAATATGCAATTCACCATATTTTTCAAATTCCTCTGGTTCTATGATTCCAAGATTGTTTTTAGCGCCTAAAAGGATAGATGGTGTATAGCCAAAATCACTAAAATAATGAGCAGTGTATAGCAAGGGAGCCATACCACATCCACCTCCTACAAGCAAAATACGATTGTTTTCTGGCATACTAAAGCTATTCCCGAGCGGATAAACAAGATTTACATAATCGTAAGGTTCTACATAGCTAAGAATATTTGTGCCTTCGCCTACAATCTGTATTAACAGTTTCAAGATATTATTGTCGTAATCAACATCGTAAATACTAATAGGTCGGCGTAAAAAAGTATTAGGTGCATTCTCAACTTTTATCTCTACGAACTGTCCAGGAAACATATCAGCTAGGGTATCACTATACGTCAATTCTAAGATATAATAGTCCGGATTTATGCGTTTTTTGTTTACAACCCGTAAATCGTGGATATATTTATGCATTTTAATTGTTTTAATTTCACAAATATAAGCATAATATTATGCAGGATTATAAGTTTTGAAAGTATTGTTCTTATAAAATATCACAATTTTTTCCACATCTGAGTTAACAAAGTTTTCAACGGTACTATCTTTAATGCTAATAGGCTTTTTTACTGATATAGCTTGTCTTTCTTCGGCAAAAAGTCCTGTTTTTAGTGAAACATCCTCAATTTCAGTCTCATTATTAGTGTCTTTATATTGATTACCTCTACCTATTAGCAACCATTCAGCATTTAAACCTCGAAAACGTTCCAATATTTTAATTAGAAAATCTGTACTTGGTTTATTACGTCCTGAAACTATATGCGAAATACTTGAAGCTTGTACTCCAATTTCTTCGGCAAAACGTGTTGCGGTCATGCCCTTTTCTTCCATAATTTTAGCGATTCTATCCTTCATAAATTATGATTTTTTGTGATTTACAAATGTAATTAATATAAAGTTTACATCTGTAACATTTTATCAACAGTTAAATATTTACATTTGTAATGTCCGATCTTCGTGTTTTTCCTCCCCAATTCTCAATTTATACAAGCGGATTTATCGTATTATTAATAACTTACACTTAGCCTAATTGTCCAGCAATGCCATAAATTTCCTATTTTTAAAGCATAGGTTTATTTAAATTACTCAACAATCAGATTATTAAGTAAATACATTATTATATATATCTTAAATTCATTAGTTTTAAGGTGTCTTTACAATTGTCAAGCTAATTAATTAAATAAATACTTTATATTATATAATTATTTTACTGATATTAAGTATATTACACTATTTTTATTTGCTTAATTATTTTAAGTAACCAAGAGGTGCAAACCATGGTTAATAAACTTACAATTGTCAATATTAAATGATAAATATAGTCCATTACAAATGTAAATATCACGATTTTACAACTATTATTATTTACATTTGTAAATCCTACGATTATTTTGAATATTTTTGATTTTTGATTTTAGAGCTTAATTTACTTTTGATATCTTATATATTATCAAAAAAAAAATCGTGGCTCCTACCCTGCCAAAAATGGCTTAAAATAAAAAATGTTAAAATAAGAAGATATGAAATCTGAAGTTCAAATATTATTAATGAAAAAATAAACAGGTTTTCTTAAAGCGTAAAAAATTTGTTAGATTTTCAAAATAGCTCAAAACTTGCGTATTTTATTTTTTAGTTTAGTTATGTATTAAATATGCCCTATTTATTGATTTAAATAAACTAAGATTTTTGGCAAGTGTTTTTGCTTTTCTTCGATGCCAAAAACCATGAGTTCTAAAGTATATTGTATCCTACAAATCTGTTTATCCTAAATAAAATTTAACATAAAACTTTCACAAACTATTGATATTAATTATCTATCCCGCATTATTCATCGCATTATTCTTGGCTGGCTCGTAACAAGTTGTTAGTCTGTGGATTGGCACGGTGCTTTAGGTTTTATTATTAGCCAAATTTTGAGAAAGCTTACAATTATCTTTGTGCATCTGCTTCGTTGCAAAACTCTTGAAATATAAGGATATATCTGCAAGTTTCGACGCCTACCAGCTACACAAAGCTAATCGTATGAATAATGCGGGCTATAGTTGATCTTAATATTACCAAAATGATATAAATAAAAAACGCCACCTCTTTCGGTAGCGTTCTGTTTACTAATTTATGCACTAAGCAAGTAAACATCTAAAAGTTCGTTTATTTCATTTTCTGAAAGCACGTGGTAATAAAACTGCATGAATTTATTCCACAATTTTACATCTAATTTTTTGTCTTGTATCACAACGGATTTTGCCATATTAACATATGTATCCGGTGTAATCAATGGGCTATACCTTAAATTTACAACTTCGGATAACGTAAGCAAACCATTGACTTTAATCCATGAACGCATATTATCGCAAATATTTGTATAAATATCTTTATTATCAGCATTGTTTACTTGCTCTCGCATTCTGGACAATAATTTTTGAGCAAATAATTCATAACGATAATTTGTTGCGATTGTTTTTGCCGATTCGGCAGAAATTTTTGGATTAAGGTACAATAAACGACTTAATTCTAATTTTGTTTCGAAAGTAAGTGGATTTTCAACCAAGCTTACTAAACCATAAAAATTTTGATTCTTAGACAAATATGTCCTTTTCATTTAAATAAATTTGATTAATAAAATAATGACTAAAGATGAATATTTTCGTTAATCTACACCTGCGCAATACGTCAATGAACGCAAAACGATACACTTAAAACAGAGATAAAATATTTATAATTATTGGGTTAATATCAATTTTAAAATCATCAAAAATCATACCGAAATACAGTAGCATTAATGTTTTAAGAGATTATCTTTAAAGTTTATTTAATTTCTACTATCAAAATGTGTATTTATTTAGACGTAATTATTGTCATATATAAATACGAAATTATAATAACACTCAAAATTGCACACCTATTTTTTGACAATATATTTTACCAGACTATGAAATCATTGCTAAGATTCATACGTCTTGAAGTTGGTTGCTGTTTACCATTACTTAAACGACTAACCTCTTCAAAAATATGATTACGTAATTCAGAAACACTAATTTGCTTGTTACCATCAGTGTCAGCAGTTCTTTTTCTAAGTCCGTTAATCAAAGAGTATGTAAAGATACCGTTTTCCATATCTTCACTTTCGAGAGCATATCCTCCACCCGAGGCAGCTGATATAACAACAGCACCAGTACCTTTGCTTAAATCTGCAAATAAAAGCTTCATTAATTCAAATGAGTTTTGCAAACCGGTTTTTGGTTTATCATCAACATTTCCGAACAGAGTAATACCTCTTGTTGCGTCGCTTTCGCTTGCTACCTCAACAACAAACTCGCCTTTATCAACTTCGCCGCTGTGGCATGCGTCCATAAGCAATAATTTATTCCGTGCCGGGATACCATCAAGCAAACCCTCTATTTCGTCATATTTCAAGCCTCGACCTGCGGGATTCTTAAAATTAATATCGCTTGTTGCAAAATAAAAATCCAGATTATCGTCAAGTAAACCATGTCCTGCAATATGTATATACACATAATCCTCTACATTGCTATTCATGAGTTTCTCTTTAATTGCTAATACATTCTCACGTGTACAACTAGTATTAAAAAACGTGTCAACATAAATATTGTTAAAAAGATCACGGTTTTTACTAAAAATATCAATAAAACCTTTACCATCATTCACGGTATATCTAAGATTATAGAAGTCGTCAATATAGTCTGATACAGCCAAAGATATCAAATATAAATCGGGTTTTTTATCTAGGCTTCTATTACAGTAAACCTCAAATTCCTCTTTAAGAGATTCTACACCTCCTGAATTGTGGCAAGATACCTGTATTTTGTTATTACCAATTGATAATGGTACTTCTAATTCAGAAGTAAGCTCATGACTTTGATTTTCAGCCAGCGAATATCCTGTTGTACCAAAAACCGGTACATCATTAATCCATACATTAATTCTGTCAATATAAAACTTTTCGTCATTTGTTTTAACAATAAGATTGAGGTTTTCCTTATTAGTATTAAGTTCAATATTATCAATATTTACAATTTGAATTTCCGGCATATGAATTTCATTATCAAGCATTTCTTCAGTAAATCCGGCTTTACTTAATCTTTTAATATAAGCTTTATGATACAATTCAACAATATCTTCGGGAAAATAACCGAACTGCTGTAAAACAATATCAGGACGGTTGTATTTTAAATCGAACTGTTCTGGAGGAAAAACTCTACCTTTATAATTAAATCCCATCCCTGTAAGAGCATCGCCGGTAGCCATATAGTAATTGTCGGGAGTAATAAAGACAAGCTTTCCTAAATCAACTACATATATAGTTAAGAGCAAATCCCCCGAATCGAGATTCCACAGACAAATTGAAGCATCTTCGGCACTACTAATCAAATATCCATGCTTATGATTAATTTCAATATCATTAATAAAACTGCGATGCCCTTTGTAAAGAATATAATTTTGCCCATTTGAATATCTTCTAATTTCGTATCCATTACAAGTATAAGTATCGCCCGTATTAGGGTCTTTCTTTTCAAGATAAACATCATTTAAAGAAGGATATTTGCGCATCATTGTAAGCAAATAATTATTGGGGAATAACATATCTGCAAGTCCTGTGCTAATTCTTGATTCTTCGAGCAACTCGTAATCAGTCAACGAAACACGATATCTGTCTGCTTGATTTTGTTGTTCGCCCATTGCTATAAACATTTTATCATCATTAAAATACAATTGATAATAAATGTGTTCAAAATCTTTTTTGCTTTTTCCAGATTTTGTAATCTTCTTTTTCCTCTTTTCGGCGGGTTGATTAATTTTTAATGAAGATATATTCGCGACTTTCATTAAAGGTGTTCTATCGCCATATTTACCACCTGAATATGCAATTCTTTTCCCATCGGGACTTATTGACACCGAATAAACGTTTTGGTCGAACCAAGGAATATCCCCTACTTCCTGTTGTGCACTTTTTTGAATTCCTTTAATATTAAATGTTTCCTGCAATTTGCTCCCTGCCGGATGTAATCTAAAATACTGCAATGGCATTTTCTTTTCAAAATCTACTACCGATGCTTTATTATCTCCACCGGCAGTAGCTACAATATTAGTATTCGGTGAAAAGCTGATATCATTTATACGTGCCCCATGTACATCAATACCTTCTACCTCAACTTTATCCTCACCAAATCTCATCATATATACATACCCAAGCTCATCGCCAAAAGCTAAGTTATTGCCCGAACTGTCCATTTGCATACTGTAAACATTAAAACTGCGAGGAACAATATGTTTCTCAAATCTTACATTACTATCTCTAAGCTTCCATACAGAAATACTTCTATCGCTTGATGCTACTGCAAAATACTCTCCATTGTCGGTAAAATCTATATCATTTATGTTTAGGTAATGTATATGTTCTCTATTTTGTAATGATAATTTTTTATTGCAAAAATATAACCAGCCGCGTTCGTCTCCTGCAACAACAATGCTTCCATCGGGTGATACGGCAACATTAGTAAAGTTAACATACATATCTCTGTTTGCCAGAGATTTAATCCCTTTACGTAGAAAAGGTCCTTTCAACTTAAATCCGCCATCATCAAGTTCTTTGTCAACAGAATTATTAGTAGGCTTAACTTCTAAACTTAACATATTAAACACATAATTATCACTTGATGTACTTACAATCAAATCTGACTTACCGGAAAACTGTAGTGCATTAACTCTTTGCTTTGTAGGTATCTTGAACTTATAAAACTGCTTCCCTGCAATTATATCAGTAATAACAATATCATTACTGTTATCGGCACTAGCAATATACCTGCCTGTATTATCCCAATTGATACATATAATATCATCGGAATGTCCTGTTTGTACAATAGGTACAACATCTTGTGCTTGAGATTGCACTATAAAACTTACAATCAGAAACGAACTTATTAAAACAATTATATTTTTCATGATTATTGATTTTTATATTGTTGCAAACTACGTATGCGATCATCTTTACCCATTGGAACCAAATAAGACATTTTTGCCAATCCGTATCCTACTAATACTGCATCAGAATCATTTTCCGTGAGAGGTGTTCTATGATACTGTATGCTTAGAACAAGAAATCTGCTTAAATAAATATCGAGCCCTGCTTTAGGAGAAATATGGCTTGTAATATCAGACATATTATTTAGAGAAGGGGCATTTGCAAAATCGAATTCAACTACTTGGTATTGCTCATCAATTTCTAAAAAGTTTTCTTTACCATACCTAAGGGAATAATCGCTTAAAACTGGGAATCGAATATCAACACCTGCAGACAAAGCAAGATGAATAGAGCCTAATCCAAAGTGAAATTTATATGCAAATCCTACCTGTGGCAACAAGGAAAAAACACGAATACTTAAAGAGTCGGAAGTAGAGTTTTCATAAATATCAGTAAAATTACTACTCAAGAAGTAATCTGATGTTTCGATTGAAACAGCAGGTAATAGCTCTATTCTATGTCGATTGTGTCCCCATTCAAAAGGGAAACCTACAAAAATAGATGACCCTATGGCATCATACACATTTGCGTTAAATACCTTTCTGGTGCCGTCAGTTTTGCAAGTTTCAATTGAAAAAGAATCTTGAGAAGAATAACTCAAAAAGCCATAAGAGTAACCAGCACTATAACCTCTTACTATTTGTTGCGAATGAGTGTTAATTGAAAACATAAGTAACAATATAACAGCCGAAACTAAATATTTCATATTCTTTAAGTTTTAAAAACGAATATACTAATAAATTCGATACACTAAAATATTTTAAATAAAATTACCTTTTTAATTTATTTTTAAAACAAATAAGGATGTAGCATAGTTCATTTTAATCGCCACACAAAACATTAGCTTAATAATGCATCTTGATTATTATATTATTTAATCAATCTGTGATAACCTAAACTAAATTCCCAAAAATCGGCTTCTCCAAAATTAGCACTAATATTTGTACCAATAAAGAAATTATTTTGCGGGTAAAATTGAGTTTTTTTCATATATAACTTTAATCCCAATCTTGTAGGGAAAAAGTATTTTAACAAATAATCAGTTTTCTTGCTATGTTGAAATATTTCATCGAATGTTTGATAAAACGGTTTATACAAAGTTAAACCTCCTTGAACATCAATAGCTACATGCCCCATTAAAAATTCTACACCTACAAATGCATGAGTACTAGTACTATTTTTATGAGCTTGTTGGTAAAACCCTTCAATATTATTATCAGTAATATAATTATAATAATGTTGATAATAGCGGGCTGTAAGTCCAGCATATAATTTAATGTATTGTCTGTAAATAATTCCTACCGAAAGTTCTGTGCTATAAACAGGCTTTATTTTTCCACCAATTGGGCCCGATGTGCCTCCCAAAGCATGGAACCCTACTCCTTGCCTAAAACCAACCACAAAGTGCTTTGAATAATCAGGGATATGCCTCACCGGTGTTTCTGTTAACAAAAAACTGTTGGAAGTTTGTAAAAACATTGCCGAAATACTTACAGCTGCAGAATTAAGTCCGAAATTTGGTAATACTGTATGTCCATTTGAACTGTGCAAATATCCTCCGCCAACACGCAAAACTATTTTTTCCGATGTATAAACATTATAATAGCCTATCAATTGAAAAGAAAATGCAAAACTTGAACCTATAGCCTTATTTAGCGGATTGTTATCTTTATCAAAAGGTGTATCGAAATAGGACATTCCAAGCCCTATTCTAAAACTAAAAGAATTAGCAATTTTTCTGCCCGGACGTAATTCAATATAATTAAGAGCTGTATAAGATTTTCCAAAAACAGTATCGTTGCCTAATACATTGAAAGACAAAGAAATTCCGGATATAGGATAACTATAAAAGCTTTCCCATGACTTTTCGTCTCCATAATGAATTCGTCCAAAATTAATTCTATATCTCTGCTGAAGAGTTCGTTTAGGAAAGAAACTGTTAGTTTTAACAATTTTACCAAGTTGTATTTCAGGTTCAATAAATCTACGTGTATTGGTGTTCTGAGCCAGCCCAATTACTGGTATAATAAAGCTTAATAAAGTATGTAAGAAATATTTTTTTATTCCAATCAATGGTAGCTAATAATACGTTAATTAAATAATAAAGATACAAGTGCAAAAATATTATTATTTACTACATTTTAATATTTTATTACTGTAAATATTTAAATAAATCAACACGTAAAGAAAAAACAACTCATAATATGTATTTTTCATTTACTTTATCTTTAGGCTTATGCTCTTAAAAATCTCAAAAGCAGTTGTAATAGTAGAGAGGTCAGTATATAGTCTTCCATCTTTGCCTGAGTAATGACCATGTCCGATAGGGTTTAAATGGTAAATATTCATAATATCATTGGGATTAACGTCAACAGCATATATTAGAGAAGGCTGGCATGATGCTTTATAATCTCTATCGCCGGAATACTTTGCATTTGTCCAAAAATCGTTTACATCCCATGGTTGATTAAATTCAACTACTACTCGAAATTTATCTTTTATTAAAGTTTTGGGAGAAGTGGAAATCACAAAATCAGCTTTTGGCGTAGCACCTGTATATGCATCAGCGATTGGATTTGCCTCACTAGGAATGTGTAGCTTACCATCATTAAATGTTTCAGACCATTTATGAATAAAATATGGCAATGTAGCTTGATATCTGCGAGGTCCGGGTTTCCAATTACCGGTTTCTTTACTGCCGTATGGATAAACTCCAGAAGCAAATGCTTGCGTAACATATAATGGTTGAATTATATTTCCATTAACATCTTCGATCCATATAGCAAAACTGGGATGATTATGCTTTTTACCTTTTAAAAATTCAAATGTGAATTCAAGATACTCTGTATTTATATTAATTGATATAGTATCGGTATAAATATTCCTATTTTTTTTGAATAATTGTGCCTGAGAGGCATTTGACATAACAATTATAACAAAAACTACTAAATAGTATTTTAAATTTCTCATATTCATTGTTTTTAAAAGTCAATAATTATTCCGATAGTAGGCACTATTGTTCCACTCCCTTCCTTATCAATGGCTCTAAGATTATAAAGTGTTGGGTCATTTTCATTATATAAAATATTTCCATTGGGGTCTTTATTTGTGATAATATCTTGTGTTTCGGATTTAAAATTATAAACATTTTGAATATCAATATATAGTTTAAGAGCTGAGCGTTTAAAATTCCATTGTTTATCAATTCTAAAATCGAGCTGATGGAAAGGTCCAAATCTATTAGCATTTAACAAAGAATAATCAAAATACGGTGCATTTCGTAAATTCCAAGCAGCAACTTGTTCCGAGAGTTCAATATTATAAGGGGTATAAGGCAATCCACCGGCGAATCGCCACTTCACGCCTACAAACCAATTCTTTTTAAATTTCTTAGTAGCAGTTACAATAAAAACATGACGATTATCCCACGAACTGCTAATATATTTTCCATCAATGTCTTTAAATTCACTAATAGCATAAGTGTAGCTAGCCACAAGCGAGATGTTACCATTTAAACGAGTTTGTGCAAGCAATTCTATACCATAAGCACGCCCTTCGGCGGTAGATTCAATTTCGGTATCGCCCACTACGCCAAAATCCACCGGCATAAAAGCCAAAGCCATACTATCACGAACAGAAAACGGATAATTATTATAAAACTTATAAAAAGCCTCAATCGAAATAATACTATTAGCATTTGGTCGAAACTCGATACCTGCAATAGCATGTTCTGCCTGAATATATTTTATGTCATTATTTTTATTTACAAGTATTCCAAGATTATTTCGATATCCAAGACTCGTATATGGAGGCAGTTGATAATATCTGCCTACATTGGCGTTTAAACTCCATTTATCACTTATTGCCCATGTTGCCGACAATCGAGGTGAGAATTGTGGAAGTGGATTTTGCATACTTTCAGAATAAGTATTTCCATCAATTCTAAAACCAAAGCTTATAGTTAACCTATTATTAATCAAATTTTTACTTGCTTGACCGTACAATCCGTATTTAAACAAATCTATATCGCTATTATACATTAAAGTATCAATTTCGTTTTGAATCAATAGCCTTCTGAAAGTTTCATTAGAGTATTTAGAATATTCGCCACTAAGTCCGTAACTAAATTTCAATCCTGAAGATAAATTATAATAATTTTCGAATCTAAACTTATTTTCGGCCTCGAATGAATTGTAATCACTAATTAAGTTCCCTGAATTCTCAATATTATTAAAATATTTATAAGAACGATTGTAAAGCATATTTCTACTTAGCACAAAAGTTTGATAGCCATTGTTTCGGTAATGCTTATAAACAGCTCCTAAAGCATAACTCCATTGTTCGCTTTCAGGAATATTACCCAATAAATATCTTTGATACTCATCAGGATTTTCTATATCGGTATCTATAACATTGACATCAAAAGCACCCAATCCGATAAAAGTTATTTCGTTTCTATCATCAATTTTAGTTTTTACTTTAAACTGAACATCATTAAATGTTGGTAAAAACGGTAATCCTATAAGCTTAAATAAGAATTGCAGATACGATCTTCGTGCCGAAATAATAAATGTTGTATTATCGCTTAATGGTCCATCTGCAGTTAAAGAAACTTCTGAGGCACCTAAGCTACCTCTAAAACGAAGAGCATCGCTATTGCCATCAATTTGTCTAAAATTAAAAACACCACTTAGAGCATTACCACGATTAGCAGGAAAAGCACCCGAATAAAAGTTTACTTCACGAATAAAGTCAGCATTAAGGATACCGTTTGTTCCACCCGATGCTCCTTGTGTTGCAAAGTGATTGATGTTCGGAATTTCTACCTCGTCTAAGAAAAACCTATTTTCGTTACTTGCTCCACCTCTTACAATAATGTCGTTACGATTTTGACCGGGTATAGCAGCAATTCCAGGTAAATTTTGAATTACTTTAGAAATATCTCTATTTGCTCCGGGAGCATTTTCTATCTCACTCAATCCAACTGTTCTGAGAGATACAGGAGCTTCGTCGCGTTTTTTGAAAATACTGGCTTTAATTTCAACCTCGGCAAGTTGCACTGCAGTTTCTTGCATAGCAATATCTATATTGGTAGTTTTTCCGGGTGTTACGTTTATTTCTTCGGTAACTGCAGTAGCATATCCTAATGAAGAAGCTGTAAGCCTATAAATTCCTGGCTCAACACCGGTAATCAAAAAATTTCCATCAAAATCCGAAGTAGCTCCCAAATCAGTTCCTTCAATAAAAATATTACTGAAAGGCAAGGCTTGATTACTTTTCTCTTCAAAAATACGCCCGTTTATACTTCCTGTTTGTGCAAAAATTACAGATGAAATTATTGCAAAAAGTGTCAATAATAATGCTTTCATAAATGATTAATCAATTAAGTTTAACATTCGATATTAACAAATCAAACTTAACTTTGCTTAAGTATATATGTAAAAACTTATATATTGTATTCATGCTTATAAAGTTGCTGTAATAAATCGGGGGTTTTATCTTGAGCCCTAATATGCATATATTCTAACAACTTGGTAACAGCTTGCTCTACAGATATTTTTGGATAATGAAAGGATGCATAATTCAAAAACTTAATGATTTGAAAAGCATTAATCTTTGTGAAAAATCTTTTTTTAAAGCTATTAAAACTTGAAGAATTTAATTTTACATCTGCTAATAAAGCTTCGAAATTAATATCCTTTGCAAAAGTATAGATAATCGGATCAATATTTTTGAGAACAATTTCAATATCATTAAAACTATACTTATACATTATTTCTATTGAAGAAAACCATTTTTTAAGCATTTTAAACAATATAGGATGATAAACGCAATAATCACTAGAATTTAGAATCTTATTTACTTCGGGACCTGTACCAAATGGGACTCTTGAAGATACTCTTGGCGATGGATACACACATGTTTCAAAAATACTTCCGATATTAGTTTGAGACGTAATTTTGTGTAAAAAGTAAAAGTCTTCACCACCTTGACGCTTATTCATTCCCCCTACTTTAATATAGTTTTCGGCTTTTACTGCAAAACACGATCCTATTGTATGTATTGCATGTGGATATCCGGCAAACTCCAATCCCAAACGAAAATATCGTAAATACAATTCGTACTTAGCGATAGCATCGTAAATATTTTTGCTAAACTTTTCTCCATCTATTGGATGTTGAAATCTAAGAACAGCCGCACCATAATTAGTATTAGTTTTAAAACAATCGTATATAGCTGTCAAATAATTTGGTTCTATTTTCACATCTGCATCCAACGAAGCAATTATTCCATTGGGATTATCACTGTGATTAAACCATTTTATTGCAGTATCCATGCCAATTTTTCTGGCAGAACCTACACCTGCATGTTTATCTTTAAACTGATGATGGTAATAATGCAACGAGATTTGCTCTTGAGAATGAGATTCTTTGAAAAGTTTTAATTTTTCAATACTATTTTTATTTTGCTGTTTAATTTCAAAACTTGATGAAATACTATCGTTAACAATTACAATAACAGCTACATTACAATCGGGGACATTACATTCCCATAAATTATTTATTAGGTTTAATAATTCCGGTTCGTTATGAACAGGTATAACTACAACTATTTGAGTATTGTTAGATGGTATTGGAATGTTAATATCATAACTAACAAACCTTTTGAAATACCAATCGGCAAAACCCATATTACAATTCGCCTTTTTTAGCTTTTTCGTATCTAATGTTCAATAAATCAATAATTTCTTTTGTAATGTTCATACCTTCGCTGGCATATAAAACATTAGTACCACCAGCATTCCCGAGCACAAGGTTAAACTGTCCCTTGTTGTATTCTGCCATAAAATTCATAACAGAATCGTATAATTGCTGATTCATTTCTTCCTGTCTTTGCACTAACTTTTCGGTTAAATCGGAATCTAATTGCTGTAAATAAGCTTGTTTGTCAATAAGTTCCTGCTGTTGTGTTTCCATACTGGCTTGGCTTATAAAACTCCCTAAACGAGCCTTCTCCATAAAAGCATTATAATCTTTCTCAAATTGCTTGAGTTGCATTTCAAGATTAGCTTTAGACCTGGCATGTTCGGTAAGTAATTCTTCGTTAAGCTCAATCGAAAACTTATACTCTAGCAATAATGTATCAAGATTTACATAAGCAATTTTTAGCCCTGTGGAATCGCCTGAAATCGAAGGAATACTAATTTCGTCTGCAGATTTTTCGACTTCCTTTTGGCTTCCCGAAGTTTTTACGAATAAAAAAACAACAGCTGCAATTAATAAAACATTTAGAATTAGACTGATAATACTCAAGTTTTGGCTTTTCATAATATTAAAAATTTATTTAAGGCAAATTTATAAATTATTTGTATTTAAAATTATATTTAAAAAAATTATGTGTCATTTTATTCTTTAAGCATTTTTACTATGTTTGTTAGCTAAATAAAATTTAAAATAATTTGATATGATAAACACACAATTATTAAACCCCGAGAGTATTGTAGTAGTAGGCGGTTCTGATGATATTCACAAACCGGGTGGTAAAGTTTTACATAATTTGATTAATGGTAGTTTTAAAGGTAAACTTTATGTTTCTAATCCCAAACAAGATGTTGTACAAGGACTTAAAAGCTACAAAGACATAAATGATTTACCCGATTGTGATTTAGCAATTCTTGCAATTGCTGCAAAATTTTGTTTTCAAACAATCGAAATTTTAATAGAGGAGAAAAATACTAGGGCATTTATTATTCTATCGGCAGGATTTAGTGAAGAAAACGAAGAAGGTGCAGCTCTTGAGAAAAAAATAGTTGATAAAATTAATAGTGTAAACGGCTCATTAATAGGTCCTAATTGTATAGGTGTATTAAATTCTAACTACACAGGAATTTTCACAACTCCTATCCCGACATTAAATCCACAAGGCGTAGATTTTATTAGCGGTTCGGGAGCAACAGCAGTATTTATAATTGAATCTGCTGTTCCCAAAGGATTAGAATTTTCGTCGGTTTATTCGGTAGGTAATAGTGCACAAATGGGGGTTGAAGAGATATTAAAGTATATGGACGAAAACTTCAATCCCGATACAGATAGCAAAGTTAAATTATTATATATCGAAAATATTGACAAACCGCAATTATTGTTTAAACACGCCTCTTCGTTGATAAAAAAGGGATGTAAAATTGCTGCTATTAAATCTGGAGGTTCCGAAGCCGGTAGTCGTGCTGCTTCCTCACACACAGGTGCACTTGCAAGTAGTGATGTTGCTGTTGACGCATTGTTTCGCAAAGCCGGAATTGTTCGCTGCCACGGTAGAGAAGAACTAATAAGCATAGCTTCTATTTTTATGCACCCCGAACTTAAAGGTAAAAATATTGCTATTATAACACATGCAGGCGGACCGGCAGTTATGCTTACAGATGCTCTTAGCAATGGTGGTCTTGAAATACCCCATATCGAAGGTAAAGCTGCCGATAAATTGCTCGAAAAACTTTTCCCGGGGTCTTCGGTGGCAAACCCAATAGACTTTTTGGCAACAGGAACAGCAGAACAATTAGGACACATTATTGACGCTTGCGAAAACGATTTTGATAATATCGATGCAATGGCCGTAATTTTTGGAAGCCCGGGACTTTTCCCTGTTTATGACGTGTACGATTTGCTCGATGAAAAAATGAAAGTATGCAAAAAACCTATTTACCCAATTTTACCTTCGGTAGTAAACGTTAAAGACGAAATTGAAAAGTTTATTGATAAAGGGCGTATTAATTTCCCCGACGAAGTAAACTTTGGTAAAGCACTTACAAAAGTATTCCATACATGCAAACCTGCGGAATTAGAAACAACAAATCTCAATATTAACAAAGAAGCTATTCGTAAAGTAATAGACAATGCACCAAATGGCTATCTTAATCCAGAACAGACAAATACACTACTTGATGCTGCGGGAATTAGCCGAGCACATCAAAAAGTAGTTTATTCTGCCGAAGAAGCTATTGAGTTTGTTAAAGACCAAGGCTATCCACAAGTTATGAAGGTAGTAGGTCCTGTTCATAAATCAGATGTAGGTGGTGTAGCTCTTAATATTAAAGATAAAGAATCTGTTATAGAAACTTTCAATAGATTAATGAAAATTAAAGATACATATGCTGTATTAATGAATAAAATGCTATTTGGTACCGAAGTTTTTATTGGTGCCAAACGCGAAGATAAGTTCGGACATATGGTGCTTACCGGGTTGGGTGGTATTTTTATTGAAATTCTTAAAGATGTAAACACAAGTATTACACCTGTTTCGTTTGATGAGGCTAATTGGATGATAAAAAATCTAAAATCTTACGGCATAATTAAAGGAGCCAGAGGTCAGGAACCTGTTAATGAGAAATTACTCGCCGAGCAGATAGTAAGAGTTTCGGCATTGGTTGAGGCGGCTCCCGAAATATTTGAGATGGATTTAAACCCACTATTCGGAAATATGGAATATGTAACAGCTGTAGATGCCAGAATTAGAATCGAAAAAGATTAAACTATTGTATATCAATATTTTTTTGCAATTTTGCAAATATGAAACGAAAACTTACACGACACGAAAAGTTGCTTATCGGAATGTTGATTATCGCAGTAATCGGAGTTGCTTTGTCGTGGGAAAGAATTTCGGAACAAGCAGGAAAAACATGGAAACTCTATACAACTTCAGGAAAATTAGGAACTAATACTGACTCAATTAATGAAGACTAAAGATTTGTGGTTTATCTTGGCACTAATAGCGTTTTTCGCTCCTTTTTTTATCTTCGACCAAGTGTATGATACTTATAAAACTATTAATGCCGAACATGGAATGATGATGAGTTTTGTAAAGTTTGCTATTCTGGCAACTTTAGGAGAATCAATCGGGTTAAGAATTAAAGCAGGTAAATATAATTACAAAGGTTTTGGACTAATACCAAGAGCAATAGTTTGGGGAGTACTAGGTGTTGGAATTAAAGCATCATTTATAATCTTTACAGCCGGAGGTATTGCACTCCTATCCTATTTTGGAATAGAAAATGCAGCTCTAATCCTTGCCGGAGATTTATCATGGGGGAAAATTCTTGTTGCTTTTACTATTAGTGCTAGCATGAACCTTATATTTGCTCCCGTTTTTATGACTTTTCATAAAATAACTGATACACACATCTTAAATAATGGCGGTTCAATAGCAGGATTTTTTAAACCAATAAACTTTAAAGAAATCTTCCCTTCTCTTAATTGGAAAGTACAATGGAATTTCGTTTTCAAAAAAACTATTCCTTTCTTTTGGATTCCTGCTCACACTATCACTTTTTGCCTACCTGTAGAATGGCAAATACTTTTTGCTGCATTTTTAGGCATAGTATTGGGCGTAATTTTATCTATTGCAAGTAGAATGAGTCAATAATTTACAGCTTTTCATTTAACTGATTTATTGACACTTAAAATTAATTCAAACATATAACTAATATTTTAGTTGTATAACTAATAATTTAGTTGTATATTTGTGCAATAGATAAAAACTTTGTAATGGAAAGCTTAAATAAAGAATTAACAAAAGCAGAAGAACAAATAATGCAAATATTATGGCAACTTGAAAAGGCATTTGTAAATGATATAATTACCGAAATGCCAGAGCCAAAACCTGCATATAACACAGTTTCTACAATTGTACGTATTCTGGAAAAGAAAAAATTTGTAGGGCATAAAGCCTATGGTAAGGCACATGAGTATTTTCCAATAATATCTAAAGAAAAATATAAGCAAAGTAGTCTGTCGAAACTAGTAAACGATTATTTCGACAATTCGTATAAGCAGCTTGTTTCTTTTTTTGCAGATAATAAATGCGTGAGTAATAAAGAACTTGAAGAAATGAAAAAAATGATTGAGGAAGAACTTAAATCTAAAATTAATTAAATCATGAACGAATATTTAAACTATTTGATTAAAGTAATAATAAGTTCGGGAATAATGTATTTGCTTTACGTTCTGCTGTTCAAGAACACAAGCTTTTTCAGCATAAACAGAATGTATTTAATATTAAGCCTACTCTTGCCTATTGTAATTCCTTTAATAAATATTCCAATTAAGTCAGGGATTATTACTGAAAATTCAATGCCTATACTATTAGACGAAATTGTAATTTCAAATAGTGGCAATATTATTCAATCTGATTCTGCGACCATAAATTATACTGTGTTGATATATAGCCTAATTGTTGGTATTTTATTACTAAGAATGGTTTTTGCCGTAGCAGGAATAATTAGAATTATGTCAATTTCAGATAAGCAAAAACACGACGATTTTGTACTATTAATAAGCGATGAAAACATTAATCCATTTTCGATTTTTGGCTATGTTTTTGTCAATAGCGAGCTTTATAAACACAATACAAAGCTCAAGCAGGTTTTGTCTCACGAGAAAATACACATAAATAAATTACATAGTATAGATAATATTTTATCAGAGCTAATTTGTTCAGTATTTTGGATAAATCCGGTTTTCTGGCTTGTAAAAGACAAGCTTAAATCAACCCATGAGTATCAAGCTGATGCCAAAATACTGGATCAAGGTTTTGATATTGCCGACTATTTCAATCTTCTTTTTGACAGTGTAGGTGGCAAAAGAATTGGGTTGGCAAACAATTTTAATCAATCATTAACTTTAAAACGTATGAAAATGATGAAGAAAACTCGTTCGCCACGCTATATGCGTTTGGCTTATTTATTATTATTACCGATAGCAGCAATTCTTATTCTTGCTTTTTCGAGTAATAATGCAGAAGCAATTGTTTCAAATAGTAAACATTTTACGAAAACAAATTTACCTGATGACGATACAATCAAAAAAATTGAAGTTGTTGGAGAAATTTATGAAGGCGCTGATGAAATGCCAATATTTGGTAAAGAGCAAGATAAATTATTTGAATTTCTCTCAAACGAAGTAAAATATCCTGAGCAAGCTAAGTTAGACAGTATTCAGGGAAGAGTGTTTGTGTCGTTTGTAGTAACAAAAACAGGGCAAGTTGCCAATGTTGAAGTAGTGAAAGGTGTACATGAATTGCTTGATTCAGAAGCAGTAAGAGCCGTGTCGTTATTACCTGATTTTATGCCAGGCAAAAAAGATGGTAAAGCTGTAAATGTTAAAATGGTGGTACCAATTGCTTTTCAGTTAGATTAGGCTTTGGGAGGGTATTGAGAATTAACGAATAACCATTGGTGCATCATTTATCCAGCTAATAACAGCCTTACAAATATTACTTTGCCAATTTACGATATTAGAATCTACTGCGATGAAAATGGCACCACATTCTTTAGAAGAATTAAAACTATTTTGGTACTTATTATTTTCAATATATTTACCTGAATATGTAACAAATTCATCAGAAGGATATAATAATGCAACTTTATTAGCATTATAATAATCAAAATAAACATACATTTGTTTTAAGTCCTCGTTAGATACATGAGTATGTTCAATACTTTTCCACTTTGTGTCTAAAACGTAAGTCTTATGTTTATAGCTTAAAACGATATCGGGGCGTAATCTTCTTTTATTTTTAGTTGATTCCCAAAATTCTTTTGTTTCTTGAGCAACAATTGTAAACTCAGGATATTTTCTCAAACTTATTAATACAAACTTTTCCCACAGTATATTCATATTAAACATTAATGACAAAACATGATTACTGCCTCTATTTACATCTGGATGATAATGTAATAATAATAAACGCGATATTCCAATAATTGTTTTATAAAAATGGTTCTTACGATTGAATACTATTCTCGTAAAAATTTCATCATTTACCTTAATATCAGGCATTTTGGGGAATTTCAAAAACAAAGCTTCAATCCTATAGCTTAATGAAGGATTAAAATTAAAATCTCTTAACAATAAAATAGTTTTATAAATAATTTCATGAATATTGTGTTCGTAATCATAAACTGTATGATTAACAAAAAATCGTTCTTGATGAATAAAATTTTTTGAAATATTTTTTGAAATATTAATTTTTCCTTTTAAAGCGAATAAGTTTTCTTCTTTTTTTCTATACTTTTTAATTAATCCTCTTCTTAGAATTTCTTCAGCTTCTTTAATGAATAATTCAAAATATAAATCTAGAATACTATTTCTCTTTATTTTAAGACTACTAGTACCTGTAAGTTCTTTTTTAAATAAGCCTACTTTTAATAACATTTTTATCAAAATATTCTTCCACCTATCATAATCATTTTTTGTATTCTTATCGGCTTTAGGTAAAACCTCAATAATAGTTTTTCCAATCTGAATTACTCCAACATATTCATTAAACTTAACACCTCTATTAATTAGATTAAAATATGGAACACCCTTATCTCCGTGGTAATTTTGCAAAGCACTAAGTAAATTTTCATCAAAAATAACATCATTATACTTTTCATTTAGTTTTAAAGTATTGTGTTCGAAAATACAAATATGTTTTCGGCAATTATTCATTTATTCAGCCAACAAAGATTCTAAAGCCTTTTTAAAATCCATATTTTCCATTTCTTTAACATTCTTAATTGTATAAACTGGTTTTTCAATGTATTCGTCTTTACTATCATGTTGAAATTCGGCAAAGACACTATTATTTGACTTGTTTATTGATACAAATCCAGGTCCGAGTATTAAACCAATTTTCCCAAAATCACCATAAAAATACTCTTGCAAAAGAGGTATTATACTTTTATAAAAAACCAATTTAAGCTCATCGATATCTACTAAATTTAAAAAATAACTATGCCCAACTAAGTGATCGCTATCTAAGAGTATTTCAATTCTCTCATTAATCTTTGCGAGTAATTTTGATACTTCAATATCATCAATTTTATAATCTAATAAATCAATTTTAGGTTGCATTTCGATAAAACTAAAACGTCTTCTTAATGCAGTATCTAGTGCCTCAACACTTCTATCGGCAGTATTCATAGTGCCAATTATATAAAGATTTGGTGGCACAGAAAACTTTGATTTGCTATAAGGTAAAACAACTTCAATAGCTTCAGTAGCACCTAGTCTTTTATCATCTTCTATTAGTGTTATTAATTCTCCAAATATTTGCGAAACATTACCTCTATTTATTTCATCAATAATTAATACAAATGGATTTGCTTGCTTTCCGTATTTTATTACAGCTTCTCTAAAAATCCCATTTTCGTGCATTTTAATAACATCTAATGAATCAATATCTAGTGAATAATCATCAGATTTTTTATAATTCTTTGAATATTCCTTTTCAAAAATTTTCAAACCTTGAAATACAGCAAAAATTTTTGATTGTCTTGTATTAATATCAATATCACTTAGTTGACTCAAGCTTTTAATGTCATCAACTGTTTTATAATTATCATATATCTTTTGAAGGTTTTCTTTTGTTATACTAACAATATTTTTAGCATTTGAATAAGCTGTTTTTACAATAACCGAATTATTTGAGCTTATACGAATGACTTGTGTTTCTGCATTAGTTTTAGTTTTGTAAATGATACTTTTGCTGTTATCCAATTTCTTTTGCAAATCAGATACAAAACTTTCATACAATTCTTCAAAAGAATAAGCAATATTCCTTTCGCTAATATAAAATTTGTAACAATCATATGCTGCTCTTGCTGCTATCTCTTTAAAAATTCCGGATTCAACCTTATAATTAATAGCACTGTTATCCTCATCTGGTTTTTGAGGTTTAATACCTTCAACAAAATCTTCATAACACATGCTTTGATGAAAAGTACTAAACACAATTCTACCTTGCTTAACATAGTTTTCGTAAAGTTTTTTCAATACGCATCTGTTTTCTTTTTCTAATTCAATAATATTTCTATTCTCAATAATAGATAAAGCATAATTAACAGTATAATAAGTTTTACCGGTTCCAGGAGGTCCAAATAAAATTTGATTTTTATATTTACTCATTGATATTTCATTATTAAAAATTAAGTTTCTAAGTTCTTTATTATCATTTCTGTAAAATCCCGACAAATTTGTTCTATTTAATTCAATCCTGCATTGTTCAAGCAATCTTTTGAAATTATCATCTACTTGTGAAAGTGTATCTAAATATGTCAAATATGCTTTGGGAGTTCCATCAAATGCACTTGAAGTTTTATTAATTATGTCTTTACTAATTACTCTATATAGAATGTGAGGTTTCTTAGCTTCGATAACAAAACAATATCTTTGCCCAATAATAAAATTTATATTTTTACCACTTTCTGTAAAAGCAACTCTTTTATCATTTGCAAAAATCTTTAATTCTTTAACAATTTTCTTTACAATATCAATATAACTTATTTTTACAGATTGTTCCGGGGGTTGAACACTTTTATCATTTCGGTTAGTCCACTGCCATGCTTCATGAGATATCTGATAATATGGTTTTTTAAATGTATCCTTAATCTGTACCAAAACTCGTTTATAGTCATTTAAATCTTTGATCTTCGTGTCAATGCCTTCCTTCTCCAAATACGGTTTATGTATATCTATAGGATAAAATTTATCCGGATTTAACCAAAATAGTCCTTGTGTTAATTTTGCAATCTGAATTCCCTTTAAACGCAAAACTTGCATAAAAGCCTCATCAGTTAATTCTCCTTTTACAGCTTCTTCAGCAAGATTCCATAAATAACTTATGTCATTTTTCCCTCTGTCTTTCTCACGATTGAAATATCTGAGTGCAACAGGTAATGCTGAAGGGATTCCATCATAATCACTTGGTGCATCAAGATCAAAGTTAACAATCTGAACAAAATTTTTATAAAATTTACTTCTTCTGTCTGCACCAACACTTTGAAAGTAAGCAAAAAAACTAAATGGTTCCATTACCTCAAGTGGCTTAACCCCATTTTCATCTTTATCAGTAAGGCTGGTTGTAAATCCAACTTGTTGCAGAATTTTAACAAGATCATTTTGATGATTCCGATAATTTAGCAACCATTTTGCTTTTTCTACATAAAATTTTGTCCAATTGTACATCACTTTAAACTTTCTAATTTTAAACCTAATGTTTTTTTAATAAAACCCCTATACCCAACTCAATACATTATTAGAATTTTTATCACTCAAATATGCTACACAAGACAAAGGTATTGATGGATATTGTTTCTTAAAATTCAAGTATTTTCTATGGTTAAACTCTTTATAATTAAACTTTACTTCTATTGCAAACTTAGAATTAAGAGAATCAACTACAAAATCGACTTCATCTCCTGAGGTAGTTCTCCAAAACTTTACACTATCTTTTTCATAATTATTAATCAATGAATTATATACTAAATTTTCTATTATAATCCCTTTATCAATACGATTTTCAAGTTCATTAAACGAATTCATGACAATATTACGAAACCCTAAATCAGAAAAATAAATTTTGGGCATTTTAGTAAGCTCTTTTCTAATATTAGTAGTAAACGGCCTAACTGTACTAATATGGAAGCTCTTATTTAAAATATTAATGTAGTTGTTAACAGCAGTATGTGATAATCCAATTGTATTTGACAGCTCATTAATATTAAGTAAAGAGCCGACTTGATGTGAAAGTAGAGTAACTAATCTATAAAATTTTGTTTGATCCTGCACACCAGACTCCAAAATATCTTTTTTCAAATATGAGTTAAACAAATCTCTTAGAATAGCAATTTTATCGTCTATAATAGTCTCTTTAACAACAGCCGGATATCCCCCAAACATTATATACTCATTCAAAAATGCTGCGATTTCGTTTCTCTTTAGCGAAATATAATCTTCCTGTTGTCTAATTAAATCTATTTCTTCAATTAAATCGATAGCTTCTTTAAAAATAAGGAACTCTTCAAAATCGAGAGTTGAAAGATAAAATAGCTTTTTTCGACCAGCAAGCGAGTCTGAAAATTTAGCGTCAATATAAAATGCACTACTACCTGTAGCTATAATTTTAATTTTATCTGAATATTTATCATAAATGAGCTTTAAAAAATTAGAAGGATTATTCAAATATTGTATCTCATCAATAAGTAGAAAAATTTTATCGCCAAATTGCTTTGGTACAAATTTGAAGATATTTTCAGGATGATTATCTAATTCATTTAAAACATCAAAATCTTCGAGAGTAAAATAATAAACCTTACTATTTAATTCCAATAGATATGCTTCGAGCTGCTTTAGAATTGTAGTTTTCCCTGTTTGTCTAGAGCCCATTATTATAGAATACTCTTTCTTTGACAGATGACTTGTTAATTCATTAAAAAGCTTTCTTTTGTACATATATCTGATTTCTTGCTTACAAAAACAAAGATAATATTTATTTCGCAAATAAAAATTATCTGGATAATTTTTATTTGCGAAGTAAAATTTATCTGCAAAATTATCTAAATATCAAACCCCCTACTGTTATCATTAAAGTCTTTTGATTCTTCATTATAATAACTCTCTGTTTCAGAATTATCTTTTTCGTAAGTATTGTAAACAGGGTCTTCTGTATTTCGGTAATATCTTGAATTATTTGGGTTAAAACGTGAATCGTTAGATAATTGTCTCATTCGTTTCAAACCTTGCCGGTAAAGTACATACATATAAACAACAAAAAACAGCAAGAAGAATGGCATTTGCGACATTAAAATAAAATCGTAAAGTCCGTGCAAAAGTATAGGCATAGCAATAGCCGTTAATAAAAAAACATTTTGTTTTTCTTTAATAAACTTTGCTCTCCCGATATAATATCCCATTGAAACGCCAAAAATAGCATGTGCCGGCACAGCAGTTAAAGCTCTCATAAATGCTACTCCTATGCCACCATTCATAACATAAAGCACATTTTCGACCATTGCAAATCCCATTGAAACATATACAGCATACACAATCCCATCGAATTGTTCATTAAAGTGTTTACTTCGCCATACAATTAGCATCACAGCAATGAATTTAAACAACTCTTCGGTAAATGCAGCTACTACAAAGGCATTCCAGCCGGCATTAAGGTATCCTCTCATCCATGATGCAGGTAAGGACAATAAGTTTTCGATAAACAAGATTGGGATAACTGTAAATGCTCCTGCAAGAACACACAATATTAGTAACCATGCAGGCTCCTTATCATATTTATCGCGATAGTTAACATAGAACATTAACATTATTGCAGGTGCAAGAGCTATTAATATTAATTTAATGATCATAAAACAAATTTAATCAAATTGAATTGCTTGTACAGGGCTAATCCTGGTTATTAATAAACTTGGTACTATCATCATAAAAAATGTAACTATAAGTGTTCCTACGTTCAACAATAATAGATGAATAATATTAAGGTTTATTGGCACAGAACTAACGTAATAACTTGACGGATCGAGCGTAAAAACCCCCCACTGTAATTGAATAAAACAAAGTAGAATTCCAATTATATTGCCTATTAATAGCCCTCTTAAGGTTAGAAAAGAAGCATGATAAAGAAATACTTTACGCACTGAGAAGTTTTTGGCTCCCAAACTTTTAAGGATTCCTATCATATTTACACGTTCTAAAATCAATACTAAAAGTCCACTAACCATATTAAAACCAGCTACCGATACCATAAGAATTAAAATTACCCACACATTCATATCCAATAAGCTTAGCCAGTCAAAGATTTGAGGATATTCGCTACGAATATTAGTTGTGCGGAGCATACTTCCATCGTCACTAAATCTGTTACCAATCAGTTTTGTTATTTGTAATTCTGCGTTTGTTAAGTGTGAATAATCATCTAAAAGTACTTCAAAACCTGTAATCTGATTATCTTCCCAATTGTTTAGTTTTTGCAAATGCTTAATATCCACAAACGCATAAATTTTATCTAAATCTTCGAGACCTGTATCGTAAATACCGGCTACACTAAATTTTCTCATACGAGGAGGGTCTTGAATAAAATAGGTTCTGATATCGTCTCCTACGCTTAACTGCAATGCATTAGCCAAATATTTTGAAATAACAACCTGATTAGTTAGTACCGTATCGGATATTTCTATTAATTCGCCATCAAATAAATGTGTGTTGAAAAAACTCCAATCGAAATCCGACCCAATACCTTTAAGTACAACGCCTTGCAAATAATTATCTGTTTTAATAATTCCTGCTTTTGTTATAAACTGCTGAATCTGTTGTACTCCTTCAATGTTTTTAATGTCATCTATCCACTCCTGTTGATTACTTATTGGAATAGTTTCGTAAGAGTTATTTGTATCGTAATTTACAATTTGGATATGCGAACCAAATCCTATAACTTTTTGAGTAATTTCATTTTTAAATCCTGTTACGATAGCCACAGCTAGTATCATTACCGCCAAACCTAAAGCAATACCAACTATTGCAATTGATACTATTGGACGGCTGAACCTGTTTCCGACCTTTTGTTTTTTGAGTAATCTCTTGGCTATGTAATATTCTACATTCATTTTGTGATTGTAAAAATACTAAAAGGATACAATTAAAATCATTAATTACTTAAAAATTATGCTAATCTACCTGATTTACGTTGATTTATTGTCAGAGCTATACCAATACATCTAACCTGTTACGCTAATATGCTCAAGCTTAGGTTTATTCAATATTTTGATAGTCCCACTTTTATCATCAATAATATCGCTAGCTTTAAAATCTTTAATTCCTCGGACAACACTCATTACCGACATACCGGTAAATTCAGCTAAATCCTTTCGGGTTAGCGAATTATTAAAAGCGTCTGACTTAAAAATATTTTCAGCAAGGAACAAAATTGCTTCAGCAAGCCTACCGTTCATTTGTTTCTGAGTAAGAGAATAAATTTTATCGAAATGAAAATTAGTACAAGCATTAAGTGATTTAATAATTGAAGCTGCAAAATTTCCATTTTCAAGTATTAGCGTTTCAATTATACTTTTATCAATTGCACAAATTACAGAGTCTTCGATTGCTGCAACTGAATAATGTAATATATCGCTACTGAACACAGATGGAAGACCTATTAACTGACCGGCAGGGTAAAAATTTAAAATCAGATTATTATTTCCACTTAATTCCTTATAAATCTTAACAAGCCCTTTTTGCACAAACAAAATATGTGTAACAAAAGCACCTTGTTTTCCTACAATTTCGCCTTTTCTATAATTTAAAACTACTCGCTTTGAATTAACAAGTTGAAGTTCTAAATCTGAAAGCATACTAAATGAATCAGATTTAAAATTGCAAGATAAACAAGAATTATCACACTTATTAACCATATTATTAAACAGTTTCTTCCATAATAAACACATAAAGATAACATATGTTTATTAAAAAATAAACAATTGTTACAAAACTAATTTTCATAGCAATAAAAAAATATATACATATTTTATAAGTATTAAGCTCAAATGTTATACGCTTTTTCTAAAATTTTCAAAATATGGCAAGTATTTTTACAGACATAAATTTTATATTAAAACAATCACGATGATAATTAAACGATTTTTGATTTCATTTTTGGTGTTTTTAGCAGTATGGTTATTGCTTACATCATCGCTACAAGCTTCTTCAATACTAGTTGGTGTTGTAGTTTCGTTAATAATTGCATTACTTTTTGGCATTAAAGCAGAAGTTTTTGGAGAAATTAAGTTGAGTCTAAAAGCAATAATTAATCTCATAGCCTACACATTTGTATTTATATGGGAGCTTATTAAATCAAATATTGATGTGGCACTCAGAGTTCTTAATCCCAGCTTACCTATCAACCCTGGTATTGTAAAAGTAAAAACTCGATTAAAATCAAAAACAGGACGAATGGTTCTTGCAAATTCGATTACACTTACTCCCGGTACTTTAAGCATAGATATTAAGGATGAGTTTTTATACGTACATTGGATTGATGTAAAAGATTGTGATTTACAATGTGCAACCGAAGAAATAGTTAAGAAATTTGAAAAATATTTGGAGGTAATTTATGGATAGTCTTACAATTATATTATTTGTAGCAGCAGGATTTATTCTTCTGGCATTACTATTAGCATTATACCGATTTATAAAAGGTCCGCATACTACTGACAGAGTAATAGCCTTTGATGTAATGAGCATTGCAGGAATTGCACTTATAGCGATGATATCATTGTTCAGCAGTAGGATTATATATTTAGATGTAGCTATAGTTTACGGACTATTAGGTTTTATAGGAGTTATAATAATAGCTAAATATTTAGAAAGGAGTTTATAATGGAAGCTTTAAAATATATCGGAGCAATCATAAGCCTTTTTGGCTCCATTTTTCTTTTTCTTGGAGCATTAGGACTGATTCGCATGCCCGATGTTTATAACAGAATTCAGGCAGGTACTAAAGCAAGTACCCTAGGCACAATACTCACTCTTTTAGGAATAGGTTTAATAATGCCTTCGTGGGGTGGTAAACTTTTTATACTTATTATGTTTGTAATAATTACAAACCCTGTAAGTAGTCATGTACTTAGTCGTGCTGCCCACCATATCGGTGTTAATATGTACAAAAATACAGTTACCGATTTGCTGGAAAAAGACGAAAATAATACTAACTCAAAACCTGAGAAACAATGATACAATTAATTATAGCTATAGTATTGGGAATGATAATGATACTAATGGCAGGTGTTGCCATTTATCACAAAAAGCTTAAAGTTGCCATAATTGCTGCTGGAGCAGTAAGTTTATTTGCATCAATACTTTATATTTTACTGGCAGCTCCTGATGTTGCTCTTACCGAAGCTTCGATAGGTAGCGGACTTTCTGTAGTTATTTTCTTTTATGTATTGAATAAAATTCGGAAATATGATACTGAGAAATAGTCTTTTATTTTTATTATTGATAGCATTTGCCGCAATTATTATTAGCCTATTTAGTACTAATTATAGCGAGGCAGAACAACTTGGAATTGTTGCAAAACACTACGCCGAAAATGCAAAAGCAGAAGTAGGAGCCCCAAACTTAGTTAGTGCCGTAGTAGTTACTTATCGTGGCTTAGACACACTAGGCGAAGTTGTTATACTTTTTCTTACTGCTGCCATTATTGGTTTTATGCTAAAGTCAAAACATTCTGTAAATAATTCTGATAAAAGAATAAAAGGGAGTGAAATTCTTGAAACTGCTGCTAATGCTTTAGTTCCTATTATTATTCTTTTTGGTTCATATATATTTATTAACGGACATCTAAGCCCGGGAGGAGGCTTTCAAGGTGGAGCAGTAATTGCTTCAGCTTTTGTGCTTTTAGTGATGGCTAAAGCAAATGCCAAATTAAGCCACAAAATAATCAGTTTTACCGAATCTGTATCCGGCTTTTCATTTGTTATTATTGGAGTTCTAGGTATTATCTTGGCTGCCGGATTCCTCGACAATACATTTTTGCCTCTCGGAAAATATGGTTCAATAATTAGTGCCGGAGCTATTCCGATAATTTACATTTTTATAGGTCTTAAAGTAGGATCAGAATTAACCAGTATTGTAAATAATCTTAAAGAATCTCAAAACATAGAAATATGATTTTTTCACTTGTAAATATTAGTCTAATCATTGGAATCCTACTTGTATTAGCAGGAATCTGGGCGGCAATAACGCAAAAAAATATTATTAAAATCATAATAGGTTTCTCACTTTTCGATACAGGGATACATATTATTATGGTAGCTCTAGGGTACGTAAAAAACAATACTGCTCCAATTCTTGATAGCGAAAACCTAAGAACCGGCACTGCAGATAAAATTGTTGACCCTATTCCCCAAGCTCTTGTTCTTACTGCTATTGTAATTGGATTAGGAGTAACTGCACTTATGCTGGTTTACGCACTAAAAATGTATAGAGAGAAGAAAAGTTTAAACATTAACAGTTTTAAAGATTTAAAATGGTAACACCTATTTATATAATCGTAGCACTTTTGGGAGTAGCTTTTGCTTTGGGATTTAGCGGACAGAAGCAAATTAAAGCTGCCGGAACTTTAGCTTTAGGTGCACTTGCATTTTCATTATTCGTGTCGTTAGAGTGGCTTATTGGCTTATATACTGAAACATATAAAAGCACACAGATTTTTACTGCAGGAGTAAATCCTCCATTCTCAATAAACCTATTTATGGGAACAGGAGAAGCATTGTTTACTACATTAATAAACTTTATCGGCTTATTTGGAGGTCTTTATCTATTTAATAAACTAATAAAAAAAGGTCGTAGCACTTTTATAGCTCTTCTAATGCTAATAATGGGACTTAATGTTGTGGTAATGACCAGAGATATGTTCAACTTATTTGTTTTTCTTGAAATAAGCTCTGTAGCTACTGCCGGTTTAATAATACTAAATCAGAATAAAAAATCACTGGCTGCCGGGTTCAAATATATTATTGCAACAGGTATAATTGCCGGAATATTACTTATCGGAATTATATTTATGTACCGTTTTACTGGTTCTCTTAATATTGATGATATTCCAACAGGAAACTTGCTAATGATAAAAGGATTTGGAACAGCTATTTTTTTAATCCTCACTTCAATATTATTGGAACTTAAACCTTTTCCTGCAAATGGTTGGGGTTTAGACGTTTATCAAGGAACTCATGCCGGAATATCTGTATTTATTTCGGCAGCAAGTGGTACAGCATTGCTTTATGTTCTTTATAAATTTATTCCATTAATGTCACCTTCTTTTGCATTTGCATTATCATTAGTAGGTGGATTAACCTTTATTGCAAGTAATTTGTTGGGACTTAAACAAACTCATCCAAATCGGTTATTAGGTTATTCATCAATTGGGCAGATCGGGCTCGTAGTTCTGGTTATAGGGCTGGCTCCTTATCTTGGAGATAAATTTGAGTATATTGCAATTGCTCTTTTAGGAACTCATGTTTTTGCTAAAGCCGGACTGTTTTGGATAAGTGGTATAATACAAAAAGACAATATCCGTAAATGGACCATTCTAAGAAAGAACAAACTGTTAACAATTCTTTTCGGAGTTTTTATGTTAGCTCTCTTAGGCTTCCCTCCTTTTCCATCGTTTTTTGGGAAATGGGAACTAATAACGGAACTTGCAGGTAATGGTTTTATTTCATGGATGGTTATAATACTACTAGGCTCATTTCTTGAAGCCGTTTACTTGTTCCGATGGTTAGGGTACATACTTAAGCTTGAAGCTGCCAAAAAGGAATTACAACCAATATCTTGGAATAAATATCTGCCAATAATAATATCCGCCATACTCCTTATTGCAAGCGGTTTTGGAATGTCGTATTTACACGAACACGCTAAATTCATTAACTACATACCACTAATAGTAGCAGCAGCTTTTATACTAATTGACAGGCTACCTGTTTTTATTAAAAATACTCTTGCAATTGCCTCTGTTGGTTTGTGGTATTATATGATGTATCCTGATTTAGAAGAATTTAGATTGATTTTTGCCACTATTTTTCTAGTGGGTGGAATTATTACTTTATTGGCAGGATATGCATACAAAGGCAAACGTCAGGGCTTCTACCCTATGGCTTTGATAATGTTTGCCGGATTAGGCGGATTAATTGAGGCTAAAACAACTCTTGAATTTTTCTTTGCATGGGAATTAATGACCATAGGTTCATATTTCCTAATTATCAGAGGTAAAAAATCAATAAGCCATGCTCTTAGTTATATGCTATTTTCTCTTGGTGGTGCTTATGCAATCTTAGCTGCATTTGGACTTGCAACTGTAAACAATACAGGTATAAGCCTGGATATTCTTGCAAACTTAAATATTTATGCACCTGCAATATTTATTCTTCTGGCAATTGGATTTATGACAAAAACAGCATCACTCGGATTACATATTTGGCTACCGGGAGCACATGCCGAAGCCGAAACAGATGTTTCTCCAATGGTTTCTGCAATATTGCTAAAAGCCGGATTGTTTGGGCTTATTGTAATGATGATAAAAATGGGAGACCAAATGATTTTCGGTCTTAGCATTTCTTATTTTCTAGGTTGGCTCGGTGTATTTACTGCAATTATAGGTAACCTAATGGCTGCACTACAAGAAGATGCAAAACGATTACTTGCATACTCTAGTATAGGAGTATTAGGGTATGCCCTTTTTGGACTTGCCCTAATGTCGCACCTAGGCTGGTTAGGAGCAACTTCAATAGCAATAACTCACTTTATGTTTAAAACTACATTATTCTTGGCAATTGGAGGTGTAGTATGGAGACTTAAAACAAAAAATATGTATCAAATGGGTGGACTAATTAAAAAAATGCCATTTAGTTTCATTTCTGTTTTAATAAGTATCATTGTGTTAGCCGGTATTCCACCTTTAACAGGGTTTGCCGGTAAATGGCTATTCTTTAATGCAATAATGGAAAAAGGATGGTATCTACAAGGAGCATTAATATCATTTGCAGGAGTTATCGCCTTTTTATATTGTTTTCGCTTAATCCATTCCGTTTTCCTCGGGCAATTAAAAGACGAACATCGTAATGTAAAAGAAGCTCCATTCTGGCTACTATTACCTCAATATATTATTCTTGGTGTACTCATAATTTTCTCTGCATTCCCAAATAGTTTATTAAAACCAATTGGTGAATTTATTACGCCATATCTTCCTAACGGAGCACTTGTTTGGGATGGACAAATGGCTTATAGCCTATACGGTTATTGGAATGGAGAATTAATTATGTATGCTGTAGTCGGAATATTTGTAGCAGTATTACTTTGGATAATATTTTGGAACCGTAAAATTAAAAAAGTTAAACAATTTGATATCGTTTATGCCGCTGAACGTCCGTTTTTACCGGAAACTACGCACTATGCATATAATTTCTTCGCTCATTATAAAAAAGCTGTTGGGATTTTAGCACAACCAATGATTTCTAATTTTTGGGAAGGTGTTTCTGAAATTGGACATTCCGTATCCGATAAAATCAGAAGAATTTATAACGGTAGCGGACAAGCATATCTTATTCATATTATTGGTTTTATAGTAATAATCTTTTTATTCACATTCGGAGGATTTTAAATGGACACTATCTGGATAAAATTACTGTTTTCACTATTGACAATTTTTATTGTTTTAAACTATGGGTTACTCTTACAAGGAGTTGTGAGAAAAATCGGTGCAAGAGTTGGTCGTAGATATGGAATCAGATGGTATCAACCATGGATTGATATCATTAAAAACTATGCTAAACGCACAAAGATTACGCATGGTATTATGTACTACATTGCACCTGCATTTAGGCTTACAGGAGGAATTGGTCTTTTATTGTTTATGCCAGTAATTTATGGTACTGATATGTTTAGTAACTTTTCATTTACCGGCGACCTTTTGCTTTTATTGTACTTTCAGTTTTTTGGTGTACTCGGCATGGCGTTGGGAGCTGCAGAAGGAGGTCATCCATATTCTGCTATGGGCGTTAGCAGAGGCTTAGCACAAGTTACTGCTTATGAGTTAACATTAACTTTAGGAATAATTGCTATTGCAGTACAATATCAAACTTTAAGCATTACAGAAATTGTAGCCGCACAACAAGGTGGAATAGCTAACTGGACAATTATCACTAATCCTCTTGCAGGAATAGCTTTAATGTTAGCTTTTTTAGCTGCAATGGGCCGTTCTCCGTTTGACGTAGTTATAGCTCCTCAGGAAATACCAATTGGACCTCCTACCGAGTTCCATTCAGGTTTACTTGGTGTTTTGCAACTTAATCGTGCAATTTTTCCTGCTGCCAAACTAATACTTTTTATGAATCTGTTATTTGGTGGAGCTACAGACTGGGGTACACTTATAATCAAAACATTTCTGATTTATATGTGGTCGGTATTTGTTGGAGTAGCATTTCCAAGATTTAGAGTTGACCAAAGCATAAGATGGTATCTATTTATACCGCTAATTATAGGTGTACTTGCAGTTTTATTTATGAAGTTTTAGTTTAAAGAATATGAGTAAAGAACATACAGAAAAACGAATCGTATATTCACCCGATGGTGAACCTATCGAAATTGATCCGATAAAGGACTATTTTGAAGGAGGAAGACCCGAAATTCGTAATCCCAGAAACGGAATTATCGAAAAATTTGCCAACTGGGCAAGAAGCGAATCTTTATGGATTCTTGGTTTCGGGACAGGCTGTGGTGCTATCGAAATGCGTCCGCTAATGACTCCCCGTTTTGATGCATACCGCTTTGGATATCAGTGGCGCCCCACCCCAAGACAGTCTTCAGTTTTTGTAATTTCGGGATACCTTTCGGTAAAAACACTAAAACGTGTTATAAGAAGCTATGAACAAATGCAAAACCCCAAATTCGTAGTAGCACTTGGCTCATGCACAATAAATGGTGGAATGTATTACGATAGCTATAATACAATTAATCGTCTTGACCATTACCTGCCGGTTGATGTGTATATCACAGGCTGTATGCCACGTCCAGAAGCACTCCTTGCCGGTTTCGACCATTTAAAAAGAAAAATTAAAGAAGGTAGAGGCGAAGGGGCAAATAAATATGCAGAAAATTTTGATTGGTATAAAGCAAATCAGAAAAAAATAATCAAAGATTGGGATATCCCCGACTATAATTGGTAAAATAATGAAAGAAATTTTAGAAAAAGTCAAGAGAGTTTTTCCACTGCAAAATATCAAAAAGCAGAGAGAAAACTTATATTTTGTTGAAACAGAAAAAATCCATTTAGTTTCTCTTATCACAAATTTAAGAGATATTAATGGATTTAAACACCTTGTTTTGCTTACAGCTGTTGACAGAATTGAAAATGGAGTTTTTCAACTTACTTATCTTTTAAACAATGATGAACTAAAAATTGATTTAGGTGTACGTGTGTTTCTTGATCGTGAAAATGCCGAAATGGAAAGTATTCATCATTTATGGAAACAAGCTGCCACTTATCAGCGAGAATTACGTGAAATGTTTGGAATAAACTTTTCTGGAAGCCCAAGAGTTGATAAAGCTTTTATTCTCGAAGGTTGGGACGGAATGCCCCCATATCGCCGCGATTTTGATACTTTAAAATATTCGGAAGAAACTTATTTCCCACGACCAGGACGCAGCACTAATGATCCTGCAGAATATATGAAACAAAAAATGTATCCCGATGAGTAAAAAACTTTTTACATATAATCACGACCGTAGCCTATTTCCGGAAAAAGGACAAGATGGTAAACCAAATATTGACTTATCGTCTCACAAATTTATGAAAATATGGCATGGACCGCAACATCCGGGTATTACCGGCAATATGTCTCTCGAATTAACCTTGCAAGGCGATGAAGTAATGGATTGTGAAACACATGTAGGATATCTGCACCGTGGATTCGAAAAACTCATGGAACGCCGCAAATACATACAATGCTTCCCTATTGTTTGTAGAGTTGCTGTTCCCGAACCCGATTTCAATGAATATTGCTTTGCATCTGCTATGGAAGAATTAGCCGGTATCCAGATACCAGAAAATGCCGTTTGGTTACGCAATTTAGTTTTAGAAATGTCGCGTTTGCAAAGCTATCTGATGTGGATTGGTGGTCAAGCTGGCTCTTTAGGACAAGGAATTATCGGACAGTGGTCTTTATATTGCCGCGATTTAGTCCTCGACAGATTCGAAGAGCTAACAGGAGGTAGAATTTATCATATGTACATTATACCTGGAGGAGTAAGAGGAAATTTACCTGATGGTTTCCTAAAACGTATGGAAGAAACATTACAAATAATTGAATCTTTCATGAAAGATATTAAGAAAGTAATGTTTAATAATGCTGTTTTTAAAAAGCGAACTGTAGAAATGGGTGTTATTGAAAAAGATTGGATTTATAAGTATGGTATTACAGGACCAAATGCACGCGCTACTGGCATTGCTAAAGATGTAAGAAAAGATTACCCCTATCTTAAATATCCCGATTTAGATTTTGAACCCGTAACATCTGAATATTCAGATATTTATAACCGTGCAGATGTTCGCCGTCGTGATCTATTGCTCAGCATTGATTTGATACGACAAATATTAGCAAAAATACCCTTAAAAGGAGACATAAGAGCAAAAACACCGAATGTACTACATTGGAAAGTACCTTCAGGCGAAACTTATTCAAGAGCAGAATGTACACGTGGTGAATATGGCTACTATTTAGTTTCTGATGGCTCTGAATACCCACGAAGAGTAAATGTTCGAGGACCTAGCTATACTCACGCCGTAGCTCTCTTAGAAGATATGATAATTAACGAAAATATAGCTGATGTAGCTGGACTAATGGTATCCCTTCATACCTATCCACCTGAAATTGAAAGATAAATTATTATGGGAAAAATTAATGACATATTAAGTCCTTTTACTGCATGGAAACATGTTGTAAATAAACCTGTTACAATAAAAGACCCTGTAAGCCGTATTGCAGCCGACAGGTATCGTGGCTTTCATAAAAATGATTTAGAAAAATGTATTGGTTGTAGCACTTGTGAATCAATATGTCAGAATGCCGCTATTGATATGGTGCCTGTTGAAGGTATTGAAACTAAACATGGAGATAGTGGACTACGACCACGTATAGATTATGGAAGATGTTGCTGGTGTGCACTTTGTGTAGATATTTGCACAACCAATTCTCTAAGCATGAGTAACGAATATATTTGGATTGACGAAGATCCTGAAGTATTTCGTTTTGTCCCGGGTGCAGAAAAAAAATCTTGGGATACAAGGCAAGCCGGTTGGCAAAAACCTTCTGATAATTACGAATTGTACGATCCACAAAGAGTAAAAATGGGTGAGCTAAGCCCTGAAATTAGACACGACAGCTTTGTGGAAATAGTTCAAGGATTTTCTAAAGAACAAGCAATAGCAGAAGCTGACCGATGTGTAGAATGTGGAATTTGTACTGCAACCTGTCCTTCTCACATGGGAATTCCAGAATACATAAAAGCTATACGAAACGATAATTTAGATCAAGGCTTAAAAATTCTTTACGAAACTAATCCATTACCCGAAATATGTGGACGCATATGTACACATAAATGCGAAACGGTTTGCTCAGTTGGTCATCATGGCGAACCTCTCTCAATACGCTGGCTAAAAAGATATATTGCAGACCAAAACCCTGCAGATAAATATAAAGAAATCCTCAATCGGGGAAATATTGATGATAAAGGAAAAAAGATTGCCATAATTGGTGCCGGTCCTTCAGGATTATCAGCAGCATATTATTTGTCGCTAATGGGTTATTCTTGTACTATATTCGAGAAACTTCCACAAGCCGGTGGTATGATGCGATATGGTATTCCGGAATATCGTCTTCCATACGACCAACTTGATAAAGATATTAATTATATCCTCTCGCTCGGTGTTGATATAAAATACAATGCTACCGTAGGCAAAGACATTACGCTGGAACAGCTTCACAATGATTATGACGCAGTTTATACCGGCACAGGCTTACATTCGGGTAGAAGCACACGTATCCCTGGAACTGAACATAAAAACGTTTATCAAGCAGTTGACTTACTTCGTGATGTTAGTTTAGGAAAAGAAATACCTGTTTCCGAAAAAATTGTAGTTATTGGCGGTGGTAACGTAGCAATGGATATTACAAGAACCATTGCCCGTTTGCAAAAACAAAAATACGGTAAGGTTCAAGTCATTGCTACTTCTTTAGAATCAGAAGAGGAAATGCCTGCCGACAGAGAAGAAATTGTTGAAGCCAGAGAAGAAATGGCTATTATTGAACCAGGCTGGGGACCTGTAGAAATTATTATTGAAAACGATAAAATAACCGGGTTAAAAGTAAATAAATGCCTCTCCGTTTTTGACGAAGAAAGAAGATTCAACCCAAAGTTTGACAAAGAAAACCAGAAAATATTCCCTGCTGATATGGTAATTGAATCTATAGGACAAGGAGCAGATTTATCGTACATTACAGAAAGCTTTAAAGAAAATCTCGAAATGGATCAACGAGGACGAATAATTGTTGACAAGCATTTCCAAACTAGTTTAAAATGGTTTTTCGCAGGTGGTGATATTATTCAAGGACCTGATGTAATTACAGGTATAGCAAACGGTCACAAAGCCGCAATTGGAATAGATAAATTTATTAATCGTAACTCATAAATAATATGATAGACTTATCGACAAAATACATGGGCTTAGAACTTCGGAACCCTTTAATTGCATCAAGTTCGGCACTTACAGGTAATATCGAAAACATTGTAAAACTTAATAATGTAGGAATTGGAGCAATTGTAATCAAATCATTGTTCGAGGAACAAATAATTATGGATATTGACTCTCAACGTACAAACAATATGTATGGTTCTTACGATGATGTTGAAAACTATGTGGGATTCTATACAAAAAAGCATAAGCTAGACCAATATCTGAATTTGTTGACAGAAGCAAAAAATAAAACTAATATTCCAATTATAGCTTCGATAAATTGTATATCAGACAGCGAGTGGATTGAATTTGCTTCGGATATAGAAAAAACAGGAATTGACGCTTTAGAGTTAAATATGTTTATAATGCCTACCGACAGTAATTTTTCAGGTAGAGATATTGAGCAAAACTATTTAAATATTGTAAATAAAATTACTAAACAAACTCGTTTACCAATTGCTCTGAAAATAAGCCCATATTTTTCCGGAATGGCAAACTTTGCAAAATTGCTTTCTCATTCAGGTATTGCTTCATTAGTTTTATTTAACAGATTTTACAGACCTGATGTAGATTTAGAAAAGATGAAATTAACTGGTTCAAAAGATATTTTTAGTACACCTCAAGAAAATGCAAATGTACTTAGGTGGTTAGGAATTCTTAGCGATGAAATAAATTGCGATGTTGCTGCCAACACTGGGATTTGGGACGCTCCTACCGTTCTGAAAAACATTGCTGTAGGTGCCAATGCAGTACAAATGGCTTCTGTACTTTTTAAACAAGGTATTGAAGTAGTTGAAGATATGCTAAATAATATTGAAAACTTAATGAAAAAGCATAATTACAGTTCAATAAAAGATTTGAAAGGTGTATTAAGTAAACAAAAAGCAGCTAAACCCATGATATACGAACGAGCACAGTTCATGAAATATTTTTCTGATATAAAATGATTTGTAATGGAGAAACTAAAAGTTAAAATACTGAATTGTCTTAATAAAAAAATTGCATGTTATAATAATTTGCTTAAACAATTAAAGAAAGATGAGAAAATAGAAATTGCTAAAATCTTTGATAAAGAAAAGCAACAATACAATTCAGTAAAGCAGATATTTGAAACTTCACAAATTTCTTTAAAAGAAAAAAGTATTGCAGATATTAAAAGAATTGCAGAAGCCTTATCTGATATTAATATGGAAGATGCGCCAATAATTGAAATTTTAAAATGTGCTATGCAAAGTGAGAAATTACATTACAGATTATTTAGCTTAATAGCACAATCTACCTATAACAGCCTTACTGCAGCCATATTCGAGAACTTTGCTCAAGAGATAGCCGCTCATGCTCTTATACTTGAAAGAATCATTGAAAGCAAGTAATAAATTACCCTAAATCTTGTCTCCTAAACCTCTACTAATGAGTTTTCCTATACTTCCAAACAGCAAATACCATTACTAAAATACTATAAACAGTCATAGAAATCATTTCTGTTAAGATATTCTTAAGTTCGGCTCCTTTTAATAAAATTGCTCTAATAATTTTCATAAAATAATAAATCGGATTAATCCTATTTACTGCCTGCGCCCAATCGGGCATACTTTCTTCAGAAGTAAATATTCCACTCATAAGCACAAAAACAAGAAAGAAGAAAAATAATAAAAACATCACCTGCTGCTGTGTATTAGCGTAGTCAGATACCAACAACCCTAATCCAATAGCCAAAATCAAATAAATGGCAGTTGCTAAAAAAAACAGACTGATGCTACCTTCAAATGGCATGTTATACAACAACCTACCTATTAAAAGCCCAAATCCCATAACTATTATACCGATAATCCAGAAAGGTAGTAATTTACCCGTAATAAACTGCCATTTTTTTATAGGAGTTACGTTTATTTGCTCAATAGTTCCCATTTCTTTTTCTCTTACTAGATTAAGAGCAGTAAGAAAAGTACCCATCATTGTAACCAAAATTACAAGTATTCCCGGCAGTATATAATACTTAAAATTCAAACCCGGATTATACCAAAACCTGCTTCGTATTTCAGCATTAGCAGGTATAGTATTTATTTGGACATTTATATCTGAGCTTAAATATTTAATAGCCAATGAATTAACTATCTGCTGAATATATACATTTATTAATCCGGCGCTCTGTCCATCAATAGCATTAATATTTATCTGTATTGCTGCTCCGTCTAAGCTTAACACATCTTTTTCAAAACCTTGGGGGATAAGTATAACAGCCTTAGCTTTATCTTTTAAAAGTAAATCGCTTACAGCATTATTATTTGGAACAATTTTACTTACTTCAAAAAAAGGAGACGCTTCAAAGTCTGATATCAAACGCTTAGATAAGCTTGATTTATCATAATCCATGATTGAGATATCAGCATTTTTAAGCTCTAAAGTTGCTGCATAAACGAATACAATTGTTTGAACAAAGGGAATTACAAATATAATCGGGAGCATTATTCTATTGCGGAATATTTGCTTAAACTCTTTTTGCAGTATGTAATAAATAACTCTCATCTTGCTAAATATATAGTTTGAACTTTTTAACACTTAAAATCAAGAAGAAAAAAGTCATTCCCATCAAAACGAGGATTTCTTTCCAGATAAAAGCAACTCCAACACCTTTAAGCATAATATTCTTAATTGCTATTAAATAATATTTTGCCGGAACTATATAACTTAACCATTGCAATACTTTTGGCATATTTTCGATAGGAAAAATAAATCCTGAAAGCAAAATTGTAGGAAGCATAAGTGCAAACATTGAAATAAACATTGCTATTTGCTGTGTTTTAGTTACCGATGAGATAAAAACACCAAGCATTAAAGCCATGATAATAAATAAAATGCTTACTCCAAGCAATAGAATCGTACTACCTATAATTGGAACATGAAAAATCAAGTTACCCAATAATATTATAGAAATTGCATTAATAATCGACAATAAAATATATGGAGTTACTTTCCCTAAAATAATTTGCAAGGGTTTTAATGGTGAAACAAGCAAAATTTCCATTGTGCCAATCTCCTTTTCTCTTACAATTGATATTGAAGTCATCATAGCTGTAATCAGCATTAAAATTAAAGTCATTGTTCCCGGCACAAACATATAAGAACTTTTAAGCCCTTCGTTGAACCACATTCTAGGTTCTGTTGTTATTATTGCATTTGGGCTATTACTCATAGTTTGGTCAGCAATATAAGTTTGAATTATTGCCGAGGTATAGTTATTAATAAGATTAGAAAGATTTGGGTCTGAAGCATCAAGTATTAATTGCACTCTTGCATTATCCTGTCCGTAGAAATTTTCAGCAAAATTTGGCTCAAAAACAATTACTTCGGCACCTTTTCCACTACTAAAATATTCTTTGATATCGGAATAATTGTTCAAATAATCTGAAACAACAAAGTCAGGTGCTGCATCAATTCTTCCGGATATCTCTTTTGTAATATTATCTTTACTTAAATCTAAAACTGCAACATTAGCATCGTGAATTTCGTTTTTAATTACATAACCAAAAATAAGGATTTGCGCAATTGGAATAAGGAACAATATCATCATAGTCCTTACATCTCTAAAGATATGAATAAACTCTTTAATCAAAAATCCTCTGAATCGTTTCATTATTTTCTTGCTAATTTAATAAACACATCTTCGATTAGGTTTACACCAAAGTTTTCTTTTAACTTAGTAGGCGTATCAAGAGCTTCGATTTTACCGTCAACCATTATTGACACTCTGTCGCAATATTCGGCTTCGTCCATATAATGAGTTGTTACAAAAACCGTAATTCCTTTTTCAGCACTTCTGTAAATCATGTCCCAAAACTGTCGTCTGGTAATTGGGTCAACACCACTTGTAGGTTCGTCGAGAAAGACAATTTTAGGTTTATGAAAAATTGCTACCGAAAAAGCTAATTTCTGTCGCCACCCTAAGGGCAAATCAGCTATCATTTTATTTGCCATCTCTTGAATTCCAAGCTCTTCGATAAGTTCATTTGTACGATTCTGTATTTGTTTAAAAGGCAATCCGTATATTCCTGCATAGAAATGAATATTTTCGCGAACAGTAAGGTCTTCGTACAAACTAAATTTTTGACTCATATATCCAATGCTTCGTTTAATTTTATTGCGTTGTTTGTAAACATCGTAACCTGCTACCATAATTTTACCCGAACTTGGATAAGAAAGACCACTTAGTATTTTTATTGCAGTTGTTTTTCCGGCTCCGTTAGCACCTAAAAAACCAAAAATTTCACCCTTATAAACATCAAAACTCAGATTGTCATTAGCGACAAAATTCCCAAACCTCTTTACTAAGTTTCTTACTTCTATTATTTTATTATTATTATTATTCATCGTTTAACATAAGGTCCATAAAACAATCTTCTATAATGGGTTTTATTTCTGAAATTTTCACTTCTATTTTATGCTTATCTAAAAACTCTCTTACTATTTTGGTAGTATCTTGATTATTGTTAGTGCTTAAATGCAATTCTTGCCCAAAAAGGTGTACAGCACTTAGCTTATCAAATTTCTCAAGTAATTTATAGCTTTCGTAAAGCTTATCGCTTTTTAGAGAATATAGTTTTTTAGAATAACTTGCTACAATATTTTCAGGAGTATCAGTTTGTAAAATTTTTCCTTTCTGAATAAGAGCTACTCTATCACATTGATTAGCTTCGTTCATATAAGGTGTAGATACTACGATTGTAATACCCTCTTTTTTAAGTCGATTTAACATTTCCCAAAACTCCTGTCGCGAAACAGCATCTACACCCGTAGTAGGTTCGTCAAGAATTAAAAACTCAGGCTTATGAATTAGTGCACAACACAATGCAAGCTTTTGTTTCATACCTCCCGACAATGCTCCTGCTCTACGGTTTTTAAATGGTTCAAGCCTTACATAGATATCCTCAATTAAATGATAGTTTTCATGTATTGTGGTGCCAAAAACAGTTGCAAAAAATTGTAAATTCTCTTCTACGCTTAAGTCTTGATATAGCGAAAACTTTCCGGGCATATACCCAATTATTTTTCGCATTTGCTTAAAGTTTTTAAATGCACTTATTCCATTTATAAAAACCTTACCATTATCAGGTATTAATAATGTTGTAATTATTCTTATCAATGTAGTTTTACCTGCACCATCAGGACCTATAAGACCAAAAAACTCAGACTTTTTAATATTTAAATTGATATCTGCTAAAGCCTTAATAGTACCAAAGCTTTTATTTATATTATTTAATTCGATACAGTTCATTACTACTTATGCATTTTTCTTTTTAATTTAAGAATATTAGATGTATAATTTCGTCCTACATAATCAACAGGTTTTTTACGCACCCATTTTATAAACTTATCCATTTCTTTATGCTCTTTTAATCTATCGAATGTGTAAAAATATTCAAACAACTCTTTTTCGGTAAACACAGAATGAATTTTTTGATGACAGATTTTGTGCATAAATACTTTTTTTTCTCCTTTATATTTTTTGGGTATTAAATGATGTTCGTTAAGGCTGTTACCTTCTATCATTTTTCTACCACAAAGCGGGCAAATCCCAAGTTCTATTTCGTCTATTTTCATAAAAATTAGAAATAAACTTCTGCCGGCATTCCAATTTTTAAATTTCCTGCTTCATTATTAACTCTAATTTTAATTGCATACACAAGATTAACTCTTTCTTCACGGGTTTGTATTATTTTGGGAGTAAACTCTGCTTTGTCGCTAATCCAATACACAACACCTTGGCAATAATCCATCTTGTTATTATTAGTATCAAAACCAATTTTAACAGTATCTCCAATTGCAAGTTCGGTAAGTTGAGGTTCGCTAATATATGCACGAAGTGTAATTTCAGTTAAACTAGCTATTTTGTATATACTCCTTCCTGGAGCAATTAATTCGTATTGCTCTGCAAATTTATTAAGTACCGTACCACTTATTGGATTAATTATTAAAGCTCTCTTTATTTGATCGTTTAATAATGCTATTGAAGCATCAATTACCTCAAGTTCTGCAAATATTGGAGCGTTTTGTGATTTTACGCTTTCAATTTGTTTATTTATTACATTAATTTGTCCGATTATATCATCGAGTTGCTTTTGAGTTGCAGCTCCATCTTCTAATAGCTGAGTAATTCGTTCTTTTTCTTTCTCTATTGTATTTAACTGCTCTTGATAAATTTCTACTTGAGCTACCAAGCTAGGAAATTTTGAGCTTACTGCATTTCTTTGAGCAATTAGTTTTTGCTTTTGCAAATGTAAATTTGCCGTATCTATTTGAGCAACAAACTCCCCTACATGTAATTTATCTCCCTCGTTAACACCTAAAAAAATAATTCTGCCACCAATTTCGGAAGATACTGTGGTTTCGACAGCTTCAAAATTTCCGTAAGCATCGGCCTCATTTCCGTTTCTGTTGCAACTAAATATTGCAAAGCAAGACACAAACAACAATAAACATTTGATTTTCATAACTTTAACATTATTACATACTTATTAAATACTTAATTATTCTCATTTTGCTTTCCTACTGCCATAAGCCAAGAATACTTTGCCTTCGATAATAGTATTTCGTGCATTCCGAGATTCAACATGGCTGCTTGCTCCTCGTTTAAAGCAATAATATAATCGCTTGCACGAACAACACCATTTTTCAATTGCGATGAATACGAAGACGTAATCCCTTTACGAAGTTCAACAATCTCTTCATCTTTCATAATTAGTTTATCATACTTTTCGATTCGTTTAATTTGCGCCTGCGCTTGCGATTGCTGAAACATCTCAAACTGATTCTTTTGATTATCTATCATTTGGAGGTTTATTCCAATAATTTCTCTATTACGTTTTGTCTTATTCCAATCCCAAATATTCCACACAAACTTAGCTCCAACTACTGCATAAGTATCAAATTCATCTGAAAGCATATTGAGTCCAGGTCTTCCGTATCCAAGTTGAGCAAAAGCCATAAGCTTTGGCATTCGTCCTTTTGAAATTAATGCTTCCGATGATGCAGCCTGCATCTTTAAAGCATTGAAATAATCAATTTCAGGACGATTAATTGAGTTATTAGCTTTAATGTTAGGAGTTGGCAAAAGAATATTTGCAAACTCAGGTATTTCCTCGCCCATCAAATACTCTAGCATTTCTCTTACAGCAAGTACTTCATATTCAATATCTATAAGGTTTTGCTCTATTTTAATCTGCTCAGCAAGTAAAATATCTAATTGAGATTGCAATACCACACCGTTTTCAACTCCAGAATGCAACTCCTTTATTTGTTCTCGTAACTGCCAACGTTTGATTGTAATAATTTCATTTTGCTTATTTAATACAAGCAAATTAAAATATAAATCAACTATCTTTTCCTTATAGGCATAAATATCATTTGCAATTTTTGCAATTTCTACTTTTGTATTACTTTTTTCTAAATCTTTTCTTCCTGAAATTGCACCACCATCCCATATTACTTGCGACAATTCTAACGCCACTTTATACTGGTCTTTAGGCACATCGGTAATAGGCTCTGTAATAAAAGGCACATCGATATCTATATTAGTAACATCAGACTGCCATGTAGCCTGTCCAACAAAATCTAGAGCAGGTAAATATCCGGAATTTAAAACTTTCAAATTCTTTTCTGCTTTATTTTGAATAAGCAATTCGTTTTTAATTATTGGATAGTTTTTTTCTGCCCTATCTATGCAATAATCTATTGTAATAACTTCTTGAGCATTTAAAAAAGTACTCAAAAAAAATACTAGCAAGAAAAAAATTATTTTTATCATTTTTTTAAAGCTTTGATTAAAAATTCAGGTATTATATCAATTCTTTCTTGTAAAAATTCATAGTATTCACTTTGACTAATATCAGCAAACCTTGTAATTACATTACTTGCTGCAACAGGAAAAACCACTAGAGATACTATGGTAACAATTATGTGTGCCGGATTTAATTCAATTACATCTCCATTCTTTTGACTTTGACACAATTCGTTGTAAAATTTATCCCATGTTTCGGTTACATCAGACTCACGGAGAACCTGATCTACAATTTCGGGATTACGATATATCTCATTTAGTAAAAATAACGGGAATTGCCTATGCTCTATCAGATAATTCATATAGGATTTCACGAGCTTATTAAGTTTACTTTCAAAATCAATTTCAGTTTCGATAATATCGGTCAGCATCGAAAACATATCAATAAGAACATCACGAAAAACCTGTTTAAATAAAGATTCTTTGTTGCGATAATAGTAATGCAATAATGCCTTATTCATCCCTGCATTATCCGCAATGTTCTGCATTCTGGCTCCACTAAAACCTTTTTCTAAAAACTCAGCCATAGCTGCTTCCATTATTTTAATTTGAGTCTCGTTTAAGTCTTCTTTATTTGTATTAAACATCTGGTTTAACTTTTTGATTTAACTAATTGGTCAAAATTAAACATTATTATTATAACTTACAAATAAAAATTATAATTGATTAAACTACTTGATGCGCTTTTTAACGAAGGTTTTTGGCATGGTTTTTTGCCTCGAAGAAAAGCAAAAACATTTTGCAAAAATAAAACTATTATTTGCATCCAAAACCAAATATTACGAAGACTATATGGTAAAAAAGCAAACTAAAGTTTTTCATCATAAAAAGATTTTCTCATCCATTAATATAGGAATATGTTTTTTATTAGAAGATAAAAAATGTTTTACTATTTTTGATTTTTAAATACTACGAGTTAATACTATTCGTTAGTGATAAAATATATGAGTAAATTATTATTAAAAATACTAATACTATTAATACCAATTAGCTTAATAATAGGTACAACTCAAGTGTATGGTCAAGAGAAGAGATTAAAAAAAGCAAATGAACTTTATGAGAACGAGGAATTTTATCTAGCTATTCAAGCTTATCAATCCTTAACCCGCAAAATAAAAGACAGAAACGAAAGAGCAGAAATATACTTTAAAATTGGAGAGTGTTATTTTAATATTAATGATTATAGAAAAGCCCGAACCAATTATAGGCGAGCAAGACGAAATTCTGAGTATGAATTTATGGCATATTATAAAACTGGTTTATGCATGAAACTTAGTGGCAATTATGATGATGCAATAGCACAGTTTGAAGAATGCTTATCATTAGAACCTAACGACAGTACTGTTTTATTAGCAATAGAATCTTGCGAGCTATCTTTGCAATGGATAGAAGAGCGTTCACGCTTTACAGCCGATAAGGTTAAAGATTTTAATAGTAGAGAGAATGATTTTTGTCCAACCGTTGACGAAAAAGACGGATATCCACATATCTATTTTAGCTCAACAAATAAAAAAACAGCAAAAGGGAAAAAAACCAGCGGAATTACCGGCGAAAAATTTGCAGACCTTTTTGTTTCTAAAATGGATAGACAACATAACTGGAGCGAACCTGAGCCTTTAGATTCATTAAATACAATTTTCGACGAAGGAGCTGCACTAATTACAAACGATGGGCGAGAGTTATATTACACAAGTTGTGTTAAAGAAAAAGGTAAAGACAAGGGTTGTCAAATACTTAAGGCTTCAAGAGTAGATGGAATTTGGATGAATCCTGAAAACCTGGGTATAGTCGGCGACAGTATTTCTATTGGGCACCCTGCCCTATCACCCGATGGAGAAGTATTATATTTTAGTTCAAGAAAAACAGGCGGCTTTGGTGGTGCCGACATCTGGTACACAAAAAAAGGAGACGATGGAAATTGGGAAAGACCCCGAAATATGGGACCCACTATCAATACTAAAGGGGACGAACTCTTTCCTTTTGTAAGAGCCGACGGTACTATATATTTCAGTAGCGACAGACACCCAAGCATGGGAGGGCTTGACATTTTTAAAGCATACAAAAACGATGATAATAAATGGGTTGTTGTAAATATGAAACCTCCATTTAACAGCGAAGGTAACGATTTTGGATTATATTACTTTGCCAACGAAGAAAAAGGCTTCTTTACTAGCGACAGACGTACATCTAAACAAGAAGACATATATTATTTTGAAAAACCTCCTCTAAATTTTGCTTTTGAAGGAACTGTTAAAGACTTTGATACCGAAAATATTATTGATAGTGCCGTTGTAGTTCTTTACGGAAGCGACGGCACAATGTTTTACGATACAGTATTTATTGAAGACGAAGGCTCATTCAATTTTAAACTTAAGAGCAATACTGATTATGTTTACGCTGTGTATAAATCGGGATACTTTAATGGAAAAGGAAGATTAACAACCGATACCCTTGATTTTGACTACATATTCGAGGAAGAAGTATTTTTAGAAACAACAAACAAAACATTTGAAATTCCAAATATAGAATTTGAATTTGCAAAATGGGATTTAACAGAGCAATCTAAGATTAACCTTAATGAACTGATTCAACTTTTAAGAGACAACCCACATTTGATCATAGAACTTTCAGCTCATACTGATATGATTGGAACCGAACAAGATAATATTGAGCTTAGCGAAAAAAGGATAAAATCTGTTGTTGATTACCTTGAGCAAAAAGGTATTCCAGGTGGACGACTAGTTGGCAAAGGATACGGCGAAAGTAAACCAAAAATTATTACAAAAAAATATGACGAGTACCCATGGTTAGAAAAGAATACCGTTTTAGACGAAGATTATATATTGGATTTGGATAAAGAAAAACAAGAGATTGCAAATCAAATGAACAGACGAATCGAATTTAAAGTTCTTTCAAACGACTATACACCAAGCCTTGACTAATTATTTTTATATGGTATATTTATTGTATAAATTAAATTCAAAACTATTGAATTTATAATCTAAATGCATTATTTTCACATCCAAATTTTAATTATATGTTACGGAAATTATTTATTATCGTTTTAATCCCTATGATTACAGGGATTTATTTTAATATGTTTAACCCACTGTCGGCACAAGTGGTTGAAGGCGGATACCACGATAAGTTGTCAAATTATTACGAAGAGGGGCATTACTTAGATTGTGCTTTTAAAGCCGACAGAATGCTGATGAAATCAAAATACAAAAAAGACCCCGAAGTATATCTTTATCTTGCAATCAGCAAGCATCAAATATATTTATTAAGTATTAAAGACCCTCAAATACTTCTCGATAATAAAGAACATAAAAATGCTTACGACGATGCTCTTCGCAATGCAGATTATGCAAAAAAACGAGACAGACGTGTAGGTGAATTTTTTCCAAATAACGACCATTTACTTAAAGAAATTGTATATTCTGGACTCCCTATTTGCGAACAATATATAGCCGAAGAAAGATATACTAAAGCCTTATCATATTATCGTAAGTTTCTTAAAATTATTGACAACCATCATATCCTATTTATGAAAGGTGTAATGGACATGTATAATAATGATGCCTATAATGCAAATGAAGTGTTTAAAGAAGTATTCGAAGCTCTTAAAACAAAAACATTAACAAAGGATAGCAATACCGAACATCTAATGCCTCAAGGCTTTAATATGTATTATGACTATTTAATGAAAACCGATTCAATATATTATGCCGACAGTGCATACAATGTCTTGAAATTTGGGCATAAACACTTCCCTAAAAACCCTGACATCCTACTTAGACTTGAAAATCATAAATTGCAAACCGATACTATAACAGAATGATTGGAATAATTGGAGGAACAGGTTTAGAAAAAACCGGAATATTTAACTTAGAACGTGAAATAAGTTTTAATACAGAATTTGGAGAACCATCTTCTTTATTAAGCATTGGCAAAATTAGCAATATCGAATGTGTTTTAATAAGGCGACACGGTGAAGAGCACACAATTACACCAAGCAATGTAAACAATAGAGCAAATATTTCGGCACTCAAAGAAATAGGCTGTAAAGCTATAATTGCGACATCTGCATGTGGTAGTCTTAAAGAAGAAATAGGTAGAGGAGATTTAGTGTTACCTGACCAATTCATTGACTTTACACGACATAGAAAAGTGAGTTTTTACGAACAGTTTGCTCCTAACAATATGCAGCATACTCCAATGGCAGACCCATACAACGAAGAATTGCGAAATATCATTTTGAACACTGCTAACAATATTGGCATAAAAATTCATAAAAAAGGTACTGTTATCAGCATAGAAGGTCCCAGATTTAGCACACGTGCAGAATCACACATGTTTAGATTATGGGGAGCTGATATTATTAACATGACAACCGCACCCGAAACCATTTTAGCTAACGAAGCAGGTATTCCTTACGCTCTGATTGCTCTTTCCACAGATTACGATTGCTGGAAAACCGACGAAAAACCTGTAAGTATTAACGAAGTAATGAGAATCTTTAACCAAAACATTAGTAAACTCACAGACCTGCTAATCGAAACTGTGAAAAAGCTTTAAAATGGACTTACAAAATACCATCTATCTTATTAATAATGAGATATGTACCAAAACACCTTGTATTAAACCAAATACTCTTATTGTTTATGATGTAATTCGGATAATTGATAAAAAGCCTCTATTCTTTTATTTACATTTTGATAATTTAACTAAAGCGTTGAATAAATTCTTTAATTTCGGAATAGAAATTTCTAGTTTAAAGCAACAAATAAAAAAATTAATAGAGATTACCAACACTACAATAGGAAATGTCAAAATTGAAATTTTTAGTAAAAACGAAATAATTCAAACAGTTCTGCATTTTGTACCCCACTATTATCCTACTCCAGATCAATACGATAAAGGTGTTACTCTAAACTATATGAAAGCAGAACGTAAAACACCTCAGCTTAAAACATGGCAAACTAATATTAGAAATAATGCCAATGAGATAAAATCCAAAACCAATAGTTTTGAAGTACTACTGCTAAACGACGAAAACCAAATTACTGAAGGTAGCAGAAGCAATATCCTATTTATACAAAATAATACAATAATTTCACCACCTTCTAACCTATTACTACAGGGTGTTACCCGAAAAGTTTTGCTAAACATTATTTCAAAAAACGATAAACTAAATTATAAAGAATCTAAAGTTTATTACAAACACATAAATAAATTTGAAGCAGCTTTTCTTACCGGAACTTCATTAAACATTTTGCCTATCGCAAAAATTAATGATTGGAATTTTAATGCTAATAATACAATTATTAAACAATTAATCAGTAGTTTTAAAATCGAAGTAGAATATGACATTAACTCATTTAAATATGATTAAATATTTTATTACAATAATAATCATTCTTGTAACACTCACTGTAAACTCACAAACGTGGAAGTCATATACGACACAAGACAATATTAATATTGAATACTTAAGGGATAACAAAAAAAAGATGTTTTTTGTAAAAATTATTGCAAAAACAAATCATACTGTAGATCAACTTTTAGAAAATATTAACGATGTAGAAAATTACAATAAATGGGTTTCGTACACGGCAGAAACTAAAATGATTAAAAAATATGGTAATGATTCACTTTTTTATTACACCATAAATCAACCACCTTTTCCTTTAGGTAAAAAAGATGCTATATTTGGAGTGTATCTTAATTATAAAAATGATGGTAGCGTACACATTTACAGCAAAAGCCTTCCTGATAAATTGCCAAAGGTTGACGGATACGATAGAGTAGATTATTATATTGTAATTTGGGAGTTTATACCTAAACAAGATTATACACTAATTAAATACTACCTTGAACTGGAGTACCCACCTATTTCTACAGAATTTATATTGTCGCAATTTATTCGAAAAGGACCAGAAGAATCTATTCGCAAGTTCATTGCAAAAATGAAATAGCATATTTAAAGTAAGCAAGTTTAGAAGCAATTGTTAAATTTAACTTAATAATTATTGTTGTCTTGTTTTAAAGCTATACTTTTGCAGGCTAAAAAAAATTCAAGAATTATAATTATTAAAGAGATGTCTATTGTAACTAAAGAAAAGTTTCTATCAGCAAAATGGTTTCGGGCAGTACTATTAATTCTATCCGGCACATTTATTATGGCTGTTGGTTTTGTGTATTTTATTTCACCATACAGGTTTGCTCCCGGCGGTGTTTATGGGATTGCTATTGTTTTACACCATTTACTAGGATTCCCTACTGGTCTTACAGCCCTATGCATTGATATTCCACTTACTATTATCGGAATTAAGATATTAGGTCCAAGATTTGGTTGGAAAACCGTATTAGGTTTTATTTCGCTTGCTTTATTTGTTGATTTACTTACTTATTTTCAAGGAAATGTTCCTCTAGTTGAAAATGAAGCTTTACTTTCTGCCATCTTTGGGGGTGTTCTTGTTGGTTTAGGGCTAGGGCTTGTGTTTAAATCTAAAGCAACATCAGGAGGTTCTGATATTATTGCTATGGTTATTGGAAAATACACAAAACTACCACTCGGGCAATTATTAATATATGTTGATTCTGTAATTGTTCTTATTAGTTTAATAGCATTTAAAGACTGGACTATACCATTATATTCATGGATTGTAATTTACATCACAGGCAAAGTTGTTGATTTAGTACTCGAAGGTATTAATTACGAAAAAAGCATGATAATAATATCAGATAAGCATGAAATGATTAGAGACAAAATTATTGATAAACTAAAACGTGGCGGTACTTACATCAATGGAAAAGGGATGTATGCAAAAAATGAAAAGTCATTGATTTACACTGTTGTTAATCGTCGTGAACTTAGTATTATTAAAGACTACATAAAAGACATTGACCCTGATGCATTTATATCTGTAATGAATACTCACGAAATTTTAGGCAAAGGCTTCAAATCTTTACAAGACAGCACTGATTAACGAGTTTAACCCGTATTATTCATGCGATTAGCTTTGTGTAGCTGGTAGGCGTCGAAACTTGCAGATATATCCTTATATTTCAAGAGTTTTGCAACGAAGCAGATGCACAAAGATAATTGTAAGCTTTGTCAAAATTTGGCTAATAATAAAACCATAAGCACCGTGCCAATCCACAGACTAACAACTTGGATACCACCCTTATTTTGTGTGTCTGGTACTATAAAAAAAAAGTGTCTTGTAAAAATTTTAGATATTTGTAAAAAGAAAGAAATAAACACTAAAACAATTACAAGACGATGGTAAAATTAACAA
>Ga0334901_1000277_pt1 | contig 79657 bp, 71 predicted proteins | sample GraSluR3_MG_3_FD_207216 | JGI IMG/M metagenome (GOLD analysis project Ga0334901, IMG submission 207216) | Sludge microbial communities from methane-producing bioreactor in Wageningen University, Netherlands - Granular Sludge_15_08-R3 | ecosystem: Engineered > Bioreactor > Anaerobic >...
TCGCATTCGGTGCAAAATGAACCTTGCCTCGATAGGTTACATTACCGCCATTCTTAGCGATGGATTTCGAGATGATCGTTGATGATGTGTTCGGAGCCAGATGCATCATCTTTGATCCGGAATCTTGGTTCTGTCCCTTGCCGCCGATCGCGATTGTCAGCGTACTTCCCCGTGATCCTTCACCTTTTAGTACGACGGATGGGTACTTCATCGTAACGGCGGAACCGATGTTTCCGTCTACCCATTCCATCGTCGCATGTTCCTCACAGATCGCGCGCTGGGTAACAAGATTGTACACGTTGTTTGCCCAGTTTTGAATCGTTGTATAACGACAGTAAGCATCTTTGCACACATAGATTTCAACAATACCGCTGTGCAGTGAGCTGCTGGAATATACAGGCGCAGTACAGCCTTCAACATAATGTACAGAAGCACCTTGATCGACAATGATCAGCGTGCGTTCAAACTGACCCATGCTCTCTGAGTTAATGCGGAAATAGGCTTGAAGCGGTGTCTTGCAAACCACACCCTTCGGAATATAAACGAAGGATCCGCCGGACCAGCATGCTGCGTTCAACGCGGAAAATTTATTATCAGCAAAAGAAATCACTTTGCCAAAGTACTGTTTAAACAAATCTTCATGCTTTTGAAGCGCGGAATCTGTGTCAAGGAAAATGACACCATCTTTTTCAAGATCTTCCTTCATACTGTGATAGACAACCTCGGACTCATATTGCGCAGAAACACCTGCAAGGTATTTGCGCTCAGCTTCCGGGATACCCAGTTTATCAAAGGTATCCTTGATTTCACTCGGTACTTCATCCCAGGAACGGCCTTGGTTTTGTACCGGCTTCACATAATAGGTCAAGTCATCGAAGTTCAGTCCGCTTAAATCTGCGCCCCATTGCGGCATGGGTCTTTTATAAAAATGATGCAGTCCTTTCAAACGATAATTAAGCATCCATTCCGGTTCGTTTTTTTTCTTGGAAATTTCGCGTACGATGTCCTCAGTCAAACCACGCTTTGTTCGAAACACAGACACGTCTTTTTCCCGGAACCCATACTTATATTCTTCAATTTCGGGCAGCTGCTGTTCTGTAGCCATCGCGATATTCCTCCTTTTTCATCTTACTCAACGATACATCTGTATCGCCATTTATAATCACAGATACTTACTGATCTTAGTCAACAGTTGGCATGAGCAATTGCTTAGATTCAGTTTACCACAATTCACAGAATTGTTGATTATTGACGACTTTTTTCCTTATCCGCCTCACGTAATGCTTTCTCAACAGCTTTCCATGCTAAGGTCGCACATTTAATTCTAGCCGGGTATTGAGAAACACCGTGAAGTGCTTCAGCATCTCCGAGATCCAAATCATCATTATGCTCGCGCCCTTGAACCATTTCAGAGAAATCAAAGGTAAGCTGATGAATTTTATCAATCTCCAATCCCTTGATCGCCTCAGTCATCATAGAGGCGGAGGATTGACTAATGGCACATCCGGAGCCTAAATATTTTACATTGACAACCTTGTTGTCTTCTATTTCAAGTGACACTTGAATTTTATCGCCGCATGACGGATTATTCATGTTTACCGTCACACAGTGATTTCCCTCAAGTTCACCTTTGTTTCGTGGTTTTTTATAGTGATCCATAATAACGGAACGGTAAAGCTGGTCAAGATTATTAAACAACATGTCCAAAGAACTCCTTCGTTTCTTTAATTCCTTTGGCTAGTGCTTCAATTTCGTCCTCAGAATTGTAGAAATAAAAGCTTGCACGAACCGTTGATTCGCATTTTAAGCAGCTCATCAACGGCTGGGCACAGTGATGACCGGCACGAACAGCGATGCCCTCCGAGTCAAGCGCAGTCGATACGTCATGAGGATGTACGCCCTCAATATTGAATGAGATCAGTCCGGAGCGTTCGCTTGGCCCATATAATGTGACCCCTTCAATTTCTGAAAGCATATCGTAAGCCTTTGCTGTTATCTGTTCTTCATAATGCTGAATCGCATCCATACCGATACTCTGTAAGTAATCGATTGCCGCCCCAAGTCCGATTGCTCCGGCAATATGCGGCGTTCCGGCTTCAAGCTTCCAAGGAAGCTCTGCCCAGGTCGCACTCTGAAAACCAACTTCATCAATCATTTCTCCCCCGGTCTCAACCGGTTCCATGGCTTCAAGAAATTCTTGTTTGCCATACAGAATGCCGATGCCTGTTGGTCCGAGCATTTTATGTCCTGAAAAAGCGAAAAAATCCGCATCGAGATCTTGAACATCCACAGTCATATGCGGCGTGCTTTGCGCGCCGTCTACAACCATAATTGCGCCATGTTCATGAGCGATTTTCGCAATCTCTTTTACAGGATTAACAGTTCCCAGTACGTTGGAAACCTCCGTTACCGATACGATCTTTGTTTGATTCGTAATCGTTTTGCGGACTTTAGCAAGATCTAAAGTGCCGTCAGCTTCCATTGGAAAATAACGGAGTACAGCTCCCGTTTTCTTAGCAACCTGCTGCCAAGGAATCAGATTTGCGTGATGCTCCATTGGCGTGATCACAATCTCGTCTCCCTCGCTCAACCGCGCAAGACCGTATCCGTAGGCAATCAAATTCAGGCTCTGAGTTGTACCCGTAGTATAAATGATTTCTTTTTCGCTGCTCGCATTGATAAAGCGGCGGATTTTTTCCCGTGCTTCCTCATAGCGGTCCGTTGCAATTGTACCCAACGTATGCACGCCGCGGTGTACATTGGAGTTATAGGTCTCGTAATAATTAACCATTGTCTGAATGACGGAGACAGGTTTCTGAGAGGTCGCCGAATTATCCAAATAGACCAAATTGTGTCCATTGACTTGCTGCTTCAGGATAGGAAAATCTTGACGAATTGATTGAATATCCATTAGCCGACTTTCCTTTCAATTAAAGTTGTCAATTGTTTGCGCACACCTTCAATAGGAAGCAAATCAACAATCGGTGCAAGAAAACCTTCAACGATTAGTTTTTCCGCTAACTCCTGTTTAATGCCGCGGCTCATCAAATAGTAAAGCTGATCCGGATCTACTCTGCCAACAGATGCCGCATGTCCGGCGATAACGTCATATTCATCAATGAGCAGGATCGGGTTAGCGTCACCGCGAGCTTCATCGCTGAGCATCAGGACACGCTGCGTCTGTTCACCGTCGGCACCCGATGCACCATGTTCGATTTTCGTTCTTGCATTAAAAATGGAATTTGATGCATCTTTTTGCGCGGCACGGACAAGCAGCTGGCTTTGCGTTGCCTTACCCACATGACGCACATAATTATCGAAATTCTGTTTTTGAGACCCACTTCCGATACTTACTGCTTTAATGTCTGCAGCTGCTCCGTCTCCTTCGAGATTCGTTGCGTTCTCCGACAATGTGTTTCCGTCGTTCATCTGGCCAAGTGCCCATTGGATACGTCCGTCCTTTGCTACTTCTGCTTGGCGGCTGACATATGTGACAATCTGATCTGTAAATTCATCGACCGCGCCATATTTCACCTGTGCATTTTCACCTACAATAACTTCATTAACCAAGTTCGCCGCACCTTCGCCAACTGAGTTGTCGGAAAGATAGCTTTCTACAAAAGTAACCGAGCTGTTCTGTTCTGCAACGACTACCGTATGTGCCACGAGGCCGGAAGATGGGGCATCCTGATAATAAACAGCTTGGATCGGCTGCTCGATCACAACATTCTTTGGAATATAAAGAAAGGTACCACCATTAACCAGAGCTGCATTCAAAGCTGTCAGTTGATGTTTATCTATCGGTGTTGTCTTAAAATAGTAGTTCGCAAGCAAGTCGCCATGTTCCCGAATTGCTGTTGCCAAATCGGTATAAATAACGCCCTGATCAGTCAGTTCTTTTGAAAGTCTGCTGTAAACAGCAGAACTGTTTACATGAATCAGAACATTGCCTGCTTCTTCGCCGTTTTTCATCAGATTTTGAATACTATCAGGCAGCTCGCTTAATTGATTTACAGCACTGCTCCCGATCTGATAATTAAAGTTGGTAAAATTCCAATCTGCAATTCGTGTTTTTTCCGGCTTTGGAAGCGGAAGTTCTTCGGCTAGGCTCAAACCTTTTAACCGTGTATCTGAAAACCATTTCGGTTCTTTTCGTTCTTCAGCAAATTTTGTTAGTTCTTCCGCGTCGAATGGAAGATTTTTCAATTGCATGGACATCGTCACCCCTCCTCACATATGAAAACTTTATGCCTCAACCGTTTCATCATCAGTGATCCCAAGTTCAGCCTTCATGCCGTCATAACCCTCTTTTTCAAGTTGCAAGGCAAGTTCAGGTCCGCCGGTTTTCACAATACGTCCATTCATCATAATATGAACAAAATCAGGTTTAATATAATTTAGAAGCCGTTGATAGTGTGTAATAATCAAGCACCCGAAGTTTTCCGAACGCATTGAGTTAACACCTTTAGCCACCCATTTCAGAGCGTCGATATCCAAGCCGGAGTCAATTTCATCGAGTATTGCAAATTTCGGTTCGAGCATCATCAGCTGCAGAATCTCATTCCGTTTTTTCTCACCGCCGGAAAATCCTTCATTGACATAGCGTTCTGCGAAAGACTGATCCATTTCCAGCATCTGCATTTTCTTGTCCATCGTCTTGATGAACTTCATCAGCGGAATTTCATTGCCCTCTCCGCGTCTCCCATTGATCGCGGTTCTCAAGAAATCAGCATTGCTGACCCCGCTTACTTCGCTCGGATACTGCATGGCGAGAAACATTCCTGCCCTTGCGCGTTCATCAACGGCCATATCAAACAAGTTCTGATCGTCAAGATGTGCCTGTCCTGAGGTGACTTCATATTTCGGATGTCCCATCAATGCAGAAGCAACGGTTGATTTTCCGGTCCCGTTCGGTCCCATCAGGGCATGTATTTCTCCGCCCTTCATATTCAGATTAAATCCTTTAACAATGGACTTGCCTTCAACAGAAACGTGAAGATCGTTTATTTTCAATTCCGGTACAGTCATATCAAAACCTCCAATTTAAAAAGTCTAATTGCAGATTGAAATCCGTTCTCAATCTATTCTCATTATCATATTATATCAGATGTAAATAGATAGCAACCCAAAGGATAGTCCACAATTTACGAGTAAGTATGTATCCGTATTATACCGCTATTTTCAATTATCATAATAGAAGAATGAATAAAATATATAATATAATTTTTCCTGAACTAAATGAAAAATCGTCCAACAATTGCTGCTGGACGATTTTTTATTGTTCTTTATCTATTTATTCGGAAACAGGTAGAACCGCGCCTTTATATTTCTTATTGATAAAATCTTGGATCGTTTTAGAATGCAGCACATTGACTAGTTCTTTAATCGCTTTTTTATTTTGATCGCCTTTTCGCACGGCAATAATATTCGCATATGGAGAGGAAGCTCCTTCAAGGATCAAAGCATCTTTCTTTGGCTGCAATTTCGCTTGAAGTGCATAGTTTGTATTAATTGCATACAAGTCTGCCGCGCTGTTCTCATAAGCTTTCGGCAGAATGGCCGGATCGATCGGCTGCAAGAATTTCAGATGTTTGATATTGTCGAAATCCGTATAGTTCCCGTTTTTCTGAGCAAGTGTAGCAGCAATTGGATCAATACCGGATTTAATCTTCAAAAGTCCTTTTGATTGAAGAAGCAGTAAAATGCGTCCTTGTTCCGACTTGTTGTTGCTGATCTGGACCGTTGCTCCGTCTTTCACTTCATCAACACTCTTGAATTTCTTGGAATAGATACCAAATGGTTCGATGTGGATTTTTCCTGCATTAACCAAATCCGTATTGTTTTGCTTATTATAAAGATCAAGGAATGGAACATGTTGGAAATAATTAGCATCCAATTGTTTTGATGCGAGTGCTTTGTTTGGCAGCACATAGTCCTGGAATACTTTTACCTTCAGGGTAATACCTTTCTTTTTTAACAATGGTGCGGCTTGCTTGAGAATTTCAGCATGAGGCACTGCCGACGCGCCAACAGTCAATGTTTGATTTTTCTCCGACTTTCCTGTTGATTGTCCGCATGCGGTAAGAATGAGAGCAAAAGCAAGAACTACAGCAAATACGATTGATTTTTTCATATTAACTCCCCCAAGTTCTGTTTGATTAATTTTAGTTACCATCATTTGTTTAATAAGTCAGCTTTTATGCTGTCTATCTCTTGTCAACACGGCGAGTAATATGATCGCCGACATACTGAATAATAAAGACAATCACTAGAATAATCACGGTCGCGATAAACGTAATTGTATTATTATTTGCTTGAAAACCTTCATTATAAGCAATAGTACCAAGTCCTCCGGCACCAACGACCCCGGCCATTGCCGTGTTGCCAATCAGTGCAATCAGCGTAACGGTCATTCCGGAAGATAGTGACGGCAGTGCTTCAGGAAGAAGTACTTTCCAAACAATTTGCCACTTGGTTGCACCCATTGCCTGAGCCGCTTCAATGACTCCCTTATCTACTTCTCTTAAACCGATCTCAACCAGCCGGGCATAAAACGGTGCCGCTCCGATAATGATCGAAGGCAGTGCCGCACTCGCTCCAATCATGGTCCCAATGATAATCACCGTAAGCGGGATCAAAAGAATGATCAAAATAATGAAAGGGATTGATCGAAACACATTGACGAATGAAGCAATAAACCTGTAGATAATCTGATTCTCATAGAGTCCGCCTTTTGCCGTTAAGTAAAGTAAAAGCCCTAAAGCGACTCCTAAAAAAAATGTAAACACACCGGAGATAGCTGTCATATAGAGCGTTTGACCGGTAGACAGCCACATACTTGGCCAATCAACATTTTGTAACCACTCAAACATTTTCCTTTGTCACCTCAACTCTCACGCCTTCTGAACGCAGAACGTTGATCGCTTTTCTAATGGATTCTGAAGCCCCTTGAATGGAAACGATTGTATGCTCCGATTGAGTGTTCGCTCCGTATGCTAATCCAAGCACCTTTACCGATAGGTTCGTGTTCCCGAGCAGCCGCGATAAGCTGTGTTGAAACGTGGCTTGGTCAGCAGCCGAAAGACTGATTACAGTTCCCTCAGTATGTATCACATCGGAAACTTTGATTTGAATCGGTGTACTTTTCCCAGTATGGTTGCCTACAAATTCTTGAGTAATGGTTTGTTGCGGATTCGAAAACACAGACTCAACTGTTCCTTGCTCAACAATTTTACCGCCGTCAAGCACAGCCACACGATCGCATATTTTTCGAATTACAGTCATTTCATGAGTAATCAGTATGATCGTCAGTCCAAGCGTCTTATTAATTTCCGACAGAAGGGTAAGAATTGAATCGGTTGTTTTTGGATCAAGTGCCGATGTCGCTTCATCACAAAGAAGGACCTTCGGATTGTTAGCCAGTGCTCGTGCAATGCCTACACGCTGTTTTTGACCGCCGCTCAGTTGTGATGGATACGCAGACTCTTTGCCTTCAAGTCCAACCATCCGAATCAATTCGGCAATCCGATCTTCTCTTTGTTTCTTTTTCAGCTTCGTTAATTCTAATGGGAAAGCAATATTCTCAGCAACAGTCCGCGACCACAGCAAGTTGAAATGCTGAAAGATCATTCCAATTGACCGACGTTCTTCACGCAGCTGGCGCTCATCCAAGTCTGTAAGACTTCGACCATCAATCGTGATCGTTCCTGACGTCGGTTTCTCAAGCAGATTAATCATCCGAATGAGTGTGCTCTTGCCGGCACCGCTATAGCCAATAATGCCGAACACTTCCCCTTCCTGAATAGCAAGGCTAACATCCGATAGTGCACGCACCGGACCCTGATCAGTCCGAAACGTTTTTTCAACATTGCTTAATTGAATCAACTTCGTTCACCGCTTTCAATTATTACAGTCGTAAAAACTTATCCTACGTTTTTACTTGGCATTTAATCTGTATTCTACTTGGTGGCATCCCTCTCTTCGATTTTTGTTTCAACCAATAAAAAAACCCGCCTTGAGAGAGGTGGGATTCGCCTCTCTCATCTGTCAGAAACATTTGTTTCTGAAGGAATTAGCACCTTTATTGCAACGATCTGCAATTAGGTTGCCGGGCATCATCGGGCCAGTCCCTCCGCCTCTCTGGATAAGAGTTTTTCTATTCAATTGAGTGTTAATAATTTACCACGCATAACTCAAGCTGTCAAACCATTTTTTCTCTTAACAGATACCCGATTATGCATATTAAAAAATCCAAGCAGATGTTTCTCTGCTTGGATCTTCATAGACAAAAATCAGGCATAACCCGCTATTCGAGTGTTCAAATAATTATAGCTGCTGTTCTCCCTGCTTTTAGCCGCCTCACCGACCTGAAAAGGATTTTGAAAGAGCGGTTTAAGTTGATTGGCCCTAAAGGACGCTTGCTCCGTAGATGGTCTGCTTCCTTGAGTATTATTCCGTTCTCTAATCAACGAATGCCATGGCAGTGAAACAGCTCCTGATACTTCGCGCATCTTCTCAGTGGATAATTGTTGGGCATCTTCAAGCGAGAGCGTCTTGCCGTACGCATTCGCTTGCAAATAAAGCAGATACTTTCCAACAGACAGGCCTCGTGCTTCGGCATCCTTTTTTCGTTCAAGAGATGCTTGAAGCCACTCAATTCCAATTCCGTTCGCTTGAAGGGATTGACTTGCTCCGCGATTAAAAGATGCGGTCAAGCCCTCTGTAAATACTGATTTTTGCGAGCGGCCGATTTGATTCGTCAAAACTGTTGTAACTAAACAAAGCGATCGCTTATCTGAAACGCCTTCGTTCCTCAGTTTTGAGAAGAGTGCTGAACTGAACTGCTGAAGAGGCATCTTTTGGACGACAGGGATACTCTGAAGCAGTTGTCTTGCTTCACTGTTTAAAGGCTGTACAGAGATAACCTGCATATTACGATCTACACTCGCTTCGATACTTGCCTTTAAATCAAAATACACATATGCAGCTACCGGCCCAGGAGGCGCATAAGTACTATGCGACAACGGAATAAAACAAAGCAGCGAAAATCCAAGTGCGATGATCGGCGTCAGTATCGATTTGGGAAGAAAGTTAAATCGGGCAAGGTGTTTGGAACGTACCGTTTGTCCAATAGAAAGATCAGCCATGCGTCTGAGCCTGACCGATTTGAAGTCGCCTTCATCAGTCAGAATGACAGCACGCCTCCCCTTTTTGGACACGAGTACACCCTGATTAATCAGTTTTCCTCCCCACCTTTCTCGGTCACTGAACCGTTTCTAATTCCGGTTCAATATATGACTTTAATGCACTGAACCCGCCAATATAGATCAGCGACAATGCTATTATATATTTTCGATTCCTTTCAATCGTTTTGCGGCTACACGATACAAATTGTAACAAATCTTTTATCGGCAGCTGCTTCTTTTTCTTTAAATAAGTTACTAATTCCTTGTGCTCAACCAGCCTTTTTGCCGATACTTTTGCATTTTCACGCGCATCCGCATGCTTCGGGCAATGCTTGCTCAACACATCAAATGTAATACCGTATTCGAGCAGCAGTGTTTGATAGCTTTCGATTTGCTCCATACGCTCGTTAATCCGCCGCTGCTCTTCAAAGTGATCAATAGCAGCTTGCTGTTCGATGAAACTTTCTTCCATCGTGTTTTCATCGGTCTGTTTTGTCTGATCCAAATAAATATGGCGTACTTGGCGGGATTCTTTGCGAATGAAATCAATAATTCTGCGTCGAATGACCATGTCTGCAAAAGTCAAAAACTTACTTCCCTGCCCTTTTTGGTACTGGTTAATTGCTTCGTTAAACGCAACTAAACCGATACTGAATTCATCCATTGTCTGATCTATAAAACGATTGCATACTTTAGAAACAACCTTTTTAATAAAAGGCTGGTAGGATTCGATAATTGAGTTTCGCAAGGATTCATCGCCTTGCTGTACCTGAAAAATATTCGTTTCAAGCGAAATATTAAACGCTCCGCCTAATGTTAACTGGTTTGCGCTCATCAAAACACTCACCTCTCGCTTTGGTCTTTAAGTCTTTGATCAATTCCAAATGGTAAAAATCAAATCTGTTGACCATCTTTTTTTTTACAATAACATGTCCCATGGAAATGTAGGACTATTGTCAAAAACTTTTGTTAATGTCCCATTGTTCGAGGATTTTGTCGAAAAAGCAAAAAACCCTTGCCTCATTTATACCATGCTTCCCTATTGAAAAGAAAGCGACAATCTGGTAACAAAAAGATGACAAGGATTATTAAACTATTTTGTGAGTGACTTTATGAGTGCCTTATTGCCTGCATATGCCTTTCGTTAACCGATCAATTTCTCATATGCTGCAGCATCCAGAAGATTATCAAAGCTTGACGCATCAACAGATTCGAGTTCAACCATCCAAGCTTTTTCATAAGGCGATTCATTAACAAATTCCGGTGAATCTTCAAGTTCCTCATTAATTGCTGCAACAACGCCGCTTACTGGCGCATAGAGTTCAGAAACCGTTTTTACCGATTCCACACTGCCGAATGAATCGCCTGAGCCAAGTTCCGCACCAATATCCGGAAGTTCAACAAAAACAATATCTCCGAGTTCTTTTTGAGCAAACTCTGTGATACCGATACGGACTTTACCATCCGCTTCTTTCTTAACCCATTCATGATCCTTTGAATACAGCAAATCTGTAGGTACACTCATTATTTTGCCTCCGTTTTCAGGTACTGGATATTCCTTACATCTTAACGATACTTCTATTATAGCGTAAAATTTGGCAGATAAAACAAATGAATTTCATTCACATTTTCAACGTTTCATCCATTCGTTTTCAAACAGTGTTTCGCTGAACCCAACCGTTGCTTTATTTTTGTCATAGACAAGCGGTCGTTTGATCAGCATACCGTCTTCAGCAAGCCATTCAAGCCATTTTTCTTCTGGTTCATTCTTCTTACGATTTTTAAAATCGCCTTCACGATAGTGCTTTCCGCTCGTGTTGAAAAATTTTCCGATCGGAAGCCCGCTTTTGTCAACCAATTGCCTCAGTACATCGTAGTCGGGCGGATGATCGGCAATATTGATTTCTTCATATGGAATTGAATGTTCATCCAGCCATTTCTTCGCTTTTCGGCACGTTCCGCATGGCGGATAGCTATACATGGTCAGCACTTTACTCATCCTTTCTCTTCCCCTAAATGATCTTCTTTTATTATACCTGCCGTCATGAACCATGCAAAAAACAACACAAAAAAACAGTTGCTTCAACCAAATTTTTTGATGCCGACCGGACATACTAACAGAGAGCACCGCCACCACAACTATATAGGAGTGTGAAAAACACATGAACATTCAGCAACAGAGCGGGCAGACTCCAATGAATTTCGCACAACCACCTGCGATTTTATCGACAAAGGATTTTCTTTACATTGAAGACATCCTGTCTTGGAACCTCGAGATCATTAAAAAAGCAAATGCTTACGCTTCATTGTGTCAGGATCAGGATGTGATTCAGGCGATGAATCGAACATGTCAGTTGCACATGCGTCATTATCAAAACATCCTCAATCATTTGGGTAAACATGTTCAAGCAACTGCGATGGCAGGGGGAATGGCACGATGATGGAAAAACAACCGGTACAATCCATGCCAATTCAAAACACAGAGACGCAAGTTCCTAAGACACCGCAGATGAATGATCGCGATTATCTGAATGATGTACTTCTTACGGAAAAATATCTGTGTACCTCTTACGTTCATGCGCTTCAGGAAGCCAGTCATCAATCGTTGTATCAGGATGTCAAAGGGGTTTTTGATCAGACATGCGATCATCAACGTGACCTCTTCAATTTGATGTTCAACAAAGGCTGGTACAAAATGGAGTCGCAAGATCCACAGAAAATCCAGCAGACACAGCAGCAGTTTATGCAGTATGCACAACAACAGTTTCCTAAATAAGCATTAATCAAAGCATGATCAAACCATCCTGATCTTATTCAGGGTGGCTTTTTTTCAAGCATGGAAAAGCTGACCAAAATAAAAGTTATGATGAAATCTTCTGACAGCTTGTTAAAAAAGGATGTCGTTTTTTCGCTAATCACCTATAATTGAATGAAAGGAGGGGAATCAATTTGAGCAAGCGACTGATAACGATTGACGATTTAGCGGCATTTACTTTTGCCGGTTCTCCTGCACTTTCAGCGGATGGAACTCAGGCGGTCTATGTCGTAACGAAAACAGATATAAAACGAAACGGATATTCTTCATCATTGTATTGTACAGATGGAGAACATGCCCCTAGACCACTGACCCATGCCTATAACGGAACGGGTTTAGAGAAACATCATAGTCCCTGTTTCTCCTCGGATGGAATGTATGTCTATTATCTTTCGAACCGAACAGGAACTGATCAAGTGTGGCGAATTCCTTTTTTGGGCGGAGAATCGGAACAAATCACCGATTTCGAAGATGGCACAAATGATTTTGCACTTTCCCCTGACGGGCACAAACTTGTCTGTCAAACAACATTAAAAGATAAGAAAGGCTCTGACAATCCGGATGTCACGGTGGTTACGCGACTCAGATATTTGCAGAACGGCAAAGGCTTTGTTGACGGAACAACAGCTCTGTATCTCCTCTCCATCGCAGACAAGCATAAGGAACTGATCACAAACCCACATTGCGACGCAGAACTTCCTGCCTTTTCACCAGACGGGTGCCGACTGTACTTCTGCATGGGTAAGCCTCATCCGGATCAAAATGATTATCTTTTGGATTTATATGCTTATGATTTTTCCACGCGGACAACGGAACGCATTTATAAAGCACTAGGTTACATTGAGGATGTAAAAGTTTCACCGGACGGACAAATGGTTGCTCTCGCAGGAAATGAAGATGGAGAATGTACTCCGGAAAATATCAGTATTCTACTTGTGCCCGCAGCTGGTGGACCAGCAAAAAATCTGACACATAACGAGCACTTATCATTAGGTAATTTTATCGGCACTGACGTTCGTTTTGATGGCGGCCACAACTTGATTCAATGGTCTAAAGATGGTGAATCCTTAACGTACCTCGTTCAAGACGGTGCAATCAGCGGATTAAAGTCGATAGCTTTAAATGGTGTCGTCTCTACAGTATTCATGCGTAAAAAAACTGTAATGACCTCATTTTCGATGAGCAATGACAAAATCATTGCAATTTTATCGACACCTCTTTCGACAGGAGACCTCTATTTCCTGGGAAATGGCGACACGGTTCGACAAATCAGCAATCATAATCAAGAGCTTTTCAAACAATTCGATTTGAATGAGCCGATTTCGTTTACATATGACGGCGCTGACAACTGGAAAATCGACGGCTGGGTGCTTATGCCGCCCAAAACCGCCAGAACTTCAGAAAAAGTACCGGTTGTTTTGGAAATTCACGGCGGACCGGCAGCTGCCTACGGTGACTCGTTCAATCATGAATTTCAATGTTTGGCCGCTCAGGGCTTCGCCGTCGTCTACACAAATCCGCGAGGGAGCCGCGGCTACGGTGCTGAATTCTGTGCCGGATGTTATGGTGACTGGGGCAGAAAGGACAAGCTGGATATTCTTAAAGGACTCGATCACGTATTAGCGAATTTTCCGGAATGCGATCCTGATCGTCAATTTGTAACCGGCGGAAGCTACGGCGGATTTATGACAAATACGATTGTTGGGACAACGAACCGTTTCCGTGCAGCAGTCACTCAACGATCCATCTGCAACCTCTACAATTTCTATGGAACAAGTGATATCGGCTATTACTTCCTTACTCGTTATTTTAACGGTGCTGATCTGTGGAACAATGAGGAAATGCTGATGCAACTTTCGCCGATTCGACAAGCAAATCGAGTCAAAACACCGACTTGTATCATTCACAGTGAACAAGACCATCGCTGCCCGATTGAACAAGCAGAGCAATGGTATATCGCACTGCGCCGACTTGGCGTCGAAACACGCTTTGTACGAATAAAAGGAGAAAACCACGAGCTTTCACGGAGCGGAAAGCCTAGAAATCGGCTTACTCGACTTCAAGAAATCATCAATTGGTTTCAGCACTATAATTCGATTTCTTTGTCTCACAATAAGTGATAGCCCCCTTAAACAAGCCTTCATCTGAAGCAACCGCCCGATCCACATCAGGCGGTTGTTTTTTTACATTCTTAATTATCTCTTCTATAAAATGTCCGCAAAAATAGAGTTAACCAAACTCATGGGTAGATCTTCCACAAATCTGGTAACATCATGTAATTCAACCTTTTACCCCACTACCAATCTCCTAAACCCGAAACCTATTGACCAAGGAGGGAGTTACACAATGAAAAAGAAAGTAGTTGGTTTAACCATCGCAGGGATGCTTGCCCTGCCGCTCGTTATGGGAGGTGGCCAGGCACATGCGGCAACTCAAACAAAAGATCAAATCTGCAAAGCCGTCGCAACAGACCTGCTCAACCCATGGAAATTGAAGGAGCAGCAAAATCCGAATTTGGAAGAGCTGTTAAAGAAGCTCGGAATCACATTGGATTTCAGCCAAATTCAGGAACAGCTGGTGAATTTACCAGATGCAGATGCAGCTGAAAAGGCTGAGACTCCAAAGAAGGACGAAGATGCTCAAGCAGAAAAACCAGAGCAAGCGAAGCCTGCTGAACCGCAGCAATCTGAAGCACCGGCAAATTCTGAGAAACCTGCAGCCGAGAATTCAGAAAAGCCTTCGGACAACCAATCCTCAAACAGCGAAATGAACGCGTATGAGCAGAAGGTTGTTGATTTGACAAATCAGGAACGTACAAAAGCCGGTCTTCAGCCACTGAAGGCAGACAATAGCACTCTATCAAAAATGGCACGTGCCAAATCTCAAGATATGAGTGATAAAAATTACTTTGATCACCAGTCACCAACTTATGGTTCACCATTTGACATGATGAAAAAATTCGGTATCTCTTATAAATCTGCCGGTGAAAACATTGCCGCCGGTCAAAAGACACCTGAAGAAGTTGTACAAGGATGGATGAATAGTCCGGGCCACCGTGCAAATATTTTAAATGCAAGCTTTACTACAATCGGTGTCGGCTATGTTCAGGGCGGCTCCTACGGCTCCTACTGGACTCAGGAATTCATCGGTAACTAATCAGCATCAATCACCACATTCAATAATCAACGATCCCAATAGAAAGCAGCGTTTCACTGTGTTTCACATGTGGACGCTGCTTTTTGCTTTGCTCCTTTTTTCCTTCACCTAATCCGTCAGCAGAACATGTTCTGAAATCATGAATACACTGGTAAAGAAAACTTGCCGATGCCGAGTCGTCGGATGCCAGTCGAACTTTAGCTTTTCTTATATTAGATTTCTGCTATTAATTCGCTTTTATACTTTCTTTTTGTATATCAAAGAGACAACTTGTGAACAGGAGGTGATCAAGTTGCGTTTGCATCCGCTTTACGTTGCTATTGGTGATTCACTAACTGTTGGAATTGGATCAACTTTCTTTCAACCGAACTTTGTTAAACTCTATCACCGCACACTTGAAGCCTATTATCAGACGCAGATTGAGCGACGTGTTTATGCAAGAAATGGAGCAACAACTGAGGAGATTCGTAATATACTTTCTCAGCCTGAAGTAGCTGAGTCGGTAAGTAATGCTTCATTCATTACATTGACCGGAGGAGGCAACGATTTTCTGAAGGCAGGAAGAACGTGGATGCGAACAGGCGATACGTCACCCATTATTGAGGCCTCCCAGCAGAGTCTGATCCAGTTCGACCAGATGATCCAACGTATTGATACGCTCCATGCAAGCAACCCCAGCCCATTTATCGTTCGTGTGTTGAATTTGTATAACCCCTTGTTTTACATTCCAAATACCAATCACTGGCTGGAGGAATACACTAAACGGCTCACTGGTCTTGAACGCTATCCGTTTGTTCGCGTTGCCGATATATATCGTGCTTTTTCAGGACATGAACCGCAGCTACTCGGCTTCGACCACATTCATCCAAATCCAATCGGTTATCGCATCATGGCACAGATCACCGCGAATCTGGGCTTTGAATAGTTTCAATAACTTTTTTTCCGGCTGCTCATTTACAAATCCATTGCTTTCGGCTGATTTACATTAGAAAACTTGGCTTCGCCAAAACTTTGACAAAAGCGAAGACCTAGTATCCGGGTCGCCACAGGACGTGGCGTTATCCCGGATCGCTTATACTTTTTTATAGTACAAAAAACCGGAGCAATGCCCCGGTTTTTCCATTGGATTCATGCACGCCATTTTGGCGGCATATTCTTGCCCCAATATATCGTTTTTATCTCATGGTGCTGCTGAAAATCATCCAACGCCGTGTGATAATGAAAGTTAAAATAATAACCGTCAAGCGGCGGATGATCGCGCCGAACATGAAGTTTCAGGACCTCTTTGCCTGATTGCTTATTATACACATGCATGATCCGCTCGCCAAATCCCTGAGAAGGTGCATGAGTAACATCCAGTTCGCGAATCCATGCAAGGCTATGCACATCACCGATCTCCTGCAGTGCTTGAGCAAATGCAGGAACAATTTGTTCCGTGTATTGTCGATTAATTCGTTCCGTGATCCGTGATCCGAATTTAGTCGCACCCTGCTTTTCAGCTTCGCGTGCTGCGTAGCTTGAAAATCCGTCAAGCAAGTCTTCTTTGGAATCTTTCAGTTTCCAAGAATTATGACTCTCTTTTTTTGTTGCTAGTTCGGTTTCAAAACCAGAAGCGGCAACATCATTTCCTGCTTTTTGGACATTTTGCTTATCATTTTCTTTATCAAGGTAATGAGCAGGAAGAGTTGGGATAACCGTACCAAAGGTTAAGACCGCAACACAGGCGACCAAACTCTTTTTTATCCATTGAGGGATCACAGAACCAACCTCCAAACCAAACTTAGCTACACCTTATATTACAGTTATTCGAATGCCGAACAACGAGTAGGTCAGTCACATAAAGATAAACTCAGTGCGAACAATTCCTAGTTCTTATTATACTAGAAATTTCTATTTTTTTCTCTAATATGAAAAAAGCCCCGAACACAATGGATCGGAACTTTTCTTTATACATTATCGAAATTGAAATCTTCATTAGTCAATGGTTCAATGTTCAGCGGAACAACATAATCGCCTTTTGTCGAGAAGAAGTCATGATTAATCGTGCTTGTATCGATTCCATTTAATACGATTTGACTCACCGGACGATGATCGTACTTGTCATCATAGCCTAAATTCTGCAAGGCACGGTTCGCGTTATAATATACATAATCCATCACTTCATTGGTTAACCCGATCTTCGTATAGATCTTTGCTGTATATATCTTCTCAACTTCAATTAATCGGTCAAGGAGCTCTTCTCTCTCATTGTCAGCTTTTTGGCGCTCTTCATCTGTAAGATCCTCACGATACAGACGTTGTGCGACCATACCCGTGAAGCTTCCGTGAATCGATTCATCTTGGATAATCTTGCGGATAATTTCACCGCTGGCGATCATCCGGCCCTGTCCTGATAAGAAGACCGGATAAAAGAAGCCGCTGTAAAAGGAAAAGCTCTCAAGAAAAACAGAGGCGCACATCGCCATATACCGTTTAAACGGTGTCACATTTTCCCGCTTATCGTAAAGCTGATTATACCAGTGTGCAATCAGACGGTATTTTTCCTGAAGTTCAGGTTGATTGTTCACCCACTCGCCTAAGTAATAATCCGTTTCCTTTGACGAAATCAACGTTGAAAAAATATGCGAATAGGATTTTGCATGAATATGCTCCATCATCCCCATCCAAGCAAAAACTGCTTGCTCATGCATATTGTCATGGTGAATGGCCACAAGCGGCATTCCGTTATCGCCTTGCTCACGATCAAGACCGGTGAGTCCGGAAAGCACTTCAACATAAGTTGCCCGCTCATCCTCATTCATTTTCGACCAGTCTGAAAGATCTCGCGATACCTTAAACGCTTCCTCTGTCCAAAACTGGTTAATGTTTTGCTTCCAGTATACCTTTGCGATTTGATTGTCGCTGCTGTTCCAATTAATTGCCTTCATCGTAAATAATCCATCCTTCAATTGAACTTCTTGATCGTTAAAGCCTTAGAACGCTAATTGTGTTTAGACGGAGCAAGCCGTGCATTCTTCAGGCGACAAGAGCTGTGTTCGAGTATAGTAGAGAGATTTTAATCCCTTTTTGTGTGCATAGACATACAATCTTGCCAGTTGACGCGTGCTGGTCATGCTGTCGACATAAAGAATAGTCGATATTCCTTGGTCAACATGCGCTTGAATTTCAGCAATCATATCGATCACGCGGAACTGATTCGTTTGATACGCCGATTTGTAATACCACATGGTCTGCGGCGACAAGAACGGCATTGGATAGATTGTTTCACTGTTTCCGTATTTACGCCGTTCAATAACATTCACAACTGGCATGACCGAACTCGTTGCATTTTGCACATAACTGATCGATTGCGTTGGAGCGACTGCCAAACGATAGGCATTGTATAAGCCGTATTGCCCGACCTTTGCTTTGAGTTCTGTCCATTCTGCAGGAGTAGGAATATGAATACCCTTAAAGAGCTCCGCTGCTTTCTCTGTTTTCGGGCCGAAGAACTCATGCTCATATTTGGCAAAATACGTACCATCAGCGTAGTCCGATTTTTCGAAGCCCTTAAATGTTTTGCCGCGTTCTTTCGCGATCAGCATTGATTTTTCAATTGAATAGAAATTAACAAGCGAGAAGAACGTACGTGCAAAATCTCGAGCTTCTGCTGATTCATAGGCAAGCTGATTTTTTGCAAGATAGCCGTTTAAGTTCATCGCACCGAGACCGACAGAGTGCAGTTCACGGTTGGCAAGACTTACTCCCGGGGCGTTCGCAATTTCGGTCATCTCACTGACCTGAGTCAGTGCTTCAATACCTGCGTGTACCGAATCACGGATTTTTCCGGTCTCCATTACATTCACAATATTAAGTGAGCCAAGGATGCATGAAACATCGCGGCGAATGTCGTCAGGAACATTATAATCGTTAATTGTTGATGTCTCCTGCAGTTGAAAAATTTCAGTGCAGAGGTTCGACATCTTGATATCCCCTAGACGATGGAGCGGATGATTCTTGTTTGCATTGTCTTTATAGAAAATATAAGGATATCCGGATTGCATCTGCATTTGAGCAATCAAATTCAGAAATTCGCGTGTATCCGCGCTCTTCTTTTTAACAGCAGGATTAGCAACAAGCTTATCGTACATTTCATCCATATTCATATCATCAAGATGCTTTCCATATTCTTTGAAAACGGTGTAAGGTGCAAACATATAAAAAGGTTTGCCTGCCTCGGCAAGTTCAAAGAATTTACCCGGAACAATCAGACCAATCGACAATGTCGAGAGACGAATATCTTCATCAGCATTTTCTTTCTTTGTATCAAGGAATTCCGGAGCATCCCAATGAAAGATATTCAGATATGCTGCACCCGCGCCAGGCCGCTGTCCCAACTGATCCGCATAGGAGAATCCGAGTTGTAGCTTGCGTGCGACCGGAACTACACCTTTGGCGACACCCTCAACCCCTTTAATCGCTTCACCGCGTGCACGTATCTTTGAGAGATTAAGTGCAACACCGCCGCCGATTTTCGACAGCTGTTGAGAGGTGCTCTCTATGTAATTAATAGAATTGAGCGAGTCATCCGCTTCGATCAAAAAGCAGGAAACCATTTCGCCGCGGCGTGCTTTTCCTGCATTAAGAAAAGTTGGCGTTGCCGGCTGATAGCGCTGCTCCATCATCGCACGCATCAAGCGAACGGCTAAATCATAATTTCCGCGCGCTAAGAACAGAGAAACAATGGCAACTCGTTCATCATAATTTTCAAGATAGTGAGATTTGTCATTGGTTTTCATCGCATAGTCACGATAAAATTTACTCACTGCCATGTAGGATTTGAACTGGAACTTATAGGCGACAGCCATCGAATGAATCTGTTCGATTTGCTCATCACTGTATTCAGCAAATACGTCATAATAATAGTGCTCGTCAACCAAATGGTGAAGCCGATCAAGTATACCATTAAAATGAATCGTCTTCGCGTGCACTTCCTCCATATAGACCTCAATAGCCTCTTTGTCTTTATCTAAACGGTAAAAACCGTCATCTCCGCGTGTCAGCACCTCATTGTTCAATTCAGTGTAAGACTTTGACTTTATCGCTTCGTTCGGCAAGTGCCTTCACCCTCTCTCGAAATTCATTGACATCTTTCTCAGTACCACCAAGCTCGAATTTATATAAAACTGGTACGTGGAACAACTCTGCAATTACATCTGCCGCATGTGCAAAATTATGACCCCAGTTTCGATTCCCGCTTGCTGCCACAGCAATGAGATATCTTCCGTTTCTTTTTAAATAGTCTTTCACTTGATCCGGAGCGTCACCAAATCCAATAGTATTTGTCACCAAAACATAAGGTTCATCAATAGGATCAGCACTGCTGATCGGTTGATGAGCGAGTCCTGTTTTAGCGAGAAACCTTTTGACGTTTCCTGTCATTGTTGCATATAAGATGCGCAAGCGAACGCTCCTCCTTCTATCAATGCAGCGAAGGTTTCAGCCACAAAAACCACTACATATAGTTTATGTTAAATAACATACCACAATATATAGTTATTTTTCAAGTGCAACGATCTATTACTTTAAAACGATATCTTTAATCATACGGCATGTCTCTCAGTGATTCAACACGTAAAAAGCACAGAAAAAGAGAGTACATTAATCTTGTTTGGCAAAAAAGCACCAGTGACAAGGGAAAATGCCTCTCGAACATTTTAGGATATTTTTTTATTTTATTCTATTTACTCATCTTCCGGATCAATTGATTCGTTCGTGTGCCCTTTAATTGGTGTAAAGGTTCGTTTTTCTCGAAGCGAATGATCACGACGAATGGTTCGCTGCTCTGCAAGTTTTGCCAGATGCTCCTGAACATTGAACGGAATTTTCCCTCGTCGATCCGGCTTCTCATAACGATGGTCACTGCCAAGCACACGCGTCTTCACATTGTCTCTCATCATTAAATCAAACAGGTCAATAATTGTTGTTTTAATTTGCTCATCCTCGATAGGAAACATTAGCTCGACACGTCGATTTAAGTTTCTCGGCATCAAATCTGCGCTTGCAAGAAAGGCCAGAGTCTCGCCTCCGTTGCCGAATAGATAGATTCGACTGTGTTCAAGATAACGACCAACGATCGAATGAACTTCTATCCGGTCGCTCACACCTGGTATACCTGTTCGAAGGCAGCAGATACCTCGAACAAGCAACTGAATGTCCACGCCTGCTGCCGATGCTCGATATAAGGCTTTGATAATGCCTTCATCCGACAATGCATTCATCTTTGCACGAATAAACGCAGGTTTGCCGCTTTGCGCATTCTTGATTTCCGTATCAATTAAATCGAGCAGACTGTTACGCAGCCATAGAGGTGCAATCACCAATTTATGAAAATAAGGAGGTTCTGAGTAACCGGAAAGCATGTTGAATACATTGGATGCATCAATACCCATCTGCTCGTTGCAAGTCAAAAGGCCCATGTCGGTATAAAAATGAGCAGTGATATCGTTATAGTTGCCTGTTCCAAAGTGCATGTAACGTTTAATACCGTCTTCTTCTCTGCGCACAACGAGCGCCATCTTGCAATGCGTTTTCAATCCGACCAGTCCATAGATAACATGACAGCCGGTTTTCTCCAGCTTCTGTGCCCAGTTAATATTATTTTCTTCGTCAAATCTCGCCTTCAGTTCAACGAGTACGGTCACCTGCTTGCCATTCTCAGCTGCCTTTTCCAAATAACGAATGATTGGAGAATTTCCTGAAACACGGTACAGAGTCATTTTAATGGCAAGCACGTGACGATCTCTTGAGGCTTGCCGAATCAGCTCAATCACCGGATCAAACGATTCGTACGGATGGTGGAGAAAAATATCTCCTGCACGCATGGCATGAAAAATGGAATGCTCCAGCAATTCATAGTGGACAAACGGACGATGCGGCGGATAAACCATGTCGCCCGGCTCTTTGATTTGTCCGGCAAGCTTTGATAAAAAGGTAAGGTCGATGGGACCGTTAACCCGATATACATTGTCAGCGCTGACTGAAAGCCGATCAAACAGCTTGGTCACGAGGCGTTCACTGATTCCCGCCTCCACATCAAGATGAATGACATTGCCTCGTTCACGAAGCCTTAGCTGTTTCTCAATTTCTTTCAGCAAATCCTCCGTGTCCTCTTCATCCACTTCAAGATCCATATCACGCATAACGCGGTAACATGATGCTTCATCAAGCTCATAACCAACAAAGAGCTGATTAAGATGCCTTCGAATGATGTTTTCAAGCAAAATAAAGCTTGTATGTCCTTCGCGATCCGGAAGCTTAACAACGCGCGGCAGCACGTTTGGTACCTGAACAGTAACAAATTCGCTTTGAGACGCTTTGCTGTCCTTTTTATGAATAAACGCCGCGATGTTGATACTTTTATTTAAAATCAGCGGAAAAGGACGCGACGAATCGACTGCCATCGGTGTCAGAACCGGATAAACTTCTCGGTTAAAATAATGGTCAATAAAATCAAGCTGTTTCTGGGAGAGTTCGTCTATATCCAGAATATGAATCTTATTCTCGTTAAGCATCTTCTTCAGCATTCGATTATAAGTCGTATACTGTTGATTGATCATTTGATGAGCCTTGGCGCTGATCGCTGACAACTGCTGATCTGCCCTTAAGCCAGAGGCATCCGGTTTGTTATAGCCTACGTTGACCATATCAATCAAAGACGCGACTCGCACCATAAAGAACTCGTCCAAATTACTTGCTGTGATTGATAAGAATTTTATCCGTTCGAGCAGCGGATTATCTTTATCTCTCGCTTCCTCAAGCACTCGCTCGTTAAAAAGCAGCCAGCTTAACTCACGATTGCTGAAATATTTCTCACGATCAAAATTATCCATTGCCATCCACCTATCCTCTTAAAATCGGTTTCAATCCAAATACTTCTTCAAAATAAGCCGCTTTTTCTTTAAACGTCTGCTTTTCCAGTGAAAGGTCATCATCAGAGCGGGCAGTAATTGTGACTTGATCGTTTTTCAATGAAACAGCGATACGCTCCACCTTTTGCTGACGGCTGTCATCCAGTGCATCAGCAATTCTTAACAGCGCCGCAAGCTTTGCAGCAATCAGTCTGCTTGTCGTAGGAAGCTTCCGAAAAGCAGACGAGTTGCTCGACGGCGTCTCCGCGCTATGATAGCGCGCGATATTAGCAATGATATCCCGTTCATTTTCTGAGATGCCGATGATTTCCGACGATTGAATAATGTAGTAAGAATGTATATAGTGGGCGTTCATATCAATGTAACTCCCAGTATCTTGCAAAATTGCAGCAAGCTGTAAAAGAAGTCTGTCCCTTTTATTCAGACCGTGCAGCCGTTTCAACCGATCAAATAAGTGAAGGGCAAAATTTTCAACACTGTTAATATGCTCCGTGTCGCAATTATAGCGTACAGAAATATTTCGAGCAGAAACAATGATGTCCTCTGTAAACGAGTGATCCAAAATATTCTTATGCATTTGTAATAATTCATGAACAATAATCCCATCGGCCAGATCGGCATCCGAAAGAATAATGCTTTCGGCTCCTGTAATCTCCAGTGTCATCTTCAAGATCATAGCAGATGGAAGCAGCTGCGATGCTGAATCGTAGGGCAACGTAAATTCCTTGGCCAACACCTGAGGAGGAATGGTCAAGATATGCTGATATAAATCATCGAAACGTTGACGGCTGATTATCTCGTCGCTTCCGCTCATAAACGCTTGTTTAAACGCGAGCAGATCGGTACCGACCAGCACAAAGTTGCGAATTGCGACTCCTTTTGGGGCAAATTGATGATAACCATCAATTTTACTACGAATATAATCCTCCATAATTTCCACAAAATCACCGGTTTTACTTTCCAAGTCACCAAGCAATTCACGGATACGAAGCGGACCAAGCTTGATATTTCGAGAAAAAATAAAATGGCCAGCATTATACACGGTCAATTGCATGCTGCCCGATCCGATGTCGATCATCATGGTGCCTTGTTGGATCAAGTCGCTGAACGTATCCGTGTTATAAGCGACAGCCTGATTATGAAGAAAACGCTCCTCAGCATTCGCCAGCCATTCAACATTGAGGCCGGTTTTAATTCGGATTTGTTCCTTTACATATTCAGCGTTTCTCGCCTCTTGAACCGAACTTGCTGCGACAGCACGATAATTGGTAACGCCGTAATCATCCAAAATTTGTACAAATCCGGCCAATTGACGGCAAGCCTGATCAACCGTTTGAAATTCAATCATCCTGTGGTTATAAATATCCGCGCCAATTGAAACGTCAGCTTTAACGTACTCAACGATCGACATTTTGGTCAGATCGGCAATTTTTAGAACAAGCGTCTGCAGCCCAACTGTGATCGATGCGAACAGTTTATGTCTCGCCACCGTCCTCACCCCATAACCTTAATCTCTTTTTCCAAATTCAAACACTTATTTCTTATTATACGGTATATTTCACTCTGTATGAGGAGCCGTTTCTATAATTTACAAAAATTTTACGTCGAAACAATGCGAAATTTGTCGCTTCAAAATAAAGATCAGATATTTTTGAATTAGGTTTTAAAGGATTTTGTTGTTCATACAATTTATTGGTTTATTCATGAACGGTAAACAACATAGTCGTTTCACATCACATGAATTAGAAAAAAGCCGACAAATGTCGGCTTTTATGAATGATGAATTTCACAATGAACTATTTATGAAATGATTTATTTGTGAAGCAAAGACAATTTCTTATCCAAATAAAGATCAACGGCAGCCGCTGCTTTGCGCCCCTCTTCAATCGCCCATACAATCAAGCTTGCTCCACGGCGAACATCGCCCGCTGCAAAGATACCTTCCTGGCTTGTCTGGTAGCTGCGTGAATCCGTTTCGATCACACGGCCTGAGGCGTCTTTAGTTACTTTGAAATCCTCAAATATTTTGTCTTCAGTGCCTTGGAAACCAATGGCGATGAGCACAAGATCGGCCTTCCAGCTTTTTTTAGCTGCATCATCCGTATCTTTCTTAAATGAACCGGTGATCAGCTCCTGCACATGTCCATCGGAATTTCCAATAAATTTCTGCGTTTCAACATAGTATTCACGCGGATCCTTTCCAAGTACCTCTTCAGCCTCTTCATAAGCATAATCCACCGAGAAAACATTTGGATGCTCCGGCCACGGATTATTGGCCATGCGTTGAGTTGGAAGCTTGCCGTGTTTGCCAAACTGAACAACACTTTTGCATTCTTGACGAATTGCCGTTGCCACACAATCTTCGCCTGTATCTCCGCCACCGATCACAATCACATGTTTTCCCTTTGCATCGAAATCAGGCTTTAGCGCTTCGCCATAGAGCAGGTGACGATTGCTTGCAGTCAAATACTGCATTGCCGGTGAAATACCCTTCAATTCGCGACCCTCGATCGACACCTCACGATGCTTGCCTGCGCCTGTGCAGAGAATCACTGCATCATAGTTTTCTTTTAGCGCTTCGACGCTGACTGTGTTTCCTACATCCGCATTTGTTCTAAAAAGAATACCTTCTTCTTCAAGCAAATGAACGCGACGGTCTACGACATCCTTTTCAATTTTCATGCTTGGAATACCATACATCAGCAAACCGCCTGGACGATCCGATCGTTCAAAAACAGTCACCTCATGACCAATTTTATTTAATTGGTCTGCGCAGGCGAGCCCCGCAGGTCCTGATCCGATCACAGCGACCTTTTTGCCCGTACGCCGTTTCGGCGGTTTCGGTACGACCCATCCTTCTTCAAAGGCACGGTCGATAATTGCTCGCTCTATGGATTTAATCGAAACCGGATCACTGACAAAGCCTGCGGTACATGATCCTTCACATGGAGCAGGACAGGCTTTCGATGTAAATTCAGGAAAATTATTTGTTTTCGCCAGACGGTCATAAGCTTCCTTCCAAAGCCCATGATAAACAAGGTCATTCCACTCAGGAATTAGATTGTGGATGGGGCATCCGGTTGTACCTCTGTTTATTGTGGTACCAATTTGACAGTAAGGAATACCGCAATCCATGCAGCGTGCCGCTTGCTCTTTTGCATCCTTTTCCACCAATGGAATTTTATATTCGCCCCAGTCATGCACACGTTCAACCGGCTTGCGTTCTTTTTGATTCTTTTTCTCTATATTCAGGAAACCCATTAATTGTCCCATAGGTAAACTTCATCCTTTCAAAATTTGTCCGCTGCAAAAGTCGGCGTCTTGAACTCAAACCGGTAAATAAGTGGAATTGCGCACACTTAAATTTCCTTGCTTTTTCAAGTAGAACGCTTGCTCCTTGGCTTGTTCTCCGGTCAATCCCTGCGATTCATACCGCGCAATTTGTTCAAGTATTGCTTCGTAGTCGCGCGGAATAATCTTGATCATTCGTTGGATGGATTCTTTCCAGTTCATGAGTACTTTTTTGGCTTTCGGACTGCCGGTATGATCCAAATGATTCTTAATCAACTGATAAACCTCATCCTGCTCCTGCTTATCCGTGAGCGGTTCGATATTTACCAATTCCTTATTAATTAGAGGAATCAGCTGATCACGTTCACCATCAGGAAGAACATAAGCAACACCGCCGGACATTCCAGCAGCAAAATTTCTTCCGATTGCACCAAGGACGACAACCCTGCCTCCGGTCATATATTCACAACCGTTCTCGCCGACTCCTTCGACAACAGCCTTAGCCCCGCTGTTGCGCACGCAAAAACGTCCGCCGGCGGTACCGCGCACATAAGCTTCACCGCTCGTTGCGCCAAACAAGGCAACATTTCCCATCATTGCTTGGGAATCTGAATCAACACCCTCAAGCTCTTCTGACTTAATAACTACTTTTCCTCCCGACAGTCCTTTGCCGACATAATCATTGGCATCTCCCGTCAAGATCATCGTTACACCTTTCGGAATGAATGCCGCAAAACTCTGTCCGGCACTCCCGGTAAAGGACAAAGTAATAGTGTCTTCAGGCAAGCCCTTACCTCCGGTCGAACGTGAAATGAAATAGCCAAGTGTCGATCCGACGGTTCGGTCGGAATTCTTTAATTTATAGACAAGTTGCACCGGACGCTTGTTTTCAATCGTCGGCAGACAGGTGGCAACCAAATTACGTTCGTCAAAACGGCGCTCGACGTGGTGCTCTTGAGCGCGGGCGAAGTAGCGTTTGGAAACATCGCTTTCTGCCTGATAAAGCAGGTCGGAGAGATCCAATGTGCGTGCTTTCCAATGACTGTGTACTTCTTTTTTAATTCTGAGCAAATGCGCCTGTCCAATGACTTCATTAAGCGAACGATATCCCAGTTCAGCCAATTGTTCACGAATATCCTGAGCAATAAACGTCATAAAATGAACAATGTGATCCGGATTGCCCATAAAATTCTTGCGCAATTCCGGATTTTGCGTTGCGATGCCGACAGGACATGAATCAAGGTGACACGCGCGCATCATCAGGCAACCGAGAACCACAAGCGGTGCCGTAGCGAAACCGAACTCTTCCGCACCGAGACAAGCAGCAATCAAAACATCGCGCCCCGTCATCAATTTCCCATCAGTTTCAAGACGAACACGATCACGCAGACCGTTTTTCATCAAGGTTTGATGCGCTTCGGCAAGTCCGATTTCCCATGGAAGTCCGGCATGCTTAATACTTGTTTTGGATGCTGCGCCAGTCCCGCCGTCATGTCCGCTGATCAGAATTACGTCAGCTTTCCCTTTAGCAACACCAGCAGCAATGGTACCGACTCCGCCTTTCGCAACCAATTTAACGCTGATTCTCGCCTTTGGATTACTAGACTTCAAGTCATAGATCAATTGCGCCAAATCTTCAATTGAATAGATGTCATGATGCGGCGGCGGTGAAATTAGAGCAACCCCTGTTGTTGCATGACGGGTGCGGGCGATCCAAGGATATACTTTGCCGGCAGGCAGCTGTCCGCCTTCACCGGGCTTTGCACCTTGTGCCATCTTAATCTGCAGTTCGTCTGCTTCAGAGAGGTAATAGCTTGTTACCCCAAAACGTGCTGATGCTACTTGTTTTATTGCGCTGCGGCGCCAGTCGCCGTTCTGATCATGCGTAAATCGATCGGCATCCTCGCCACCTTCACCACTGTTGCTTTTCCCGCCGATACGATTCATTGCAATCGCCATTGCTTCATGTGCTTCTTTGCTGATCGATCCGTAGGACATTGCACCGGTTTTAAACCGTCTCAGAATGTTTTCAACAGGTTCAACCTCTTCAAGAGAGATCGGCTTTCGATCCTTTTCAAAAGTCAGCAAGCTCCGAATGGTCGAGAACGGAGCTTTGTCTACCATTTTTTTATAGTCTTTATACAATTGATAATCGTTTGTCCGTGCTGCCTGCTGAAGCGTATGCACAATCAGCGGTTCAATTTTATGCTGTTCCCCGCCTTGACGCCATTGCATTGTACTGCCTGGGTCCAATGGCTTCATTTCTCCTTGTAGGCATTCCTCAACAGCCTTTTTATGGCGCAACAAGGTTTCCGTCTCAATTTCTTCCAGCCCAATACCGCCGATCTGTGATACCGTGCCCTTAAAATATTTCTCAATAAGAGCATTTGACAAACCAAGCGCTTCAAACGTCTGCGCTCCACGATAACTTTGAATTGACGAAATGCCTACTTTAGACATGATTTTTACGATACCGCCAACGAGTGCTTTAATGTAATTTTGCTCCGCTTTTTCCTCGGACAGATCCAAATGATTCGATTTAATTAAAGAATGAACGGTATTAAGTGCCAAATACGGATGAATGGCATCGGCTCCATAGCCAAGTAATGCGGCTACCTGATGACTGTCTCTCGGTTCGCCTGAATCAACAATCAAACTGATTTGCGGCCGTGTTCCCTGATTGATTAAATGATGATGCAACGCACTGACCGCAAGAAGAGACGGAATCGGCAGATGATTTTGATCCACATCCCGATCCGAAAGAATAATCAACGACACATCATCATGGATCATTTCGTCCACATGCAGAATCAGCTGATCCACTGCTTTGGAAAGTCCGAATTTGCCCTCTTCGGCAAGATAAGTCAGTGCGACCGTACGCGTTTTTAATTCTTGGTGTTGAAGATCCTGAAATGCCTTTCGATCAAGGATTGGGTGCTTCAACCGAATTTGCGATGTCACATGCTTGCTTGGTTCAAGTAAGCTGATTTGCGGGCCAAGCCATGTTATTTTCGACATCACCCGTGCCTCTCGAATGGCATCGATCGGCGGATTTGTTACTTGTGAGAACCACTGCTTAAAGTAATCAAATAACAATTGCGACTTATTGGACAAGACCGCGAGCGGTGTGTCATTGCCCATCGAACCGGTTGGTTCCTTTCCTTGTTCCGCCATAGGCTGAATGGCTTTCGTTGCGTCTTCATAGGTATAGCCAAACACTTTTTGTTGAAAAAGGCGCTTACTGTCGGGAAGAAGTACCCCGGTTCCATGCTGTCCGTTTAGCTTGATTACCGATTTTTTCAGAAGATCCGCGTAATCAATCGATGAACAGATTTCTTTCTTCAACTCATCGCTCGGTACAATACGCCCTTTTTCGGTATCGATGAGCAGCAGCTGGCCCGGTTTCAGATGACAGCGTTCTCGAATGTTTTCTGGTTTCAGATCGGCGACACCTACTTCAGACGAGAATACAACTTTATCGTCATTCGTGATGTAATAGCGTGCCGGTCTGAGGCCGTTGCGATCGAGAATTGCTCCAATTTGTTTTCCATTACAGAATCCAAGTGCCATAGGACCGTCCCATGGTTCCATCGTTCTGCTGTGAAATTCATAGAAGTCACGCAGATAATCAGGGAGTCCGTTATCTCCCTCCCAAGGCTCAGGTACCATCATCATTACCGCATGTGGAAGTGAAAAACCATGATAGGTTAAAAATTCGAGTACATTATCAAAAATAGCCGAATCACTGCCCTCAGGATCAATAATCTGAGGAAGCTTTCCGTCATTTAAACGTTTCGCTTTGGCATTAAACCAGCTCATATTGCCGCGAATTGTATTGATTTCTCCATTGTGTACAATCATCCGGTTTGGGTGGGCTCGTTCCCAGCTTGGGAAGGTATTTGTGCTGTACCGTGAATGGACTAAGGCAAGCGCTGAAACAAAGCGTTCATCCTGCAAGTCTGTATAAAAAGCCGAAACCTCTTTTGCCCGAAGCATACCTTTATAAACAAGAGTTTGGCTTGAGAGGCTGGCAACATATATTTCATCATTAAGTTTTGCTTCAATGGCTTTTCTAAGCAAATACAATTTCGAATCCAGTACCGGCCCTGCGTCTTGATTCGCCGTGCCGATAAACATTTGGTACATATATGGCGCCTTGCTTCTTGCCAAACGGCTGATTTCGTTTTCGTCGATTGGAACATCGCGCTCGCCGTATATTCTTAGATTTCGTGCAGCAATGCAGGCTTTAATTTTGCCGATTGCAACCAATCGGCTCGAACGATCCTGGGGCATAAAAAACATGCCGACACCATAATGTCCTACAGGGGGAAGCTCAAAGTCGCATACTTCCTGAAAATAACGGTCGGGAATTTGAACCAAAATTCCGGCTCCGTCGCCTGTTTTTCCATCGGCAGCCTTACCGGCTCTGTGATCGAGCCTTGCCAGCATCTCCAGCGCAGTCTTGACAATCTCATTAGACGCACGCCCTTTAATATCCGCGTACATACCGATTCCGCATGCATCATGTTCAAATTCCGGGCGGTAAAGTCCTTCCGGTTTCTCTCTCGTCTGAACTTTGCTCATCATAAACCTCATCCTTCCTTCTGTTCGCAATCACGCATCATATCTGTGTGAGTTTTCTGAAAACGTATTTTTTATCTCTTTATTAGGCCAAAAGTATGGTGATTTAATTTTACTCTTTCAATATCAATCTTTACAATATATAATTTAGAATAAATCAATCTCAATTTTAGATGAATGGTGTGCGAATAATGGAATTAAGGCAGATTCAATATTTTATAGAAGCGGCAACAAGGGAACATATAACACAAGCATCTGAAGCTTTGCATGTCGCGCAATCCGCGATCAGCCGTCAGATTGCGCTGCTTGAGGACGAACTCGGCGTTGCTCTTTTTTCGCGCAAAGGGCGCAACATTCAACTTACGCAAGCAGGAAAAATATTTCTGCAACATGCGGAACGGGGATTAATTGAATTTGAAAAAGCTCAAAAAAAGATTAAAGAATACCTTAATCCTGAAACGGGATTGATCCGACTTGGAATTTCAACAAGTTTGTCGGTACACACCTTGCCTATTGTTTTGCAAAAATTTCATGACATACACCCAGGCATTGATTTCCAGCTCCATCAGGGCACGGTCCCCTACCTAATTAAATTGATTGAACAGGGCAGCATCGATCTTGCCTTTGCTTCGCCGGTTCCGAAGCACCATGACGTTGTACGCAGCAGCATCCTTTATACGGAGCGAATGGTTCTTCTCATGTCGAAACAGCATAAAAAAGCCGGACATGGATCAATTCCGCTGAGCCAACTCAAAAACGAACGATTTATCACATTTCGCAGCAAGCTTTCCCTTCAAGAATTATTCCGTGATGCGTGCAGACAGGCCGGATTTACTCCGAATATCGTTTTTGAAGGTGAGGACATGGACACAATTAAGAGCCTAGTCTCATCCAATTTCGGTATTGCCTTAATGCCTGAAAATGCTGCCGCATATAATCTTCCGGACGACGTCACTGCTCTTGCACTCAGCACTCCGAAAATATCGCGTTCCGTTGGCGTGATACGGCCGCGCGATCGTGATCTCGCTCCTTCCGAGCAGCTTTTTTCATCCTTTATTGACGACTTTTATGAACGATTGCATCGTTTCGGGCAATAAAGTGCCGCGTCTGAAGTAAACAAGACGCGGCGCTCTGATGTATTATTATTCAGTTCCGGTTTCTTTTTCAGATTGACGAATCAATTCGTCATGACGGCGACGTGAATCCTCTCCAACTTGTTCATCAGCATGATAAGATGAACGGGCCAGAGGTCCCGCTTCACAGTGTCTGAAACCTTTTGCAAGTGCGATTTCCTTAAGCTCATCGAATTCTTCCGGTGTATAGTAACGGATGACATCCAGATGCTTTCGAGTCGGCTGCAAATATTGGCCGATCACCATGATATCCACATGATTCGCAAGCAAATCATCCATTGCCTCAAGAATCTCTTCTTTAGTTTCACCAAGACCGACCATAATACTTGATTTTACAGGTGTATTTGGGCTCAGTTCCTTTACCCGTTTCAAAACCGCGAGTGAGCGATCGTAGGTGGCGATTGCACGAACACGTTTCGTAAGTCTTCGAACCGTTTCAATATTATGATCGAAAATATCCGGTTTTGCATCCATGAGCGTCAGAATACTTTCATCATCGCCTTTCATGTCTGAAGGCAATACTTCAATGGTGCAATAGGGTGCCTTTCTTCGGATCGCACGAATAGTTTCTGCGAAAACAAATGCACCGCCATCCTTGAGATCGTCTCGGGCCACTGCGGTCACAACGACATGACGCAGACGCATCTTGCATACTGAATCTGCGACACGTTCCGGTTCGCGGAGATCCAGTTCTGTCGGTCTGCCAGTTTTGACCGCACAAAAACGGCATCCTCTCGTACATACGTCACCTAGAATCATAAATGTCGCAGTCCGGCGGGTTGCCCAGCATTCATGAATATTTGGGCATTTTGCTTCCTCACAAACCGTGTGCAAGCTCTCTTCCCTCATCAGATGTTTAATACCGCGATAGTCCTGATTCGTATTGATTCGTATCTTGAGCCAATCAGGTTTTCTCAAATAGGATCCGTGCTTTTCCACTGTTATTCCCCCTCGCGTTTTTCAATGACCGCTTTGCGCTTACCTGGATTTATTCCATTGGTCTGTTTCATACTTTTGTTCTGCCAGTGCCAAGACGTTTCGCTCATCGTCTTCAGTCAGTATCAGTGGCTGAAGCTTGATATCCAATCCTTCTTCAAAACCGTGATGGAAGGCCTCTTTGACTTCCTCTAAGTCAACGCTTCGCCCCAGTAGATCTTCCAGTGCAACCGCCTTACCGGAAAAGGCCCGTTTTGCCCGCTCCTTCAGCTTGGCGTTTGCATAATAAAAACAATCAAAGAGTTCGTCTTCATTAACTGAGATCGGAATTGATCCATGCTGAAGGATCATTCCCTTCTGCCTTGTCTGTGCGCTTCCTGCAGCCTTCCGTCCTTCAACGACCAGTTCATACCAGGATGCTTCCTCAAAGCACACTGGTGAATGGGCACTGCCCGGCTTTTTTTCGGGGATGGCAAGATCCGCACTTAATCCCATCGCTCTGAATCCTTCGAGCAATCCTTTGGACAAAACCCTGTAAGCCCCGACAACTGAGTGCGGCATGTCCGGATCATTTTCAGGAATAATGACACTATAAGTGAGTTCATTATGGTGGAGTACAGCGCGCCCACCAGTCAAGCGACGTACGCATTCAATGTGATGTGCCTTTGTTCCTTCCCAATCAATTTTTCCATCAGTCTTTTGAAAGTAGCCAATGGAGAGCCCCGGAGGATTCCAGCCATAGAAACGAAGGACTGGCTGCTTCCTGCCCTTTGCGCCGCATTCAAGCAGATATTCATCAAGTGCCATGTTATACGCCGGTGAATTGACGCCTGAATCAATAAAATACCACTCTTTCTCTTTCATTTGCAATCCCGCCTTTACTTTCTGGCTCCAACACATCATTCCCGTGTTATTTAAAACACTCAATAATTAGAACTCATCGTTAAATCTGTGTACACAGAAAATGTTAGCGCTAACAATATTATGAACCTTACAAGTATAGTTTCATCACCATCTGTGCCATAATGTTATACAGCGCTCAATTAACTTCTCTGTTTATCATAACAAGAATTCAATAAAATTGCATGTGCCTATCCATCTCGTCAGCTGATTATCAGGAATTGAAGTATCTTCTTAATGATCGCTATGATACACTTATAGGATAGTAATTTTATGCAAATGCAAGCATTCAATGGTCTAAATCATTAAATCTATGGCCAGTTGTTTCTATATAATATAGAATTTTGATTTCAGTTTTTATTTTTGGCTTTGTTGCAGGATTTTGTTGTTCGTACTATATTATTGACCTATTCGTGAAAAGCCTAATTTGCTCTTCACATCTTTCAGCTTGCTGAAAAATGTGCCGATTTGATGGCTCGAAGTATGAAAGCTTTTCCCCATCGTTCATCAACCCGGTGGTAAATGAGCCAATAAACAATATGATTGTTTAACATCACCAACTTTTTAAGGAGATCTTACTGGATGGATCGATTTCTTCAAATGACTTTTATTCCTCATATTGAGAATTCATGGAACTTTTTTATTTGGTTTACTGACATGAATGGTGAAGTCCTGCCCTTTCCGAACCGCTCCGCAGACAACGCGGAGATTCCGGAATGGCTGAGCGAAGCATCCTCATATCCTTTTTTCCCTTATAAAGCGAAGTTTATTGATGGTAAGAGCGACGCTGACGTTGACGGCGCTATTATGCCGATGGCCGGTGTCTTTCGTTTGATCCATGACGGGGTTATTCGGGAAGATCAAAAGGGCATTTTACCCGGACTCACTGTACAATGGTTTCGCCAAATATCAGAAACTATAGATAGTCTATTAGAAAATGGACTTTTTTATCCCTTTTTCTATCATCTGAAGCGTGGAAAAGATGAGCAATGCTATTTCTGTCAATGGATACCCGATGCCCGCGTTCTCACTGATAGCGGGTTGTTTGCCGATTGGCTGAGCCGGTTGCCGCGCCTCGCATTCTCAATAGATGAGCTGCAGGATCAGAAGGTGCAGCAATGGGTTTACCTAATTGTCATCTATTGGTTGAACGCCATGATTCGTTCCAATCAAAAGACAGATTTAAGCAATCAGCTGATTGAGCTTGAGAATAGTGATCACGATTCATTTCTGAATCAACTCAAAAGCGGCAGTCCTCTTACTGGAACAGACAAACCATGGATGATCCTTCATGACCAGCAACAGATCGAACAAATGGATCAGTTAGAATTTGAACTTGCAGGATGGGTCCGCCCTGTTGCGTCTGAGCAGTCAGGTTCATGGGAGCAGGCACTGTTGAACTATAAACGTGAACAAACTGAAGCCTATTTTGTTCCGGAAACAGCGAAAATAATCCTTAAGCCTGCGAATGCAGACAATTTGTTTTCTGCGTCATCCATTTGGGACTACACAATCAAAATTTCCGGCTGGCAAAATGGCAGACTTGCAGAGCGTTCACCTGAAGAGACTGCCGGTCCGGTCTCGCTCACCCAAGAAAATTGGCTGTCCCAATGTTTCGATCGGATAAAAGGGCAAATACCGGAATCAATCGTTTCGTTGTTCAAGGGCGTCGCTGACGGCTGCATCTCAATACATGAGCTCTCAGAACTCTATCAATACGAACATATCCTTGCAGACGCCTCGATCCTTGTCGTCTTTCCGGAAAATGTCGCGATTCAAGATGCTCCGTCAGTAACTGTTGATTTGGATATTCATCAGAAAAAAAATGGAAATGAAGCGTCACTGTTCAGCTTAGATTCGCTGATCACTTATGATTGGCGTATTGCAATTGGAGATATTCAATTAAGTACCAATGAATTCAGGCAGCTTGTCCGCGCCAATCAACCGTTTATCTATCAAGGAAATCAGTGGATCCATTTGCCTGTTAATCAAATGATGAAGGCTTACGAAGAAATGGAAGATGCGCTCAGCCTATTTGATAAGAAGCCGAGTGTTTCTGCAGCGATGAAAATTGAGGCAACCCGCCGCCGTAAACGAAACGGCCGAATCAATATTCATCTTGATTCGGAAATCGGCAATTATCTGAGCCAATTATTAAAAAAGCCTGCCCGCAGCGTTCAGCTGCCCGATGCATTTGTCGGCAGTCTGCGTTCCTACCAGAAACGAGGCTATACATGGCTCGTTAATTTGCGCCGCCAACATGTCGGAGGATGTCTTGCCGATGATATGGGACTGGGTAAAACGGTTCAAGCAATCGCCTATTTGGATTATATCAAGCAGCATCCCGAAGATTCACTTTCTGATTCCGCCCTTCCAAAAGGACCTGCTCTGATTATTTGTCCGACCTCGCTCGTTGCGAACTGGAAGCATGAATGCGCGACATTTTCGCCTCAGCTTGATCTGTATATTCATCACGGTACGGATCGGTTGCGCGGAAAATCGTTCCACGCGCGCCTTCGCGCATGCGATGTCGTCGTGACCAGTTATGCAATATACACAAAAGAAGCCAGCGAAATGCTGGGCTACAATTGGAGCTGTGTCATTCTTGATGAAGCGCAGGCGATCAAAAATCCGCACGCTCAAAAAACGCGTGCATTACGCCCGATTCAGACCGCACATCGTCTTGTATTGACGGGTACGCCTATTGAAAATCGTCTTGAAGAACTTTGGTCGATTATGGATTTCTTGAATCCGGGCTATCTCGGATCACTTGAACGTTTCCGAACTCAGTTTATTCATCCGATTGAGAAGAAAAACAACCGATCTAAAGGACGTCAGCTCACCCAAATGATTCGTCCTTTTCTCCTTCGACGTGAAAAAACAGATAAAAAGATTATTCGTGATCTGCCGGAAAAGGTTGAAGCAAAAAGGATCTGCAACTTGACAAAAAATCAAGCATCACTTTACCAATCCATAGTCAACAGATTGAAAAAGAACGTCGCGGAGACAGGCGGAATCCAGAGAAAAGGCCTGATTTTGTCGACGCTGACCAAACTGAAGCAGGTATGCGACCATCCTTCATTAGTCAGCGATCCGTCTGCAACCAGCGACCAGACGTCCGGTAAACTTGATTTATTGTTTCAAATACTTGATCCACTTTTTGAACAGGATGAGAAGGTTCTTCTTTTTACTCAATATGTAAAAATGGGGAAACTACTGCTTGAAGAAGTACAGCAAAAATATCCGGATGCTCAGGTTTTCTTCCTTCACGGTTCCTTAAGTGCCGAACAGCGCCAGAAAATGATCGATAAATTTCAGAATCCCGATCATAAGAAGACACTTTTTATCCTTTCACTCAAGGCTGGCGGAGTAGGAATTAATTTGACAGAAGCAGGATATGTGATCCACTATGATCGTTGGTGGAATCCGGCTGTTGAAGAACAGGCTACCGACAGAGCCTACCGGATTGGTCAAGAACGCAATGTCTATGTCTATAAACTAATTTGTGAAGGAACGCTTGAAGAACGAATTGATCAGTTGATCGAGCGAAAGAAGAGCTTGCAAAAACAGATTCTCAGCGGCGGGGAGTCCTGGCTGACTGAAATGAGCGATCAGGAACTGTTAAATCTGATTCAATTACATGAAGGAGTGGTGTAATCATGGCACGCAGACTTACGTTTCGTAATGCCAGACTGGCCGGATGGCTGGCTGATTATGCAGCAAGAGCACAGCAAAGCGCATTCGAACGCGGTCTGATGTTGTATGACAAGCATCGGGTATGGGATTATCATGCGTCGGATCAAGGATTGCACGCAAGTGTTGAAGATGTTCACAGCACTTTTTTTCAGGTCAATATTCACTGGAATAGCAAACAATCTAAGACGCCACTTCCCCCAAAAATAAGCACAATGACTGCCGATTGCGGCTGCACCTCAACCGCTCCCTTTTGCGAACACATAACGGCGGCCATTATTTATTGGGTCATGCGCCTTGATAAAACAAATGAAGTCGATAAGGCTGAATCTGCGGTCGACCAGGGAGACAGTCCTGCCTACCGTGCGCTCGTTGCGCGTTTAAAGAAACGAGTGGCAAAGGAAACGCCAAGCTATAAGCATTTCGACACAAGCAAACTAATCATGCGTCCGGATCTTCAAAACAACGCCGAGGAAATTGTTAAAACGGTTATGGCCCAAGCGGCAAAAAAAAGAAAATAAGTACATCGATCAGCAGCCGGATCTGATCACACGTGCCAAAGCTTTGTAGTTCTCCTGCTGCTTATTCTTTAAGGACATAAGAGCATCAATATCTTGTTCAATGACTGTTCTGGACATTGCTGTCATTCCATAAGGGAGCAGTTCACAAATCAATGCATCAACTTGTTTCGCGGATGCATCAGCCGTCGCGGTGTAGGTTAAGTCTCTGTTGTCAATGATTGTACCTCTGTACTTTGAGATCAAATGGTTAACATGGCAAAACTCTTTTTCCGATAGGAGCGGCAAACATATTGTCACCAGCTCTCTCTCACCAATCTGCGGACCGTTTTGTACCCATTCATGAGCAATGCCTGATGCTTTTGTCTCCGCAAATTCGTAAGTCACAGCCTTTTCCTCTCCGTGACGCGTCACGGAGACGTTTTTTGCGCGTGATCTCTTGCCTCCCAACACATTCGAGAGACAGTCATACAGCTGTTTCTGATCCATTAATTCAACGTTCATGCTCTGTTTCATTCGTTCAGACACCCATTTCGTATATGCATCGCACAGATTTGAAGTTCAATAACTATTAACTCTGAAACAAAAAACCTTTCCGCCCCGCACAAATAAATGTGCAGGGGCGAAAAGGTTTGGCTTTTCACGTTCCACCCAGCTTCCCGATGTTTTCACAAACACCGGCTTAGCAACTGTAAACTCAATCTTGAGATCAGTCATTTTTGTAACAAGTGACCGGCACTCGTTCTGTCCTACTCTCTTCAGACAGACATTCAAGGGCGGTATGTTCATGTGCCGGTTACCGGGTTTTCACCATTCCCGATTCTCTGAAAACCATTTCCCACATGACAAGTCCCCATCATCACTTTAATTCATTAAACTATTGACGATTGGCATTTATACTAACGTATTTTTCACGGATGGTCAACCCCCATAGCTTCATTCTCATCTGATTTACATGATAATCTTTTTTTCGCTGCTCAAGAGAATTAAATCTATTCAAAACACCATGGCGTTTTCTCTTTCCACTCATACGCATTTGTCAAGAAAAATTGTCTTGTTGTTGCTCAATCTTCGGGTTATAATGCAAGATACATAACGTCGTTCGTTATTTGACTGAAAAATAGAAAAGTGCGGACAGTTGCGTTAACATACTGCCTGCGCCTTAATCTGTGATCACGTATACTTTTAGTAGCGTGTGCATACGAGGAGTGGTGAGAATTGAAGAAGGTGTCCATAGGCTTGCTTGGTTTCGGAACGGTCGGAACTGGCGTCGTCAGGCTGCTTACAAAAGACAGAGAACGACTTGAGGAACGTACCGGTTGTGAAATCCACCTGGAAAAAGTGCTCGTCCGCAACAAAAACAGACCGAGAAAAGTACTCATTGATAACCGAAATTTAACCACAGATGTCTATGAAATTCTTGACAATCCCGAAATAAATGTAATTATTGAATTGATCGGCGGCGTGGATCAAGCGTATCGTTATATTCTGCGAGCGCTTAAAAATAAGAAAAACGTAATCACTGCCAATAAAGACCTCATGGCTTCCTACGGCGAAGAATTACTTTTAGAAGCAAGAACCAATCATTGCGATCTCTATTACGAAGCGAGTGTTGCCGGCGGAATTCCTATTCTCAGGACACTTACCGACAGTCTGGCAGCTGATCGGATTCAGAAAATGATCGGTATTGTGAATGGAACGACCAACTATATTTTGAGCAAGATGAGTGGCGAAGGCTTGTCGTATGAAAAAGCACTCGCTTCTGCCCAAAAGTTGGGGTTTGCCGAAGCCGATCCTACATCGGATGTCGAGGGACTTGATGCCGCGCGAAAAATGGTCATTTTAAGTCATCTTGCCTATTCTATTCCTGTGAAACTGGACGATGTAAAAATTAAGGGTATCACTGATGTGACGCGTGAAGATATCGTTTTTGCTAAGAAGCTTGGATACACGATCAAACTGGTTGGCATCTCGGAGGTCAACAATGGCGACATTGATGTACGCGTCGAACCGACACTGCTTCCTAACGGCCATCCGCTCGCTTCGGTGGAAAATGAAAACAACGCCATCTATGTTTATAGTTCTGCATTAGGAGAAACCATGTATTATGGTGCAGGCGCCGGAGAAGGCCCGACTGCGGTATCCGTCGTTTCCGACCTTCTCTCAGTTGTCCGCAATATCTCGCTTGGCGTAACCGGCAATCATATTTTTCTACCAAAAAAAGAATTGCATGCCCGCAAGGATAATCTTGTCGAGAGCCAGTTCTTTGTTCGGATGCATATGAAGGATGAACCCGGCTCATTCTCAAAACTGACCGATCTCTTTAGGGAGCAGCAGATTAACCTCGGAAAACTATATCAGGAACCGATTCCGGGACGCGATGTTGCCGAAGTTGCCATTGTCACTCACGTCACGAACAAAGTACTTTTTGAAAAATCATTTGAAATGCTGAAACAGTTGGATGCCATTGTGAATGCTAAATACTTCCGTGTTGAAAGGGGCTAAAATCATGGCTTGGAAAGGTTTAATGGAACAATATAAGGATGTCTTGCCGGTTACGGATAAAACACCGCGATTGACGCTGCTTGAAGGAAACACACCGCTCATTCCCCTTGAAAAGCTGTCTGAAAAATTAGGCTGCGAGATTTATGGAAAATTCGAAGGTCTGAATCCAACAGGTAGTTTTAAAGACCGCGGCATGTTTCTCGCCGTTGCTAAGGCAAAGGAAAGCGGAAGCACAGGTGTAATCTGCGCTTCCACCGGCAACACGTCAGCATCGGCAGCTGCTTACAGCGCACGTGCAGGTATGGATTGCATCATCGTCATTCCGAAAGGAAAAATTGCATTGGGCAAATTAGCTCAGTCCGTCATGTACGGAGCAAAGATCTTTGAAGTCAACGGAAACTTTGACCAAGCTTTGGATATTGTTCGCTATACAGGAGCACATTCAGATTTTACCATTGTCAACTCAATCAATCCGTTCAGACTTGAAGGACAGAAAACAGGTGCTTACGAAATCGTTGATCAGCTCGGCAGCGCGCCGGACGTGCTTTGTATCCCCGTCGGCAACGCCGGAAATATCTCTGCCTATTGGAAAGGGTTCAAAGAACTCCGCGACAACAAGCAGATCGCTCCGCCGGAAATTCACGGATTCGAGGCAGAAGGATCCGCGGCCATTGTCAAAAATAAAGTTATTGAAAATCCCGAAACGATTGCTACCGCGATTCGAATCGGCAACCCCGCCAGCTGGAAGCTTGCGGTCGCTGCTGAAAAGGAATCAGGCGGAGAAATTGATTCCGTAACCGATGAAGAAATTATTGCTGCTTACAAGCTGATCGCTCGAACAGAAGGCGTCTTTGCTGAACCTGCTTCCTGCGCATCCGTTGCGGGCCTGATGAAACATGTGGCTGCAGGCAAAATCAAAAAAGGTTCGAAGATCGTGTGTATTCTGACTGGAAACGGTCTGAAGGATCCAACCACAGCAATGGATACGTTGACGATTGAACCGACAATTATCGGTGCCGAAGCTTCTGCTGTTGTCGATCATCTTCAACAGGTGACCAAATGAGCAAGCCGCTGGCATTTCAAATAAAAGTGCCGGGAAGCACGGCTAATCTTGGGCCAGGATTCGATTCTATTGGTTTGGCAGTCGGCCGTTATCTGCGTTTAGAAGCAGTCAAAGCAGACTCATGGTCCTTCCACTATGTGAATCAGCCTGCATTTCGCCCTGCTCTTGAAAACAATCTGATTTATGTTACAGCCAGGAAAATTGCCGATGAACATGGGAAAACACTGCCTGCCTACTCTGTGGATGTGTTTAACGATATTCCGCTCTCACGCGGTCTGGGCAGCAGCGGATCCGCCATTATTGCAGGTATTGAACTTGCCAATGTTCTGCTCGATCTTAATCTCTCCCTGGAGGATAAATCATGGATGGCTTGCCGTACCGAAGGCCATCCTGATAATGTCACGGCTTCGCTCTACGGAGGACTGGTTATCTCTACACAATCGAAAACGAGGGTAACAAGTGTACGGTTGCCCGCACCGAAATTTGATTTGGTGACAACCATTCCCAACTTTGAACTAAAGACAAGTGAAGCGCGCAAAGCCTTGCCTACAACAATGCCCTTCAAGCAAGCCATTGAAGCAAGCAGTATTGGCAATGTGCTCGTCGCGGCTCTGCTGAGTGAGGACGGCGTGTCTGCGGGCAAAATGATGGAGAGCGACAAATTTCACCAGCCGTACCGCGCAAAGCTGATCCCTGATATGGATGAGATCACTCACATAGCGCGTGAAAATGGAGCATTTGGTACCTTTTTAAGCGGTGCAGGTCCAACAGTCATGTCACTGGTCAGCAAGGATAAAAGTGCGAATTTGTGCAGTCTCCTGCAAAAGCGTTTCAAAGACTACGAATGTATCGTGCTGGAGCCGGTGAACGTTGGTGTGCAAACACGCATCGCATCCGCCAAATAATTTCCAAGTATAGGCATCTGACACTCAGTTTTCTTTTTAATAGAAACCTCCTGATCTGCTCAAACTAAGAGCAAATGAGGAGGTTTTTTGATGAAAGTTAAGATTGCCTGGGGCTTTATATTTTTATTTGCCGCAATTCTTGGCGGTTTATATATTTTATTTCTTGTCCTGCGTTCCCAATGATCGATAATCAAATGTCGTCTATTGTTTGCAGCGCCAACTCTGTAATCGTTTGCAATACAATTCAGAATCATCCCTGTAAAAGCGCATCCTGCTCGTGATTGTCAATTAACTGCAGCTTTTGGCGTTGCTCCATGACACTCACAAAAAGCGCGTCAATTAAAGTCACCTGGGCGGCACGTGCCACATAGGATTCTGATCTGAAATCAGTCGGAACAGAAACTGTGTGCAGTGAGACATCCATCAGTTCCGCAAGCAGCGATTTCATAAATCCTGTGATCCCAATCGCCGGACAGCGTTTCTGCTTCACCGTTTTAGCAACTTGAACTAGATGCTTATCTGAAGCCGAGTATGAAATAAATACCGAGGCATCACGCTCAGTCAATTGTGAAGCCGACAGCATTTGAAACTCACCATCACTCGGCGCGTAGGTCATGATTCCCGCGCGTACAAACTTTCGATGTGCTTCCTGAGCAATCAAGGCAGAACCACTGCTTCCGAAAAATGCAATGCGCTCTGAGTGTGCCAAAATAGAAACAGCTTTTTTAAAACCTTCGCTATTTAAAATCTGATACGTGTTTTCCAATGTGCGGATGTTGTCTTGAAACACTTGTTCCGCTAGACTTAAGACATCGTCTTCACTTGTCTTCGTCGTTTCTCCAAAGCGTTTATTTCGCGCAATGTCAGAAGCAAGTACTATTTTCATTTCTTGAAATCCTTTAAAATCTAATCGGCGGCAGAAACGAAAAACAGTTGCATCCGCCACCTTGATCCTCGCGGAGACTTGGTTAATACTGCTGTGAATTGTTTCCTTCGGATTATTTAAAATATAATCAGCAATTCTGCGTTCTTTTTCACTCAAGTGCGGATAGGCTGACTGAATACGAACAATACATTGACTCTCTGCCATTCATAGTCCCTCCTTCATTTATAATTCCATTGTACATCAAACGCTTACATTTGAAAATAATTTTCTGCAAACGTTTTCTATTTTTGCTTTTTGTTCAATTTTCACGTGTATTCATGCAAATTTTTAATAAAATGACGCATGACACTATTCTAGTCATCAAGTCATTTATCTTATTTTACCGCCTATTTTTCAGCTGTTAACTCTATTGACATTCTCTTTACATTTATACTTTTCCATGATTAAATGTAATGGATAAAGAGACCCCAGTATCTGCCGCATTTAAAATTTCTTGAAAATGAGACCGGACATACCTAGGTGGCAAAAGCCCTGTGTCCGAATAATGTGGTAGGAGAAATAATTCAAACTGGAACAGAAGGAGTGATCACAATGTTTAAAAAAACACTTGAAAATTTAAGAGCTTATGATCCCGGCCCATCCGTGGATGAAATAAAAGACATGTACGGCTTGAAGCGCATGATAAAGTTAGACTCCAATGAAAATGTATACGGTGCATCGCCAAATGTACGTAATGCAATCATAGATGATGCTCTGCTTCCTGAGCTTTATCCGGACTGCCAGAATTCTGATCTGAGGCGTGAACTTTCGCGACGATTAGGTATCAGGGAGGATCGTTTTCTCTTTGGCGCTGGTTTGGATGAAATTATTGTTTTAATCAGCCGCGCATTTCTTGAACCGGGCACAAGCATGGTCATGGCCTGGCCGACTTTTTATGAATATTATTGTCATGCTCAAATTGAAGGTGCAGCAACAAAGAAAATACCTTGTGACCAAAATGGAAAACATGACTGGAAAGCGATGCTTGAGGCTATCGATGAAACAACTAAGGTCGTTTGGATTTGCAATCCGAACAATCCGACTGGGACCTATTTAACGAAAACCGAACTGGATCAATTTGTTCAAGCAGTCCCTGAAAATGTGCTAATTGTCATTGACGAAGCTTATATTGATTTTGTTACAGCAAAGGATTTTCCAAATGGATTAAACTACCTTGAGAGCAAGGAAAATGTCCTTGTGCTCCGGACGTTCTCCAAATCGTATGGACTTGCCTCTTTCCGAATCGGTTATGCCATTGGAAGTCTGCCCGTCATTGAAGAAATTGGAAAGGTCCGTCCCCCTTTCAACAACCCGAGATTGAGTCAAGTTGCCGCTCTTGCCGGTCTCAAGGATGATACGTTTAAAGAAGCATGTGTGCTCAAAAATCGCGAGGTCCTTTCAATGACCACTGCTTTTCTTGATAAAAAGGGCATTTCCTACTTTGATACTCAAGCAAATTTCATTTACATTAAAGTTGCCGAGCCGAAACAGGTGGCGTTGTATTGCAAACAAAAAGGATTCTTAATAAACCCCTTTCAAGATGGCGTGCGAGTCACCATTGGCACCATGGAAGATATGAAACTCTTTCTTCAGATTCTTGAACAGGCGATTCTCGAAACTTCGGCGGAACCGAGTAAATAATTAGGTCTTCCGATATTTCTGAAGAAATCAAAATATTTTTCTTTACAAACAATCAGATAGCTGTTACAATTTGGACACAATAAGTTAAGCATTTAAATCATGACAATTGTGATGATGGAGACAGCATTGATTGCGGGATTTGTTCACAGAGAGCCGGTATTACGCTGGAAGCCGGTACAATTCACAATTAGTTGAGCACTCCGAAACAGATCGGCAGAAAATTGCTGTTGTGAAATCATGTGCAGCAATGTGTATGCGGGTCCGGCTTAAAGCCGTTATCGATTCAATGAAGACCGACATTTATATTTTATTGTCGGTAAATGAGGGTGGCACCACGAATATCAACGTCCCTCGCAGCATGAAACCATGCTGCGAGGGACGTTTTTATTTTTTCAGGGAGCAAAAGCCGCTTCCGCAAATCAAAGAGAAACAGGAAGGATGAGTTCATTGTTTTTAGATCAGACGTATTTGTTTACACCCGGCCCGACCCCTATTCCAAATCAAGTCAATGCCGCAATGGCACGCCCGATGATCGGGCATCGGAGTCCAGATTTTTCCGTACTGATTGAAGATGTCGCAACACGGCTCCAGCCTGTTTTCGGAACTAAGCATCCTGTCATGATTTTAACCAGCAGCGGTACATCGGCACTTGAGGCAGCAGTTGTGAATACAATTCACGAAGGCGACCACGCAGTCGTGATCGTTGCCGGATCGTTCGGCGACCGCCTGGCTTCGATTGCGGAAAATTATGGAGCAACCGTTCACCGCTTAAATATCGAGTGGGGCAAATCTTGTTCTCCTGAACAGCTTGAGGCATTTATCGATACCCTTGAAGGAACACCCATTAAGGCGGTGTTTGGAACATTCAATGAAACCTCAACCGGGGTTCTGAATCCGATCCACGCACTTGGAAAAGTTGTCAAAGAAAAAACCGATGCTCTATTTATCGTAGACGGTGTCAGCTGCATCGGCGCCGTCCCTGTTGACATGGAGAGCGATCATATTGATATTCTCGTCACCAGTTCACAAAAAGCACTGATGCTTCCTCCGGGTCTTGCATTTGCCGCATTCAGCGATCGAGGATTGAAAGCAATTCGCGAATGTCCGGAAAAGCGTTTTTATCTCGACCTGAAACGCTACGTCGACACTTATGAAAAACAAAAATCAACGCCGTTTACTCCGGCTGTCTCACTCATTCAGGGTGCGCAGGCTGTTTGCGACATGATCGAAGAAGAAGGCTGGGAAAACGTGATCAAGCGTCATGTGCTCCTGCGCGATATGATGCGAGCCGGGCTCCGTGAACTGGGGCTGCCGCTGCTGACAACCGAAGAAGACGCTTCGCCAACCGTTACAGCCGTTAAGCCGGAAGGTATCGCTGCTCCGGATATTCAAAAAGCATTGAAAAAAGATTTCTCAATTACTATTGCCGGCGGTCAAAAAGATCTTAAAGGAAAAATATTCCGTATCGGACATATGGGTTATTGCACGCCATTCGATATTCTTAAAGTATTGAGCGCACTCGAATTGACACTTGCAAAATTCGGACAGGCGCCTCGTTTCGGCGCAGCAGTTAAAAAGGCTGAGGAGGTCTACGCAAAAAATGTATAAGGTTATTGTTACCGATCCAATCAGCGAGAGCGGTTTGAAAGCTTTAACAAGCAATCAAGAATTTCAAGTTGATCAACACACCGGCCTTGAACCGACAGTTCTCACAGAAATGATTAAGGATTACGACGCACTGATCGTGCGCAGTCAAACACAAGTAACTCGCGACATTATACAAGCTGCGGACCGGCTGAAGGTGATCGCCCGCGCCGGTGTCGGCGTCGATAATATTGACATTGAGGCAGCTACTGAAAAAGGCATTATTGTCATTAACGCGCCGGCCGGCAATACGATCGCTGCAACGGAACACACGATGGCAATGATGTTGTCACTCGCCCGCAGCATTCCTCAGGCATACGGTTCGCTTACCTCCGGAAAATGGGAACGCAAACTTTTCAAAGGCGTCGAGCTCTATCAAAAGACCTTAGGCATTGTCGGCATGGGCAGAATCGGCACCGAAGTTGCCAAACGGGCGAAAGGTTTCCAAATGAACATTCTCGGCTATGATCCGTTTCTAACCGAAGATCGTGCGAAGAAATTGGGAATTATTAAAGCAAGCTTGGATGAAATTGCGGAACAAGCCGATTTCATCACGGTTCATACCCCGTTGACTGCTGAAACACGCGGATTAATCAACGCAGACTATTTTGCCAAAACCAAAAAGGGCGTTCGTATCATTAATTGTGCGCGTGGCGGCATTATTGATGAGCAAGCACTTGTCGACGCTGTAAACAGCGGTCAAGTCGCCGGAGCAGCGATTGACGTATTCGAACACGAACCCCCTGAAAACACCGGACTGACTCAGAATCCGCACATTATTGTTACACCGCATCTCGGTGCATCAACTGCCGAAGCACAGGAAAAGGTTGCTGAATCGGTCAGTGAAGAAATTGTCGGTATCTTTACATCGGGAAGTGTGCAGCACGCCATTAACCTGCCGCATATTTCGGCATCGGTACAGCAGAAGATCCGTCCATATCTCACATTAAGCGAACAAATGGCCGAATTTTTAATGCAAGTCTTCAAAAAAGCACCGAAAAAAATAAATATTAATTATTATGGTGAACTCTTTTTAGAAGACACAGGGCTGCTCACACGGCAAATGATTAAGGCACTGCTTTCCTATTACTTGGATTCTTCGATCAATATCGTAAACGTCATGCAAGTACTTAAGGCACACAGTCTCTCATACAGTGTACAAAAAAATGCAGCTCATAAAGGATTCACCAATTTTATCGAACTGGAAATCGTGAATGGCGACGACAAAGCGACGATTGCCTGCACCTATTTAACCGGGTTTGGCGGCCGTATTGTTTCAATTAACAGCTATCGCCTTGATATGGAACCAGAAAAATACTTGCTCTATATTGATCACATGGACGTTCCCGGCATGATCGGAAACGTCGGATCAATTCTTGGAAAAGGCAGCATCAACATTGGCAGTATGTACGTCGGACGCCAAACAATCGGCGGTAAAGCGGTCATGGTCCTCACTGTTGACAAACCTGTACCGGACAGCGTTCGTGATGAATTACTCAGTATTGAAGATCTTAATGATGTTCAGTTTGTTGAAATCAACATCCCGGAAGATGAAAATTAATCATAGCCAAAGTAAAGCAGCCGCCAATTCCGCTTTTCAGCGATTGGCGGCTGTTTTATTTTGTAAGAGCTGCACCTACAGCTCCGCAAAAGGATCCATACTGCGGAATAATTGGAACGAACCCCCATTGCCCACTGTAGCGAGTAACAATTTTTCGCAGCAAGGAATTATTGACGAAGGAGCTCCCGATATAAACGATCGTCTTTACGTCGGCTTTCTGCGCTGCCAAGACACTAAGCGAGGTGACCGTCTCTGCGACAAGTCCAATTACTGACGCAATCTGATCTGCCGAAGATGGCGATGCCGCTTCATCTGACACAGCGCCAAAATTACTTGCGGTCAAATCACCGGGAATCGGCGGTTTCTCACCTTCATAGATACGTGCAACTGTCAGATCGATCAAATCTCTTTTTCCATGCTCAGCGTACTGAATCAATGTCGAATAATTATAAACGCCTGTAAGCAGTCCGGACAGACCTAATATCGTACCTCCTCCAACTCCCGTTCCACCCATCCATTCCTGTGTCATTCCTTTAACATGATTTATCGACGTTCCGGTTCCGACATTAGTAAGGATAAAATCTGAGAGATCTGCATGTCCTTCTGCGGCGAGCAGCTCTCGGGCACCGGCGCATGATGCAGAGAACTCAGGTATGAGCGTATAATCAGACCGTTTCAGTTTTTCCCGAATCATGCTCGCTTTGCCGCCGGTAATGCAAAGGCAGCGATGTGCACAATACGTATCCAGCCATGAAATACACTTCTGGATCTGCTTTGTGGGAAATGATTGATATACCCATCCCTTTTCAGTCTGCATAGCAATCTTGCATAGCGTTCCACCTGCGTCTATGCCTGCCGTTACACCATTCACCATCAATTCTCCTTCTTCCCTCATTAAGTCCGGATAAAAAAGAGGCAGGCCCGCATCGCCCGCCTAAAAAAATTTATTTTTTTTATTCTCCCAGAAGATGAAGCACCAAGTCCTTTACATCTGCAATGGAATCGAGAATAAAATTAGCACCATGTTCCTCTAATTCACTTCGAGCTTTCTGACCGGAAAGGCCGGTGAGGACCCCGGCAAATCGGCAGCCCAATTGCTTTGCGCAGAGCAGGTCAGCGAGTGAGTCACCGACAATCAAGGTTTGTTCTCCATCAGGCAGCTGCTCAGGGCGACGAGCGCTCCAGCGTTTTAGATCACTGTCCTTACCATGAAAGGAAGCGAGATACGTAAAAGGATGCGGCTTAGCAAGCGGTGCCACATCGTATTTCTTTTCTGCGGCAAGTACATCGTCTGCGGTTACAATATGATTCGGATCAAGCTCGCCGATCCAGTTTAAATAGGTAAATGGTTTGAATGTCTCCAATCGCGGTCTGCCTGTAGCAATACCCACGCGCACACCATAATCATGAAATGCGTGAAACATTCCACGAATATACTCCGGATCAGCCAAAGTTACTTCTTCGTTCATAAAACCTTTCTTACCTGTTTGAACCGAGGGCAAGCCTGTTGCTGCCAGAACATTTTCATCACCAATATACCATTCCTGGGATGCGTGCTCGCCAATATGCCAAAAAGCACTTTTCGGCTGGAATGCTGAGGTTTCAATGCCAAGCCGCTTCAAAGCAATCTCATTAAGATAAACGATTAATTCCTGTTTTACTGCTTTGGTATCTTTATAATCATCCATAAAGCGCTTGAAATCAGGTTTTATCTGGTAATTCTTAAACAATGAGCGAAACGTATTCAATGTGGTTTGATCAATCGGTTTCTTCAGCAATTCTGCTGCCTGCATCTTCGCATCTTCAGGAAGCTGAGTCGTTAAATGAATCAGCTGTTCGGAAATCGTTATATAAATCATGTCCCAATTGGCATTCATTCCACGGGATTTCAAGAAGTTCAGTACATCATCATTAAGAAATATGTCTGATCGGATTTCAGCAATCTCTTCGTCTCTGTATTCCGTTTGGAAAGGTTTGCCGTTTCCGAGCCCTAAATAGTTCTCGCTGTACAGTAATTCGCGCACAGTAAGTGCCGAGGCGTCAAAATAGCGTTCTTCGCTAAGAAATACACCATCGACATCAAATAAAACCGTTTGAATCATCTCTTCACCGACCTTCACGTTATTTATATCAGTTTATCATAGGAAACCCTTTGTCCGCATTTAATTTCCATTTAATCCGCGACCTTTTTTCGCAATGATTGTCCAGTTTTGTCCGCTGTTCTCCGTTCGATACAGGTCACCGTGCTTGGTCAACATGACAGCTTCTCCGGACTTCGCCGGATTTTGAAGGACTCGAGTCACTGTGTCATTTTCCACTGTACCCATATCAAGATTTATTGATTTTTCTTGTTGAGGAATGATTTGGTAAAGTGCAGTTTCTTTTCCCGCAACAGCAACGAGCAGTGCATTTTGTTTGCTAAAACCGAATGCAGCGCTCGTAACCGAGTAGCCCTTCAAGTATCGATGAAAATGAGCGCCTAGATCCGTGCTGACATATAGACCTTTTGTTGTCCCAATCACTAGTATACGTTTATCGACCGGTGAAGCTTCAAGAATCTGGGCATTCCCATCCAGATGTTTTATCTTCACGACTTTCCACGTAGCGCCGCCGTCATCCGAATAACGCAATGCAGATCCTTCACCTGCTATTGTTTGAAGGTGATACATACGTCCTGTCTTATAGCCGAAGGCCCACAGCCCTCCAAGAGGTTCATTCAGCTTTCGGTGGCCCAGCGGCTCTTGTTTCAATGTCTTCCACTGCAGATAGCCCGTCTCATTCATCTGAATAAAACCGGAACTGATGGCTAGAAACATGTCGTCATGCGCACGGTTCTTAAGCTTTTCGGAGTGCCAAATACCCTTTTTATAGGTAAGCAGCCGCTTGTTCGTCCCAAGCCAAAGCGTCTTGCCATCCTTGCTGTATCCCGCACCGAGCACGTGAGTAAATCGAACGCCTCCTGTTGAATTCGACGCATGAACCGCATAGATAATCCATACCGTCAGCCCCGCCAGCAAGAGAATAAAAATAATTTTGGCAGTGAGCAGCCAAAAAACCCACGACACACTTTTCGTACCGGATGCTTCATTTTTTTTCTTCACTTCGTACCACTCCGTTATCTATCATTGCCTATAGTTTAAAGAATTTCTTGCCGAAAACCTAGAAAAATGCCCACAGATGAATCAAAACAGCGCTGTCGCCCACTTGAGCGCCAGCGCTGTCCAAAAAACTCATTTGCATTTAGTCGCCATTGAACAAGTTAAAAAGCCCTCCGGTGATGCTGCCTTCATCTTTGCTGCGGCCGGCAGGATTGCCTGGCATCGCACTGAATACGCGACTTGCAAGTCTGCTGAACGGAAGTGATTGTACGAGCACCTTTCCAGGGCCCCGCAAAGTCGCAAAAAAGAGACCTTCGCCGCCGAACAAAGCGGTTTTCACACCTCTGACAAACTCAATGTCATAATCAACACTGCTCGTCATGGCCACGAGGCAACCCGTATCAACCTTCAGGGTTTCACCCGGAGCAAGCTCAAGCTCTTTAATCATTCCGCCTGCATGGACAAACGCAAGTCCGTCGCCTTCAAGCTTCTGCATGATAAAGCCTTCGCCGCCGAAAAATCCGGCTCCTAACTTCTTTTGAAAAGCGATACCAACTGAAACCCCTTTTGCAGCACACAGGAAGGAATCCTTCTGACAAATCATCTGCCCGCCATACAGACTCAGATCAAGAGGAATGATCTTCCCTGGATAAGGCGAAGCAAAGGATACGTGCCTCTTTCCTGCTCCTTCATTGGTAAATGCGGTCATGAACAGACTTTCGCCGGTCAGCAGACGTTTCCCCGCGCCGAACAGTTTCCCCATCACACCGCCGTTTTGACCGCTTCCATCGCCGAAAATCGTCTCCATACCGATGCCGTCTTCCATCATCATAAAACTTCCCGCTTCAGCAATCACCGTTTCGCGAGGATCTAATTCAATTTCCACGTATTGCATTTCCTGACCTTCGATTTTGTAGTCAATATCATGGTTGTTCACGTGTTCGTTCCTCCCGTTCATGGCTGCAAATGACTATTAAAAATACATTTTCTATTTCACTACAAAAATAGCCTGCCTGTTTTATTTAAACGCAATGATATAGTAATCCGTAACGGGTTCTTTAAAAGTCCCGGACGAGTCGATTGATTTGAGTTCATCATACAATTCTTTTTCAAAATTTGCTGCATCTTTGCCAAGCGTTGTTTTGCGGCAGGTGGATGTGGAATAAAGGTAGCCGATAATTGATGGAATGTCACGCTCACGTTCAGAGTGTATCTGTCCTGTAAGCAGGGAATGAAACGAAGATTGAGCCACAAGCTGCTCATGTCGAACACTATGTTTCAAACGTTTGCTGTTAGGAAACCATTTATCGACAATGCGCTGAACAGCCTTCTGCCAATCAAGAGAGCGATCGCCGAGCATATGCCCCTGTCCGACAAGCGCAAGTGCACCGCCCGGTTCAAGTCGATCATAACTGAGCTTCAGTACAAGCTCGCGATCCATCCAATGAAATGCATCCCCGGCTGTAATCATCCGAAAGGAACCGAGTTCCGGATTCATTTGTTCAGAAGCCATCTTTAACCATTTCATCGTATGAATATCGAGTAATTCACATTGACTGCGGGCAGATTGGAGCTTATCCGTACTGACATCAATGCCAATCGTTTCATCAAAATAGTTAGCCATCGGAAAAGTCAGTTTACCCGTTCCGCAGCCCAAATCGAGCAGCCGTCCGTTTCCATCAAGTCCGCACTTCAAAGCCAAGGTCTGAATCAGTCGATCGCTATACTGACCGCGGTACTTCAGATAATAGTAAGCAGCGCCGTCATAAAGTCCATGAGTTTGTATCATCTGTTTCACTTGATCACCTGTTTCTCATCCTATTCGTTTCTTACATTCCGTTATCACACGAAAACTGATGATAGTTCGGTTAAAAAGATAGGGTATTCGTCTTTTAGCAATGAACACCTTTTCTATTTTAACATACTATACCTTCCGACCGAGTATTTTTAAAGCACAACAATTGAATTGCCGGTCTCAATTTTTTGATAGGTAAGGGGATGAGAAGATGCATTGGTTCATGATACTCCTAATCGGCATTGCGGCTAGCATCGATAATTTTGCGGTGGGCATGTCCTTTGGAATCAAGGGGAAGAAAATTACGTGGATCGCCAATTTGTTTATGGCTGTCGTTGCTTTGGCAACCTCACTTATTACAATCATTGCCGGTTCGCTTCTCGGCTTCACAATTCCAGAGTTTCTTGCAAATCTGATGAGCGGTGCAATCATACTTGGTATCGGTCTATGGTCGCTTGTCAGCGCTTGTACACACCGAATGACGCCTTCAAAGACAATTCCTCAGGCAGACCAAATTGACCGCGACCAGAATAACCTGATTTCCTTTAATGAAACGTTCTGGCTGAGCTTCGCACTCTCGTTCAACGCAATGGGTACTGCATTCGGTGCAGGCATTGGCGGATTAAATCCGGTCGGTGTGGCACTGACCGTCGGCATTCTTTCGTTCTTCTCAATAGATGCAGGGCAGCGATTAGGATTAAAGAAACTTCGTTCGCGAATGGGCACATTATCCGAATATGCGGCTTCAATTCTGCTGATCTGTATCGGCATCTATACAATTTTCACATCAATGTAACCCTCTCTTAAGCAAATGATTGTCTCCTGTCTTGGTGGTCTTAACGCCTGCACATGGAATATCTGTCCGCGACCATTCGATTTAATCCATGGTTCGGACTAGCGGGCATTCTGATCTTGGACGAGTCCTTTGATGAACAAATTGACAGCAAAAGATGATTTATAACGTGTTTCTCATCAATTTCTTAATGGAACGGTCCATCCTTAGAGTGACGGTACAGTTTAGACAGTTTCTTTACAAGCATGTATAAACCATACGCAGCAAGTGCATATACGGCCCCTATAATCGCGCCTTCAAGGAGTTCTGTTCGTCTTTCAATAAAGGCGGTATAAAACAATCCGAATGCAAAAGCAGCCGGGAACAGCATCACATCATGGGCATGAAAGAAAAGCTTCACGAATACCAGCAGCAGCATGATCGCACCAAATGCTGCAAATGCTTGGATAATGATCATTTGAACCATCAGTTTCACCTGCTTTCATTGTTTCTGAAACGCTACCTACTCATTTTTATGCAGAAGCCTGTTTTGAAATTCATTGGAGCATTGCTCTATGTGAAACTGCTCATGAATGATGCGCAGTACCGCTGATTAAAAGAAAAAATAATGCGGAGAAACGAAAAAAAATCCAAAGGGATGGCTCCTTCAGATTTTTTCTCTTATTTTTTATATTAATCAGCCTTCAGTAACCTTGATCTCTTTTTCAAGGTCTTTACGGGATAGATTTGCGTTCAGAAAACCTGCCGTTTCAGGAGTGTACAGGCTCATGTGCGATTTTTTATCAACAAGAACCGTTCCATGATCCAACGTATAATCAAAGACATGGCCGCCTCCCTTGCGCTCTTCATCAATAAAGTGAAGATGGAAACCGGAAACCGCAATGCCTTGTGTAAATGCCGGCGACCAGAAGCCTACGATCGTTCCTTTTACATTCTTAAAGTGGAAGATCGGCTGTGTTTTAACTGCCTCAGTCATCGGGATCGGCTTTTCTTGATAAGCAACGGTTCGTGTGCTTACTTCTTTAAACACCCCGTCAATTCGAAAGGCGTAAAATAAGTTCTCACTTTTCATTATTTTCTTCAGTTCATTTTCAAAAGCTGCCTTGTCGAGCGGCTGATCAAATTCTTTTTTGATCGTCGGCTGGAAATAAGTCAGCGAGCAAAATGGAGTCCTGTCTTCGCTTTTGAGCGGTGTAGCCGTACCGTCACCACGCAAACGATAGAATGCATCATCAAAAGCAATCATTTCTCCATCCAGATGTTCGAACGTGCCAATACCGAAATCTCCATAATTCTTGAATTCATCGTAGTTCATTGCCCCTTCAAAGACACCGTCAAGCAATGACGACATCGTTGAAAGCTGAAACAACTGACCGTTATTTTTTTCACTTGCCATAGTGGAAAAACCTTCTTTCCTGAATAAATAGGTTCACTGCGCCATTTTAAAAGTATGCATTACTGTATTGATTAGTTTAATTGGTTTGGAATCAGACTCTTGCCAAGAGCGATATTATCACTGTAATCAACCGGCACATCAATGATCACCGGTCCTTCGTTGTAGGCGAGGCCTTCTTTCAGAACACGTTCGAGTTCTTCAGGTTTATTCACTCGCAGTCCCTTCGCACCAAATGCCTCAGCATATTTGACAATGTCAATTTTCCCGAAATCTATACCGGATGTCCGGTCATATTTCATTTTTTGCTGAAAGGCAACCATGTCATACGTACCATCGCGCCACACGATATGAACAATCGGCAGCTTCAAGCGCACTGCTGTTTCCAATTCCATTGCCGAGAAAAGGAAACCTCCGTCTCCAGACATAGAAATCGTCTTTGCGTGATTATTGACCAAGGATGCGGCCATTGCCCATGGAAGTGCAACACCGAGCGTCTGCATGCCATTGCTGAACAACAGGGTCTTTGGCTCATAGGAACGGAAGTGACGTGCCATCCAAATATAGTGCGAACCCACATCGCAAGTAACCGTGGTATCATCGCTGATCAAATGACGCAGTGTATGAATCAGGCTCAATGGATGTACAAGATTACCATTTGCTTTCTTTGGCGGTTCATCGCGTGCATCGAGCTTGTGCCGCATGCCTTCTAGATAAGAAATACTTTCTTGTGTCATATTTAGGTTTGTCAATTTATCCTTAATTCGCTGAACGGTCGATGGAATATCTCCTACGAGTTCAATCGAAGGCTGGTAGTAATGATCAATATCCGCGCGTACTTCATCCAAATGAATGATTGTACGTGCACCGACGTTGTTCCAGAATTTCGGATCGTATTCAACAGAATCGTAACCGATCGTTACCACAACATCCGCCTTTTCAAGCACCAAGTCGCCGGGCTGGTTGCGGAACAAACCGATACGTCCGAAGAAATGTTCCTCCATGTCGCGTGGAATCAGACCGGCCGCTTGGAACGTTTCCACAACAGGAAAGGCAATTTTCCCAAGCAATGAGCGTACAGCAGAAACTACTGAAAAACGATTCGCACGCATACCCGCAAGTATAACCGGCATCTTCGCATTCTTGATTGCTTCTACTGCCTTGTCGATCGCTTCTTCAGAAGCAGTTCCCAGTTTTGGGCTTTCGAGCGGTCCCAGTGCATTCACAGTTGTTTTTGAAACGAGAACATCCTGTGGAAAACTGACAACACTGGCACCTGCCGATGTTGATTCAGCAGCACGAAAAGCATTAGTGACGACTTCCGGTACGTTCTTTGGATCAACAACTTCAGCGCTGTATTTGGAAATTGGTTGAAACAGAGCGGCGTTGTCCATCGATTGATGGGTACGTTTCAGTCGATCTGCTCTCGGAACCGCACCAACCAATGCGACAATGGGATCGTTTTCGACATTGGCTGTAACAATGCCGGTCGCAAGGTTAGATGCACCTGGTCCGGAGGTGACCAGACAAACGCCAGGTTTGCAGGTGATTCGTCCGATCGCCGCAGCCATAAATGCAGCATTCTGTTCATGACGACATACAATCAATTCCGGTCCGCGATCCTTTAGAACATCATACACCGCATCAATTTTTGCTCCCGGTATCCCGAATACGTATTTCACGCCTTGTTTGATCAGACAGTCAACGACAAGCTCAGCACCGGTCGCCAGTTTCTGTTCTTCTTTTTCCTTTTTTAAATCGCTCACGATTTTTTTCCTCCCTAGTTATGTGTGAGTGTTCTTCTATCTGCTGGCACTTTTTTTGAATGGTGCAACAGCAAATAGTCCGCGCTTTTTTTCATGTTTTCTGTGACTAATATCATTTTACCGCGTCTATTAACCAATGTGAAATATATTATTGAACGTCATGTAATACATAGTGTATATTAATCAAAAGATCATTTTTAGATCATTATTATTGAAAACTGTACGTCGAGGAGTGTTATGAACATTATGGAACTTCGCCATTTTATTTATTTCATCACGGTTGCAGAAGAACTTCATTTTGGACGAGCCGCCGCACGGCTGCAAATGACACAGCCTCCATTAAGTAAACAGATTCAGCAATTCGAAGAAGAGATCGGTGTCGCTCTTTTTAAACGAAATAAGCGCCATGTTGAACTGACAACCGCAGGAGAACTCTTCCTACCTGAAGCACGTGAAGTTGTTGCACAGGTGAATCAAGCCGTAGATACGGCTCAGCGTGCGCATCGCGGCGAATTCGGACGCTTAGTGATTGGATTCGTCGGATCGGCAACCTATGACATACTTCCGCAGATCATCAGAGAATACAGGAGTATTTTCCCACATGTCTCGATACGTCTTCACGAATTTTCCACACCGGATCAAGTGAACGCACTAATCGGTGATCGAATTGATGTCGGGTTACTGCACCCTCCGGTGAGCAGTTCTTTGATTGATACCATTCCGATCAAGCGTGGATTTGCCGCACTCTCACTTCCGAAGAATCATCCACTGGCGAAAAAAGAACGAATTCGGATTGAGGATCTGAAAGATGTTCCATTTATCTTAGTTTCACGTGACATTTGGCCCGGTCTGTACGATGAATTTCTATCTCTATTTCAACATGTCGATTTCACACCGAAAATTGTTCAAGAAGCAACGGAATATCAGATGGTTGTCGGTCTCGTCTCCGCCGGAATTGGAATTGGTGTCGTACCGGCTTCTGCAGAAAAGCTGTTCAATTTGGAGGTCGTGTATCGTAAAATTGATGATTATCCGCTTAAGGCCGTGCTCTCACTTGCCTATTTGAAAAAAAATACGAATCCGGCCCTGAAGCAGTTTGTCTCACTGACCAGGCGGATCCGTATTGAAGAATCGTAATCATTTTATCAAACTGTCATCCTTGCTTTTGCGGCGCAATCGCACCAGACGAATCATGTGCGCAATAAATGTCTTGATCATTGCATAAGTCGGCACGGCAAGAATCATACCGATCGGGCCGATCCATTTGCCGGAGACAAGCAACAGTACGATGATTGTCAGCGGATGGGTATTCAGTCGTTTGCCCATAACAAGCGGTGAAATCAGATGGCCGTCAAGCTGCTGAACAATGACGATGACAGCGAGAACGAGCAGCGCTTTCGCTGGTGAATCCATCAATGCGATGACCAGTGCCGGAGTTGCACCTAAGATCGGTCCAAGATACGGAATGATGTTGGTTACGCCCACAATCAATCCGAGAAGCAGGCTGTACGGCAATCCGATCACGGCAAACCCGATACTTGATGTAATGCCGACAAATGACGCGACAATAATCAATCCATGAATATACGAAGATAATGTATCATTCAGATCACTGAGAATGCGATTAACCTCTTCGTGATATTTGTGCGGAAAAAAACGAGTGACCGCACTAGGCAGACGGTTACCATCCTTAAGCATGTAGAAGAGAATAAACGGCACCGTTACCACGGTCAGCGTCACATTAACTAATACATTAAAGAACGTTGACAGCCCTGAACCAGCATTGTCCGTAAACGCTTTAAGCATCTTCTCAAGGCTGCTCTGAATTTTATCAATAGAATAATAATCTTGATGGATCAGCCATTTAAATCCTTGAGAATCAGCCAAGTGTTCGATGCTTTTTCTCCAGTTTGTCATATAATCCGGAAGCTGACTAAATAACGATTTGACCTGCGACGTCAGCGGCGGACCGACAATCACCACAAGTAAAGCGATCAAGCCGGTCAATATAATGTAAATAATTAAAATGCTGAGCGTTCTTGGAATCTTCATTCGCTGGAAGATCTCCACGAAGGGACTAATCAAAAAGAAAAGGAATCCGGCCACAATAATTGGGAAAAACAGCGTTGTGATCAGAGTGACAACCGGAACAAAAATAAACGATATTTTTGTCAGTATGAAAATAAGCAGAGCTATTCCCAAGAGTTCGATGGTCCAGAAAATCAAGTTCGAATGTTTTTTTAGCACAGTTTCACACCTTTTCACAAGTCCGTGAAGGACCTATCTTCCACAAGTTATTATTCTAATTATAGCTTGATAATAAGAGACGAAGCAATGAAAATCATGCGAGGACAACTTTTGATACTGATTTTCAAAACACTGCAACGGCCAAACTCTAGCATGATTGGATTGTTTAGGGGTATAATCAACTATCATGTACTCGGCAGGAAAAAGGATGTGGCATAATGAGCATCACTTCAATCTTACTGACGATTTTACTTGGAACCAATATTCTGCTCGGTGCGACCGTCGTCTTTCTTGAACGCAAAAGCATCAGCTCTACTTGGGCGTGGTTGATGATTCTCAACTTTCTCCCAATCGTCGGATTCATTTTATATATTATCTTCGGACAAAATTTGAGCAGGCGCAAGATCTTTAAGTGGGATCATACGGTTCATCAACGAACAAAAGAAACGGTTGGCCGACAAATGCTCAAGATTGTCAATCATGAGCCCCCCTTCTCGGAACCGATTCTTCGTGATTATCACGGTCTTATTTATATGAATCTCAATAATGATGAGGCACCGCTTACCTTGAATAATAAGCTGTCTATTTTCACAAGCGGAGAATCCAAGTTTCAAAGTCTCCTGCAGGATATCCGTTCTGCAACACATCACATTCATATTGAGTACTATATTTTTCGTGGCGATTTTTTAGGAAATGAATTAATCGATACACTCATCCAAAAGGCTGAACAAGGTGTGATTGTCCGCCTGCTTGTCGATGATGAAGGTTCAAGACGACTGCCCAAGAAGCTTGTCCGTCGCCTGATTCATGCAGGCGGCAAGTTTTACACATTTTTTCCCGGCCGTCTGCCGCTTTTAAATTTACGTATTAATTATCGCAATCATCGTAAACTTGTTATTATTGACAGTTCAATCGGTTATATCGGCGGATTCAATGTTGGCGATGAATATCTTGGTCTCAGCAAAAAATTCGGCTTTTGGCGTGACACGCATTTGCGTATTGTCGGTGAAGCCGTGAACAGCATCCAATCGCGATTCTTTCTCGACTGGAACCAGGCGTCAGGAGAACAAGTACCCTTTCAATCCTATTATTCAATGAATGATCAGACGCAGTATGGGGAAGTTGGCATTCAAGTCGTCTCAAGCGGTCCTGATCAGAAATGGGAACAAATTAAAAATGCATTTATAAAAATGATCCTGTCGGCAAAAGAAACGGTTTATATCCAAACACCCTATTTAATCCCGGACGAAAGTCTGATGAACGCTATATTCATTGCATCACTCTCACATGTCGATGTTCGTATCATGATTCCAAACAAACCGGATCATCCATTTGTTTATTGGGCCACCTATTCCAATGTCGGACTGCTGCTTGAAGCGGGAGCACGTGTCTATCTTTATCAGAACGGATTTTTGCATGCGAAAACGATCATCGTTGACGATCGCATTGCAACCGTTGGTACATCGAATCTTGATTTTCGTAGTTTCAGTCTAAATTTTGAAGTCAATGCATTTATCTACCATCAAGAAACTGCTAAAGAGCTGTCTCAGATCTTTAAGCAGGATATCCGATTGTCAAAAGAACTGACTATGTCCGATTACCGCAATCGTTCCTTTATTATCAAGTTCAAAGAAAGTATTTCACGCCTGCTGTCCCCTGTTTTGTAATCAATGAAAGAGCCGAGCGGAAAATCCATCGCTCGGCTCTTTTTATTTTATTGCATTTCATTTATTCTTTCGTCTATTCGTTAATACGAATCTGTCTTAACGCAGGAACACCTTGAGGAGCATCTTGATGCTGCTTCAGAATTCCCTTGATCGCCTCGGTCAGCGGGACAACTTGCTTGGTTTTATAATCATAACCGATGAGCGTTACGCGGCCTCGTGCGTGCCAATTACCGCTTGGTCCCGCAATTGCATGTTCCACATCAAAACTAGATCGGGAAATCGTGCTGATCCATGTGTAAACGGTTATTTCTTCGTCATAGTTGATTTCTTGAATGTAATCACAGTGTGTCGAAGCAACAATCACGCGCCAGTCACTCAAATCCATGCTCGGCGTAAACCAGCGGAAGATTTCACGTTTCCCCTCTTCAAAGTAAGTATAGTAGACTGCATTGTTAACATGACCCATAGCGTCGCAGTCGACAAAACGTACCGGAAGTTTTGTAGTAATCATTCATAAGCCCCCATGATTTCCGATTAATCATTCTCTGGGAACTAGTGTACCACAACTGAGCTTGCCTGAGCGTCCGATCCGTCTTTCCAAATCTCGATTTGGCCTTAAGAAAGCTTCTCCGCACGATACTCCGAAGGAGAGCACCGTTCATATTTTTTAAACATTTTAGTAAACGAAGCATTGTATTCATAGCCTAATTGATAGGAGATCGTCAGTACACTCAATTTTGAATTGCCAAGCAGTTCCTTCGCACGATGAATACGAAGAAAATGGATATATTCAAGTGGAGTCATCTTCATTTTGCGCTTAAACCAATCGCAATAATAAGATGGTGTATAATGCTCCATCTCCGCAAGCGACTTCACGTCAATCTTTTCTGAATAATGCTGATGAATGAACCTTATGGATACACTTGCAGGCTTTTCCGCTATTTTATGAAACCAGTAATTGAGCAATAAAACAGCCTCATCATGATTTTCCTGCATTACTTCGTGAATGAGCAAATCCTTAATTGATTGCCAGATGATGCTCAAATCCCAAATTAATTCATTTTGTTCATCTAATTGATTGCGCAAATTTTCACGGATGTAACGTCCGGGAATTTCAATCACAAGACTTTCATTTGACTCAGCTGAACAGAGAGAATAAGAAAAACCGACAGGCAGCAAACAAAATTGAGAACTATTAATTCTTCTTTCGCCGGATTGAGTTACGATAGCCGTATATCCATAAATTGGAATCACAATTTTACAATGTGTAGTGCTGCAGTAGTGTTGTTCTTGGCTGAATGACATAAAGTAAAAATAGATGTCTTCCAATGAGCTGAACCTCCTGTCATCGTTTTGTCTGTTCCGGTTGACGAATGGCCGTCTTTCATACCTTTATATCAATTGATTCATTTAAAAAACCTGTCATTTGGTAGTATATCAGATAATGTAAGTTAACGCGTTAAGAGCAAGCTATTTTCTTGATAAATGTCAACCCAAATTCTAGAAGTCAACAAATTTGCATTTTGTAAACGTATGCAATGAAAAACGGCAAAAATTAATCCGAGAAATGGAAAAGAAATAGACTTGCATTCCTTTTATACTCTTCCTGTTAAAACAAATTGCAGGGGGAAAATGAATCAATGCATCAGTTAATCGCGGAATTTTTGGGAACGGCGTTAATGATTATTTTTGGTGTCGGTGTACACTGCTGTGAGGTGCTGAAGACATCGAAATATCAGAACTCCGGTCACATTTTCGCCATTACAACTTGGGGTTTCGGTATCACCATCTCATTATTTATCTTCGGAGATGTCAGCATCAATCCTGCGATGGTTGTCGCACAGGCAATATTAGGCAATATTCCATGGGCAAACGTTATCCCATTAAGTATCGCAGAAGTGCTCGGCGGTATTTTCGGTTCCATCGTTGTTTTTATCGCTTATTACGATCAATTCAATGCATCCAAAGAACTCGACCGTGTAAAGATTCGCAACATCTTTTCAACAAACCCAAATGTGCGCAATTTACCGCGCAACTTCTTTGTCGAATTTATTGATACGTTTATCTTTATTACCGCAATCTTAGCAATTGCTTCGATTAAAACTCCGGGCATCGTGCCGATCGGCGTTGGTCTTCTTGTATGGGCCATCGGCATGGGCATGGGCGGTCCTACCGGATTCGCCATGAACCTCGCTCGAGACATGGGCCCACGTATTGCCCATGCCATTTTGCCGATTCCAGGTGGAAAAGCAAACAACGATTGGCAATACGGTATTATTGTCCCAGGTATCGCACCATTCCTCGGTGCAGCTTGTGCCGCATTATTCGCTCGCGGATTCCTCGGACTGTAAATTTTAAATCAATTAAAAAACGTAAGACTGGAAGAGTCCTATATTGTGCTCTTCCAGTTTTTTTATTTATCAAGATCATTTCAATATAATCGGTGTAAATTTATAATGTTTGTTCCACTAATTTCTAAATTTATAACTCATCTTGCGCTCGTTTTACCAATGAAAAATAGATACTAACCTATGTGTAGCGTACTGAAACATGTAAGGATCCAAAAAATTTATTATTAAAATGTTACTTAAAATGTATATTTTTCTTGCTATTTAATTCACAATATTGTGCTGGAATTGTAACAAACAGCCGAGTTTCTACTTATATTTAATGATTTTCGAATCACGATTCATTTCACATTTACGGAGTGTCACTTCTTCCGAAATATCTTTACAAACAAATTATCTTCAGCGTACACTTATTCGAGTGATTGGAAACGAATTTGTTCAGTTGATTTAAAACTATTCATGTATCGCAATAATTCCAAACAGATTAGAGGTGTAAAAATATGGTGGACATGCCAAGCATTACAGAACTTGAGGATTTTCTGATATACGGTCGATTTAAAAATTTTTCTCTAGCAGCTAAAGAGGCTAAAGTGACTCAATCAGCGTTCAGCTTTCAAATGAAAAAGCTAGAACAAATCATAGGCGTTAAGTTGATTGAACGCTCTAATCGAGGCAGTAAACTCACTCCGGAAGGAGAATTCTTTTATCGAAAAATAAATGAAATTCTTCCGAATTTAAAATCGGCCATTTACGACGTGCAACAGGTAACCGGCAAAAAACCACTTGAACTGAAAGTTGGCGTTCTGACCTCATTGGGTGACGTGCTCATGAATCAGCATGCTGCCTATTTCCATCAAAAATATTCTAATATTTTCATTACCGTTTACAGTATGGAAAAAAGTAATTTGATTCATTCTTTGGAAAATGGACGCATTGATATTGCCTCTACATTTCTCTCGCCAGATATGCAGTTAGGTGCCTATGATAAAGCCTTTTTCAGATTGGATCGAATTGTCTATTACGCACCAAATCTATCTTTTTCCGGGAAAAAAATTACTGCCAAAACGATTTTACACTACCCGTTTGTCAAATACCCGACACATTATTTGATGAGCAGCCTTACTGACAACTATCTAATCGACAATGCCCATGCCGAACCTAAAGCAACAGTTCAGTTATCCACGCCTTATGCCATTGTGAATTATTGCAAAGAGAATAATTCGGGTGCTCTGCTTCCTGAACGCTTGCTTACAGCTCTGCAAGAAAATAAGGAGCCGGGAATGCAATATGCAATCGACCCGATTCTTGATTTGAAAACCTATCTCTTATACAAAAAAGAGAACCCCAAATATGAAGTAATGAAGCTGTTTATTGATTACGTTATTAAACTCAATAAAGCCTTTCGGATGGAATGACAATTCTGTCTCATTATCAAGACCTCACTTTTTGATTCTTCGCAGCGATCATTGCAAGTTTCCCCCATCGAAAAACTCTCTCATTTTCTTTTCTAATACACTCATTTTCTCCCTCCTTCACAGCTTGTCATCATTTTTTCTTATAACTGTCATCTTTTATATTTGTTATACAAAACCTAAAAGTCTGTGTATGCTTCTTTATGAGCTCTTAAGTCAAGCAAAACTACGGAATGCGCATTCCATAGCGAACTCTAAAGAGGGATGAACGTAATGACAACGATAAAATTACCTTATGACAAAAAACAACTCAATTTATCAATTGATGAAAATCATTTAGCCGGCATTCTCAAATCAGATACCGAAAAAAATCAAGGCAATCAATCAGAATCAGAAATTGTTGAAGCTTCACTTGATCATCCGATTGGTTCTCCAAAACTGGAAAATTTGGTAAAAGGCAAGAAAAAGATTGTTGTGATCAGCTCTGATCACACGCGACCAGTTCCATCAAGAATTACAATGCCAATCCTTTTGCGCCGCATCCGTTCAGTTGAACCGCACGCAGAGATCAAAATTCTTGTTGCAACCGGATTTCATCGGCCTTCCACTCACGAAGAACTTGTCAATAAATATGGAGAACGTATTGTTGCGGAAGAACAAATCGTGATGCACGTGTCCACCGATGACGAATCAATGATTAAAATTGGTACCCTTCCTTCCGGCGGCCCTTGTATCGTGAACAAAGCAGCAATCGAAGCTGATTTACTGATTGCTGAAGGTTTCATTGAATCGCATTTCTTTGCAGGATTCTCCGGCGGACGCAAGTCGGTGCTTCCCGGCATTGCATCGTACAAAACGATCATGGCCAACCACTGCGGTGAATTCATTGATTCAGACAAGGCGCGTACAGGCAATCTTCATCATAATCCGATTCATAAGGATATGCTCTATGCGGCAAGAACGGCTGGTCTAAAATTCATTCTTAACGTCGTTCTAAATGAGAATAAACAGGTGATCAAAAGCTTCGCTGGGGATCTGGAAGAAGCACACAAAACGGGCTGTCAGTTCGTTGAACAGATGGCCGAAGTGAAAAAGATTCCAAGTGATATTGCCGTAGTCACAAATGGCGGCTATCCTCTCGATCAGAATATTTACCAAGCAGTCAAAGGAATGACCGCAGCAGAAGCTACAAACAACGAAGGCGGAATCATTATTATGGTTGCGGGCTGTGCTGACGGACATGGCGGTGAAGGATTCTATCACAATATCGCAGATGTCGATGATCCGGCAGAATTTCTTGAAAAAGCCACGCATACGGCTCGTCAGGAAACCGTTCCAGATCAATGGACTTCGCAAATTTTAGCACGAATTCTCTCCAGACACCATGTTATTATTGTGTCTGATCTCGTTGATCCGAACCTGATTACATCGATGCATATGGAACTTGCCCTTACTCTGGACGAAGCAATGAAAAAAGCATTTGCTCTTAAGGGAAAAGATGCAAAAGTAACCGTTATACCAGATGGTCTTGGGGTTATTGTGAAATAAACGGTGGATGTTTCAGAAACGGACATTCATTGATTCATTAAAGGAGCTGAACTTATGCTGCCCTCGCAAGCTTCTAAACTAGATAAATTGAAAACACTGCTGCAAGAATACAAGAAAATAGCGATTGCATTCTCCGGCGGTGTCGACAGTACCTTTTTATTAAAAGTAGCTCAAGAAGAATTGCAGGATGGTGCCTTGGCACTAACCATTCAATCACCGACAGTCACTGAAGACGATTTAAAAGATGTTAAATCGTTTCTAAAAAACAATACTGTCAATTACAAAATTATTCAAATGAATCAACTTGAAAGAGCTGATTTTCGGCACAACTCAGCAAATCGCTGCTATTACTGCAAGGCGATGGAATTCAGCAGTATGTCCAAAGAAGCGCAAAAACAAGGCATCCATTGGCTGGCCGCCGGAATTAATCTTGATGACAAAGGTGATTTTCGACCCGGCATGCGTGCACTAAAAGAGATCGGTGTCGTCAGTCCGCTCAAGGAAGCGGGTATGACAAAAGAGGATATCCGCTTCTTCTCAAAGATGTATCATTTGCCGACATGGAACAAGCCGGCCAGCGCATGTCTTGCTTCACGTGTTCAATATGGAGAACACATTACTGAGGAAAAATTAAAGAAAATCAGCGCAGCGGAACGGGTTTTGAAAGAAATGAATATTCGTAATCTGCGTGTGCGTTATCATCACGGAAATATTGCAAGAATTGAAGTTGCACCGGAGGAACGCCAGATCTTCTTTAATACCGAAGTGATGGACCACGTGGCCGAACAGTTTCGCAAAATTGGATTTGCTTATACAACACTCGATCTGCAAGGTTATCGACGAGGCAGTTTAAATGAAACCTTAGATAATAAAACAAAAATCAAAGTGAGAATGAGTAGTCATGTATGAAGACAACTTAAGAGCCTTGTTGTCTCAAGTTAAAGACGGAACCATGGATCTTGACGAAGCAGCCGGACATTTAAAAACATTACCGTTCGAAGATCTCGGCTTTGCCAAAATTGACCATCATCGCAAGCTTCGCAACGGATTTCCTGAGGTCATCTATTGTGAAGGAAAAACAGTGAAACAAACACAGAAGATTGCCGATGTGCTTGCCCGAACAGGAAACACCGTTCTTGCAACACGCGCTTCGGAACAAGACTATCAAGGAGTATTGGAAGTTGTTCCTGAAGCCGTATATTACCGTGAGGCGCGCTGCATCGTCATTCATCCGTCAAAAACAAACACGTCAAATACGCATTATCTTGCCGTTGTCACTGCCGGAACCTCGGACATCGGGGTGGCTGAAGAAGCAGCAATAACTGCTGAAGCATTCGGCAACTCGGTAGAACGTATCTATGACGTCGGAGTTGCCGGCATTCATCGGTTATTCGCTCAGCTTGATAAAATCAGAAAAGCGGATGTCATTATCGTCATCGCAGGTATGGAAGGTGCATTAGCCAGCGTCGTCGGAGGTTTGGTTGACCATCCGGTCATTGCCGTTCCGACAAGTGTCGGATACGGTTCCAGTTTCAACGGTCTTGCTGCCCTGCTGTCCATGCTGAACAGTTGTTCCAGCGGCGTGAGCGTTGTCAATATCGATAATGGTTTTGGTGCCGCATACAGCGCCAACTTGATTATAAAAGAAATAAAGAATGGGTGTCAATCATGAAGGTTTTATACTTAGACTGTTTCTCCGGAATCAGCGGAGACATGCTTTTGGGCATGTTCATTGACTTAGGACTTGAAGAAACCTATCTGACCGAAGAATTAAAAAAAATGAATATGAGCGACTACACGATTCACTATTCAAAAAAACGAACAGGAGCCATTTGCGGCAGTGATGTAGATGTCGTACTTGCTCATGATGCCCATGATATGAAGCATCGCCATGCTCATCATCGTAATTTGTCAGACTGCTGTGAAATCATCAATGAAAGTTCTCTATCCAAATGGGTCAAGACGATGTCAGTACGTGTGTTTGAAGAAGTTGCTCAAGCAGAAGCCCACGTTCACGGCAAATCAATTGATGACGTGCATTTCCATGAGGTTGGCGCAGCCGACAGTATTATTGACATAGTCGGCACATTTATCGGTTTAGAAAAACTGGGTATTAAGAAGACTTATGCCTCGCCACTGCACGATGGTCATGGTTTCATTACCTGCGCCCATGGTCAAATGCCCGTTCCGGTTCCTGCCGTAGCGCAAATGCTCGCGTCAAGCAACCGAACGATTCCCTATATTCAAGACGATGTGGCAACTGAACTGATCACACCGACCGGAATGGCCATTATTAAAACCATCGCCAGCAATTTTGGAACCATTCCTGTGATGGATATTCAACGAATCGGATACGGAACAGGCAAACGAGATACAGGTCAAATAAATGCTCTGCGGGGTATCCTCGGTGAACAATTAAGAGCAGAGAAAAATACACAGGATGAAGTCGTTCTACTTGAAGCAAATATTGATAACCAAACAGGTGAAATGCTTGGCTACGCGATGAACCACTTACTGTGTAAAGGGGCTTTGGACGTCTATTATACACCAATATATATGAAAAAAAACCGGCCAGCATTTAAACTCTCTGTACTTGCGAAACCTGAAGATGAAGAAAAATTCTCAGAAATTATTTTCAAGGAAACGACTACCCTTGGCGTACGCGTTTCTCATTGTCCGCGCTATAAGATGCAGCGAGAATTTATTCGGTTATCAACACCCTATGGCCAAATTCATGTCAAACATGCCACTCGAAATGCCGTTGAAAAATGGGCACCGGAATTTGATGATTGCGCTTATCTTGCTGAAGAAAAACAGGTTCCACTGTCTGCTATTTATGATGCAGCTCAACAAAGCATTCTTCAATTACAGAAAAGTTAAACCATGAGCACGATGTCCAAAAATTGACTCGTGCAAATAAAACTTAAAGAATATTGCAACGGAAGGAAAGATAACAAGATGACTTACTCATTAGCCGTTCGCTGTATTAGTGAACTCATCGGCACTGCAATTATGATCATTTTAGGAAATGGTGCCGTTGCAAACGTTGAATTAAAAGGGACCAAAGGCTACCACAACGGTTGGATGATTATTGCCGTTGGTTACGGTTTCGGTGTCATGATTCCCGTCATGATGTTCGGCCCGATCAGTGGCTGCCAGATTAATCCGGCAATCACATTGGGAACAGCTGTCGGAGGACTTTTACCATGGTCCGACGTGCTTCCCTATATTGTTGCCCAAATGATCGGGGCAATGCTTGGTCAGATCTTATTAATTTTTGCCTATAAACCCTTTTATGATCAAACGGATAATTTTCAAGCAATCTTAGGAACTTGCTCAACAATTTCAGCATCAGGAAGCCATTGGGATGGCTTTATTAATGAATTCCTTGGTACATTTATTCTTGTTTTTGGCGCGATGCTGATCAGTCATTCACCTGCATTGATTCACGAAGCAGGAGTCGCTCAGCTTGGGGTAGGATTCCTTGTATGGGCACTTGTTGCATCACTTGGAGGTCCAACCGGTCCTGGACTAAATCCAGCACGTGATCTAGGGCCGCGTATTGTACATGCCCTTTTCCCCTTGCGGCAGAAAGGTACTTCTGATTGGAACTATTCATGGATTCCTGTCGTTTCGCCGATCATTGCTGCTATCTGTGCCGTTCTACTTTTTAAAGGAGTCTATTAATTTCCATCTATACTATGTTCTATTTTTTGTCATGAAATGAGGCTTTTCCAATGAAACCAACTATTCAAATTCATCGGCACAGTGTCGTTTACATTATGACATGTATTCTATTCAATGTAATGAGTTTCGTTCTTTTCTTCATTGTATCAGGCTTTCATCCGGCAATGATGGGAGCAGGTTTCATTGCCTATCTACTTGGCTTGCGTCATGCATTTGATGCGGATCATATTGCAGCGATCGACAATACCGTACGCAAACTCGTTGAGCAGAAACAGAATTCTTCCGGGGTCGGTTTTTTCTTTTCGTTCGGTCATTCAACCGTGGTCATCATTATGTCCTTACTTATGAGCCTGTTTGTTCACTGGTCTCAAAAACAATTTGGTATCATCAGTCAAATTGGCGGCTTTTTCGGTCCATTTATTTCAGGGGTGTTTCTACTTTTGATTGCTACATTAAATTTAATGACGCTCTCAAATTTAATTAGAGCATTTAGAAAAAGAGACACAGATAGGGTCAATGAAGAAATGACAGACGCACCCTATGGATTTTTAACTCGGGTTTTCCATCGTCTCTTTCATTTTGTAAACCGTAGTTACCATATTTATCCAATAGGCTTTTTGTTTGGATTGGGCTTTGATACAACTACTGAGGTTGCTGTACTTGCTATATCAGTTGAAATGACAAAGGGATTCTTTTCAGTTCCGGCAATTCTTTCAATCCCTTTATTATTTGCGTCAGGCATGATTATTGTCGATACGCTGGATTCTGTCATGATGTCGCGCGCCTACAAAATGGCGCTACTGAATCCCGCTAGAAAAATTATTTATAATTTAATCATTACAAGTTTGTCTGTCTCTGCAGCCGTGTCTATAGGCTTTATAGAATTGGGGCAAACATTCTCCAGCCTTTTTCAATGGAAGGGTTGGTTTTGGCATTTGATCCGTTCGTTAACTTTGAATTCAATCGGCTATTTACTTGTTTCGTTACTACTCACATCATGGTTGATCGCATTTATCCTTTGGCGGAAAGATAAAGCAATACTAAGACAATAGTCAAAAACAAATTGCTTTGCCTATACTGACGAGTATTTTTGTACCAAACTAAAAAGAATACAATACATTCCTTCATCGTACATACCATTGTGTATCCGGTAATTCATTTTAGACAAAACAAACATACGCCCCTACTCAAAAGACTCATCTTTTAAGTAGGGGCGTAATGCTTTAAATAGCTGAAATTAAATTCAAGCATGCAAATAAATCGGTGCTAATGATTCGAAAAATCAACAAAACAATTAATCAAAACGTTTTCCCTTGAACATATTTTTAATCATGACGAGCAGCATTGGCAAGAGCGACACAAATACGATCAACAGCATCATTAAAGAGAAATTGTCCTTAATGAACGGGATTTGTCCGAAGAAGAAACCGGCCATTAGGCCAGCCAATGTCCAAACGACACCGCCTAATATATTGTATAAAAGAAAAAATGGGTAATGCATGCGGCTTGCTCCTGCAATGAACGGGATAAACGTGCGGATGAATGGTGCAAAGCGGCCGAGAAATACAGCAAAGCCTCCATATTTATTGAAAAAATGCTGCGCTTTCTCCATTTTTTCTCTATTGATCAGTTTGTGAAAACGATTATGACTTTCCAGCGATTGGCCAATCTCACGACCAATCCAATAATTAATGGTATCGCCAAGTACCGCAGCAATAGCAATTAAAATCACGAGCAGCCAAATGTTGAGTTCTGTGCCGCTGTGGGCAGCGATTGCGCCGGCAGCAAACAGCAGCGAGTCACCCGGAAGAAACGGACAAATGACCAGCCCCGTTTCAATGAAAATTACAATAAATAAGATTGCATACGTCCATGCGCCATATTGATTCACAATTTGGGTAAGAAATTGATCAATATGCAGAAAGACATCAATAAACCACGATACAGAATTCATCAACACGTCTCCTTAGATTTTTCTGTTTCAAACAAAAATAAAAAAATGTCTGTCGGCAAAGCTTGAACCTAAATTTCATCATAACTTATTTTCTGTCATTAGAAAACCCCAATTTTCATTCTCACAATACTAATCAATGACTCTTAAAAATTTCTTAACAAAACCTGTGTTAAAAGATTATGTTGTTCATCACTTTTTTGGGCTCATTGAACAAAAAAAGCCCGAGATTAGAATCTCGGGTATCCAAACAAAATCAGCCGATTGCTTCTTTCATGAAGGCCGTGATCGTTTGTTCTTGTGAATCACTCAACGTTTTTCCGGTTTTCTTATCGATGAATGTCGGAACAGTCATAAATTGATACTTTTCTTTCAGCTGCGCAAACCGTTCTTCATCATCTTCACGCACGAACATTTCAATTTGATCATTGTATTTTCCGTCGAGCGCATGGTTCAGCACCATCTTTGCCCGATCACAATATGGACATACTGTTTTTGTTATCATCAATACTTTTTTTTCAGCCATTATGTTCACTCCCTTTTTTCTATTGTAACCAATGATCACTGATTCTGTCATGCAACCTGTTTCCTGACCATTGAACTGATCGCATATAAGAAAAATTGATGTATACTTAAGGCACAGCATTAATAATGGAGGGATTTTTAGATGAATCTGTTTGATGTAGATCAACCGGAAATGCTCAGTATCTCACCTGATCTCCGTCTCCGCAAATTCGACACGATCGTCCCCCAAGCTTCATCTTGGTACCAAGATGAAGAAACATTACGGCTTGTCTGCAGAAACAAAGCCGCACCATTTGATAAAGAACGTTTAAAACGGATGTATGATTACCTTGAGCAGCATGGCGAATTATACTACATTGAAGTTGCAGAAAACGGATTGTTTCATGCCATAGGGGACGTTACACTATGTCCTCATGATCTGCCAATCGTCATTGGCGATCCAGTGTATCGCGGCAAAGGAATCGGAAGTCAGGTCATCCGTGCATTAATAATGAGAGCAGTGAAACATGGAATGAAGGAACTCTATGTAGAAGACATCTATGACGATAATATCGGATCAAGGCGTGCATTCCAAAAATGTGGTTTCTCCGCATATAAAAAAACGCATTTCGGTCATTCATATCGGCTTTCCACAGCTTCGTTAACCATTTGCTGAATTCTATTGACAGTTCATGAGGCAAATAGTAAAATCATTCTTAATCCCCTGTAGATCAGTGGGTTTTATGGGCCTAATAAAATTATTCATCATTATTTTAAAGGAGAATCGAACAATGAGCAATCAAAAGAAATCATTTGGTGTTCGTGACATTGTACTCGTCGCACTGTTTGCCGCAGTAACGTACCTTGGCATCTCTGCTCTTAGAATCCCGCTTCCGGCAGCAGTCGGTGCACCATTCATTCATTTTGGAAATTCGCTTCTCGTACTCGCCGTCCTGCTTCTCGGAGGATTTCGCGGCGGTCTTGCAGGCGCTATCGGTCTCGGACTTTTCGATCTGCTCAGCGGCTATGCGTCAACAGCACCGGTAACCGTCATCCTCGCTTTTCTAGTCGCAGGCATCGTAAGCTTTGCCTTCCGCCTTCTGAAGCATGTTGACAAACCAGTAAATATCTTCGTTCTCGCGCTGGTTGCAGGTGCATCAAAAATTGTACTTGAGTTCCTGCACGGCTTGATTGAAAAACTGCTTCTCGGAAGTGCATTTGGACCCTCAGTGGTTGCTGCATTTACCAGTCTGCCGGCAACGGCGATTAATGCAGTCTCAACCGTGATTATCGTTACCGCTCTCTATTTCCCATTAAAGAAAGGATTGTCGGTTTTCGACTCAAACAAAGGAGTTTCCAAAATTTAATTAAACCGTGTATGATTAAGTTCGGACAGTTAATTGGTCCGAACTTTTTTATATCTGCACCTATTCTTACATTTAGGGAGAGTTCACATGAGCGCTCTGATTGAAACGAAGAACCTTCATTTTCAATATTTACATCATCAATCCCAAAACGAATGGATATTAAACGGGATTGATTTGACTATTCGAAACGGAGAATTCATTGCTATTCTCGGATCAAACGGATGCGGAAAATCAACGCTTGCCAAGCATTTCAACGCATTGCTGACGCCTTCAGATGGTACGGTACTTGTAAACGGCAGGGATACAAATGACGAGAAAAATCAATTCGAGATCAGAAAAACGATCGGAATGGTATTCCAAAATCCCGATAATCAATTAATTTCAACAATTGTTGAAGAAGATGTAGCCTTTGCGCCGGAGAATCTTGGTATAGCGCCTTCAGAAATTCGCAGTCGCGTAAATTGGGCACTTGATGCTGTTGATATGCTTGATTACAAAAGGCATACCCCTTTTAAATTATCAGGAGGTCAGAAACAGCGCGTTGCAATCGCAGGAATTCTTGCGATGCGACCACAGTGCATTGTCCTTGACGAACCGACATCAATGCTGGATCCAAAAGGCCGCTCCGATGTGATGAAGACCATTTGCCGACTTAATCGTGAATTGGGTATCACAATTGTGCTGATCACACATCACATGGAGGAAGCTGCACGAGCGAAACGAGTGATTCTGATGGATCAGGGACAAATTGCATCGGATGATATGCCTGAAAATACATTCGAGCAAATCGAACTCTTAAAGAAGCTGAAGCTGGATGTCCCGCAAATTACCGAATTAACCCATCGCATGCGACAGCAGGGCATCCTTATTCCCAAACGAATGGTTCAAATCGACCAATGCGTGGACGCCTTGGCTGCTGCTTTGGAGGAACGTTATGGCCATTATTGAGCTTAGGACAATCAGTTTCCGTTATGGCGCCGGCACTCCATTTGAGAAGCAGGCGCTCCAAAACATTTCTTTATCTGTTGACCGTGGTGATTTTATTGGCATCATTGGTCATACCGGTTCTGGAAAATCAACGTTAATTCGTCACTTTAACGGATTACTCCGCCCCGATTCCGGACAAGTCCTCGTAAACAACGAGGATATTTGGAAAAATCCAAGACAAATTCGCTCCGTTCGTTTTCAGATCGGACTTGTCTTTCAATATCCGGAAACTCAAATCTTTGAAGATACTGTCGCTCAAGATATTGCATACGGACCAAAGAATATGGGGCTTGATCAAGAAACGATCAATCAGCGCGTTCTTGAAGCTCTGCATTTTGTCGGTCTAGACGATTCGTATTTGGATCGAAATCCGTTTCGAATGTCGGGCGGAGAGATGCGGCGTGTCGCAATTGCCGGCGTCATGGCGATGAAACCGGCGGTGCTGGTGCTGGATGAACCGACGGCCGGGCTGGACCCTGAAGGACGCCGCAACCTGCTTAAACACTTAGAACAGTATCGTCGGAAAACAAATACGGCCATTATTATGGTTTCTCATAGTATGGAAGATATTGCTGAACATGTGCAGCGAGTGCTTGTCCTTGATAAAGGAAAGACCGCTTTTGAAGGATCGGTGCCCTCAGTTTTTGCTCATGCAGATGAACTGATGCAGCTCGGTCTTGACGTCCCGCAAATGACTAAAGTTCTGCTTGGTTTGAAAGCGAAGGGATACTCTGTCGACACCTCTGCTGTTACGATGGATCAAGCGGAGCATGAGCTTTTGAGACTATTTGAAAGGAAGGATCATGAATGACGCGCGATATTACTGTTGGCCAATTTCTTCCCGGCCACTCGCTCTTGCACCGACTTGATCCGCGGACAAAAATTGTCCTAACCTTTGTTTTTATTATTCAAGTTTTCATATCCAGAAGTGCGCTGAGCCTATGCTTTCTTATTTTCGTGCTCGGATTTCTGATTACCTGTTCTCATGTACCGGCAAGGAAAGTGTTTCGAGCCGTACGACCAATGATTCCAGTCATTGTCTTCACGGCTTTGATTAATATTTTCTACGTCGACGGTGATCCTGTATTTCACTATTCATTTATTCGGATTACCGACAAAGGTTTATTTGTGGGGTTTACATTACTTGTCCGCTTAACCGCGCTCATTGCCGGATGCTCTCTGATTACATACACAACCTCGCTGAACGCGCTCGCTGCAGGGCTTGAACAGCTTCTAGCTCCGCTTAAACGATTCCATTTTCCGGTTAATGAGCTTTCAATGACTCTATCGATCACGCTCCGTTTTTTGCCGACGATTGCGGAAGAATTTGATCGAATTATTGATGCTCAAAAAGCACGCGGTGCTGATTTCAGCAACGGAAACCTGATAAAAAAAATCCATGCCTATTTTCCAATCATACTCCCTTTGTTCATGTCCTCCTTCAGACGTGCATTCGAATTGACTAATGCAATTGAATGTCGCTGTTATCAAGGCGGGAACGGACGAACAAAGATGAATGTACTCAGGCTGTCTCGATTGGACGTTCAAGCGATTGTCTTTTTTTGTGCTGCTTTTGGCCTCTCCATCGCTTTCAATCTGTTTTTTCCGTCATTCTTCTAAGCATTCGTGATAGGACATTGAAATCGATAATTGGTACATTCGCCCTCCCAAAACCGGAACTGCATACATATAATGCAGTATCCGATTGATGAGGGGGTGTTTTCATGGGCTGTCCAGATAAAGGCGGTGCCAGCTGCGGTAGCGGAATCGGCAACGGCTTTGCTTTGCTCGTTGTACTGTTCATTTTGTTAGTTATCGTTGGTGCTGCATTCTGTTACTGATCCGTTTGAGTTCTGAAGCGACTCATCCATCCGGCACCTGTTGATGCCGCAGTCTCTAGTTAAATGCATAGCCTCCTGAAAAAGAGCGTCCGTACTGTGGACGTTCTTTTTTTGCACAATCACAATCAGAATGTATGTATCAAACAGCCCAACTTCAGATATCTTCATACGCCGTTCGCTGCACATCTGCATTTCATGTCTTCAAAAAAGTGAAGCAAGGATCCCAACGTATTCCTTCAATGCCGTGAACGCAACACCGCCGTTAGATGGAACAAACTGCCCGGGATACAGGAAAACCTTTCTGCTTTCCAAGTAATCAGTCGGGTAAGCTGTGACGTGCATGCCCTGCTTATTAAAAATCAAAACGGCGCGCGGCATATGGAAAGCAGAGGTAACTAAAATAGGTCTGCGAAAATGAAAACGTTCAAGCAATTGTTTCGTGTTCTTGGCATTCGTTTTCGTTGTGATGCTTTTCTTTTCCACGATGATCTTGTCCTTCGGCACACCAAGCGCGATCAGCTGTCGTTTGCCGATCTCCGCTTCAACCCCACTATCCGGATAAACCTTCCCTCCTGATAAAATAATCGGCAGTTTTGTTTGCCTGTACAGTCTGTATGTAGTAAGCAGCCGATTCGCTGCGTTTCCGGAAAGCTGCCCGCTTCCATTCATGTCGGGGGTGTCGAGCGTTGCCCCGCCTCCTAGCATGACAATCACATCTCCCCTTGGCACAGTCGGCGGATGATAACGTTCTTCAAGAGGATGCACAAGCAGGATCCCGGTTAGCGGAATAAAGGAAAGATACATAAAGAGCGTTAAACCGCCTGTGAGATATGCAGATTTTCGCTTTTTTCGAAACAATTGAAAACTAAATGCAGCAAGCAATGTTACAAATAAACCTGGCGGCAGCAAAAAACCGTAAATAAATTTAATGACATACTCCATGCTTCACCTCTCCGATCAGATAATCTGGATTCATTCTTCTCTATAGTAATTGATGATAACCTCTTGAAAAAAGAGCATACTGAAAAAATTGAACGAAGCCTTAATTTAATCGTTTACTTGATGAGTACGTCTCACCCGCATTGGATTCCCTTTGTATTCAGCTCTCGGCTGCTATTTTGCGCGTTGTTTTCTTCATATCGTCAGTGAAAACGCTGATTGTTCCTTTGTAGTACTCTGCACAAAAGACATCATCAACAGAGTCAATCCCTTGTTCCAGAAGCAGTTCTTTAAGCCACTGTTCATCTTTTTCCAGCAAATCCAGCATATCATAATCAATCGATCCTTCTGCAACAAGGATAATCCCAAGCCGGTCGCTATCTTTTTTTAAAACCGTTAAATGACCGTTTTGCTCCACTTGAGCCCTTCGTACTTCCTGTATGGTGTAAACATCTTGCATACGCAGCATTGTTGAAAAATCAGAGACAGACAGATTTGCTTTTTTAAAATTTTCCGGGATCATCTTGCCCTTATTTATAACGATGATTGGATCTCCGTCAATCCACTTACGTACCTCGCTGTTTTTCGATTTGAGAATCCGTGTTGTGATAATCAGTCCGGACCAAATCAGAAGTACAATCAAAAATTGCAATATCGTGATATCGGGATTATAAATCACACCACCGATAATCCCGCCTAATACATAATTTTGAATTTGATCCGCTGCCGACATCGGAGCTAAGTTTCCTTTACCCGACATATTTATGAAAATAATCAAGCATATGAATCCGATGACGAGCTTTACTGCTACATCCATGTATGAAAACATGTCTTTTCCTCCTTTATTTATCGACCATTTTAATAGCCGTACCATTTAGAACATGAATTTGCTCCAGCACATAATGAGCCGGATCATCCTCGTTATGCTCTAATCGAAAAAAGTTTTTGCCCACTTTGTATAACATAATCTCTTCAGGAGTCATATGATTGGTATAAATCTGATTTACAGGAACATCCAGGTCTTTTGCCAGCTGTTTCATTTCGTTCAGTACTCCGCGGTATTCAGACTGTGTATGCTCCTTATTTACCCAATCATTGACTTGGATGCCGCCAAGCAGGATTAAGAGTACAAGAAGGAGAACACTGATCTCTTTATACTTATAAGGCATACGCTTTATTCTGAATCTTAATATCAAGAAGAGCAGGGCAAGAAAAATTGCTGCCATAAAGGCAATTTGCACATAAACAGCTGTGTCCGTCTGACTTTCTATGTAGTGGTAGCTGTAAAAATTCAAGAATATCATCCCTTTATGTTATAGAAGAATACAATCAAATTCTCTTTTCATTATAACGGAACAGATGAAATCTAATCGACGTGTACAAAAAACGTTCAGGATCAGTGTCATGACGGGACAGTAAAGATTGGCTGCAAAGTATGAACGACAGCAACTGTGCCCGTTAAAGTGAAACCGCGAAAAGCATGAGCACATGGTCGCGTAAAGGAATGCAAGCGCAAAAAAAGCATGCATTTGTGCATGCCCCAGATTTGTTTCTAAATCAAAACAGCATGTTCCATGTCTTCGGACCGACGATTCCATCTACCGCCAGTCCATGACGTTTTTGATAAGCCTTAACAGCTGACTCCGTCTTCGTACCAAAGATACCGTCAACAGTCAGTGACAACGCACGTTGAATCCGTTCCACATTTTTTCCTTGACTGCCTCGTTTGATCGCTGTTCCAGGATAAGTCACTACCGACGTTCCTGTTGATCCTGTCGCCTTCGCTTTCTGACTCACCGCTTTTGACAATGCCGCCCGAGTATCTGGTCCGACAACACCATCGACCGCAATTTTATAATCGCTTTGCAGAGCACGAACCGCTCGTTCAGTAGCCGTTCCGAAAATACCGTCAGCTCCCGCTTTGCCTATAGAATAACCGGCTTTAATCAATT